>Ga0302140_10000136_pt1 | contig 84126 bp, 70 predicted proteins | sample I_Bog_E1_1_FD_202095 | JGI IMG/M metagenome (GOLD analysis project Ga0302140, IMG submission 202095) | Peat permafrost microbial communities from Stordalen Mire near Abisko, Sweden - I_Bog_E1_1 | ecosystem: Environmental > Terrestrial > Soil > Wetlands > Peat | place: Sweden: Abisko, Stordalen... | reverse complement strand
ATAACAGGCCTCGGCATCGGTAGCTCGACTAAGTCAAACTGCTTTCCGTCCAGAGTTCGCGCGGCCTTCAACCTATCCAGATTCTCGGCCAGCGGCGCATGGTTGGGGTCGCTCGCGTTCGGCTCGACGCAAGTTATAATTGTCGCCGGCCCGGCAAACCGGGCAATATCGTCGATGTGCCCATGCGTATCGTCGCCGACAATGCCGCGATTGAGCCAAATAACCTGATCGATGCCCAGATAATCGTGAAGGGCCCGCTCCAGTTGTTCGCGGCTAACTCCGGGATTCCGCTGCTGCACCTCGCTAAGCAGGCACTCCTCAGTGGTGAGCAAAATGCCCGCGCCGTTAGTGTCGAAGGACCCACCTTCCAAGACCAACCGATGCGAAGAACCATCGGCCAACTCAACTGCCGGCTGCCACGTTGGCAAGTCCAGCAACTCCGCCACGCGCCCCGGCAACTGGTCGTCAAGCTGCCAGTTGGAATACTTGGCCCAGCCGTTGAAGTGCCAGTTTGTGATGGCAATCTTGCCTTCGGTGTTGCGAATAAAAATCGGTCCAGAGTCGCGGGTCCAACTGCGGTTGGTAGGCCACGGATGAAAGCTGACGTTGTCGAGACTCGCTCCCGCCCGCCCTAAGATCCCGCTCGCGCGCTGCTCAGCTTTGGCGTCCTCGACCAGGATATGGACGCGCTCATGCGCCGCAAGCAGGCGCACGATCTCCGCATAGACCCACGGGATGGCTTGAAATTTACCCGGCCAATCTTCGGGATTGTGCGGCCACGCGAGCCAGGTGGCCTCATGCCGCTCCCACTCGGCAGGCATGCGGTAACCCAGCTCTCGCGGCGTTTTCTCGGTCGAAAGTGAATCGGACATTTCTACTGGCAATCTCCATCCGCCGGCCACGAATTCACTGGATCGAGAAAGCGCTTGGTGATCGGCGCATAGGCGTCGATGCGGCGGTCGCGCAGAAAGGGCCAGTTACGGCGCGTCTCTTCGATCAGCCCCAGGTCAATCTCGCCGATCAGTATCTCCTCTGCATCCTGCGAGGCCTGGGCAATGATGCGTCCGAATGGATCGGCCAGAAAGCTGCCGCCGAAGAACTCGATCCCCGGCCCATCGGCGCGATTTCCGTCAATGTCGCCGTGTTCCATGCCCACGCGATTCACGCCCGCGACATACACCCCATTGGCAATCGCGTGCCCGCGCTGGATCGTCTGCCAAGCCGCAACCTGTGCCGCGCCGAACTCCTCCTTCTCCGCCGGATGCCAGCCGATCGCAGTCGGATAGAAGAGCGCCTCGGCGCCTTTGAGAGCCGTGAGCCGCGCAGCCTCCGGGTACCACTGATCCCAGCAGACCAGCGTGCCCACGCGGCCAAAGGCGGTATCCACGGCCTGAAAACCCAGATCGCCAGGCGCAAAGTAGTATTTTTCGTAGTAAAGCGGATCGTCCGGAATATGCATCTTGCGATAGACGCCGGCGATGGCCCCGTCAGCATTCAACGTGACCGCCGTGTTGTGGTAGAGCCCCGGCGCGCGCCGCTCAAAGAGCGAGGCAATGATCGCGACACGCAACTCTCGCGCAACCTCAGAGAGTCGCGCCGTCGACGGTCCAGGAATCGCCTCGGCCAGATCGAAGAGCCGCAAATCTTCACGCTGGCAAAAATACTGCGTCCGGAAGAGTTCCGGCAGGCAAACGACGTTCGCGCCCCTCCGCGCCGCTTCGCGAATATGACCGACCGCGGCAGAGAAGTTGGCCTCCGGCTCCGCGCCCATGCGCATCTGCACCAGCCCCACGTTGTACTTGCGCTTGTCTGTCATGAATCGCCTGTCAATCCTTCGCAGTCACGCAGCAAGACCAACCCCGCTTAGAGCGGTTCTCCGATAGATATACCCTGACCGGCCTCATCAAGCGTGGCTTTTTCTTGAAGAAAAATCCAACCCAGGGTCATGGTTCCGGTTTACAGCAATCGGAGAACCGCTTCGGCGGAATTGGCCCGGAAAGTCTGCTGCATCCAATGCCTACTCTTCCAGAATCAGCACAGCGGCGGCAATCGTGGTGGTCCAAAGCCCGCGCTTGTCTCCCACGGCCGACTGCGTCACGTTGCTGGTGCGGACAATCTTGTTGGAGATGCGGTAGATCTCCTTCTTCTCGTCCCAGCTCTTGTCCGGATCGAAATCCACATCCAGCGTGGTGGCGAGCATCTCCGCGGCCAGTTCCTCGGCGTATTCACCGGCCTGGTCTTCGGTCTCGCCAAAGCTGTGGTGCTCGCTCAGATAGCCGTAGGTGTCCTTGTCGGCGGGAATCGCAACGCCGATGCTCGCGACCAGCAACCGGTGAGCCTCGCGGGTGGAGTTCTCAGCGATCACCGCAAAGACAACCTCGCCGGGATTGAGGTACTTGAGGCCCTCTTTGCGCGTAACCACCTTGCATTGCGGCGGAAAGATGGACGAGACGCGCACCAGATTCTGCGAGGCGATCCCCGCATCCCGAAGCGCCAGCTCAAAGGAGGTCAAACGCTCCTTGTGTTTGCCCACGCCTTTGGTGAAAAACATCCTCTTCGGGACCATGCTTTTTCCCAATTTCTATGTACCCTCCATGTCTCTGAAAAAAATCGGCAATCAATAGTACGTACCCGCATGAGTTTATCTCATTCGAGCGGTCGAAAACAGCCCGTGCGGCATTTTCATCATATCTTTGCTCAACCCATCGAAATACGAGGCCTCTGGCCGAACCGACCCAAGCTCAACCCCTATTTCCATGACAACTTTTTGCCGTTTGCTGCGTTTAAGACTGCATGAGTAATTTGCAGTGGTTTGAAATCGTCCTATTAGCCTCAGCAATCGGTTGCCACGCTGCCCAGGCACAAGCGCCAGTTGAAGCTCAGGACACGACAGTTCCGTCTGTCATTGCCAATTCTGCAACCAATCAACAGGTCCCTCAGGTAGATTTGGACTGGGCGCCCGCATCATTGGCCCAGCTAAATGCGCAGGCTACCACAAAGTCCAGCTTCACCCTCGACCGGACGATGCTCGCCGCGGCCTCCAGCATGATTCCAGACTCGGAGCCGGAGACTCGCCAGGCCATCGCAAAAATCGACGGCATCAGCGTGCACCTGCTCCGCTTTGGCGCGGCGGGCATTGCGGACCAGGCCCAAGTGGAGGCCCTCCGCGAGGCATATCATCAGCGCGGTTGGAAGCACCTGGTCACCACCACCAACGGCGGAGGCCCGCTCCACGACGGAACCACCGACGTGTGGCTCACGATGGATGGCGTGAATGTGCGCGGCGCGGTGGTGTTGGTCGAGTCGCCCAAGAGCCTGACGCTGGCGACCCTCAAGGGAGATCTGAGCCCGGTTGACCTGCTGCATCTGCGCGGCCACTTCGGCATTCCTCGCTTTGAGGGCGATAGACTCAAAGACGCCAAGGAGCAGTAGCTTCCTTCTGGAGCTTGCTTAAGAAATGCGCATTGTGTCAGGGCACGACTTCAGTCGTGCCGAAAGGGGTGTAAAAAATCAGGCTTTAGCCCCTGCTTTAAAGCATTCCTAAACTGCCAAAACATTATTGAAACACGCTTTAACTTTATCAGGACTCAAGCAGCGGATTGACCCATCTCAATCCAGGAAACCGGGCAAAATCGCGATCAGTGGTGTGCAGCACGCCGCCGTATTCAATGGTCAATGCCGCCAGTTGCGCATCGGTCGCGAGTGGCCCTCGCACCCGTCCATCGATCAGCATCCGCTGGAAGATGGACCAGTGACGCTCACTGGGAGACAAGAGACGGACATGTTTCTGATTCATCCACTGCTGCACAATGCCGATTGCTCTTTCTGTTGGAAAACGATCTCCAGTAAGCCGGGAGTTTGTGGTAATTCGTATAAAGGCCGAGACGGTTTGCCAGGGTACGCCTACCAACTCCGGCTCGGAGAGAATCTTCCCCAGCCAAATCCGTGCGGCACGGTGCTGAACAGCCATCGCGTCGTAGGCATAGATGAGCAGATTAGCGTCCGGGACAATCAACGGTGGTACGGCCCTTCCAGCTCCTCCAGAAGCTCGGAGATTTTGTCGCAGTTCCCTATCCCAAGTGGAAAGGGCGTCACGACAAAGGGCTTGGCGCCAGCTTTCTCCCGCGAGTTCATCAGGCCGAGGCTGAGCAGCCGATTGACGGTGGCCTTGAACGAGTCGCCCGAGCGCCGCTGCTCCTGCTCGATGAGCACAGCAACATCGTCGTCAATGGTCAAGGTAGTCCGCACATCATGATGCTATGCGATAAGGCATCATGATGTCAAGCGACCGCACATGTGGATCAGTTGAGGCTCAGTTTGTCCGTGATTTCGAGTCGAGCGAGCCTGCGCGATATGATGGGGCATCGACATCGAGGTTTGAGGCTAAAGTGCGATGAGCATGACTGCTGGTTACAGAGTGGCACTGATTTCCTGTCTTTTTCTCCTGTGCAGTTCCTGTTTCGCGCAACACATGAATGCAAAAGACGGGCCTTGCCAGACTCCGTCCAGCGGAGCCGCGGAGACTGATTGCTTCGCTTCCGCCCTCAAGAAGTCGGATGCTGACCTCAACCAGCTATACCGGCGGGTCCAAAGCGTCGTTGACGGAGACGAACTACTGAAGCTGAAGACGGCGCAACGACTCTGGATTCAGTTTCGGGATGCGAACTGTGAGGCAGAGCACGAGCTTTACTCAGGAGGCAGTGCAGCATCGATGGTCAAACTAGCTTGCCTGGAAGCGGTCACCAGGCACCGCACGGAAGAACTGAAGGTGATGTACGGATGGAGACTGGAAAAATGGGACAAATAGTTCCACCACTTCATAATTGCAATCCCTGAATCCCGGATGGTAGCCTCAACCTCTAACCTATTTGGGAAGGGACCTTTCACAGCCAATGCAAGCCACCTACAACGGACTGGAGTTGCCGCAGGACGGCCAACCGATCGAATACAACAACGGGCAGATCGTGGCGCCCGACCACCCCATCATCCCTTTCATTGAAGGCGACGGCACGGGCCGCGACATCTGGAAGGCCTCGCAGCGCGTCTTCGACGCCGCGGTCGACAAGGCCTACGGCGGCAAGCGCGCCATTCGCTGGTTTGAAATCTTCGCCGGCGAAAAGGCCTTCCGCCAGTTCGGCCAATGGCTGCCCGAAGACTCGGTCGCCGCGGCCCGCGACTTGCGCGTCTCCATCAAGGGACCGTTGACCACCCCGGTCGGCGGCGGCATTCGTTCGCTCAACGTGGCCCTGCGCCAGCTTCTTGATCTCTACGCCTGTGTGCGCCCAGTCAGGTACTACCAAGGCGTCCCCAGTCCGGTGAAGCATCCCGAGAAGGTGGACATCGTCATCTACCGAGAAAACACTGAAGACGTCTACGCGGGCATCGAATTCAAAGAGGGCTCGGCGGACGCAGCCCGGTTGATTGATTTTCTCAACAACGACCTGCTCTCGAAGACCAAGAAGCAGGTGCGCGCCGACTCTGGCGTAGGCATCAAACCGATCTCCATCTTCGGCAGCAAGCGCCTCGTCCGCTATGCCATCCGCGCCGCTATCGAGCAAGGCCGGAAGACCGTCACCCTGGTTCACAAGGGCAATATCCAGAAGTTCACCGAGGGCGCATTCCGCGAGTGGGGCTATGAAGTCGCGGTCCAGGAGTTCCGCGCCGAAACCGTCACCGAGCGCGAGAGCTGGATTCTTGGCAATGCCGACGCCAATCCGGGCCTGACCGTCGAAGAGAATGCCGCGCTGATCGAGCCCGGCCTTGAGTTCGGCTCGCAAGCTTTCCGCGATGCGATCTACGCCGAAATTAAATCCGTCCTCGAGTCCATTGGTTCAACTCACGGCAACGGCGCATGGAAGTCGAAGATCCTCATCAATGATCGCATCGCCGACTCCATCTTTCAGCAGATCATCATTCGTCCGGAGGACTACAGCGTGCTGGCCACCACCAACCTCAACGGCGACTACATCTCCGACGCCGCCGCGGCGCAGGTCGGCGGCCTGGGCATCGCTCCCGGCGCGAACATCGGCGATGGCTACGCTGTCTTCGAGGCCACCCACGGCACCGCGCCCAAGTATGCCGACAAGGACATGATCAATCCCGGCTCGGTCATTCTCTCCGGCGTCATGCTGCTCGAATTCATCGGCTGGAAGGAAGCCGCGAAGCTCATCGAGGCGTCGCTCGAAAAAACGATCCTGCAAAAGTTCGTGACCTATGACTTCGAGCGCCAGACCGCCGGCGCAACCAAGGTTGGCACCAGCGAGTTCGCCACAAGGATCATCGGCAACATGTAGCGGCAGTTGTCAGCCATCAGTTTTCAGTTGTCAGTCAAACCGGTAACTGAAAACTGATGGCTGACAACTGAGAACTCGTTTTTCATTCCCCAAGGAGGAAAGCAATGCGCAAGAAGGTAAGCATCATCGGCGCCGGCAACGTCGGCTCGACGGCAGCACACTGGCTCATGGCCAAGGAACTGGCCGATGTGGTGATGATCGACGTGGTCGAAGGCGTGCCCCAGGGCAAGGCCCTCGACCTGCTCCAGGCCCTTCCCATCGAGAGATCCGATGTCCATATCACTGGCTCAAACGACTACGCCGACACCGCCGACAGCGACATCGTCATCATCACGGCCGGCCTGCCGCGCAAGCCCGGCATGAGCCGCGACGATCTGCTGCACACCAACTACAAGATCATGACCGATGTGGTCAAAAACGTGGTCGCATATTCCCCCGAGACGATTCTGATCGTTGTCTCCAACCCACTGGATGCGATGGTGCAGGCCGCCTACAAGCTCTCCGGCTTCAACCGCGAACGGGTCATCGGCATGGCCGGGATTCTGGACTCCGGCCGCTTCAAGAGCTTCATCGCCGAGGAACTCCAGGTAAGCGTCGAGAACATGAGCTGCCTCGTTCTCGGCGGCCACGGCGATATGATGGTCCCGCTCATCCGCTACACCACGGTCGCCTCCATTCCCATTACAGAGCTGCTGTCTAAAGAGCGCATCGACGCCATTATCCAGCGCACCCGAGACGGCGGCGGCGAGATCGTGAAATACCTCAAGACCGGCAGCGCCTACTACGCGCCCTCAGCGGCGGCCGTCGAGATGGCCGAGGCGATTCTCAAAGACAAGAAGAAGATTCTTCCCTGCGCGGCTTACCTCCAGGGCGAGTACGGCATCAACGGATACTACATGGGCGTGCTATGCAAGCTGGGCGCGGCCGGCCTGGAACAGATCGTCCAGATCAAACTCAACGAAGAAGAGCACGCCGCCCTGATGAAAAGCGCCGCCGCCGTCAAGGAACTCTGCGACGTCATCGGCGTATAACCCATCACGCCGCGATTGCATCCGATCCGCTTCACCCCAAGGGCCACTCCGCCGTGCGGATTGGCCTTTGCCTCTTTGTCTCCACCAAACGGATGAGGCATCCACCCATCGATTGGGCGAAGACGCGAGTACAGACAGTCCCTAGACTTCTTGGTAATCGAACACGCGGTGATCCGTGTGCCTTCCACGCTCAACAAGCTCACGGCAATTCACGCACAAAGTCCAGCCGGGCACACAAAGCATGTTCCCGGCCAAGGTTCTCGCAGTTGTTTGCGGGTTTCTTGAGATGCAGTCCCTTTTGAAGGAGAGCCATGATCCGGAAGATCCTGCCAGTTGTCCTCTGTCTCGCAATCGCCCTCATCGCAGCCCATGCGCAAAGCAACTACGCGGTGGTGCGCGGATCGATTCTGGACCCGCAGCGGCACTCGATTGCAGGCGCGCACATTCGCATCACAGCCACTGCTACAGGCGCCGTGCGCGAGGTCGTCTCCAACGCCACAGGGCTCTATGAGATCGCCGGTCTGCAGCCCGGTGCTTACACGCTGGCTGTCGATAATCCCGGCTTCAAGCAGACCACGCAGACCATTGAACTCGAAGTCGGCCAGCAGGCCACACTCGACCTGCCGCTGCGCCTCGGCGCAGACAACCAGACGGTGATGGTTCAGGCGGCAGGCGAGTTGCTCAAAACGGAAGACGCGAGCGTGGGCGAGGTGGTCGATCAGCGATCGGTCGATTCGCTGCCGCTCAATGGCCGCATGTTGATCGATCTGGTCCTCACCGTGCCCGGAGCGCACATCAGCCACGGCGCGGCAGTGGGCGACATGAGTTCTCTCTATTGGAGGCCGGGCGAACGGTCGGCCGTCAGCATCGGCGGCAGCCGCCCCAATGCAAATTACTTTCTCCTCGACGGCGCAACCAACACCGACCCGACCTTCAGCACACAGAATCTGAGCCCCTCGCCCGACGCGGTGCAGGAGTTTGAGGTCCAGACCGGCAGTTACTCGGCCGACATGGGCGGAGCCGGAGGGGGCCAGATCAACATCGTAACCCGCACCGGATCAAGCCGCTTTCACGGTACGGCCTACGAGTTCCTGCGCAACGGCGACCTGGATGCCCACTCCTTCAACCAGATGGGCAGCTCGAATTTTTTGGTGCAGAATAACTTCGGCGCGTCGCTCGGCGGACCCATCAAGCACCTCGGCAAGACCTTCTTCTTCCTGAATTACGAGGCTCTGCGTCACGATGAAACCGATGCAATGGTCGACACGGTACCGACCACCCGGGAAGTATCGGGCGACTTCAGCCAGAGTGGCGTTGACATCTATGACCCCTCCACCACCACGGCCAATCCGAGTTTCAACTCGAGCCTGCCCATCAGCAAAGCCAACCCGAAGTACACCCGCACGCAGTTCTACGGCTTTAGTGAGGCGGATGGCATCTACGAGAATAATGTAATCCCGGCAGCGCGCCTGGCGCAGTCGCAGGCCGCCACTATCATGCTGACGAAATACACGCCGCCGCCGAATACGATGAACATGGGCGGCTCGACCATGATGGGCCAACCCACCGTCATTGGCGCGGGCAACGACGCCAACAATTACCTCGATACGCGCAACGAGCACATGACCGACGACCAGGGAACCGCCCGTGTCGATCACAGCTTCGCTAACGGCGATACCGCCTACTTCCGCTACTCGGCCGCCAGCGAATACGGCTTCATGCCCGAGGGTCTGCCCGGCTTCGGTATGTATCACGACAATTTTTCGCAGCAGGGCATTCTCGCCTGGACCCACGTGATCTCAACGCGCATGGTCAACATGGCATCGGTGGCCGTCTCGCGCCTGGCCATGTCTCACACAACAGAGAGCGCAAGCAAAAACGACATCGTCACCGAATTGGGCCTCAGTCCCGGAATCGGCTTCGGCGGTCCCAAGGCCTGGGGCGCGCCCTACTTCAACGTGCAGGGTTATTCGCCGCTCGGCGACAACTACTTGGCAACGCCGATGGAGGCCTGGGACACGGTCATCGAAGGCCGCGATTCGCTCAGCTGGCAGATGGGCCGCCACAGCGTCAAGTTCGGCGGCGCATACCAGAAATTCATCTGGCCCATGTGGGGCTTCTTCCAAAACCGCGGTTACTACCAGTTCACCAATGGCTACACCACCCAGTACTCGGTCAATGACGGCACTGGATCGGCCCTGGCCAGCTTCCTGCTCGAGTACCCGGCTGCGCGGCAAGGGCAGGCCGGCATTCCGCAAATGAATCTCCGTCAGTGGTATGCCGACGGCTTTGCGCAGGATGCTTGGCGGCTGACCTCGGCCACCACGCTCACTTATGGCCTCCGCTATGAGTACATGAGCCCGCTGGTCGATATCCGCTATACCAACAGCAATCTCGACCTCTCCGGCAGTGCGCCCCAGGTCTTTATCGGCGGCCAGAACGGCTATCCGCGCGGTCTGATGTACGCCAACCACACCAACTTCGCGCCCCGCTTGGGCCTGGCGCAGAGCATCCCTCACCTGGGCGTCGTAGCGCATATCGCCTACGGGATCTTCTACACCCCTGTCGACATGAACACGTGGTGCAACCAGCGCCACAATGTGCCTTATGTCTTCCCGGAAACCTCGCAGAGCGATCCATACAATCTCCCAGGGTCAACACCCACGCTTACAGGGGCACCCATCCCAATGAAGTTCCCCAATACTCCGGTGCTTGGCACAACTGTTACCAGTTTCACGGCTCTTCAATTACACGCGCCGGCGCAATACGTGCAGCAGTGGAGCGTCTCGCTCGAAAAGCAGTTAGGCAAAGAAACCACGGTCGAGATTGGCTATCTGGGCGCAGGCGGATTCCATTTGCAACGCTCCCACCTCATCAACAACGCGCAGCCCGGAGCGGGCCTGATTCAGCCGCGCCGCCCGTCTACTAAAAACCCGATCAGCTTTGTGCCCAACACCGTCTTGCCCTCCACAGTCACCGTGGCCTCGAACTTTGCCGGAGTTCTTCCCGTCAGCACCGTCAACCTGCTGGAAAACACATCGCAGAGCTGGTACGACGCGGGCTATGTCAACGTGCGCCGCCGCTACGCCAACGGCCTCAGCTTCCTGGCCAATTACACCTTTGCCAAGTCGCTCGAGAACGCGCCAGACTTCCGTTCGCCCATGTTTGAGGCCGCTACGCCGCAGAACAACGACGACCTCAACGCGGAGAAAGGTCCCGGCTGCGATATTCGCGATCGCGTCGCCGTGAGCGCGGTCTACGCGCCCCCGGTCTACGGCTCGAACCCGCTCACGCGAGCCTTGACCCGCGACTGGCGCGGATCGGTCGAGTATCAAGTTCAGACCGGCTTTCCTCTCACGATTTCAGTCTTTGGCGATACCGCCAATGCCGGAACCGTGGTGGGAGAGAATCCCATCCGCGCCAATTCCACCGGCCAGAAGATCTTTGGACCCGGCACCCGCAACTCATCCACATGGTTCAACCCCGGCGCATTTGCCGCGCCGCCCGCCTACACCTATGGCAACGTCGGCCGGAACTCAGTCTACGGCCCCGGCTTGCAAACCATGGACTTGGGAATTGTGCGTGAATTCAGCGTGGCGGAGAAGGCCCGCTTCGAGGCCCGCGCCGAATTTTTCAACGCCCTCAATCACACCAATCTTGGAACACCCAACCGCTTCGTCAACACCTCCAGCTTCGGCAGCATCACCGAAGTCGCCACCCCCGGCCGCGAGATCCAGGTCAGTGCGCGCTTGAGTTTCTAAGAAGACTGGAAGGCCATAAGCGAACGGGGGACGAGCATAAACTCGTCCCCCGTCATTTTTTCGCGGCGCGTAAATCAAAAGAGCCGCTACCCTACCGCTTTACAAACTCCACCACCTTCGGTCCGATTTGTGCGGTGCACTGCCCCGGAGCCAGATGTCCGCAACCGGCGAAGACCTCCAACTGCGATTGCGGCACAAGCTGGTGAATCCTCTCCCCCTGGCTGAGTGGAGTGATTTTGTCCTCTGCTCCCCACACGATCAGCACCGGCATCCTGAGCCCCGGCAGCAGATTGTCAGTCGTGTCCTGGCCGGTGAGCATCGAGCCAACCGCGCGATGAATCACCCATGCGTGCCGGCTTGACTCGCGCAAAATGTCCCGCGCAACAAAGCCCGGCACATTGGGAGGGTGGGGCATCAGCAGCGCATCCAGTTGGTCGAGTTCGGCCGCCGAGATGGGTGTAAACAGCCGCGTTTCCCAGGCCGGTTTCTCGTAGATGCCTGCCGCGTCAAACAGCATCAACCGTCTCACGCGCTCTGGATGCCTCACGGCCACAAGCTGCACAATCCAGCCGCCCATCGACCAGCCGCCCAGATCGACCTGCTTCAATCCCAGCACATCGAGAAATCCCGCGACCGTCTCGGCCTGATCATGAATCGAATAGGAAAAATCCGCCGGCCTCTCGCTGCGCCCAAAGCCGGGCAAATCGGGAAGATAGACGCGAGAACCTGCCTGCGCAAGATAGGGCGCCAGCAACCGCCAGTCCTCGGCTTGCCCGCCTAGCCCGTGTACCAGCACCACCACCGGGCCATTGGCAGGCCCCTCGGCAAGGTAATGGACGCGATGGCCCGCAACCAGAACCGAGCGGTTCTCCACGCCGGAAGTGCACTCCCGCACATACAGTGCTGCGTTAAAGTAGCTGACGGGGCGAAACCAGAAACCGGCCGCGCCAGCCACAACCAGCACGCCCGCAACGTACAGAAGCCTCTTGATCGCTTTCATCGGCCCTCTCCGATCAGAATGACATACGGCCGGAGGCAAGTCCACCAGTCGCGTTGTGCTCGCTGAGGATAAGGCATTCTCATCATTCCCAATCGTCTGCGTGCCCCACCCATTTCACGTTCTTTGTGAAATGGGTGGGATACCAGTATCCCGTTTTACAGGAACGGCGAGGTCGCTATAACTCCTCCATCCAACACAGCCCACTGGCCGTCCACACGCCGCATGATTTACCCTCAGAGTCGTTATGAAACTCGAACGTACACTTCTCCTTCCCGCTCTGGCTATGGCTTTTGCCGCTTCGGCATGCGCCCAGGCAGCCTCCAAACCGGCTGAGGCGCTTCCCGACGCACCCGCCGCCACTGCCGCAGCCATGACTCATCCCAACGGCCCCACCGTGGTGATGGAGACCTCCATGGGCCGCATCACCTGCCAGTTCTTTCAAAAGCAGGCGCCCAAAACGGTGGCCAACTTCATCGCCCTGGCTCAAGGCACAAAAGACTGGACCGACCCCGTCACCAATAAACTTCAGCACAACAAGCCGCTCTATGACGGAACCGTCTTCCATCGTGTCATCCCCGAGTTCATGATCCAGGGCGGCGACCCGGCCGGCACAGGCATGGGCGATCCCGGCTACAAGTTTGCGGATGAATTCGACCCGAATCTTGGCTTCGACGTTCCCGGCCGTCTGGCCATGGCCAATAGTGGCCCCAATACCAACGGAAGTCAGTTCTTCATCACCGAGGTGCCCACCGAACACCTCAACCAGCATCACACCATCTTCGGCCAGTGCGACGACTCCAGCGTGCTGGTGGTCAAGGCCATCGCCCGCGTCGCGGTGGACCAAAACGACAAGCCAGTGACCCCCGTCGTCCTGAAGAAAGTAACCATCATTCCAGAGGGCCAGCCCCAACCGCCCTCCCCAAACACCGCGTCGGTCGCCGCGCCCAAACCATAAACTTCGGGTGGCCCAGGTCTCGATTCTGAGACCTGGGATTCCACGATCCCAAAGAATCCCCTTACAAATCCAGGAGCTTCTCATGTCACTAGCAGCAGGAACCTACGCCGTCTTCACCACCACCGAAGGCAAGATCACCGTCCGGCTCTTTGAGTCCGACGCGCCCATCACCGTCAAGAACTTCATCGAACTGGCCGAGGGCGCCAAAGTATGGACCCACCCCAACACCCACAAGAAATCCACCGACAAGCTCTTCGACGGCACCATCTTCCACCGCGTCATTCCCGACTTCATGATCCAGGGCGGCGACCCCACCGGCACAGGCATGGGCGGACCCGGCTATCGCTTCGGCGACGAAACCAAAGGTTCTCCCCACAAGTTCGACAAGCCCGGCAAGCTGGCCATGGCCAACAGCGGCCCCGGAACGAACGGCTGCCAGTTCTTCATCACCACCGCCGCGACGCCCTGGCTCACCGGCAACCACACCATCTTCGGCGAAGTCGTCGAGGGCTACGAGATCGCCGACAAGATCTCCAAAGTCCCCCGCGCCGCCCAGGACAAGCCTAAAACCCCGGTAGTCCTGAACTCCGTAGTCATCGAGCGTATCGCGTAAACCTTGTTCTTGATCACTGAGGTCTCGGTGCCCCACCCTCGCCGCGTATTTGTTCTTGCGGCTTCGGGATCCCCAACGACAGGTCTTCGTCGTTGAGGGGATCTAAGGGTGGGATACGACGAACCTCAATGGGTTTCTGTTCCTCTGGAGCCTTAATGAAAAGGAATCTCGCCACCCGCATGATTTGTGCTGTAGATGCGGGGAAACTATTCTTGGTGTGCTTGGTTCTTTTCATCCCCGTAGCCTTCGCGCAGAACCCTCAGCCCGGCGCGCATTCCACGCCACCAGCCAAGGCCACGATCTCTGCTCTCCTCGTCAGCGACATCCACTTCGAGCCATTCTTCGATCCAGCCAAAGTTCCACAACTCGCCGCGGCGCCAGTCACCGAGTGGAAGGCTATCCTCGCCGCGCCGTCCTCGCCCGACCAGCAACAGCGATTTGCTGCGTTGCAGCAAAGCTGCCACGTTCGCGGAGTCGATACCTCGTTTGCGCTCTTCGAGTCCAGTCTGAAAGCCATGCGTGGCCAGGCCGCCGGCGCGAAGTTCTTCACCGTCAGCGGCGATCTCCTCTCCCATGCCTTTGATTGCAAATACGGCGCGCTCTTCCCTAAGTCCACCCCGGATGACTACCGCAAATTTGTTGAAAAGACGCTGGATTATGTAATCGACGAGTTATATGCGACGTTTCCTGGCGTACCCGTCTATGTAGCTCTGGGAAACAACGACTCCGACTGCGGCGACTATCGCCTTGATACGCACAGCGAGTTTCTTCGAGTTACCGGTGTCGAAGTTACAAAGAACTTCCCCGCTGCCGAGCGCCAGGCCGACGAAGAGAGCTTCGCGGCAGGAGGCTATTACAGCGTTGCTCTTCCAGCCCCCATCGAAAACGGCCGTCTTCTGGTCTTGAACGATCTCTTCATGTCGAAGAATTATGCCACCTGTGCGGGCAAGGCCGATCCTACCTCCGCTGGCGCGCAAATCGCATGGCTGCAGCAGCAATTGACCGAGGCCCGCGCCAGCAAGCAGAAGATCTGGGTCATGGGCCATATTCCGCCGGGAGTCGATCTCTACTCAACCATGAAGAAAACGGGCGACGTCTGCGGCGGCCAGGCTCCCGCGATGTTTCTATCTTCTGAAAAAATGGCAGACGTGTTGACCGATTTCAGCGATGTCATCGAGTTAGCGATCTTCGCTCACACCCACATGGACGAGCTGCGTCTTCTGAAGAAGGACGGCCAGACGCCAGAATCTCCCCAGAGCGCCGTCTCAATCAAAGGCGTCCCGGTCAAGATGGTCTCGTCGATCTCGCCCAACCACGGCAATAACCCATCCATAACCATCGCCCAGATCGACCCCGCCACCGCGGCGCTCGCAGACTATCGTGTCTTCGCTGCGTCGAACCAGACCGGTGTAGATGCCAAGTGGGCAGAAGAGTACGATTTCGCGCGCAATGATCACGAAGCGGACTTCACCTCATCCTCGGTCGGCAAGCTCATCGCAGGCTTCGCAGCCGATCCCAGTGCGAAAGCGAAGCCCAGCCAGAGCTACATCGACGATTTCTCGGCCGGCAGCTCTTCGCCGGTGCTCCAGATGTTTTGGCCGCAGTATGTCTGCACGCTGTCCAATCACACCGCGCAATCCTTCGCGGCATGTGTCTGTCCTAAAGCGCCCTGAAAACATCTTCACTTTGCCGCGCCGCATAACGTCAGAATCGCCTCGCCGAACCGCTCCGCCTTTGCTGGGCCCATTCCGCCAATCTCCAGCAACTGCCTCGGAGTCGTCGGCCGCGTCTGCGCCAATGCCGTCAGCGTGCGATCGTGCAACACCACATAGGCAGGGACGCCCAGCCGCTTGGCCTCCGCCGCGCGCCACTCTCTGAGCCGCGCCGCCAGAGCTTCCCCTTCCGCCGCCAGTTGCGCCGGTTCGACCTTTGCAGGCTTCATTTCGGCAGACTTCCCTTGTCCGCCCTTTGCCGGCGTCTTTGATTTCTTTGTTCGCGCCGGCGTGGGAGCCCGCCCGCCAAACTCCTCAACGACCCCATCGCTGATCAGCAGTTCGACCGGTCCAGTCGCCCGCATCTCCAGACCGGCCGCAGTCAGCCGGACCTTACGAAAGCGGATGACCGCACCATCCTTCTCAAACTCGGCTTCTTCAATTTCTATGAGCCCGGCCCGAACCATCGCATCCAGCAGCCCGTCAAACTCGCTGCGGCTCATCCGGCCCGCCATGTCGAGATTCCGCTGCAGCGTCCCCGTAGCTTTGTAATCCACCGCGCGCAGCTCATCGGCAATTGCCTGCGCCAGCTCCCGCTCCGTCGCCGTCGGCCGCCGGAAGAGCCTCAGCACCGCCCCTGCCGGATCGCACACATCGCAGATGCCGCACGCCCGGCTCGCGTCTTCCACGTCGCCAAAGTGCCGCACCAGGGCCGCCATCCTGCATTCAGTCGAAGTGGTGAATCGCAGCACCTTCTCAAATTGCTCGGCGCGAAACTGCGCCTGTACCGTGTAGGTCTTCTTCCAGCCCGGACCGCCGGCCGACACGTTGCCGCCAAAGTCGACCCGCGCCCCGCCGTGAATCTCAAGCTTTTCCAGTGCCTTGTCAAACTCCTCTTCGGCAAGCTTCGACGACGCCCGCAGCTCCTCCACCTGTTGTGGTTCGTCTGCTAGAGTTCGATAAACCTGCTGCAAGTGCTCCACCGGCGGATAGTCACGGTTCAGAAAGAAGTCATGCGTTCGCTGGTCGGCATAGCTATGCATCAGATAGGTCCGGCTCAGCTCTCCATCACGTCCCGCGCGGCCTATTTCCTGGTAAAAGCCTTCGAGAGTCGCAGGCAACCCAGCGTGGATGACGGTGCGAATGTCAGCCTTGTCGATCCCCATACCGAAGGCGATCGTCGCCACCACCACCTCCAGTTCGCCGGCCTGGAAGGCGGTCTGCACATGCTCCCGCGTCTCCGCATCCAGACCCGCGTGATAGGCCGCTGCCCGAAGCTTGCGCGATAGCTCCTCCGCCAGCCGCTCGGCGCCTTTGCGCGATGTCGCATAGACAATCGCCGGCCGGCGTTCGGCGCTGGCCAGCAGCCCACAGATCGCCTGGGGCCGCTCCGGCATCGACAGCTCGACCACTTCGATGGCCAGGTTGTCGCGGCGGAATCCATGAATGAAGTGCGCCGGCTTGACCATCCCCAGTTGCGCCACGATGTCGGCCTGAACAGAAGGAGTCGCGGTCGCCGTCAGCGCCAGCACCGGAGCCGGACGGAGCGCCGGCAGATACTGGCCCAGCATCCGGTAATCGGGACGGAAGTCGTGACCCCATTGAGAGATGCAGTGCGCTTCGTCGATGGCGATGAGCGCGGGCTTGCGCTTGGCCAGCATCTCGCCGAAGCCAGGCACCCGCAGCCGCTCCGGCGCAATGAAGAGGAACTGCAGGCTCCCTTGTAGGTAGTCCACGCAAGCCTGGCGCGCCACGCCGCGGTCAAGGCCAGAATGAATCCGTCCCACTCGCAGCCCCAGTGTCGCCAGCTTGGCCGCCTGGTCTTCCATCAGCGCAATCAGAGGCGAAATCACCAGCGCCGTGCCGCCAAGCGCAATGGCCGGCAACTGGTAGCAGAGCGACTTGCCAAAGCCCGTCGGCATGACCAAGAGCAGATCACGCCCGTCAATTGCGGCGCGACAAACCGCCTCCTGATTGGCCCGGAAGCGCGCAAAGCCAAAGACCGAGCGCAGCAGTTCGGTCAGCTCTGCCGTCGTGTCCGAATTGATTGAAGTCGTCAAAAGTAGAAGGCCCGAGGCGCAGGAATAGCGGCAACCAAAATAGTGAGTGCCTCTTCCAACTTTACAGCAGTGGCTTCTGCTCACGGGTTCTGCGGTCGCTGCTCCTGTTGACGACTTGATTATCTGCAAGGTTCTGTGGATCTATATTGGTTGTACATGCGGGCCCAGGGGGTGGCGCAGATTGTGGACTCCGGGACGCCAGGTACCAGCTGAAAGTGAGAGCTAGTTACATCATCGAGACAAAACATTGACCTTGTCGAAATCAATGAGATGAAACTTGAAGACGGTTGAAGAGTCCAATAGCAACGGGGCCGCAAAGGAGTGCTCGCTTCGATGAAAGAGGAAGGGATGACAACCGCACACATTAATCGCATTGCGACGGCGGTTCCTCCGCACGATGTCCATCGGGCCTTCATCGATTTCGCAGCGGGCATGCTGTCAGAGGGCACACCCCGCAACCTGTTTCGCCGCATGGCGCGCCTGTCGGCCATCGAGCAGCGCTACTCATTTGTAAACCCCATTGTCACGGGAGACGGTTCATGGAAGGACGAGAAGCAAATCTATGTGCCCGGTAACTTCCCCTCAACCGCGCGCCGTATGCAGCTCTTTGAACGCTACGCCCCGGAATTGGCGCGCAGTGCTTTGGACAAGCTCTGGCTAACTCTCGAAGAGAGGCGATCCATCACGCACGTGGTCGTAACATCGTGCACCGGACTCTATGCGCCGGGATTGGACTTCGAGGTCATCAACCATCTCGGGCTTTCGCCGTCGGTCGAACGAACCATGATCGGATTTATGGGGTGCTATGCCGCCATCAACGCGCTCAAATCGGCGCGTCACATCGTCCGCTCCGAGCCCGGTGCCAAGGTTCTGCTGTTGAATCTGGAACTGTGCTCGCTGCACTTTCAGGAAACCGATCAGCTCGAGCAGGTGCTCTCATTCCTTGTCTTCGCCGATGGCTGCGCCGCCTCTCTGGTCAGCGCGCAACCGGCCGGACTCGCCATCGATAGCTTTCTTGCGCTTTGCATTCCCGAGACAAGCCCCCTGATTACGTGGAAGATCGGCGAGCTTGGATTCGACATGCACCTCTCGGGCGAGGTTCCGGGCGAAATCGGCCGTTCCCTAAAGGATTGTGGCCACCAGATTATGCGAAGAGAAGACCCGTCGTCCATCGACCTCTGGGCAGTACACCCCGGAGGCCGCTCGATTCTCGACTCGGTGGAAAAGGGCCTCGGTCTGCCTGCCGAAGCACTCTCCTTCTCCCGCGATATTCTGGCACGCTACGGCAACATGTCTTCGGCAACCGTGATGTTCGTGTTAGAAAAAGTGATGGAATGCGCACAGACTGAGCAACAAGGTTGCGCCATGTCGTTCGGACCCGGACTGACTGCGGAGACCATGCTCTTCCATGCCGTATAACTCGCCGGACTTCCGCACCCGCGCAAAGCTCACCGAGATTATGGATGAGCCTTGCAGCCGCGAGCAGTTGCGCTCGTATCTTCGCGGCCTGGCCACAACCAACCGCCTGACCCTGGCTTACCGTCCCTTGCTTCACTGGCTTAATACGCTGGCGAGCACACCACCGGCACTTCCAGAGCCACTTCGCATTCTCGACGTTGGTTGCGGCTACGGAGATTCACTGCGACGGATCGAGCAGTGGGCAAGGGAACGCGCCATCGCCGTTGAACTGACTGGACTCGACCTGAATCCCGATGCCACGACGATCGCCGCGGATGCCAGCCCAGCCGACAGCAGAATTCAATGGGTCAACGCAAACGTCCTCACGTACGCGCCGAGCGAGCCAGCACACCTTGTGGTCAGTTCCCTTTTCACTCATCACCTTTCCGACGGCGAGATCGTCCGGTTCCTGCAATGGATGGAACTGCACGCCGAGATCGGATGGTTCATCAACGACCTTTCGCGCGCGGCCATCCCCTATCATTTCTTTCGAGTGTTCTCAAGGTTGGCCGGGCTCCATCCCTTCGTGCAGCACGATGGCCCAATCTCCATTGCGCGATCTTTCGTGCCGCAAGAGTGGCAAGCGCTCTGCGCTGCGGCTGGTCTCGGGCAGGGGGAGACCGTCATACAGAGCTTCAAGCCTGCACGTCTGTGTGTAGCCAGGCGAAAACAGGAGTCAGGGGGAAAGCCACTTTGAGCGAGACAATCTCCACGGTCGACAACCTTGTCATCGGGGGCGGTCTTGCCGGCTCCATGGTTGCCATCCAACTGGCCAAGGCTGGGCGCAGCGTCACGCTGCTTGAAAAGGAACTGGCAGCCCATCACAAAGTCTGCGGAGAGTTTCTAAGTCCTGAAGCGGTCGAGTATCTGCGCCAGGCCGGAGTTGATCCGCTCGATCTGGGCGCGGCCTCAATCCGCTTTTTGCGGCTCTCCTCAAAGCATCGGGTTGTGGAAGCCGCCCTGCCCTTCACCGCGCTCTCGCTTTCGCGGTATGCACTGGACGAGTCCATGCTTTCGCGCGCTGCCCAAAGCGGGTGTACCGTCGAGCGCGGCGTCTTCGTTGAAAAGCTCACAACGCAAGGCCAGGGGTCGACCGCAGTGCTCCGCGGTGGCAGATCGGTCTGCGCTAACACTGTGTTTCTGGCTACCGGCAAACACGATCTCAGGGGATGGGATCGCCCCGCCACTAGCCAGTCCGATCTCATCGGCTTCAAATTGCACTGGCAGCTGGCGCCAGCCCAAACTGAGGCGTTGAGAGACTTCATAGAGGTATTTCTGTTCCCCGGCGGATATGGTGGACTCTCGCTCGTCGAAGGAGACGTGGCCAATCTATGTTTGGTCGTGCGGCGCGCTGCGTTGCGCAATAGGGGCGGATGGGCTCAACTGCTGGCACACATTCTTCATGAGAGTCGGCATCTACGCCAGCGCCTTCACGGTGCAAAGGCACTATGGGAAAGGCCATTGGCTATCTCCCCCATTCCCTATGGGTATCTCGCGGCGCGGCCCTCCGGCCTGTGGTGTGTGGGAGATCAGGCTGCGGTGATCCCATCGTTTACAGGAGACGGCATGTCCATTGCCTTGCACAGCGCCGCCCTTGCCTCGCAGATGTTCTTGACTGGCAAAAGCATCAATGAGTATTCCCGCACGCTCCGCGCGCAGCTAAGCCGCGGAATGTTCCTGGCCACGTGGGGCTCGCGCGCCATGGTCACCGGCGCCGGACCCATTCTTGTTCCCTTCTACTATTCGCTCTTCCCCAATGCGATGCGATGGATGGCTGCCTCGACCCGCATTCCGCAGCAAGTCATCCTGGCGCCTCCGGTAGGTTCGCCAGTAGAAGGCGCCGCGATTCCAACTTGACTCTTCGCCTTTTGTTTGCTATTCTACAGATGAAACTACCAACGGCCGATTCTGAGGATTCGAGCTTTCCTGCAAATTAACAGGAGTAAACTAACCCCATGTTGCGCTTCGATGAAGAAAAGGCGACTCAGGCAGCGGCGCTCTTCCTCAAGCTACGCGGCGGGCGTATGCACTATCTCAAACTCATTAAGCTGCTCTACCTCGCCGACCGTTCGGCGCTTCTAGACTGGGGCATCCCCGTTACTTCCGACCGCTACGTTTCGATGGACAACGGCCCCGTCCTCTCAGGCGTCTATAGCCTGATCACTGAAGACCGTCCCAAGCCGGTCTGGGCGCAATTTGTCTCTGCGCCATTGGGCGAATATGAGGTCGAATTGCTCAGAGAGGCCCCCACCGACCGACTTTCCCGTGCCGAAGAGCGACTCATCCACGAAGTCTTCGACAAGTGGGGCCGCGCGAACCGCTGGGATTTGGTCGGCTATGTCCATACTCTGCCCGAATGGAAGGACCCTAAGGGGAGTTCTCTGCCGATCCATATCCGCGACATTTTGAGGGCGGGAGGCGAAGACGAGGCCGAGATTCGAGCCACTATCCGCGAGCTCCAGTCAATCGCCGACGCCGATGAAAGCTTCGCTCGCGCCTGATGCTCAGCCGCGGAGACACCTTCCTAACCGGCGACGAACAGGATGACACGCTCCATCCTTGGATCATCCTCACTCCGCCCAGCGAAGGCGAAGTCGTCACCGTAAGCGTTACAACAAAAAGACGGCGTTCGGAGACCTTGGTTGAGCTGCATCCTGGCGATCATCCGTTCATCGTTCATGACTCGGTGATCGCCTACAGCTACTCCAGAATCAGGACAGTCGAGGAGATCGAAGTTGCGGTTGCGAGCGGAACAGCGAAACTCCGCGAACCGATCTCCCCGAAAATCCTAGAGCGAGTTTGCAATGGCCTCCTCGACTCCGATTTCACTCCAAATGGCATTCGCAACTTCTACAAGAACACTCTGGAAAGCAACCGGTAGCCTGTGCAAAAACCCGCCAAAATCTCTTGGAAAATCCCAATTTTGCACCGCTTTTTTAGGAAATTCCAAGAACAGGAATTCCGGACTCCCTTATCCACAAAATCCCCGCCCTGCCCCGTTGACCGTGCCCTCTGCGGTCCGTAGAGTTTGTATTCAAAGGGCATTATTTCCGCCGCATCCAAGTGGGAGCGGCGCGTGCCTGCTCAAAGAGAAGCGCATTGAACCGATGCCTCAATAACCCGGAGCGAAGATGCTGAAACTAAAGAAGATCCATATCCTCGGCTTCAAGAGCTTTTGCGACCGCACAGAATTGACTGTGGCGGGTACGGGCATTGCCGTGGTGGTGGGGCCAAACGGTTGCGGCAAGTCCAACATTCTGGACGGGGTGAGCTGGGTGCTGGGCGAGCAGAGCGCCAAGACCTTGCGCGGCACGCACATGCAGGACGTGATCTTTGCCGGAACCCGCGAGCGCAAGGCGCTGGGCATGGCCGAGGTGACGATCACCATGGTCGATCCGGAGGCTTACGAAGGGCCGATTCCCGTCGAGCCGCTGGTGGAGGTTGACCACGAAGGCCCGATGGACTGGGACGAGGACGAGGTGCGCCGCCAGCGGGCCAGCGAGGCCGAGGAGATCATCGCCAGCGAGCAGCCCGGCCAAGTGCTCGATGAAGATGGACCGAATCAGCCGGAACTGCTCTCTGGCCAGCCGCAGACATTCTCGACCGGTGAGGGCCCTCAGGCTGTGGTGCTGAAGATTCGCCGCCGCAAGTTCCAGCGCACCCCGCAAAAGGGTGAGGTGGTGATTACGCGGAGGCTCTTCCGCACCGGCGAGAGCGAGTACTTACTGAATGGCAAGCTCTGCCGTCTGCGCGATATTCAGGACATCTTCATGGGCACCGGCCTGGGGCCGGAGAGCTACGCCATCATCGGGCAGGAGCGGATCGGGCAACTGCTTAGCTCGAAGCCGCACGACAGGCGGGCGATCATCGAGGAAGCGGCCGGCATCACCCGCTTCAAGAACAAGAAGCGGCTCGCCGAGCTGCGCCTGGAGAGCGCCAAGCAGAATCTGGCGCGCGTGGACGACATCTTCGAGGAAGTCACGCGGCAGATGAACAGCCTGAAGCGGCAGGCTTCCAAAGCTGAGCGGTTTGCCGCCGTCCGCGGCGAGTTGCGTGAGCGGCTGCTCGTGGTGCTGGCCAGTCGCATGGCTCTGATGGACGCCGACCAGGTCAAGTATCAGCAGGAGATCGGCGTCCTCACCGAACAGATCAACACCTCGGCGGCGGAGATTGAGGCGGTTGAGGCCAGCCAGCACACAATTACTGAACGCGGCTACCAGTTGGACCACGAGGGCCAGGAGGCTCAGAATCGGGCCAACACGGCAGCCGTCGAGCTGGAACGGGCGGCGGCGCGGGAGCGCTCCAACTCCGAGCGGGTAAGCGAACTCGAGACGCGCATTGCGGCCGCAGGAGCCGAGCTCGAGCAGACGCGGCTGCAGTTGACTGGGATCGCCGAGGAGCGAAGCCAGCAGCGCTCTTTCATGGAGACAGCCGCCGGCGAGGCCAAGGCATTTCGCCAGAGGGTTGAGGCACGCCAGCAAGAGGCGCGCACCGCGGCCGAGGAGGTCTTCACGGCGGAACGCGAGTTGGAGACGAACCGCCGCCACGCCATGCACCTGTTGACCCTGACCGGCAACGCCCGCAATCACACCACGCAGAGCGAGGAAAGCCTTGCCGCTTTGGAGCGCGAAGCGGAGCGGCTGGAGGCCGAGTTGGGCCAGGCGCGCAACGAGCTAGAGAACCTGGGCGTACAGAGTGGGCAGGCGCGGCTGGTCTTTGAGTCCGCGGCTGAGACGTTGAAACGCCTGGAGGGTGAAATTGCGGAGTTGCGCGAGGCTCTGCAAGCGCGCCGCGCCGAGGAGAATGCCCTGCGCGCACGCGCCAACCAACTGCGTGGCGAATTCGCCACCGTAGCTGGCCGCCGCGACTCGTTGCAATCGCTGATTCGCAACCACAGCTACTCCACTGACACGGTGCGCCGGCTTCTGAAACCGGGTGCGCTGGCCCAGGGGATGGCCCCAGTGGGGACATTGGCTGATTTCATCGAGGTGAGCGGCGAGCATGAGGGCGTGGTCGACGAGTTCCTGCGCGAGGAACTGAACTATGTTGTGGTGAAGAGCTGGATAGCCGCCGAGCAGGGCGTCCAACTGCTCAAATCGGGCGTGGATGGACGCGCGACGTTCTTGATTCATTCGGCGGAGCAAATCGCGCTTTTTGAGGAGAGCAAAGAGACCATCAGCGGCCCCGGCGTCACTCCGCTGAAGGATACGATTCGAGTGCTGAATGGCTTTGGGCACTCGCTCGAGACGATTCTTCCCAAGCTTGGCAACGGCTATCTGGTGGACGATCCCGGCGAGGCCCTGCGCCTGGCGGGACATCATCCGCACGCCTACTTTTTGACGCCGGAGGGTGAGTGCTTCCACAACGCGACCGTGACCGGCGGCAAGCCGGCCAGCGAAGGCCCACTGGCACTCAAACGTGAGTTGCGCGAGGCCGAGGGCCGCCTGGCCAAGCTGGAGGCTGGTTTGACGCAAGCGGAGTCGGAAGCAGCGGCACTCGTTCAGGTGATCGAAGAGTTGGCCGCGCAACTGGAAGCGCGCAGCGAGGAACGGCATCTGGCCGAGCGCGACACCGCCGACCAGGGCGCGGCGCTGAAGCAGATTGAATCCGAGACGCAGCGCGTCGAACGGCGATTCCAGGAGTGGACGGCACAGGCCGCCCGCAACAAGGATGCGCGCGAGGCAAAGCGCACTTCCATCGACCAAAAGCGCGAAGAGCTGCTTCGCCTGGAAGCAGAGCTCCGATCAGCCGAAGCCGCTCTCGATGAGTTGCAGGCCAAGTTGGCGCTGCTGCGGCAGGCGCGCGAAGCCCTGCAGCAGGAGGCGGCGGAGGTTACGGCGGAGCTGGCAGGGCTCGAAGAGCGCCGGCGCGGCGCCGAGGCGGCCTTCCAGCGGATCGACCGGCTTCACTCCGACCTGGAGCGCCGGGTGCAATCGATCGAACAACAGCGGAGCGCGGCCGCGGCGGAACGAGAGCAACGCATCCGCGAGAGCGCGGAACTCGCCCAGCGCGGGCAGGAATTGACAGCGATGCGCGCCGAAGCGCTCGCCCAGGCGCAAAAACTGGTCGCCGAGGCGCATGCCCTTCGCCAGCAACTCGCCACCATAGAGACACAGCTCAAGAGCGGGCGCGCCTCTCTGGATCAATTGCGCGAAGACCGATCTATCCGGGCTAGCGAGGTCGCCAAACTGCGCTCCGATCTCGAACACCTGGAGGCAAGCTGCCTGGCCGAGGTCAACCTCGAAGCCCCTGCTTTGCGCGCCGACGCACAAATCGCGCGCATGGTAGGCGAGGAGTTGGCCGCCGAAGAGGAGATGTGCCGCGAACTGCGCCAGAAGATCGAACAGATGGGTCCGGTGAATATGATGGCCCTCGACGAGTACAAAGAGACAGCCGGACGCCACGGCTTCCTCGAAGTGCAACGCAAGGATCTGATGGAGTCGATCGAGAACACGCAAGACACCATCAAGGAGATCGATCAGATCTCGCGCACCAAGTTCGACGAGGCCTTTGCCCGGATCAACGAGAACTTCGCTCAGGTCTTCGCGCGGCTCTTCCAGGGCGGGCAGGCCTTCCTGCGCCTCACCGACGTGGAGAACCAGGCCGAGAGCGGGTTGGAGATTGTTGCCTCGCCGCCGGGAAAGAAGCTGCAAAATGTCCTGCTGCTCTCGGGCGGAGAAAAGTCGTTGACCGCGCTGGCCCTGCTCGTGGGCATCTTCCAATTCCAGCCGAGCCCCTTCTGCGCGCTCGACGAAGTGGATGCGGCGCTGGACGAGACCAACGTCGGCCGCCTGGCCGATCTGCTCCATTCGCTCAGCAAGGAGACGCAGTTCCTGCTGGTCACTCACTCCAAGCGGATGATGCAAACGGCCGATATGATTTATGGGGTCACTATGCAGGAGCCCGGCGTCTCCAAGGTGGTGAGCGTTCGCCTGGGCGCCCGCGAACAGCATCGAGCCACCGCATAGATCAGCTTTGATGCTGATCCAGCCAGAATTCTCCCACCCTTGCGTCAGGAAGAAGGCGCAAGGATGCGCCATGGCATATCAATGCTTACGGGCCCGTTCAATAAGGGCGGGAATGCGCTAACATTGTGCAAGTGAAGATCGCCATGTCCAGCCACCGCCCTGTCGAAGCATCTGAGCGCATTGCCGCGCATCTCCGCATCATGAGGCTCGATCACAGCATCAAGCAGCTCTTTATTGTCCCCGGAATTGTTTTGGCAATCTCATTGGCCGGGACCAGATTCTCATTCGACCTGCTGGTTCGTGTTGTTATCGGGCTGCTCGCGTCAACTCTCATCGCTTGCAGCAACTATGTAATCAACGAAATACTCGATGCGCCTTTCGATCTGCAGCATCCCACCAAGAAGAACCGGCCCGCTGCCAGCGGACTGGTTCATAAGGGCTGGGGTTATGCGCAATGGATCGTGATGATGATCGCCGGACTGGCGCTGGGCACCCTCCTTGGCAAGGGATTCCTGTTGAGTGCCGCGGCGCTCTGGGTGATGGGATGCATCTATAACATCCCGCCCATCCGAAGCAAGGAAATTCCCTACATCGATGTCTTGAGCGAATCCATCAACAACCCACTGCGCTTTTGCCTTGGCTGGTATTCAGTGGTTACGGTCATGCTTCCGCCGGCCTCGCTGCTCTTCTCCTACTGGATGCTGGGATGCTATTTCATGAGCCTCAAGCGCTTCTCGGAATACCGTCAGATCGCCGATCCAGCTATCGCGGCCAGCTATCGCAGTTCTTTCGCTCACTATAGCGAGGAATCCCTGCTGAACTCCGCGACGTTCTACGCCGCGGCCTGCATGTTGTTCTTTGGCGCGTTCATGATGCGCTATCGCATCGAACTGATTCTCTCATTCCCGGTCATTGCATGGCTTATGGCGGCGTATTTCAGCCTATCCTTCCGGCGCGAAAGCGCCGTCCAGAACCCGGAGCGCCTCTATCGCGAGCCACTTCTCATGGTTCCTCTTACGATCTGCATAGCGCTCATCGTGCTGTTGCTCTTTGTGAATGTTCCCGTGATAGGAACCATGTTTCCGCGATCGACTCCGTGATCCGCCTGCGTATGAAGAAGGATTTATGACTCAAACGGTTGAACGTGTTTCTCGCCCGAGACTGACTCTTGTGATTCCCTGCCGCAACGAAGAGCAGGTGTTGCCTGAAACCGCGATCCGCCTTGTAACATTGCTTGAAGAACTGACTCAAGAGGCATTGATCTCCGAGCCTTCGATCTTCTTTGTCGATGATGGATCGACTGACGGCACCTGGAGCGTTATTGAACGGCTCGCAATCGACTACGCCCCGGTCCACGGCCTGAAGCTCTCACGGAACTTCGGTCAACAGAGTGCCATTCTCGCGGGACTGCTCACGGCGCCGGGCGATGCGCTGATCACAATAGACGCCGACCTCCAGGATGACATCGATGCGGTGAAGGAAATGGTGCGCGCCTATGCAAGCGGCGCCGAGGTCGTCTACGGCGTTCGACGTGACCGCAAGACAGACAGCTTCTTCAAGCGCAATACTGCTGAAGGCTTCTACAGACTGCTTCAGGCCATGGGAGTCGAGTTGATGTTCAATCACGCCGATTTTCGCCTCATGAGCCGGCGAGTAGTGGAGGAGTTGCGCAGTTGCAAGGAAAGCAACCTGCTGCTAAGAGGATTGGTCCCGCAGCTAGGCTTTCCCTCGTCCTTGGTCTACTACGACCGGAAGGAGCGATCTGCCGGTGAAACCAAGTATACCGTCTCGAAGATGGTCTCCCTGGCTCTTAACGGCATTACCTCATTTACCGAGATACCGCTGAAGATCATCACGATTCTCGGCATGTTCGTGTCGCTTCTTAGTTTTGGCTTGGCGGCGTGGGCGTTGATCGCCAAGTTGGTTCACTCGGCCGCCGTGCCCGGCTGGGCCTCGATCGTAATTCCCCTTTATATGCTGGGGGGGATACAGTTGCTCTGTCTCGGAGTCATCGGACAATACCTCGCAAAGATATACGCTGAGTCAAAAGGCAGGCCTCGATTTATCGTCGAAAAGAGCCTATGAATTCTAGCTGTCTGCAACAGGTGACGGGTGCTTTCGGGCACTATGAAGGCGCTTTGGCAAGGCACGCGTACTGACCGCCAAATGGCAATCGAGATAGCACCCTCTCAACGGCGCCGAATGTATAAAAGAGCCTCTCGGGGAGATAGAGGAAATACTCTTGACCGAGTGATCTAAAGCCAGACGCCCGGAGCAGTCGGCTTGCCTCGCGCGCCGTAAGAAGCTCCGCATCCGCGTCGACCGGACATCTTCTAACAATCCGTCGAGTGACTGGATTCCAGGGATTGTGTTCAATGATGCAACACATGCCCCCTGGGCTCAGTACGCGCCGCATCTCATCGGCCAGCAGCGACCTGTCGCCTCCATGCACATGGTGCAGAACGCAGACCGCAGACACGAAATCGACTGAGCCAGATGCAAAAGGAAGCTCGACAAGAGATGCCTGCTGATACGTCTTGAATGAAGCACTTGAGGGCAACATCCCGGCAGATGGATCACAACCCGCTGCCTGAAGGAAATTGCTGCCCGCCAGTGCGAGCAATTCGCCTTGCCCGCAGCCGACATCCAGCCATCTCAGTGCCGCCGGCATTACGCCGGCACGTTTCAAAAGCCGTTTGATAAGAAGCCACTTCCTGCGGTGAAAATGAATTGGATCGCACGCGAATCGGTTTCTCAGCGGGTCATTGAGCAATTCCGCATAGGAGGATGCATACCGGTCAAACTCGGGGCTAGTTTTCTTGTCAGTTCGCAGCTTCAGTCCCCTTTCGCTCCAAGATCCGGATGCCATTGTCTTCCTCCACCAGTTTATAGTGGGACTCCAGATACGGTTCAATGATGCGCCCGGAACTGCCCGCCCTATTGGAGGTGGGAAAATCCTCTTTGACCTTTTCCTCAAAGCCAGCATCGCATATCACATATCTTGGCCGCCGCAGTTCCAGCGAAATCACGGCATCGTTAAACTGCTCTTCCGTATCATAGTTGTAGAGCAAGAGGCTATAGCGCGTTGGATTCGTTGTTAGCGAGAGGAAATAGTACATAGGGTGATACGGATAGACAAACATCTCCTCGCCCGCGGCGGTATGTTTGTCAATAAACGCGAGCACCGGATCGTCTTTGAAGATGGCAACCGAACCTGCTCGCGTCACCACGGAATGGGCCGTCAGAGCTCCAATCAGATTGAAGGCCGCCAGCCCGACAGCGCAAATCGCAAGAAGCTGCAACGCATAGACGGCATACTTCTTCTGAATTGAATCGAGGAAATAGATGCACAGAATTATCAGGAGCGGGGCCCCGAAGACAAGATGGAAGATGTCTCTTCGATGAATCTCCGATAGCCACAACGCGACTCCGCAGAGTCCGTAGAGCGCAATCTCGGGCGTCACAATCCTCCATTTGCTGCGGCCGGTAAAAACCGCCAACATCGCGGAGATAGGCGTCAACGCCGGAAGAGCCGCCACAAAGAGAAGGGGGGCGATCAAGATCGCCGCCGCGGCGATCGCCACAAGAACGATGGGGCCATCGAAGGCATTCTTGAGCAAGATATAGCGATCCCAATACCACCCGATGATGCCCTGCGCATAATTCACTGAATTTACCGCCGCGTAGTGCCGCGATGGCCACAGGACATTCGCGTAGATCAAACTTCTCAAGGCTCCTTGACTCTCGAAATACGCCAGCACAAGCCCGACTACGCTCAGGTAGCCCGCGGTTATCAGGCCAAACGCGAAGTTGGGTGCCGCTTTCCTTTGACGTTGTATCCAGAGCCATGCAAATATCGCAATCAGAAGCAAGACTCCCTTGGGCTGGAAGAAGCAGGTCGTGAGTCCGGCCAAAGCGCCGGCCAAAATCAGCAGAAGCTTCCGATGCCCTTCCTGCCAAAGAACCATGCAAGCGACTGACAGCAGCGCAAAGAAGTTGCCATCCACATGATGGCTATTGCCGGGCCAGAGAGCGCCAAAAGAGGTGCTCGCCAGAAGAAGACATGGAAGCGACCGGTATCTTTCGCATACGCGGCAGGCGAGATAATACATCAATAAGCCTGTTCCGAGTGAAGTGAGAAACAGGCAGATCCTTGTCGCCAGAAACGTCACTCCGAAGACCTTGAAGAAAGCCGCCACCCAGTAGGGCGTTCCCGGACCCATCACCTCAAAGAAGTCGCGCGCAAAGACCTGGCCTTGAACGATCCTCACTGCTCCATAGACAACCGATCCCTCATCTCCGCCCAACTGGAGAAGACGCATGAACGGCAACAGATACAAGCCGGCGCAAAGCGCAAAGATTGCGTAGCTCGACCATTTAGAGGACGATCTCTGCGCCGGAGCGTGGACTGTCTCAGCGTGGCCGGGAGTCCTCATTTTGCAACACCGGAGGACAAGACCTGTCCATCTTCCAGCAGCGGGTATGGGGATGCTCTCTCCGATTGCATATCCGGCTGCACCAGCCAAACCTGTCTGCCCTTGTAATAGCGTATGAGTTCCAAATTGTCGGCCGCGTCCATTTCACGCGCCCAGATGACTTTGGAGCTATCGATGTCCGCTGCGTTGTAAACCCATTCATCCATCGGATAGTGTTGCGGAGAATAACGCACGATGGCGAGCTGCGGGCCGGGAAGCTGTTCAAGTTGAGCTTCGACCTTGGCACGCTCCGTACCGAAGTGTCCTGGACCGTACCACCAGTCAATCCAAAGGCTCCCCGGCCATTGGGGAGGATTCAGATGGAGTGGCTCCGCGAAGACTCGCATTCCCGCCATCGCGATGCAGAGTGTCACCATGAGGCGCACAAGCGTCAGGCCGACAGTCTTGCCATCTAGTTTCCAAAAGCGAAGGTGGCGCATGGCCTGCAAGCCGAGAGCATAGAATGCCGCCGTAAACGGAGCGAGATAGTGCGGGATCAGGAAAACACCGATCGCCAGGCCAACCGTCCATATTGGAAGGCAGCAAACAAGGAAGCGAATGCGGCGATCCAGGAGCACTCGCCGGCCCATGAAGAGGAGAGGAAGCAATGCAGTACCGGCAAAAAACATCATCGCCCCGGTGAACTTTGCCACAGTCTGGGGAAAGAAGCCGGACAGGCTGTGCAGTCTCCCAAATCCGACCAGCTCACTCTCGGTGTAGAACCGCCGCATTTCAGCGTGCCGGTAGTTGGGCATGGGATGCGGTGACTGCCAGACATAGTACGGCGCAACGGCGTAGGTATTGCGCGCTACAGTGTACGGCAGCGTGATGGGATTGCCAAATGCGCGATAGTCGTAGTATCCCAGCCATGCGCCGGCGGCGATTATCAGCGCCAGCGGCGCCACTGCGCGGCGAAGCAGCACTGCGACTGGCGGCCGGTTTTTTCCAAAGAGAACCCAACGGCCCAGTACGACTGAGACAGGCAGGCAAATAAGCAGGCCTTCGTAGGGGCGAGTGAGGGCGAGAAGAACAATGCCCCCTGCCATCAGCATCCCGTAGCGAAACCGGGCTGTCTTCATCAACCTGGGCAAGGCGCCCAGCACCAGCGCGCCGCCAAGAGCCGAGATCGCGGCGCCACCCGTATAGGTGTTGATCCAGTAGCTAAATAGACCCAGGCGCAGAATCGCCAGCACTCCCCCGAGCAGTGCCCAGGTGGGCGGCAGCCACGCCTGCAGCATCCAGCAGATGGCGGCGCACATCAGCGCGCAACTGATCAGAATGCCGAACCAGGGATCTCCCAGCAACACCTTGCCCGCCGCCATGACCAGGCCCGGTGCCGGAAAGTACATGGACATATAGGTGGGCTGCATGGTGATGTGAATGCTCTCGAAGTGCGTCCACATCGCGGGCGTCGGGTTGGTTAATCGCACATGAGCAAAGGTATCCGCCGCAAGCAGAGAGCTGAAATCATTCGGCGAAAATGGCAAGGGAACGGGGCACAGAGGAAGAATGGCAATGCGCAAGAAAAGCGCCGAAAAGCCCACCACAGCTACCGCCAGGTTCTTGCGTCGCGCCAGCCCGCCCATTGCGCGCTCAATTCGCGCGAAACCGGACGAAGCAAGGCGGGGCCACGCAATGACCACTGCAACGGCCATCCCCGTAAGGCCAGCTTCAATCAAGACCAGCGAAGGACCAGCTTGCAAAGGAGTGGATTGGAGCATAACGGTACTATACCGCGACTGTGCGAAGGGCGCTGAGAAAACGCTTCGGTAGAGGGGCTATCGTCTCAGACTCGTTGAGGACCGAACGATCGCTGGCAGGACCAAAAATGCGATTTAGGGGACGGGTTGAAAAGCAAGGATGAGACAGGTCCGGGGACTGACAGCTTTTCGTTGCATCTGCCCGCCAAAAGAGAAAAGGACCGGTTTGAGTCGCCGGTCCTTTTTAAGAGGGTTCATCTTCAAGAGAGCTCATCCGGGCTGTTTCGTATTAATGAATGCGAAATAGTTGAGGACAATATTGGCAAGTCCCCCCACTGCCGCGACCGAAGCAACCACACACAAGAGGATGAGCAGGGCATACTCGACCAGATCCTGGCCCTCGTCCTCCCGAATGAGGCTTTGCAACCCGAGACGAATCTTCCAAAGCGCAAACCACATAAAGGCCGTCTCCCGGTGGGCTGGGCTATCTCCGGATCGTTCTCCGGCAAGAACACAGCCAAAAACGCTGATTCACGAGATTCTTCTTCGGCGAAGCGAAGGTGGTGGTGGGTCGAGATGCTGCAACCTTGCGATTACAGGGATCTTCACCATCAAGGTTAGAGAGCGGTTGAGACAGCGCCGAATGTGTTGACAATCTTATTGGCCAAACCATGCAGGCCGCTAACAGCAGCGACCGAGATCAAGGCAATGACAAGAGCGTACTCGACTAGATCCTGGCCGCCGTCCTGGGCAATCAAGCCTTCCAACTTGAACAAGATCTTCCTGAATTTGGACCTCATGCTGGCCTCTCTTTGGCTATTTTGAGCATATCCCCGTTCGTCTGCGGGAGAGGTTTACAAAGCAAGGCAATCGCCCTACCTTGTAAAACTCTCCCGCAACGGACCGAAGCTGGTGAAGAGTGTGACTCGCGATGCCGTTATTTTGCCATCGCAGGGTTCGTCTCGATCAGGGTTAGAGAGCGGTGGAGATTGCGCCGAAGGTGTTGACGATCTTGTTGGCCAGGGTGCCCAGGCTGGTGACAGCAGCAACCGAAACAAGAGCGATTACAAGAGCGTATTCAACCAGATCCTGACCTTCCTCGCGGTTCATCAGGTCCTGGCACTTCAAGTACATCTTCAGAAACATGGTATTCATTTGGATCCTCTCCGTAGGTTGAGTTTCCCAGCTTCAGGCCGGGTCACCCTTCTTACAGCAACTGGTGTGCCATTCTTAATTAGCCCTTATCGTCATTATAAATCAAATATATACAAATATGCCGCACGTAAGTCCGGAAGGGGGGTGTAAACACCTGTATACATCATCAGACAGACAGGCCTGCTGCGTTTACATAACTAAAGGCACGTGTCCTAAGTTTAACGGCGGTCTGGTACCTGTCAGGCGCGCGATCTGCGGGGTCGCGACTTGGCACAGGAGAGAAGTGGAGGGGGCATGGGCAGATTATAGAGGAGATCAAGAAGCAGGCGAAAGTGCGGCTTGAATCCACTATACTAAGGAACATCCTGAGACACGACTAGGGGAGACCCAATGAAGCTGATAGCGCTCCTGCTGAATCCGGGCACCCTTGCGCTATTGACCTTACTTGCCGCCGTGGTCTGGATGCTGAAGAACGAGAAGGACAAATCGCGTCCTATTGTCGTATTTGCCATAGCGCTCGATCTGTTTCTCGCGTGGCTTTTTCCCGCAGTTCTTGGAGGAGAAAATGGTCTCTTCCCTTGGAAATACGACCACGTGCTCATCCTGCTGGACGCTTCTCTTGGGGTCTCCGCTGCTGCGCTCGCGCTCCCGCTGCAAGGCATCTTGAAATTCCCGCTGCACATCGTTTATCAGGCGATCATCCTGATGCTGATCTGCTGGTTCGTGGTGAACCGCAACCTGAACCGCCGCGTCTCATTGATGATTGCCTATGTCGTCGAAATGATTGCCGCACCGCTCCTTTATTCAATCGTCCCAGCCTGCGGCCCGATCTATGCCTTTGGCCCGCTCTGGCTTCATCCCCCAGCCGTAGCTCCCACGGCACTTCGGCTCACGGGAATGCCAAACGCCTTCCCGTCCCTGCACATCGCGGCTGCTTTCGCGCTCGTGCTTTTTGCGCCCGGTAAACTATGGCGGGGGGTATCGTTGGTGTTCCTCGCCGGCACAGTCATGGCTACGCTCTCGACAGGGGAGCATTACGTCATCGATCTAATTCCGGGGCTCGCGCTGGGCTGTTTCGCGGCAAGTGTGGGGTACCGTAGATTCCCGCACGCGCTTCTTTATTTGGGGGCAGTCCTCTCATGGTCGCTCTCGGTCCGCTTCGGGTACCTGATCCTGATTTCCCACCCCTGCCTGCTGCGGACCTTCGCGGCGCTCACAGTGGCGCTTGCGATCTTCGCGATCTTCAAGGAGTGGAATCTTCCCGCAAGATTCGAGGCTGAACCCGTGCTCGCGTCTCAGAAATGAAGTTTCCAGCGCCTTGGTCCGCATGTTCAGCTGGTGACCACATTGCAACAGAACTGTCACCGGCCGGGGAAACGGCCTTGCCCGGATCTTCTATACTAAGGCACATCCCGCGACCCGTTACGAGGACATCCAATGAAGCTGTTGGCGATACTGTTGAACCCTGCCATCTTTGCACTTGTGGCCCTGGTTGCATCCGTCGTGTGGATGCTCAAGGATGAAAAGGACAAGTCGCGTCCTCTGGTTGTGTTTGCTCTTGTGCTCAACCTGATTTATCCCTGGCTGCTCTCTGTCGTATTGGGAGGGGAAGCCGGCCTTCTTCCCTGGAAATACGACCATATGCTCTTCCGGCTGGACGCTTCGCTTGGAGTCTCAGCGGCCTCGATCGCGCTTCCGCTGCAAGGCGCCCTGCGAATTCCTCTGCTCGTGGTCTATAAAGTTATTCTTCCAATCATGGTCTTGTGGCTCCTGCTGCTGCGCAGCCCGAACCGCCGCGGCGCATTTGTGATCGCCTATGTCACCGAGATGATTGCCGGACCGATCGTGTACGCAATCGTGCCTGCCTGTGGCCCGATCTACGCCTTTGGCGCGCAGTGGCTCCACCCCCCAGCGGTGCAAGCGAATCTCATCTACCTCATCGGCATCATGAACGCATTCCCGTCCTTGCATATTGCAACGGCTTTTATCCTGGTTCTTTTTGCCCCCGGTAAATTATGGCGGGGCGTTTCGCTGGTCTATCTGGCCGGAACGGTCCTCGCAACGCTCTCAACCGGCGAACACTACTTTATCGATCTCATACCGGGACTTGCCTTTGGCTGTTTCGCGACAAGCATGGGATACAGCAAGTTCCGAAGCGCACTGGTCTATCTGGGGATAGTTCTGGCCTGGTCATGCGCAGTCCGCTTCGGGTATCTGATTCTGATTGCCCACTCCGGGCTGCTGCGAACTTTCGCGGCACTTACCGTGGCGCTTGCGGGCATTGCACTGCTCAAAGAGTGGCGCATCCCGGCGATGTCCCCGTCTGTCCCGTCGATTGCTCCTCAAGAATGACCTCCCTTGAGTCTCCGGTTGCGGTCCCGGTCACGTCATGCATTCACGCAGCCGAATTGTCGCCGGTCAAGGCAATCGCCAGGAACTCGAGTGTGTCTCCGGGCTGAGTCTGCGTGTCGCGGATCGTGCCTGGCGGAAGTTCCAGGACGGAATGCGCTCGGAGGCAGGCCGACAGCCGCCACGCAGGGACCTCGCTCACGAGCTTCCGGATTCGCTTCTGGCTGTCCAAGTAAACCAGATCGATGGGGAAGCGCATCCAGAAGGTGTGTACGGCTTCACAAGGGATGATCCACAGACCTTCCCCGGTGGAGAGACGCTCACGCCCCAGCAGTCCCTTATTGCGCTTTGGACCGCTATCGGCTACTTCCATGCAAGTGGCTAGTATGGTATTGCGCGTCAGGTTTGAGACGCGCATGCGAATATCCGGGGAGGGCGGATGGATTGAAGAAAGAAATCCCCGCACTCCCAATTTCATTGAGCGAAACGGATTCATCCGTTTGTCCCGTATCCTCTTGCCTGTCAATCTCGCGTTCTTCCCGACGCTTCGGAAAGCTTCCGGCTGCCCGCAAAAATGGGGCAGCCGGGCACCTTATTGAGTGGGGGCTGCAGCCGGTGCGGCGCTGGTGCTGGTCGATGCAGTGCCAAAGCCTCCATTACCTTCGATCACCAGAGGCTGCTCGGGCTTCATGCTGTCGAGCAACTTCTCTATCGGAATGGTTGGCGGTGCAGCGGCTGGAGTGTTGTCGGGGGTCTTGGCATCCGGCGTATTCATCGCTATGCCGGTGTTGGGCGGCAAGAACTTCCCCGGAAACTTCAACTGAGGCAACGGCGAGCCCGCCGGCATAGGAGCCACAATCTCCGGCGTCACAATGACGATCAGCTCGGTGTTCGACCTCTTTTTCTGGATCGATTGGAAGAACTTGCCAATAATTGGAATATCTCCCAGGAAGGGGATCTTCGAAAAGATTTCGTTGTCGCGGTTGTCGAGCAGTCCACCAATCACGAAGCTCTGACCGTCAGCCAACTCAACCTCGGTCTTCATCTTTCTGGAAGTAATGGCGGGCACGTCAAATCCAGAGACCTGGACGGTATTGCTGAAGTCGAGCGCGCTGACTTCTGGAGCCACCTGAAGACGGATCGTTCCGCGGGGAGTAATCGTGGGAATGAAGTTCAAACGGACTCCATACTCCTTGAACATGATCGTAACCGACGCTCCGCTGCCGCCCGAGCCGCCCTGAACGACGGGATAGGGAAACTCTCCGCCGGCCAGAAAACTGGCCTCTTTGCCGTTTACCGCCAGAACGTTGGGTTCTGCCAGAATCTCCACCACGCCCTTGGTCTCGAGGGCTTCAATGCTGACCCCGATAGGCAGATTGCCAATCGGAGTGGCAAAGATGTTCAGCGGAGTGAAAGTCGCGGAGGGTATACTGCCAGTTGTAATATTTGGCGGAGAGAATTGCCCGGTGGTAATTCCTCCGGTTGTGTTCAACCCGCCTATATCCGCGAGATTGATACCCAGATCTCTTTCCGCGCTGCGATCGACGCTGGCAAAGCGTACCTTGAGGAGAATCTGCGACTCGCCTTCAGGAACATTGACATTGAGCAGGTTAACGACTTTGCCGGGATTTGCGCCGGCAGCGGTAGGCGGCAAGCCGACCGTGGCGATCTTGACTGCGCGCTCCGAGCTGTTGAGATCCTTGACCGTTCCGCGCAGGAAGATCGAGCCGTTCTCGGAGCTGATCTTCAGGGTCTGTCCGGGAAGCTCCGCCCTGAGCTCGCGGCGAATCGCGTCGAGGTTGTCGTTCAACGCGGAAGTGTTGGCGCGCACAGTCACATTGAAGAACTGCCGGCCTCCGTGGGTGTCCCAGATAATCAGGCTGGTCTCACCGGGGGTCTTGCCCTGCACCATGACTTCGGTCGGACTCGTCGCATGAACATCGGCGATCTCGGCCATGTTGTTGGCGATTCGCTTGATCGGCCACGCAACGTCTACCAGCACCGTCTTGCCCACCGCGACGGATAGATCGTTCGCCGAATCCTGAATCGAGGACCCGGCTGGTTGAGAAGGAGACGGGGAGGTTTGAGCCTGAAGGCCCGCGCCGGCGCAGAGCAGTAAAGACAGTGCGCTGAAACATGCAGTAGTAATGCCAGTCTTCGCTCTCACTGGTGTCCCTCGGGAGAAGCAAATTTTTCTTCACTTGTTTTCGAGCCGTTGATCACCTCGATGGAATAGGGAGCCGCGGCCTTGGGAGCGGCCTTTGCCACCACGACACGCTTCGGCTTCTCCTTAGGCGCATCCGGCCCCGCAAAGAGGTTGCTCGTGGCCGTACCCATCACCGGATCAGTCTTGGTGTCCAGCGGGTTCCGCAACACAAGGCGGATGATCTGGCTGCTCGCTAGTTCTAGGGTCTCGGCCTGGTCCGGGGTGACCAGCAGATTAACCACCTGAACTTGTTTCGCTTTGCCTTCTGTGTCCCTGACCTGTTGATACTCAGTGCCGGCCGACAGAACCTGGATGTTTTGAAGAACCGTTCTCGCCTCAGTGCCTTTTGATGCGTCTGTTGAACCCGGTGGCGTACCGGACATCACGACGTCCACGCGCATTCCGGGAGTGGCGAATCCTGAGACGCCCACGACTTCATCGACCCTAACAGCGCAGGCTCTCAAGCCCTGAGGAATTGCGGCAGCCAATCCACCGCCCGCGCCTACAGCGGCCAGACGGCTCTCCATGATGGGCTCATCCTTGTAAAGATCCGAGATCACACCGCGCCCAATCGCGCGGCTCTTGTCTTTATCGAGAATCGTGCCTATCGGAGGCGTTCCCGCGATCCCGATAGTCGTCAGATCTTCATCCTTGAGAATGGTCCCCAGTTTGATGTCTGTCTTCGCTGCTATCACGTTCGTGGTGGCTGATGGCCTTGCTGCGGTTAGGCGGCTCCGAACCAGGTGATAGACCGCAAACGTGCACACGGCAGCGATGCCGAAAGCGGCGAGAAGGATCAGGGTCAGTCTTCGGTTCATTTTTGAGGCCCGTTTGAACTGGCTGCCAAGCCAGCTTCGCCTTTCTGTCTCTTGTGGCAATTGCTGCGCCCAAGAAAACCAATTCCGATTGTACGCCGAATTGGTTGCCTAGCGGATACATTGCCAAACAAGTTTAAATGCGTGTTTAGTGTATGCCCCCAGGGCCTCCTATTGATAACCGAAGACCCGTTGCATGAACAGGGGGTATCAAATGAGTTATATAGCGGATCGATGATCGAAGCGATTCTGAAAACATTATAATAGAACAGTGATTGGGAAGCGGCAGAAGCTTCGGCGTCCGATCAACCCGAGTTTGCCTGATATGCCGCTTCCGCCCGGAGTAAGCCAGGCGGTGCTAGGGAGGAAATCCATCCAGTCATGAGTTCTTCCCTTGCAATATCGCTGTTTTCGGCGCAACCGGATTTAGAGCGCCGGCCTTACTCCTTTGCGGTTTCAATGATCGCGCACACCACGGTCATTGGACTCGTGTTCTTCGGAATCTTCTCCGCGCCAAAGGTCAAGACCCCGGTTATCGCTGAGCGATATGCGGTGCGGCATCTGGATCTGCACCTGCTGGATCCCGAGATCGAACGAGCCGCCGCGAGTGCGATCGAGGCTCCGAGCGTGCATCCCAAGGCCCCCACGCTTCCGCCGGGTGGAAGCCCTGAAGAACAGCAGCCTCTGATGCGCCAGGTTTTAGAGGCTCCGAAGGTGCACCAGACCCTCGTGCAGCCGGATATTCCCAAGCCTCTCAAGCTCCCAGTTAACATCCCGCTGCCGACCGTTGTGATCTGGAACGCCTCCAGGCCGCAGGTCAAGACGATTGAGGCGCCCGCCCCGCAAAGTCCTCCCGTTGCTCTTGCGAAGCCCGTAATTCAAAGATCGAATCAAGCGCTTACCTTGAAGGACATCGCCATTCGACCCAGCGATATGCCAATGTCCGTTTCCCCATTCCTTCCCAGCACGACTTCGCCGGTGGTGGTCTCTGGGCCGAAGCCGACACCTCCCGCTCCATTGACAACCGCGGCTGGCTCCGGTCAACCGGCCTCAGGCCAGATCATGTCGCTCTCCGACACTCGGATGGCAAATGGACCCGTAACTCTCCCGCCCGTGAACCAGTCAGCCTCCTCGAATTCACAAGGGGCGTTTGCGCCGGGAAAGGCAAAGGAGCCCTCGCAGGCAGGGCATGGAAACCCGGCTGGCGCCGCAGGTGGAGCGGGAGCAAAACCGGGCGCAGGCAACGCCGGCGATACAAAGAACACCGCTGAAGAAGGGCACGGACTCGGCGGCCAGCCCAGGACAACCCATATTACGCGGCAGAGGGAGGGCCAGTTCGGCGCAGTGGTCGTCGGTTCCGCGCTGCAAGACAGGTACCCGGAGATCACGGATATATGGAGCGGCAGGATGGCGTACACCGTTTACCTGCCCGTGGGTCTGGCGAAGAGTTGGATACTCCAGTACTCGCTCTCGCGCGCCGAAAGCACTGCGGCGACGGGCAACATCACGCACATCGATGCGCCCTGGCCCTACAGCATCGTGCGCCCCAATATCGAGCCGGGAGCGATCGATGCCGATGCACTCATGATTCACGGTTTTGTGAATCAGGCCGGCCGCTTCGAGGCCCTGACCGTTGCCTTCCCGCCGGAATTCGCACAGGCGCAGTTTGTGCTCGGCGCGCTCGCCCAGTGGCAATTCAGGCCGGCGACGCAGAACGGCCAGAATGTCAAAGTGGAAGTGCTGCTGATCATTCCCGAAGAATCGGAATAGGGAATTCTCAGAAGACTCGCTCCTGATGTTCTGAACTGACTGCCTGTCTTGCCGAGCGGAGTTTGGCAAGTGGCCGGGTCCCCAGCGGACGATCTTTCCCGCCGCAATGGTCTCGCACCAAGCAGCGTTGAAGAAGTTGCTACATCGTCTCCGGTGTCTTGATTGCAATGCCGGAGATGCTGGAGACCGAGTCGTTGAACCTGCTTCCCCGTCTCTGGACTTATGCAACGAACTCGTCGATCCAAAAAACATCCCGGCGAGTCCAGTAGATGGACTCGCCGGGATGCGATGGCTTGCCCTTCCGGGCAACTCTCTGCGGCTAGCTCAAGTTGTTGCTGATCAATCGCGGCGACGTCAGACTCGCCAAGACCCCTTGGAAGATGGAGTCCATGCCCGAGCCAGTCGTTGTGTTTCCAAGACAACCGTTTTTACTGCTTGTCACGTCCCCATAAAAATAGAACTTCAGTAGCGAATCGGTGAAACCCGTCGGTGAGGACATATCCTCCATGATGGTGCATGGAATAACCTGACTGACCTTGGTAACATTAACCGGAAGGCCGCTAGTGTTGGTTACAACCACCTTGTTGTCGGTGCTACATCCCCCCGTCTCCGACCCATAGGCAATTCCATAGACCCTCGTTCCCAAGTTCTGGGCAAATTGTGAGGCAGCGATCGTCTGCTGGCATTCCTGTGTGTCGTCCGGATATTTCCCGGCTCCGTTGATCCCCATCGTGGCATAACCACCGGTAGCCGTGTCCGTGGATGGATTGAACGTAGACGCCCATGAATTCGCCTGGCCGTCGGAGACGAATACGATTACGTTGAGTGTGTTGAGTCCCAACTTTGTCGTCTGATCCTGCTCGGCCATGAGTGCGGCTTGTGCCGCATAGATCGCGCCAGCCTGATAGGTAATGCCCGAGCCGCCGTTGCTCGTGTCGCTGCCGGAACCACCATTTGGTTCCCTCATGCAGCCGTCGGAGTTGCCAGTCCCCATGATCTTGACTAGTTGGGAACCGGTGTTCAGCTTGTTGGTGCCTGTAGGCGAGTAATAGTCGCTTGAGAAGCCAAACTTATCGATGTGGACCGGATCGAGGCTATTCTGAGTAATCAGGTAGGTCGTATCAGTCGATGTTCCTGGTATTGTTTGGCCGGACTTATTCTTGGTTGAGGCTGTCGTGTATACGGTATCCGTGTAGCCTGTGGCGTCTGAAGGGATGGTGGGGAAAGAATACAACTGGAAGTTGGGGGTAACGCATTTGGTGTCATCCACAACATCGGTTTTTAAGATATTAGGAAACGAAAAGAGGGCAAAGCGTAGAATTGTGACTGCGTCCGTAGGGTTACAGCTCGCTACGCCACCTCTGCAGGGAGGGAGGGCCTCCAGCATCGATACCATCCCATTCATGGCGCACTGCTCCGCTGGTGCGTTCTTACAATTGGGATCCGGATTAGCCATCGACGGAGTTGCGTCGAGAATGAATGCCACATTAAGCGGCTGCGCTGTGCCGAAGGTCGCGGTTGCCGTTGACGTTACATTCAGCGAAGGGACACCGAGAACATTCATGAACCACGTCCCGACCTTTGCCGTCTGCGTGACTTTGATGGCGTTTGGGATAGAACTGCCGGAAGCGTTTCCGTTTGTGTTGGTGCACCCCGACCCGCTCGGCGACAGCGCGTTAAGACAAGGCGTTGTGATTGTCGTACTGACAGTCCCCTGCCCGGCACTGCCATTCACACCCCCCAGGGAACCCGATGAGGAGTACTGATCCGCCAGGGTCTGCGCTGTACCGGTAGCCCCGCTTATGTAGACACTTTCCGCGGCAGCCATCACCGCTGCCTGGGATGAGTTCTGAAGTTGAGCCTTCACGACATAAGCGTGGCCCACGTCGATGGTCAAGCCAGCCATGCCAATCAGCGAGACCATCATCAACGTCACCCAGGGCAGCACCTGCCCGCGCTGATCGTTGAGCGCTCTACGGACAAAAGAAGACACATTCATCGTTCTCATGGGATTTGCCTCGTTGGTTCTGTGGTTAGAATTCATATTCAGTCACACTTGCGGACATGTTACATGTGGGCGACGGCGTGTATCCGGCAACTGAAATATTACAAGGATAAGTGGCGGCTACAGTTACGGATTCACCCTGCGATAACTCCGACTGAGCGCCGGAACATGTCAAATTAGTGCCACTATGGGCGGAGTTAGTTCCCATCGTGATTGTGAGAGTGATACTGCCCGGAGCCAAGGTCGGCGCAGCGCTCTCGATCGACGCGAGCGTGTCGGCACAGGGGTTTAAGGTGCTGGTTCGGCTTGTGACAAGAGTTTGCGCGCCCTGGGCGACGGCATGAGTCAGCGACTCATAATTCATCATCGCCATACCAAAGGAAAAGATTCCCGTAATGAACAACATCAGCGGGACCAGTACAAGGGCGAACTCAACAATGGCGTTCCCCTTGTCATCCTTCCAAAGGCGCGCGCGAACTCGCTGTCTCGTAATGCGATCTAGGCCGCTCATAAGCGCAATCGCCCGCCCATGCAATTCTTTCAGCATCTTCATCGTCTTACCCCCTTGTCCTTCATCGCTCCGGGAGGCCCCTTCCGAGGGCACATTGTACAGAATTGATACCTCATTGTACGGCCAGTTCAATGGGAATTTACACACTTTTTGCCGATTTGACCTCGAAAACCACACCAAAGTAACCGGTTTCTCAATGCCGTAACCAAAGTACTGAATGCCTCAGGAGAAGCACCTGGCCTCTCGGAGTGGCACCTAGCTTCTCCCCTTCCGAAGCCAGTCCAGAAACTGATTGAGTTCCCTCTTGTCCACCCCATGGACCAGGGGATTCTGTCCCTTGAACTCGGCCGGGGCATCTTGCGGAATGAATTGCAGGCCCACCCCGTCGTTGCCCCAGCGGACAGCTCTCGAGTGCACGGAGATCGAATGCTCGACGCTTTCTTCCCCGTCCTTTGTGTCTTGCAAGGTCATCAGGATCAGAGTGCCTGGGTACCAGCGCTCCTCGGTCACCACGTACAAACCTGTCGCGCTGATATCCCGGATGCTGTGCGCCTTGGGAGCGGACCCAGTCCAGTAATACGCTGCCAAGCTAGGTGTCAGCTCCCGAGGAGCCTTCCTCAAATCCGGAGCCTTTCTCGGATCCGGAGACCACCAGCGCTCCAACCATCCCTTCGGCGGCCTTACATCCTTCATCCCCGGCTCGATGAGATCCATCTCATAGGTCTGCTCGGTTTGGGGGCGCCCATTCCCGGAGCGGTCCTCCAACTCCACCACGCCGGGACCGCCGCTCCACAGAGGTTTTCCCCTCAAGAGAACCGCGCTTTGCACCCCGCCGCTCACCGCGGCCGTATTGGTGAATCTCTCCAGGCGGCGCTGCATCTCCTCGGCCACGCACAGTACCAATTGATCTCCCGGCTGGGTCTGCGACGAGTAAATCGAGTGGGTTGCCAGCGCCAGAACGCTTGCCGCCTGCGGACTCGAAGAGGTTACATGGAATGTGGGAAATGACTCGACGACCTCGATCACCCGGCAATCCTCGTCCAGATAGATCAGATCGAGCGGAACACGCATATTCGTCTCTGGAATTCCCCTGAAAGGCTCCATCCAGAGGCCCTCGCCAGACTTGAGCATCAGCTTTCCAAGCAGATCCTTGAGGCCCGCGAACGAAAGGTCGGCGGCGGTGACCTCGAGGCCGAGAAAGCACTCGCGAGTCTGGTTGTATGCGCAAAGTCTTCGTGATTCCATGGTACCCCCGGCCTCTAGTAAGAACCCGGCAGCCCGGCTATGTCCCGGAGCCCCAGTGATCGATTCAACCTCTCCCATAGCAGATACTCATCCTGGTCCTTTCTCTCTCCTCCGATCGCCGGGCCAGAGACGATTCCCGCTTCACGTCGCGCGGAATCAGGCAGTGGCACCTGCCAGAGGACCGCGCGAAGATACACCTCAACCTTGTCCGCGAGGAACACAAACGCACTCGTCGCCAATAGGGCGATCCCTCGGCAAGCGGACTGATCGGGTTGGCCGGCGAAACTGGTGCAGCCACTTGGACGGCACCAGCCCACCCTTGAAACGCCTGCTACTTGACCTTTGTGCGGCGGCGCTGAATCAAAACGGCCAGTATGACGACAACCAGCACACCAGCTACAATCCGAACGATCATGGTACTGTCCATAAGAACTCCTCTTTCCTGTTTTCCTGTTACAACCTTCTTGATGCGCTCTCTGTCTGAGAGCGGGATACGAACGGCACTAAGTGCCAACGGCAAAATCCCCGGTCCAATGATCCGCGGACCAGCAAGCCAAGCGCGCGTTGTTTCTTGAACGCCGCCGAAATACCAGCGCAACCCGCCGCGCTACTTCACTCGCGTGCGGCGACGCTGAATCAAAACGGCCAGAATAACAACAACCAGCACACCGGCTACAATCCGGACAATCAAAGTGCTATCCATATCGAGTCCTCCTTCCTTGAATGATTGAGCTACTTGAAGTTCGCCATGATCTGAATGACCGCAGGGCCCAGAGCCACCACGAAAAGCGTGGGAAAGATGAAAAACACCAGCGGAAAGAGCAGCTTGATGGTGGTTTTTGCCGCTGCCTCCTCCACTGCCTGCACGCGCTGGGTTCTGAGAGTGTCGCCATGAACACGCAATGTCTTGGCGATACTGGTTCCAAACTGCTCCGCCTGAACCAGCATGGTGGTGAGATTGCGGACCGCGTCTACATCAGTGCGTTCCGCCAGATGTTTCCACGCTTCGCCGCGAGGACGGCCGGCGCGTTGCTCCAGCACGACAATGGTCAGCTCATCGCACAGTTCCGGCTGGGCAACCTTCAACTCCACCGACGTGCGCGCCGTTGCCTGGTCCAGACTCAATCCCGCCTCGATGCAGATGATCAGCAGATCAAGCACATCCGGCAGGCCTCGCCTAATCTTGCCCTGGCGTTTCTTGATCAGATTGCCAAGCCAGAAATCCGGTCCCAGGTATCCCAATGCGGCGGCCAGAACGTATACAAAAATCGGGCTGAGGGCCCCGAGGCCTGTAACCAGAGCAAGCAGGCAGAGCGTCACGATCAACACGACTTTGGAGCCGTAGAAGATCCCTTTCGCGCTTTCATTGCGAAAACCGGCGTGCTGAAGGCGCTGCAGAAGAACCGAGACCTCGGCCTGGCTCTTCGGTACGACGTTCTCGAAGTGCTCGACCACGCCCCCGATCGAGAGGCCTGTTTGCTGAATGGCGCTCAACAGGGATTTCGGCTTTTGGCGCGGGTTGATCACGTCGGAGATGCGCTGAAGCATCTCTTCGCGATGGAACATGAGGAGTCCACCGCTCACAATCAGCCCGAAAATGACAACAAATGTTAAAAGTACAATTCCCGCTGATCCCATTCAAACCTCCATGTTGACGATGTGGCGAATGATCAAGCCGCCAACGACAAGCATGCCGAAAGCCGTCCATAGCATTTTGAGTCCAAGCGGATCAGTCCACAAGATTCTCATAAAGCTGGGATTGACTACATAGAGAGCGATTCCCAGGCCAATCGGGAGACAGGTCAACACCCATCCTGTCATGCGGCCTTGAGCTGTGTGGACTGCGACTTGGCGCTTCAGGCGGAACCGTTCCCGAACTACATGGGAGGTCTTGTCAAGAACCTCGGCCAGGTTTCCCCCGCTCTCTTTCTGGATCATGATCGCGGTTGCGACAATGCGCAGATCCTGGAGGGGAACCCGGTTGATCATGTTGTCCAGGGCGGTCTTCATTTCGAGCCCGTAATTCTGCTCCTCGAAGCACCCCTTGAATTCGCAGCCGATAGGGTCGGCGCACTCACGAGCCACCGAGCCCATCGCAGCGACAAGACTGTGCCCGGCGCGGAGAGCGCTCACCATCAAATCGAGCGCTTCGGGCAATCCCTGTTGAAACTTGTCGAGACGCTTGCCGCGCTTGAAGAGCACAAACCCAAAAGGCGCGGCGCCGACGAGCAACCCCACACCTAATGCCACCAGAAAGTTGTCAAAGCGAAGGTAAACCAGGTAACCTGCCACCACAAAGGCGAGTCCGCAAGCGCTCAGCAGCCCTCCGGCGGTCCATTTGAGATCGGCCTGATAGAGCAGACTCTGCACGCGCGGCCCCAGCTCGATCTTCAAAAGCCTTTGATTGAGCCAGGGGATGCTGCTGAGCAGCTCGCTCTTGCGAAGATCGAGGATCTGCCCATGCTCTTCCAGGATGTCGGTGGCCAAGGCCGAGTCGAGCGTGGCGTGAACCTGTTTGGCCTGCTGAGAGGCCCCACTCCCGACTGCAACCGCCACCAGTGCGACGACCGCGAAAACACCCAGAAATACCAAGATTACAATCGATCCCATGCCCTTGCCCTCCCTTCTCTCCGCTCAGTTGACCTGCGTCTCGCGCTCGAACAGAGTCGGCGGCAGTACGATACCCGACACGCGCAGACGTTCGAGGAACCTGGGACGGATATGGGTTGGTTGGAAGACGCCGATCACCTTGCCATCGGGTCCGATCCCCTTCTTGCTGAAATTGAAGATCTCCTGCATGCTGATTACGTTCTCTTCCATGCCCGTAATCTCCGAGACGCTGGTTATTTTACGGGTGCCATCGCTCATTCGAGCGGCCTGCACGACAATCGTGATGGCTGACGCAATCTGCTGGCGAACGGATTTTTCGGGCATATTCATGTTGCCCATCGCGACCATCGATTCGAGCCTGGAGATGGCATCGCGCGGGGTGTTGGCGTGAATGGTGGTCATTGAACCTTCGTGACCGGTATTCATGGCCTGCAGCATGTCAAAGGCTTCTTCTCCGCGGATCTCGCCCATGATGATGCGGTCCGGGCGCATGCGGAGGCAATTGACCAGCAGTTGACGCTGCTTGATCGCGCCCTGCCCTTCGATATTGGGCGGACGCGTTTCCAGACGCACGATGTTCTCTTGCGCCAGGCGCAACTCGGCCGCGTCTTCGATGGTTACGAGGCGTTCGCCGCGCGGGATGTACTGCGACAGAATATTCAGGAATGTTGTCTTGCCAGAGCCGGTGCCGCCGGCAATAAGAATGCTGATCCGAGCCTTCACCGCGGAGGAAAGCACTTCCATCATCTCCGGAGAGACGCTCTTCAATTGGACCAGCTGGTTGGCGGCCAGAGGGCCGGTCCCAAAGCGGCGGATCGACAAGGAGGGTCCGTCGAGCGCCAACGGTGGAATGATGGCGTTGACGCGGGAGCCGTCGGGCAAACGGGCATCGACCATCGGCGAGGACTCATCCACTCTGCGGCCTACGCGCGACACAATGCGGTCGATGATCTGCAGAAGGTGGCGATCGTCGCGAAAGGTCGTATCGACTCTCTGCAGAAGCCCGCCTTTTTCAATGAAGACATGGTCCTTGTCATTGACCAGGATGTCGGAGATCTTTGAATCCCTGAGCAGCGGTTCCAGCGGACCCAGGCCAAAGACCTCGTCAAGCAAGTCGGCCTGAATCTTTTCCTGCTCGTCGAAGTTCAAGGGGACCCGCTGTTCGGCAATGATCTCCTTCACGATGCCAGCCACCGCCTGTCGCGCCTGGCTCGAATTGACGCGCGACAGTTTCTCCAAATCCAGCTTGGAGATCAGGGTCCGATGTATTTCCGCCTTGTACTTTTCCAGATTCAGCAGTTCCACTATGTACCTTCCGTCGGGAGAGTGTCCTCATCCACGGTAACACCATTTGCCCTTACCAAAGTGCTGGAAAGAGCGGGAGGGTTTGTCATCCACCCAGGTTGAAGACAACGTTCACCGTGGTCTCTACCTCAACCGGCTCGCCATCAAGCAGGTAGGGGCGGAAGCGCCAGGTCTTTACGGCATCCAGAGCGGCCTGCCGCAACATGGTCGGTCCACTGACCGCGTGGGAGTTCTCGATCGCTCCGTTCTTGGAAATGGTGGCTTGAATCACCACCGTGCCCTGAACGCGAGCGCTCTTGGCGATGGGAGGATAGGCAGGCGCGGTCTTCTGGACAAGCAAACCAACGGCGATACCGTTCGAGATGGTTACCTTCTTGGGAGCCTCGACCTTCACCTTGGGCCCGTTGCCCGAGTTGAAGACGCCATTGCCATTGCCCATGTCCATACCCGCCGGGCTGAAGCCGGCATTGGGTGCCGCTTGATTCGCGCCCAGCGCCTTCAGGTCGCTCGAGATCCGCGAGGGAGCATTCAACTGGCTTTTCATGATCTCCGACTGTTTGCCGAGCGTGGGCTCCGGAACGGGAGTCTGTGCCGGGGTCGTCGCGGTTTGCGCAGGTGAAGTCGTCGTTGTCGTTGCCGCCTCCGGCTTGAACGCTGTCGAGGAGGTTGCCGCCGTCGTCGCTACTTGCGACGCGACCGGTTGATTCGGCGTGGCCGGCTTGGAGCCACGCATGCGATAGGTCACCCCGCCACCGATCAGCAGAAGCGCAACCGCACCGACGGCAATCAACATCTTCTTCTGCTTGCCCTTGCTCTCGTCTCCCTGCTGGAGATCGGCCATATCGAGTTCTTCGGCCTGAGGCGGCGCGTATACCGGCTTCGGATCCGGATAGCGCTTGACCGGCTTGCGCGGAGGAGCGCTCGGCGTCCGATCCGCCGCGGGAAGCACGGCGACTCGAGCTGTCGCGGATTTCGCGGCCGGCTTTGGAGAAGCGGGTGGGCTGGGGAAGCGATCAAACCCGTTGAATTCAGCGGGCTTCGCCTCATGATTCTCACCGCTATCCCATTCGCCGAAATCTGCGGGTAGCGTTGTCGGTGCAATCTTGTCTATTCCTTCTGGAGGTACCATTGTCCATCGGCTCCCTTCACATAAGTAGCGCCTTTGTACACGCGCGTTTCAACTTTTCCCTGCTGGATGGGGGCTTTGACGCCTTGGGGCGCCCCCGGTTTTGTCTCTGCCACTTCGACGCGGCCCATTTCCACTTCTGCCGCCGCCGGCATGAGCGATGCAAAGTTAGCCAGGCCTTCGACCACAAGCGACACTGTGGCTTGCGCCGTGGTGTAGTCCGTGGCATCGGCCGGGACGAAGGTCACTGAAAGCGTTGGTGTCCCTGCCGCCAGCACGGTACCGGCCGCGGGAGTGTAGACAAACGTTCCCGGAACCAGTGCTGTGGCATTGAGCTGAGCGGCGCCGAGCGGAGTGCCATAGGAGATGGCGCCGGGGGCGGACCACGTGATGATGGGCGTGGCCTTGGCGACAATCAGCGAAACGGTGGCCTGCGCCGTCGCCTCGTCCGCGGTGTTGGCCGGAGTAAACGTCGTCGAGAGCGTATGAGTTCCCGCCGCGAGCACTTCGCCGGCTGGGGGAGTATAAACAAACGATCCTTGAACCGATGCAGTGGCCTTGAGCTGACCGGCGCCGAGCGCGGTGCCGTAAGAGATGGCCGAGGGCGTCGGCCAGTTGATGGTCGGCACAGCCTTGGTCACTGTGAGCGGCACCGTAGCCTGCGCGGCCGGGAAGTTGGCATCCGTCGGAGTGAAGGTTACCGAGAGGGTATGGGTTCCCGCACCGAGCACCTCGCCCGCGGTCGGGGTATAAACGAATCTTCCCGGAATCGATGCCGTGGCATTGAGCTGTGTGGCGCTCAGCCTGGTGCCGTGAGAGATCGCGGTCGGGGTTGGCCAGGTGATTGTGGTTGGCTTCGCCTTGGCCACCGTCAGCGACACTGTGGCCTCCACCGCGGCATAGTCGGTGGTGTCATATGGAGTGAGGCTAACCGAGAGGGTATGATCCCCTGCTGCGAGCACCTCGCCCGCGGCCGGAGAGTAGACGAATTTTCCCGGGACCGACGCCGTGGCATTGAGCTGTGAGGCGCCGAGCGCGCTGCCGTAAGTAATCGAAGCGGGCGCCGGCCACGTGATCGTCGGCGTCGCCTTGGTGACAGTCAGCGACACCGCAGCCTGCACCGGGTTGAAATTCGTGGTGTCTGCCGGAGTGAAGATCACCGAAGGCGTATGCGTTCCCGCCGCGAGCACTGCGCCTGCGCCTGGAATATAGGCGAATTTCCCCGGAACCGGTGCCGCGGCATTGAGCTGGTCGGCCCCTAGCGGGGTGCCATAGGTAATCGGAGCTGGCTTCGACCACCGGATGGCTGGCGTTCCCTTGGTCACCGTGAGGGACACGCTGGCCTGCGCCGGGGTATAGTCCGCGGCGTCGGTCGGAGTGAAAGTCACTGACAGCGTCTGTGTTCCAGCTGGCAGCACCTGGCCCGCGGCTGGACTGTAGGTGAATGTCCCTGGAACCGATGCCATGGCATTCAGCTGAGCAGCGCTCAGCGGGGTCCCATGCAGAATCGATGGGGGCGCCGACCACGAAATGGCCGGAGCGTCCTTGGTCACCGTGAGCGACACCGTAAACTGCGCCGTGTTGTAACCAGCAGTGTCCGCCGGAGTAAACTCCACCGAAAGCGTCTGCACTCCTGCCGCGAGCACCTCGCCTGCAGAAGGCTTATAGACGAACTTCCCCGGAATCGATGCCGTGGCATTGAGCTGCGTGTCGCTCAGCGCGGTGCCATAGGAAATGGCGGCTGACTTTGACCACGTAATTGCTGGCGTTCCCTTGGTGACGACGAGCGTGACAGTGCACTCCGCGTTGGTGTAATGCACCGTGTCCGTCGGCGTAAAGTTGACCAGAAGCGTATGCGTTCCCACCGGGAGCGTTTCGCCTACGCTCGGAGTGTAGACAAACTTCCCCGGAACCGCTGCCATGGCTCTGAGGTGCTTGTTGGTGAGCGCGGTGCCGAAGGTGATTGGAGCGGGCGTCGACCAGGCCATGGGCGGCGTCTCCGGCTCGACGATCTCTGGCTCGCCGATGGCCTCTGGCTCTTCGCTGATGGCCTCAGGCTCCTCGATTTCGGGCTCCTGCTCCAACTCCTGGACGCTCTCTTGCGGCTCCCGATTTGCAACTTCGTCCTCGGATTCCTGCAGGTGCCATTCGCCATCCGCGCCCTTCACATAGGTAGAACCCTTGTAAACGCGCGTCTCAGGCCCACCCCGCTTGGCAGACGGCTGACCGTCGTCATTCGACGCCGCTGACTGCCCTCTCGAAGCTGGTGCGGACTTTGCGGAAGAAGCGCCAGAGGATCTCCCCTGGGGCTTCGCCGGGGGTTCAGCGACCGACGAAGAGCCGGAATCATCCCGGTCGCCCGACAACCCGAGTTGCGTCAGCGCGGGAGACTCGTCCGTGGTGGAGACCTTCGACGAAAGACTGCGGCTGAAGCCTTTCAGACTGAAGCCCCCCTTTTTTTCCGGGGCTGGAGGCAGGCCGGCAGCGGCGCGGGCCATCTGCCGGACCAGCCGGGAGATGGGCGAGTCTTCCATCGCCAGCGGAACGGCGGTGGTCTGCATGCGCCGCACCGCGGCGTAGTCGTTGGGAATCTTCCACTGAGCCGGACGGGTGAGGGCCTTCGTAATCTGATCCTCTGAAACACCCATCGTGCGGGGCTCGAACCGGTTGAGCACGATCTCCAGCTTGGGAATCCCAGTGTTGAAGTACTGCGAGATCAGGCGATTCGAGTTGCGCAGTCCGGCGATCCCGGCCTGGATCACCAGGTAAACCGTCGAGCCGTCCTTGAAGAGCCCCGTCCCCATCAGATCGAGCCGGGAACCCATGTCGATGACCACGTTGTCAAAGTCCTGCCGCGCGACCATGAGCAGCCTGTCGATAGCGTCGTTTGACGCATCGAACTGGGGAAACTTGCCGGGCGCCGCAAGCACCGAGACGCCTGTGCTGTGCTTGACCAGAAGCTTGGAGAGAAAGGCCGAATCCAGCCTGCTGGCATTCTGAAGAGCATTGATGGTCGAGTATTCGGCAGCCACCCCGAGGTTGAGAGCGGCGTCGCCGAGCGGCAGATCGAGATCGATCAACAAGGTGCTCTGCGATGACTCCTGGGCCATCGATACCGCGAAATTGCAGGCCAGAGTGGTCACTCCGTCGCCGCCCTTGGCGCCGAGGAAGACCAGCAGCCGCCCGCCGACCTTCTTTGTGGGATGGGGGGCCGGACGGCGGGCCGAGGCCCGAACCAAGGCCTCCGCCATGGTGCTCTGGGCAAAGGGCAAGGTGAGAAATTCGCGAGCGCCTGCCCGCATGCAGCGCACCAGCAACTCCGAATCGGCTTTCACCGAGTAGACCATCACCGTTGCCGCGCCATTGGCGCAGATGCTCTCCACCAGTTCCAGGGCGTATTCGGGGTGACTATCGAGGTCGATGATGATGACGTCGTAGTTGTTCTCCAAAAGCCTTGGCACGTCGTCGAGGCTGGGCGGGTAGGAAGAAAACTCACGGATCTCGCCCCCCTGGCATCCGGCTAGTGCATTGGCGGCCGCCCTGCGGCGATCCTCGTCCGGGCCGATGAGCGCAATCGACAGAACGTCCGCGCCAAGCGAGTCCGGATACTGGTCATCGAGATACGAAGAAGAGTCTGAATTCACGGGATTGCTTCCCCCTGCCGCAGAGTGCCTTTCCTGCGTTCTTGCCGAAAATTGATAGGACGACTCCGAGTTGGGCGTCATACGTAACTCCAAATCCTCACCGAACGAAGAATGAGATGACAGTTCCGATGGCGATGGCCGGAGCGTACGGCATCTTCTGCCCTAATGGACTGGCGTGGACTAATGCCGGCTGTGGCTCGATACCACGCTGCTCCCCGCCGGAAAAAAGACCGCCCGCGCCCGTAAACAACTTGCGAAATCCGCTGTAAATTGCCCAGCCCAGAATGATGGCCCCTCCCGCAAACGCGGTGAAAAAAAATGACCAGAACAGTTGCACCGGACCAACCCAGGCTCCGATCGCGGCAAATAGCTTGACGTCTCCGCCGCCTGTCCAGCCCATGAAAAACGGAATGCCATTGATCGCCAGGGCAAGCGACAGGCCGGCCACGCTTTGGCCAAAGCCGTGCCAGCCGAACCCGTGGCTATTGCCCTGCCAGTCATGACGCCAAGGGGAAACCACAATCCCCGCAAGCAGAAAAGGAAATACCAGCCAGTTCGGAATTCGACGGCTGCGCAGATCCGTGAAGGTCGCCACCGCGAGTACGATCAGTGTCGGCCACCAGGCAAATGAGCGCATTTCCCATCCCCTTCCCTCCCCAGCGCACAGGGAAACCTTCATAACAGCGGTTGACCCACTCTTGTTGCAATTGGCGGGCCAAACCGGCAATGGCCTAAACTGCCCCAATCAGAGTAGATGAGGCTCGCCGCACGGCCCGGTGTACACGGGTGTTTACGGGAAGGCAATTTGGAGTGAAGCGGGGTGTATACACCTTTCAGGTACGCCCCTCCTGGGCCGCAAGTGCCACAAACTGTGGCAGATCCCCGATGGAATCAGTAGCAATCTAGATTCCCCCGGAAGGCTTCAGAATCTTGAGTAACTGCAATTATTGTTACTACAACGGAGCGTGAATCACACCAAAGGGCGCGAAAGTACTCCGGTCGGATCAGAGGCCCCCGATCTAGGGTTCTTCTCTTCGCTCCTTCGAAAGAGGGGCTGTTCTAGACCGTAAAATAAACAAAACTATAGAAATTAATCCAATACTAATCTGCGCGGGAGGGCGTTTCGGTGAGCAGTTCTCCCCCGACTTTGTCCCACTCAAGTACAAAGATCAACAAAGTCTTGACCTTAGGCTGAATTACCATAGTAATCTCGACAGTTTGATTGATTCGTCGCTAGTATCGTTGATCAGAGTCGATCATTGCCAATTGAGCCTTATGGGCTTTGTCGTCGGCAGGGAATGTCAGCAAGGTGGCATGAGCCTGGCGCCAAAGTAGCTATTGGTATTTGAGTCGTATTTTCAGGTCGATGTTCGTCGCTTTTCCGCTTCTCACCTGGAAGCGGCGCAGCCGCGGTACGGTAAGGGAGCGGGTCAAGTAATGATCAAGATCGGGCTTTATTCGGAAGACCGGACGCTCCATACGCTTCTCTCCTCCGCGCTCGGCAAGGAATTCGAAGTCCAGCTTGAGGCAGATGAGGATGGGATTAATCTGCTCCGCGCCGCCGGCGATTGCGATGTTGTGATTCTCGATTTGAATTCGAATCATGATTCGCTGCAAGAGCGGATTGGATGCACCCAGCGCCTCATTGCCACACACGTCCCCTTGGTCATCATGGCCGACGACGGCCTGCGGTCGACCGCATTCGAGCTCGTCCGGACGGGTGCCTTCGGCTACTGCCGCCGGCCGCCCTCCATTCGGGACCTCAAGACCATGCTCAGCAGGGCCTATGAGAACTCCTCCCTCAGGCAGCAACTGCAGAGCGTGCAGCAGCAATTGGAGGAGCCCGGCAGTTGCGACCACCTGATCGGTGCGAGTCCGCAGATGCAGCGGGTCTATCAGTTGGTCCATCGCGTGACCAACCTCAATGCCTCGGTGCTGGTCACCGGCGAAAGTGGAACCGGCAAGGAACTGATCGCACGCGCCATCCACAATCTGGGTTCCCGCGCCAATCGCCCGTTTGTGGCTGTTTCCTGCGGCGCGATCCCTGAAACCCTGATCGAGGCCGAGCTTTTCGGCCATGAGAAAGGCGCCTTCACCGGCACGGTCGGTGCACGCGAGGGGTACTTTGAACAGGCAGCCGACGGCACGTTGTTCCTGGATGAGATCGGCGACCTGAGCCTCTTCACCCAGGTCAAACTCCTGCGCGTCTTGCAGCAGATGGAATTCAATCGCCTGGGAAGCAATCGGCTTATACCGCTGCGAGCTCGCCTGATCTTCGCCACGCACCAGGATTTGAGCAAGCTGGTGGCCGAGGGAAAATTCCGCCAGGACCTCTACTACCGCATCAACGTCATGCGGATCGAATCGCCGCCGCTCCAGGAGCACCCGGAGGACATCCCCCGCATCGCCCGGCATTTCCTCCGCCTCTACGGGCAGATGTTTCAAAAGCCGATGGAAGACATCGAGCCCCGTGCGCTGGCCCTGCTGCAGAGTTACCGCTGGCCCGGCAATGTGCGCGAGCTGGAAAACGTGATGCAACGGGCCATCATCCTCTCCTCGGGAAAGACGGTCCGCGCCGAAGACTTCAATTTGCAGATCGAGGAGACCGATCCCGACATCGGCGATCTGGGCGACATCGGCGACATTGTCGATATCGGCGATTACAATCCTGCGGGATCGTTTGAACGGCAGTTGCGCGACTACAAGGTCAAACTGGCCGTAACCGCGGTTCGGGAAAACAACGGCAACAAGACGCTGGCAGCCCGCAGCCTGTGCATCTCCCGCGCTTATCTGCATCGCTTGATCCGGCTTGCCGAGCCCGATCCACTCTTTGAACAGAACCTGCGGGACGTTGAGACTGCCTGACGGCAGCGTCTCCCTTCAGCCTTCAGTTCTCCGAATCGATTTGCAGCATCTCTCAACAGCAAAAGATCCCATCCTCGGGTCTGCAAAGCGCTTGCTTGCAGGTGCAGGTAGCGCCGGCCTCCTGGCCGGCTGTAGCGTGGACCTACCGGTCCACGCCGCACTCCAACCCAACAGGAGAAAATGAATATCAAGCTTGTTCCGGCGGCTCTCCAAGAACGATAGGCATGGCGGGTCCTGTATCAGGGCACGACTTCAGTCGTGCCATAAACGCCACTAAAAAGAAGTGGGCTTTAGCCCCTGAGGAATTTTGTTCCTTCTGCGCCACTACTTTCGGCCTGGGATGGGCCTTCCGATGAGCTAGCTTGATGTTCATCCAGGAGAAATAAACTAAGTATGAGAGTTATATTCCGGCGGGCCGGCAATGACCAAACCGCTGTTCTGCCGTCCGTGAATGTACCAGCAGCACCAGTTCGTTTCATGAACTTGATCGTCGGACGGCGAAACCAAGTCCAGATAAACTACCTTTCCATAGAGAAAGAGCTTCTCTCCCCAAATTTCGATTCGCTTGAATCTCTCCTCGGAGTCGCACAGCGCTTTTACATCATCCCGGCAGAATGACCTGATTGCCGTCGATTCGCCCGGAACCAGAATGATCGGGACGGTTGGGGTGGCTGATTCTTCTCTCTCGTACTCAGGCACGCGGGGCAGGTACTTTTCGTCGACGGCGATGATCGTTTCATCCGTGGTTGCCGTGATTCTGGCGGGAGTGCGGCCTCGGTTCGTAGCCATGATGGTGAAACTGTTCTCCATGCTCCGCGATGGCTCGACCGTGATCAACAGCCAGGGCCTTTCAGAATGGATGAAAGATTGTGCATTCAGCAATGCGGCGTGAGCGCTGCTGGCGGCGGCTTCGGCCGCGGCTTCCCCGAATGCCGTCTGGCGTTCGATTTTTTTCAGAAGGGAGAGGGCCATCATGATGCCCGCGTACCCCAGAACGGCGAGCAGAATATTAGCTCCCCATGTGGCCTCCTCCTGCCAGGTCCATGACCTTGGCGCGGGAGCCGGAGTGGCAACAGTGACGTGCGGCGCAGGCTGGAGACTGTGGAGCCCACTCTCGCTATCTGCTGCTGGCGCTGAACTGGGATCGTCCTCTGGAATGACTCTGGGAGAAGTGGAAACTGCCGGGCCCTGCCGATTCGCGAGCGGCCGCTTGGCGCCGCTCTGTCCGGTTGACTGAGCGGGGACTGCCATCGGCGCCAGCGCGATGGCCAACAGCACCGCAAATCTCGCCAAAACTTTCAGGCCCATGGCGCAAATGTATCACACGCCACTCTCGAACTCCCATCGCTGTCGATGGACCCGTTATGAGGCCCACCAAGGCGGATTGGACCCATCTCGTTACGGCTCCACGTCCACGCCCCGCCAGAAGGCCACAGAGCCCTTGATCTTGCGCGCAACCGGCTTGGGGTCGGGATAGTACCAAGCCGCGTCCGGGTTATCCTGCCCGTCGATCAGCAGGTTCATATAGCGCGCTTGGCCCCTGATCGGGTCGAGAGAAGTGGTGCTGCTGGGGCGAAAGTACTCGCGCTTCAGGCCGGATTCGGGAAAGTAGACATTCCCTTCCACCGTCTCCGTCGTTTCGCTTTCGGCAATGACTTTGCCGTTCCAGATTGCTCGTGCCATCGGTCGTATCCGTCAGATTCATTTCGACTCCCGGCGGCCCGGAAAGCGGTCACGGCGAGAGCGACGGATACGACAATAGCAGAGATTCGCTGGCGTGGCGAGTCTAAAGCGAATTCGATTGAAGACCGAAACGACTCGCGGGCCTACTTGGCCTCGGCGATCGAGTCGATGTGAACGCTCATCTTGTCCGCATTGGTGGTGGCCATGACCGTGACGTGATCGCCGTAAAAGGGCTTCACTGCATCGGGATTGTCGATCGCCCAGACAGCTTTCTTTCCCTCGTCCACAAAGACCGGGGCTGAACCCATCTCACCGATACACTTCTTCACGCAGGCCGCCCCCGTTCCGGTGTGCTTGGCGCCGCACATCGAATCTGAGATCCAACCGTTGATCTTCGCGGAATCAGCGGCGCCGGCCGCAGCAGCGGTCAGGCCGAAACAAGCTACCAACAGAGCTACACGTTTCATGAAAAACCTCCAGGGGAATGGGGAATCGTCTTTCGGCTTTTATCATCCTCCATCTTGCCTCAATTGGGCAAGCGGCGATGGTCAGGGCTTCGGCGGGTAGAAGTACTGGCCGTGCGCTTCCTGCCGTGCGGGAAGGCTGCCGCGCCGCGCCTCTACATTCTTCAGCACCGCTTCATAACGCTGGGCAGCGGCTGAAAACCGGTTCACCAGCTCCGATGTCTTGATCAGAAACCCTGGATTCTTCTCCCGGATCGCCGCCAGAATCGGCACAAATTTCGCCAGCAGGAAAAAGCCTTCGGCGTTGCAATCCACAAACAGTTCCGCCGAGACAGCTCCGTGCAACACCATCGCCGCCGCCATCTCCCAGTAGGTGAGCACCTGGCGCAGCCAGGCGTTGTGCGGGTCGGCGGCGTTTTCCGCAACGGCAAAAAACTCCTCGGCTGTGGCCGGCCAGAATTCACCGGTGATCCACGCGCGGGCCTGGCGCATCACCGCTTCGGTGCGCAGTTGATAGAGTCCGAGAATGATCTCGGCATCGGCAGGTGTTGCGAGCATTCGTTCCATCGGGGTTTCTCCGCTGACTCATACTACCGGATTCAGCCGGCAACCCGCTGGAGGGCCTATTAAGCAGCGTCGGCCCTGACCGGCTTGGCGGGAGTGCGTTTCTCGCCCGTCGCCGCGCCTGCAGCCAGTTCGGCATCCGTGTAGTACCGCCCCGACCCATCCAGTTCGCCCGAAGCAAGCCGGCGGGAGACCTCGGCCAGGGCCTGATCAACCGCATTGAGCATTTGCCGCGATGTCATTTCTCTAATTGATTTCTTGCTCATTGGATCGCCCCTCAATCCTTGCCCAAATCCTCGCGTCAAACATGCTGAGTAGATACTCTGGAGTCAAACACCGCTCGGGTCAACCTCTATCAAAAAGAATCAACAGTAAACAAATCACGACAAAGGTCAAAGAAATCAACGACAGAATGTGCTTCTTAACCGCATACAGAACTGCCGGAGTGTTGCTGTCAGCTGATAAGTCATCCTTGAGGTTCCGATACTCCTGCCAAGCCGCTCCCGAGATTAACAGAGGCAACGAAAGGGCCAATAATAGATCCTTTGGTCTTGAGGTAAGCCCCCCACTGTGGTGCATAGAATGATCAAGAATCTTCAACTCCACGAACAGAAACGAACCCAGGGCAAGGACAAATTCAGGCCATAATCCGGCTTTCATCAGCCCCACTCTAACCCAGGACCGAATTGGCGCTAGTTGCGAAATCTCCGACTCCCCCTGATTCTCCTCATTGCCTTTCAATCGCCTTCTCCTTACGCCGGCTGCAACTCCTTCTTCCCGCCCTTTTTCGCGGAGCTCTTCTCCACTACCGGCCCATGCGTCTCAACCGTCGGCAATGGCGGCGCGTCGCCAATCCGTTTTGAGTACGTGCACACCACGGCGCCTTCCGCTGGCACTGACGTCTTCGCAGCGCTCTTGGCAGCCCGCTTCTTCGGCGCAACTTCCTCTTCAGCAGACTTCTTCTTGTTTGGGCATTCGAGAAAGATCCCCGAGCGCAGAGTCTTCTCCACGAGGTACGAGCTTCCGCATTCCGGGCACTTCTCCGCAACGGGCTTCAGATTCGAAGTGAAATCGCACTTTGGATAATTCGTGCAGCCCCAGAAGATATTCCCTCGGCGCGCCTTGCGTTCGGCCAGATCGCCCACGCCGCACTTTGGGCACTTCAGGCCTTCAATTAAGTTCTGCTTGACATACTTGCACTTGGGATAACCGGAACAGGAGACAAACTCCCCATAACTCCCCTGGCGCAGCACCAAAGGCTTGCCGCACTGGGGGCAATCCTCGCCGGTGGGCTTGGGAGCGGCTACCTTCTGCTGCTGCTTGCTGCTCAGCTTGCGGAAGGTCTTGCACGGCGGATCCTCGTTGAATCCCGGACACGACATGAACATTCCGAAAGGACCGCGCCTGAGCACCATCACTCGCCCGCAGTTATCGCAATACTCCTCGGTCTCGGTGGCCTCCTGCCCCTCGGGCGTATTCATATCCGGCTTGGCTGCCGTGTTTTCCTTGGTAAATGTGCAGCTCGACTTATCCTTCTTGTTATATGCCGAACAAGCATAGAAGCTGCCGAACTTACCCCACTTCAACAACAACGGCGACCCGCACAGGTCGCACTTCTCATCCGTCTTCTTCTCCATGCGCTTGATGTCGCGCATGTTCTTTCCCGCATCCTTGAGCTCGCCCTCAAAGTAGCTATAGAAGCCGTTGAGCAGTGTGGTCCACTTCTCATTGCCCTCTTCGATCTCATCCAATTCTTCTTCGAGCTTGGCCGTGTAAGCCACGTCGAAGATATACGGAAAGCTCTCCACCAGCAGGTCGCAGACCACCATCCCGATCTCGGTCGGATAGAACCGGCCGCTGATCTTGGTCGCGTACTCGCGATCCTGGATGGTATTGATGATCGACGCATAAGTCGAAGGGCGCCCAATGCCCCGTTCCTCAAGGACTTTGACAAGCGAAGCTTCGTTGTAGCGCGGAGGCGGCTGAGTGAAGTGCTGCTCGTGTTCCAGCTTCTCCAATTCCAGCTTCTTCACGTTGTCCAGGTTGGGCAGCTTGCTGGACGACTCATCGTCGTCGTCCTTTTTATCTTCCAAAACTTCGTAGACCTTCAGGAATCCGTCGAAGCGCGTCACCGAGCCGCTGGCGCGAAAATCATAACTCTTGCCTGTCTGCGAGCTGACTGCGGCAATCTTTGCCGTGGTTACATCGAAGACCGCAGGCATCATTTGCGAAGCTACAAACCGCTGCCAGATGAGCCGGTAGAGCTTCAGTTGCTCTTCCGTCAGATAGCGCGCAATCGACTCCGGCGTCCGCGAAGCATCGGTGGGCCGAATCGCTTCGTGGGCATCCTGCGCCGCCTTCTTGCCCTTGTAAACGTTTGGCGACGCGGGCAGATACTGCGCTCCCAACTGCTTGCCGATCCACTCCCGTGCGACGGCAATTGCTTCCGGTGCGATGCGCGGCGAGTCCGTTCTCATATAGGTGATCAGGCCGGTCGTGCCCTCGGCGCCCACCTCGATGCCCTCATAGAGCCGCTGCGCCACGCCCATCGTCCGGCGTACATTGAAGCCCAGCTTGCTGGCTGCGTCGCGCTGCAACTGGCTGGTGATGAACGGCGCAGACGGCCTTCTCTGCTTCTCTGTGGACTGCACCGAAACCAGCGACCACTGCGCCCTATCCAGCGCCGCTACCACGGCCTTCATCGATGCCTCGTCCGGCAGCGCATTCGAAATGAACTGGTCCTTCCCGTCTTTGTCCTGGCCGTTTGCTACGCGCGCAGGCTCTCCGTCGATCCCGACAAAGCGCGCTTTGAAGCTCTTGTCGGCCTGCTTGTCCGGGTGGAGCAGAGCATCCAGCGTCCAATTCTCCACCGGTTGAAAGGCGCCGATCTCCCGCTCCCGCTCGACGATCAGCCGCACCGCCACCGTCTGCACGCGGCCGGCCGAGAGTCCCCGCCGGACCTTATCCCATAGCAACGGCGAAATCTGGTAACCGACCAGACGATCGAGAATGCGCCGCGTCTGCTGCGAGTCCACGAGATTCTGATCCAGATCGCGTGCGTGCTTGAAGGCCTCCTGCACGGCCTTCTTCGTAATCTCATTGAACGTCACGCGGCGAATCTTCTTCCGCTCCTTGGCCGTCGTCCCCAGCTGCAGCGCCAGGTGGTACGCAATCGCCTCGCCCTCGCGGTCCGGGTCAGGCGCAAGGAAGATCTCGTCCGCCTTGGCCGCGGCCCGCTTCAATTGTGCGACCACCTTCTCCTTGCCGGGAGAGACGATCAGCGTCGGCTCGAAGGTGCGATTCTCCAACTCCACGCCGATATCGTTCTTCGGCAGGTCCATGATGTGGCCTACCGACGCCAGAACCTCAAAGCCCTTGCCCAGATACTTCTCGATCGTTTTGGCCTTGGCGGGCGACTCAACGATCACCAGTGATTTGCTCATTGCCATCCTTGTTTCCAACTCAGGTATTAATCCCACTCTATCCTGTCTGGTCTGTTGGACTCGACAAAGTGGTCTTCTGTTTCATTCGCAGGCGATCCAATCTCGGTCCGCGCGCGCCTGTCCTTTTCCCCGTCCGGGAAAAATCAACTGCAAAAGTTGCACGCTACCACGGAACACCGCTTCGTTTCCAGTCGCAGGCTCTTTTTTTCTTTTTTCTGTGTCCCAATTTCAGGGGCGCACAACAGACCTTCTGCGGCTGCCGAATCCCCGCAAGGCCTTTATTGCTCTCTCTATAAGAGTCGTTTCCGGGAGGGGTAATAGGCTCTCGCTCGGCTTTGGAGACCCGAATCGAAAAAAACAGCTGTTGTCACATCGTCCTCACGTAGTTCTTGCCCGGCAACTGCCGTATCCGCCCCGTGATCTCCAACTCGAAGAGCGCCATGAAAACCTCGGACGAGGTCAGTTGCGTCTCCAGCACTTCGAGAATCTCGTCGATCTGCAAGACCGCGTCCGTGCGTAACACTTCGAGCACCATGGCTTCCTCGGGCCGCAGAACCGGATCAGGGAGTAGAGATGCTGTGGTCGAGGATTTGGATTCAACCGGCGCATCGGCCTCCAACTCCAGCCGGATCTGCGAGGCCAGATCCTCCCACACGTCCTCCCACGTCGCCACCAGCTTGGCTCCCTGCTTAATCAGCGTGTTGGGGGTCCACGAGCCCTTGCTCGTCACGTTTCCCGGTACAGCGAACAGGTCGCGATTCTGCTCGGCTGCGCAGCGTGCGGTCACGCGCGTCCCCGAGTTCTCCGCCGCCTCCACCACCAGCACCGCGACGCTCAGCCCGCTCAAGATGCGGTTGCGGCGCGGAAAGTTCTGCGGCGCCGGAAACGTCCCCATCGGCAACTCGCTCACAATCGCCCCGCCGGTGGCCAGGATTTCTTCCGCCAGCTTCTTGTTTTCCTTGGGATAGACGACGTCGATGCCCGTGCCCCACACAGCCACGGTGGGCATGCGCGCCGCCAGCGCCCCGCGGTGCGCGCAACTGTCGATACCGCGCGCCATGCCAGAGATAATCAAGAGCCGTCGCACGGCCAGATCCCGCGCCAGCATCTCCGCCATCCCCGATCCATACGGAGACGGATGCCGCGTGCCCACAACCGCAATCCCCGGCCTGCCCAGCAACCCCGCCGCGCCGCGCACCCACAACACCGGCGGCGGATCATAGATCTCCTTCAGCCGCTCAGGATACTCCTGGCAGCCGTACGTCAGCACGGTCGCCCCCTGGGCCGCAACGCGCGCCCACTCCGCCTCGGCCGCCTGGCGCGCCTTGCCGTCGAAGATGAACTGCGCAGCCTGGGCCGGAAACCTCAGCCCTTCCAGCTCTGTCAGTGTCAGAGAGAAGATCCGGCTGGCAGCCTGCAGCGTTCTTACGGCCTCCAGAATCCGCTTCGGACCCAGCCCCGGAGCCAGCACAAGGGCAAGCCAGGCCAGCCGTTCCTCGTCCAGCTGGGGCGTAACCATCGACGTCGTTTCTTTGGGCAGGGTGCTCATGTTTGATCGGTGTGTCCTAAATCTGCACAGTCCGGTTTTCCTCACAGGAAACCAAGATCCGCATTCGTTGGTGTTTCCGCCAACGTTACCGTGATCAAACTCTTCTGTCAAGGCGGAGGTATTGGCGCCAGATGCTCCCCGCGAAATCCCTCACCCCCCAGAGGTCGCCTGGGAGAAGTAGTCTAAGAGAACGTGAGTCCTCTAACGCAAGCACGTCTGCGTATCGCCGCCATTGGCTTCCTCAATCCCGCTCCCTTGATGTGGGACTTCGAGCATCCGCCTCTGAATGCCCCGCTCGCCCATCGCTACCAGATCGACCGTATGTCTCCCGCCGAATGCGCCAACCGCCTCGCATCGGGCACGGCGGAGATCGGCCACGCAGACATCGGACTCGTCCCCATTGCCGCCCTGGCCACTATTCCCGGACTGCGCATCCTGCCCGGCTGCACCATCGCCTCCAAGGGCAGGGTGCGCTCCCTGCTGCTGATCAGGAGAGCCAGCCAGCCGCTCCGGGCCCTGCGCTCCGTGGCAGCCGACATTGCGAGCCGCACAACGCTGGCCCATGCCCGCATCCTCTTCCGCCACTGGGGAAACCCGGACCTGCCCTTTCTACCCGCTGCCTCCGACCTCGACGCCATGCTTGCGCAAGCCGACGCCGCCATTCTCATCGGCGATCCGGCCTTGCTGGCTCTCGAAGAGCGCGCCAACCGCTTCGAGCGCTCGGGCGTTGAGCTCGTCTACCACGACCTCGCCCAGGAGTGGCACTCCCTCACCGGCTTGCCCTTCGTCTCCGCCGTCTGGGGCGCCGCGCAACAAAGATCGGGTGCCCCAGGTCCCTCGCATTTGGGGACCTGGGACTCCACCACCACCGACTTCATCAACTCCCGCATCCACGGCCTAGAGAACATCGAGGCCCTCGTCGCAGAGTGGTCCCACCGCATCCCCATTCCCGAGGCGACCATCCGTACCTACCTCTCCACCAACATCCACTACATCCTCGACGAAGAGTGTATTGAGGCCATGAGAGTCTTCTTCCGCATGGCCGCCAAAGCCCGCGTCCTTCCCGAGTACAGCTTCTCCATGGATGGGCTGCTTTGAGCAGCTATAGCATTTTCGGAAAATGAATATCAAGCCTGTTCCGGCGGCTCTCCAAAAACGATAGGCATCGCAGGTTCTGTATCAGGGCACGACTTCAGTCGTGCCATAAACGCCACAAAAAAGACGTGGGCTTTAGCCCCTGAGGGATTCTGTTCGTTCTGTGCCACCACTTTCGGCCTGGGATGAACCTTCCCCTGAGCTAGCTTGATATTCATCTTCCGAAAATGCTCTGGCCCGGTTCCGATTTCTATCGCGCCGGAGGCGCAACGGTCGTTAGCCCCGCGCTTCAGCGTGGGGAAGAAGGCCAGAATCAGCCTCTCAGCCCCATAGGGGCGGCGCAAACGGCGAAGTTGCCATCAGGATATCGTTCCTGCGATTGCCCTGCGATCAAAAAGGAGATTCCAGACACGATAGAAGGCAATTTCGTATAATATGAGACCTTGGTCTAGGATCTCCAGGATCGTCAGGCACCACAGGGAAAGAGAGAAACCATGAACGCAAGATCCATTTTCTCCGGTCTCATGATTCTTCCGCTGTCATGCGCAATCGCTCTTCCGGCGCTGGCGCAGTCTGCCAAGCACGCGGCCCCTTCGCGGGAGCAGGCTGCCGCTGACGCGGCCTCCCGCAATCAACTCGCAACCGACCTCGCAGATTTCCAAAGCAATCCTCAAGATGCCACTCTGCGCAGCAAGATTATTGAGTTGGCCAAGAGCTTGAATCCGGCCCCTGCGATTCCTCAACTTGCGCTGGATGATTTTGCCAAGGCTGTCTCGCGGATGGCCGCCGCTTCGTCCGCGGACGATTCCGAAACTGTGGCTCAGCTCTTTGAGCAGGTCGCCGTGCAGGCTCCCTGGTATGCCGATGCATACTTCAACGCCGCCTCTGCCTACGCCAAGGCCAATGAATACGAGGGCGCCAGGCGCAATCTGGCGCTTTATCTGGCGGCAGCGCGTCCTGGGGTTGACACCCGGAGCACAGAGCAACTGCGGCGCAATATTGACCGTCAGCAGGCCGTGCAGTTTCAGCAGGCGTTGCAGCAGTTTAACTCGAATCCCAGCGATGCCGCCCGGCTGCATGTCATCCAACTCTCCCAGGCCATGGGCGCTCCGCCCGAAGTTCCCGAGGAAGCCCGTGGGCACTACGTGATGGCCGTTGTCTTCGGAAACTCGGCGACCGAAAGCGCCGACTACGAGCGTGCAATCACTGAGTACAAAGCAGCACTGATGGCTGCTCCCTGGTGGGGCGAAGCGTATAAGAAACTGGCCGGCGTACAGACACTCGCGGGCCGCTATGACGACGCCATCTCCAGCCTGATCTTTTACCAGGCCATCCAACCCGCCGACGCACGCATCACCCAGGACGAGATCTACCGGCTCAAGGCGCTCGCGAAGACCGCGGCGGACGAGCAGGCAAAGAAACAGACACAGGAGCAGCAGCACAAACTCATTCTGGATCAGCAACAGAAAGAGCGTGCCGCCACCGAAACGATGACATATACCGTTGAGGGCAGGTGGTATGAGGCCTCCGCGCCGAACGGATATTTTGTAGGCGGCGAGTCAAATTCCCAATGCGACTATCTTGTGAAGCAAACTGGCGGGCGATGGGAGATCAAAAATAGTTGCTCCCCGCCTAAACGGTCTATTAATGATGTCGAAGCCCAACCCAGGCAACTCAGTTTCAAGCTATTGGGACGAGATCCAGGATTCCCCTTTTCCGAGGTGATTGTTACCTTCACGCTATCCAACGATGGACAAACATTGGAAGGTAGAGCGATCACTTACGATAAGAAGTACTTTGTTTCCGGCGATCACCCGATTCGCTGGATCCGTCGAAAGTAGCAGAAAAAGAAACGAATTGACTTCCGGATGAGCCAAACGACCGCCGAGAAAGCATGAATCTCTTGGAGCGTCGCGCTAATCTCATTCGTAACTGGAGGTCAAGATGAAGATCGGAATCCTGGGATCGGGCGATGTAGCCAAAGCACTGGCCGGCGGCTTCCTCAAGCATGGCCATGAAGTACTCGTAGGCTCAAGAACACCCGGCAAGCTCGCCGACTGGAAAGCGAAGAACCCCGGCGCGTCCACGGGCACATTCGACGCCGCGGCCGCATTTGGACAACTGATTGTTCTCGCAGTCAGTGGCAAGGCGGCAGCCGATGTACTTCGCCTTGCCGGTGCCGAGAACCTGAAGGGAAAGACCGTCATCGACGCGTGCAACCCGATCAAAGACGCGCCGCCCGTGAACGGTGTGCTCCCATTTTTCACCGATATAAACGAATCGCTGATGGAGCAGTTGCAACGCGAGTTTGAGAGTGCGCACTTCGTCAAGGCCTTTAACTCGGTTGGCAATAATCTGATGGTTAATCCCCATTTCAAAGAAGGCAAGCCAACCATGTTCATCTGCGGAAACAACGAAAGCGCAAAAGAGGCCGTGCGCGGAATTCTCGATCAGTTCGGCTGGGAGACCGCGGATATGGGCAAAGCTGAAGCGGCGCGCGCCATCGAGCCCTTGTGTATGTTGTGGTGCATTCCCGGCTTCGCTCGCAATGAGTGGAATCATGCCTTCAAGCTGCTGAAACAGTGATCCAGCGATGCAACCGGTTCTGCTGGCGGAGCTCCTCCGCCACGAGCCGGAACCGAATATCTGAATGAGTCGATCTCTTGAGGCGTTCGGAGCCTGAAGCTACCACGAGGAGAGCATTTCATGCCAACAAACTTATCAACCGATGAGATGAAGGAGCATGTCCGCCGCCACTTCGAAGACTTTGTCAACAATCAAAAAGCTGAGGTCATCCGCGTCAATATGACTGAAGACTTCTTCGATCACGATGGTCCGGGTGGCAAGTCCACTGGCGTTCAGGGTGATGAAGAGATGATGCGCGCCCTCTATCCGCTCTATCCCGACTTAAATATCACGATCGAAGAGATGATCGCCGAGGGTGACAGGGTTGTTTGCCGCAATCACTGGCGGGGCACTAACTCGAAAACCGGTCGGGTCATGGAGTTTCACGGCTTCGTCGAATGGCGTTTTGAAGGCAACAGGATTGCCGAGCGCTGGGCAACCGTAACTCCGCCCAAAGAGGTAGAGTGAATGAAGGGACCAGCCTATCGAGTTGGCCTGCTAACCTTCCAACTCACAACAAAGGCCGGCCCGCAAAACAGACCGGCCTGCTGACTCGCGATCTCACGCCGACACCACCAACCTATCGGAGAGATGCTGTTCCCTGTTCCCTGCTTCTATATCTCCCACCGCAGCAGCACCGCTCCCACAGTGAATCCTGCGCCCACCGCGGCCATCAGCACCAGGTCGCCCTTCTTCAGCTTCCCCTCCTCGACCGCCGTCTCCATGGCCAGGGGAATCGTCCCCGCCGAAGTATTGCCATACTTCTCGATATTGATGATGACGCGATCGCGGGCCATGCCCAGCCGGTCCGCCGTCGCCGTGATGATCCGCATGTTGGCCTGGTGGGGAATGAAACAGCCCAGATCCGCGCCGGTCACGCCGTTGCGCGCCAGCAGCTTTGTCGTAGCCTCCGACATCTTGCGCACGGCAAACTTGTACACCGCCTGGCCGTCCTGGTAGATGTAGTGCATCTTCTTGTCGACGGTTTCGTGGCTTGAGGGATTCAGGCTGCCGCCGCCCTTCAGGTTCAGCACCGCCGCCCCTGCCCCGTCGATCTCGTGCACATAGTCGATGAAGCCGATTTCGCCCTCTTCGCAAGGCTCCAGCAGAACCGCCCCGCCGCCATCGCCAAACAGAACGCAGGTAGTCCGATCGGTGTAGTCGGTCATCCGCGTGTTGGCGTCCGCACCGCAGACCAGGACCTTCTTGTGCGCCCCGCTCTCCACCATCTTGACGCCCGCCTGCAGCGCGAAGACAAATCCCGAGCAGCCGGCCGAAACATCGAAGCCCCACGCACCCTTGGCCCCGATCTTGTCCTGCACCAGGCAAGCCGTCGCCGGAAACATCATGTCCGGCGTCACCGTGCCCACGATGATGACCTCGACCTCGGTAGCCGGAATGCCCCGCGCCGCCAGGCATTTCTTGGCCGCTTCGGTGCAGATATCGCTCACCCCCAGCCCCTTGGCCAGCACATGCCGCTCACGGATGCCGGTGCGCTCCAGAATCCACTGGTCGTTGGTGTCAACTAGCTTTTCGAGGTCTTGGTTGGTCAGAACTTGCGGGGGGACGTAGGTTCCGAGCGCCGTGATCTTTGCGCGGCAGCCCACTACGGGGCGAACACTGAGGGTCAATGCATTTCTCCTTGCGGCTGTTCTTCAAAGGCGTCCACGGGCATTTCGCAAGAATCCCCCGGCACCAAAAAGCGCCGGGTGACCTACTGCACACGTACTAGCCCGTTACCGTTGCTTCCTTCCGGACCTGGCGGGGTTGGCGGGATTACGTCGCGTAGGACCCGGCACTTGCTGATTCTAACACCCCACCACGGAGGGCTCAGGGATCAGAGACCGGAGGCAGTTTCCTCGCTCCCGGCCATCCTCGAACCGACCGGCAAAATGAGATCGCGACAGTAGTTCACCGGTGCCCGCCCGGCGCTTTGACCCCTTTGCGGTCAGCGAGGTTTCTTCTCTGCGGTACCCACTTTCTGCTCATTGCGATCCCTGTAGCGGGTCTTCCGAGGCCTCCCACGGTTAGAGCAGAACAGACCAGACAGCGGCGTGAATATCTGCCAAGATGGGCTTAGCCCTTTTTCCAGACAACACAGCGAGGGACTCCTTTGATTTCGTAGGAACAGTCAACGAGTCGCTTCATCGACAGGTCAGCCTGGTAAGAGTCGGCCATCGTGATTCGAGTTGCTTTCAAGATCGGCCACCAGGTGGCAAATGTCGCCGAAAAGCGCGATTTGAAGAGACGGATCGCCCCCTTGTGACCCTCCACCCGATCCAAAGCGTCGATCTTCTGGGAAGGTCCGATGAAATGCCCTTGAGCCTTGAACGTCACCCGGAGAGCCAAAGCCACAAGAAACATACAGCTTTGAAGCGTCTCGGCATCCTTGCCGGATTCGCGATCTTGCTGATTCTGCTGGCGGCAGCAACCCTGGTCCTCAGGCACCAACTGCTGACTCAGATTGACCATCAGGATTTGGCGATTCACACCCGGCAGGTGATCTCCGAGTTGAACCAGACAGAATCGCTTCTCAAGGACGCCGAAACTGGCCAGCGCGGTCTTCTATACACCAATGACGTAAAGTACCTCGCGCCCTACAACCTAGCCATTGTCCAGGTGCAACGGCACATCGATAGCCTCGCGCAGTTGACCGCGAAAAATTCCCGTCAACAGGCCAGGATCCCTCAGTTGCGCCGACTGACCCAGGCAAAGCTGTCTGAACTCGGTCAAACCATCTCTCTCCACTTTTCAAACCATCCTGATCAGGCCAAGGCGCTGGTCCTATCGGATCAAGGATTTGTGGAGATGAACAAGATCCACGACCTCATCGCCCAGATGCAGCAGGAAGAGACCTCCCTTGAATCCTCCCAGACCATCACTTTGCGAGGAAGAATTCATGTAATGATCGCTTTTATCTATCTCGCCAGTCTCCTCGGCGGCCTGAGTTTAGCCCTTCTGGCGTACCTCATCCTCCTCGAAATGAATCTTCGCGAAAAACATCTCTGGGAGATCTGGAGACGCGAGGAATGGTTCAGAGTGACGGTCGACTCCATCGGCGATGCCGTCATCTGCACTGACTCGCAAGGGAACATCACATTACTCAACCCGGTCGCGGAAAGGATGACCGGCTGGTCGCAGCCGGAAGCCAAGGGCCATACCATGGATGAAGTCTTCCGGCTCGTGGATCCTGCCACCCGCATTGCCATCGCCAATCCGATGAAGGAGGCCGTCAAACATAACCGGACCGGACACCTGCCCCTGAACTGCGTTCTCATCCATCGGGAGGGACGTGAAACCTTCATCGAAGACTCCGCCGCCCCTATTCACAACCGCGGCGGGGAAATTACTGGAGCGGTCATCGTCTTCCGCGACGTGAGTACAGCAAGGGCATTGGCGGAACAGATCCTCCACGCCTCCCAGCATGACTCTCTTACCGGCCTGCCCAATCGATTGCTGCTGAACGACCGTCTTGGCCAGGCCATCGCCCTGGCACAGCGTCACAACGGCCATATTGCGGTTCTGTTCCTCGATCTCGATGGCTTCAAGCACATCAACGATTCCCTGGGACATCTGATCGGCGACAAGCTGCTTCAATCCGTCGCAAAGCGCCTGCAGCAGCAAGTACGTTCTCCCGACACGGTAAGCCGGCAGGGAGGCGATGAATTCGTGCTGCTGCTCCAGGAAGTTGAAAGACCGGAAGATGCGGTCATTACCGCGAGAAGGGTGTTACAGGCGGTTTCGCAGGCTCATTCGATCGACCAGCACGACCTCTTTGTCACCGCAAGCATCGGCGTGAGCATGTATCCCGACGATGGGCTGGATGCTGAGACTCTTTTGAAAAACGCCGACACCGCGATGTACCAGGCAAAGGAAAGCGGTCGTCAGTGCTACAAGTTCTTCAAGCCTGTCATGAATACCCAAGCCGTAGAACGGCAATCGATCGAGGAGGACCTGCGGCGCGCCCTGGAACGAAATGAATTCAAGCTGCATTACCAGCCAAAGATCGATATCAGAACCGGAGCCATTACAGGCGTCGAAGCGCTGCTCCGCTGGATGCACCCCACTCGAGGATGCATCCCCCCGCTCAAGTTCATTCGAATCGCGGAGGAGTGCGGCCTCATTTTGCCCATCGGCGCATGGGTCCTGCGAGAAGCCTGTACCCAGGCCCAACTCTGGATCAGGCAAGGACTGCCTTCTACGACCATGGCGGTGAATGTTTCGGCAGTCCAGTTTCGCGACGAGCACTTTCTCGAAAGCATCCTGGCGGCGCTCAGCGAGAGTGGACTCGACCCTGTATTCCTTGAACTGGAGCTGACCGAAAGTGTGCTCATGAAACAGCCTGAGCTTGCGGTTTCCATCCTGCAGAACCTCAGAAAAAAAGGGGTGGCAGTCTCGGTCGATGACTTCGGCACGGGCTACTCCAGCTTGAGTTATCTCAAAAAGCTTCCGCTCGACATACTGAAGATCGATCAGTCGTTTATCCACCAACTCGACGAGAATCCTGACGATGCGGCCATCGCGATCGCCATCATCAGCATGGGCCAAAGCCTCAACCTGCGGACCATCGCCGAGGGAGTTGAGTCACCTGAGGACTTCGCGTTCCTGAAGGCGCACGGTTGTGACGAGGTGCAAGGGTTTTATTTCAGCCGTCCAGTCCCTGCCGAGCAATTCTCCCGCCTGCTCGACCAGCCGCCGTTTTACGTCACTCCTGCTTTGGTATGATCTGCGCTGCGCGTATCGCGCGCTGCCCCGCCGTGAACGTACCAGGCGGTCTCCGGTGAATACCGAATTGACCTGCTTTGTATCAGGGCACGATGCTTTGTATCAGGGCACGACTTCAGTCGTGCCGAAGACGCAAGGGAACTAACGTCGGGCTTTAGCCCCTGAGGGAAACTTCTTCCACGAATTCATCCCAATCGCAGGCATTGGTAAATGATCCTATTGGGTGCGGCCCGCTCTAGCCCCGCGCGTCCGGCTTCGATCGCACTCGCGGAGTGGCCGAACCCGGAGGTCTCTCGGGGTTGCGCTCGGTGAATCGGTCCAGCAGAACCACATTGAGCAGCGACTTGTTGACCCGGATGCGGCCGTTGTATTCGATAAGGCCGAGCTTGCGAAAGCGATTCATGAAGAAGCTGACGCGGGACCGGGTGGTGCCGATCATCTCCGCCAGTGTTTCCTGCGTGATGGGAGGAACCAGATGTTCCGGTTTATCCGGTTCGCCAAATTCGGCCAGCAGCAGCAGAATCCTCGCCAAGCGCCTTTCACTGGAGTTGAAAAGCTGGTCGACGAGATCGGCCTGGGCGCGCATGCTCTTGACCAGCAGAAACTTTAGATACATTTCGGAGAAGGAATGCTCCTCGTGCATCACGCGGATCATCTCCTCCCTCTCGATCTTGAGCGCTGTACAGGCAGTAATGGCAATGGCGGTAGCCATATGCACCGCGCCCACGCTCGCCAGCGACTCATCCCCAACGAATTCCCCGGCAGGCAGAAGCGCGATGGTGGCCTCCTTCCCGTCATGCGAAATTACATTGAGTCTTGCGCGTCCCGTCTGAAGATAGAAGATGGAGTCAGCCGGGCTTCCCTGCGAAAAGAAGGTCTCCTTGGGCTTCAATTGGACGATTCTTCGCCCGACTCCTGCCGTTGCCAGAAAGGCGGCCAGGTCAAAGGTCATGCTTCTCACCTCGAAAGTGGATATTTATGGACCAGCTAACTCTAGCTTACGCGCATAGTCCAGTGGACTTCGTACGGTTTCTGACATAACTGGATGAATGTTATTCGCGGGGTCTTGCTATCTTTGTACGGTATCTGACATAACTCGAAGCCTGTGTGGCATCGTGAGTCTGGCGCACACTGATTGTGATATGGTTTTGTCTGAAAGCGAGGATCCATTGCGCACGAGCGGCTTTAAGAACACTCTTTTGAAGGCATTGGATGGGGAGATCGTTGAGCGCCTTCGATTGCAGCCGGTCAACTTCGAGTTGAAACACGAAATCGAAAACCCTGATGATCCGATCGATAACCTCTATTTTCTCGAAGAGGGGATGGCGTCGATGACGACTACGTTCAAGGACGGTTCTCAGGTCGAGGTCGGGATGTTCGGTTATGAGTCGGTCATCGGCGTCTCAGCTTTGATGGGAACAAAGAAGAGCCTGAATCGCGTCTACACCCAGATTGCCGGCCATGGCCATAGCTGCCATGTGGAGGATGCGAGAAGAGAGTTCCGCCTTGGCGGCGACTTTCAGTTTCTGGCTCTGCGCTATGTTCAGGCACAACTCGTTCAGGCAATGCAATCCTCCGGATGCAATGCGAAACATAACTTCGAGCAGCGGCTCGCCCGCTGGCTGCTTATCTGCGCGGACCGCACGCACAGCGACACGTTCAAGATTTCGCATGAGTTTCTCGCTGACATGCTTGGGGGCCGGCGTCCAACCATTTCTACGACAGCGGGGATTCTCAAGCGAAAGGGACTGATCGAATACACCCGAGGAGAAATCCGCATCCTCGACGTCGCCGGGCTCACAAAGGCCTCCTGCGAGTGCTATCCGATCATCAAAGATTACCTGGACAATTACACAAAGTTCGACACCGCAATTGCTGAATAGCCGCTTCACCCGCCGGGTGCCCCACCCTCGCCGCGTCTTTGTCTTTGCGGCTAGAACCGATACCGTGTGATTGCGAAATCGGGCAACTGTAGCGCCGGTCTCCTGACCGGCTGTAGCGCGGGCCTCCCGGCCCGCGTCTGCGCCGATGTGATTAAGAAATCACGTGGACTTCAACACTAGGCTGTGCAGCGCATCCCTATTGGATAACAATGAGCGATGGCGCAGAAATCTGAATACCTTTTTGCGAGCTTTTGATGACTAATGAATGCGGTTTAGGACTGGAAGGCGATGGAGGCGTAAGACTCAAGGCCCATTGTGAGTCAATCGCGGCGAGGAAGGCCTTAACGCCCTCGTCAGTTCTATTTTTGTTGATTGCCTGGCCGCCGGTCTCTTTGGCGATTTCACTGAGCGCATCCTTACCGGAATCCTCTGTGGCGGAGGTTCCGAGAGAGTAAACTGACACCCCTTCTTTCTCTGCCGACTGTACAGCTTCCTTCAAGCCAGTGTGACTCTGATTGTCACCTCCGTCAGAGAGCAAGGAGATTACCCGGCGAGGCGTATCGGGATTTGTTCTCCTGCTCAAGACTGTCGTGCAAGTTTTAGCAATCGTATCGAAGAGCGCCGTTCCCCCGCCGAATTTGAGGCCATCCAGCGCCTTCCGCGCCTCTGACGGTTGGAGAGTTTTCGCGCTCACTTGAGCCGAGACATCGAAAAAAACAAGGTAGCCCCGGTTGTCGCCAGCAGAAAGACCCTCGAAGAGTAGGTTGGCAGCCTCCTTAATCCAAGCAGAGTGCCGGGCATTCGATGTGCTAGCGTCAAGCAGCACAGCGAACAGAAGGTTGTCATGCTTCGCAGGGCGCACAGAAGTCACCTGTATTGGTTGCTTATCCAAGGTCACAGTCAATTCAGACTGGTCAAGCAAAACAACGGAAGCATCCTTGCCCGATGCGGTTAGATATATCTCGACCGATGGTTTGTCTGGTGAAGGCAGCGGGGCCTCCTGCCCTATCACAAAGATCTGGCTTGTAGCGCTCACGAAGAGCACTCCGCAAAATACCTGCAACCAACGCTTTATCATGGCGCCTTTCTATCACGGCGCGCGCAAAAACGGCAAATCACACTCCCCGGTACAATGAAAGTGTGACCAAAACCTCCCCACCCGCGCCCCCCACCGTGGGCTTCATTTCGTTGGGCTGCCCCAAAAACCTCGTCGACTCGGAGGTGATGATGGGCCTGCTCGACCGCGCCGGCGCTCGCCTCACCTCCCATCCCGAAGAGGCCGAGATCCTCGTCGTCAACACCTGCAGCTTCATCGACACGGCCAAGCAGGAGTCGGTCGACACGATACTGGAGATGGCCCGACACAAGACCTCAGGCTCAGCAAGAAAGCTCATCGTTGCCGGCTGCCTCGTCGAGCGCTATCGCGACGAAATCCGCAAGAGCATCCCCGAAGTTGACGCGGTAGTAGGCACTGGCGAACTCGAAGCCATTCTCCAAGCCGCAGGCCTCGCCGCCCCGCCCGCAGCCCTCTCGCCCTTTAACATCCTCACCGGGGGCCAGGCCGCCCAAACCCGGACGGTAGGCCAGGGCTTTAGCCCTGGCATTCAATCAGTAGAGGAGTCGCGGGCTTTAGCCCCTGAGGCACGTTCTTCGGCAAGCTCGTCACTCGCAACCCGCCCCGGCCAGGAATCCCAAGCCGGCACGCACAAACATGCCTCAGAGAAGCAGAATCCAATGAAGGATACGGGCTTCAGCCCGTACATCAACCCAGCCCAATCAGCCGGGGCTTTAGCCCCCGAGGCAACCTCCAGGGCCGAGGGCGACCTCCGCGAACAACAGGGCCGATTCCGCCGCGACGAATGGCAAGGCGCAACCCATCTGTTGCCCACCTACCTCTACGACGAAACCACACCGCGCTTCCTGACCACGCCAAAATCCTCGGCCTACATCAAAATCGCCGAGGGCTGCGACCACCCCTGCTCCTTCTGCGTCATCCCCAATCTCCGCGGCAAATTCCGCTCCCGCCGCTTTGAATCCGTCGTAGCCGAGGCCCATCAGCTCGTCGCCCGCGGCGTTCGCGAGATCACCCTCATCGGCCAGGACACCACCTGCTACGGCGAAGACCTCGGCCTCAAAGACGGCCTCGCCACTCTCCTTGATGCACTGGCACAAATCCCCAACCTCCGCTGGCTCCGCTTCCTCTACGCATATCCCAATCGCATCACCGGCAAGTTACTCGACACCATCGCCCGCCACGACAACATCTGCAAATATCTCGACCTGCCGCTCCAGCACGCGTCCCCCGATGTCTTGAAGCGCATGAAGCGCGGCGCAGGCGCCGGCATCTTCCTCAAGACCCTTGAAAAAGTCCGCGCCGCCGTCCCCGGCATCGCCCTTCGCACTTCCTTTATCGTTGGCTTTCCGGGAGAGACTGCCCAGGACAGCGTCCTCCTCGAAGACTTCATCAAGGCAGCGAAATTCGACTGGCTAGGCGTCTTCACCTACTCCGACGAAGAAGGCTCCGGAGCATTTTCGCTCGACGCCAAGCTCCCCAAGCGCACCATCGAGTCCCGCAAGCGCCGCCTGATGAAGCTCCAGCAATCCATCAGCAAGCGCGCCAAGCAGCAGTGGGTAGGCCGCGAGCTGACACTGCTCGCCGAAGGCGAAAGCGAAGAGACCCCGCTCCTCTGGGAGGCCCGCACCCAGTTCCACGCCCCCGAGATCGACGGCAAAGTCTACATCAACGACTTCGGCGACCTCGAAGCCCTCGAAGCAGGCCGCTTCTACAAAGCCCAGATCACCGAAGCCCACGACTACGACGTAGTAGCCCGCGTCCTCTCAGGCCCGCTGTAGAGTGTGCCCGCTGTAAAATAAAGTAGTCCGATGCCTCCCAGGAAAAAATCCGCCAAACTCCTCCGCTGCCCTACCTGCGGCATGCTGGTCCGCTTCAACGACGAGGACTTCCCTTTCTGTAGCGACCGCTGCCGCAAGATCGACCTCGGCAAGTGGGCCATGGGCGTCTACAAGATCAGCTCTCCCATCCTCGACCCCGAAGTCCTGGAAGACCTCGGCGAACTCGGCGACGGCCGCAGCAACAGGGACAACGATGACGACTGACGCTCCCGGCCAGAAGAAGACCCTCTGGGCCTTCGCCGTCGCCACCTTCTTCGGCGCAGGCTATGGCAAGCCCGGCCCCGGTACCTGGGGATCGGTCGCCGCCCTCCTCCTCTGGGCCGCCTTTGCGTGGGGCATCCATCCCGCCCCGCAGTCCCTGCTTCTCGCCCTCCTCGCCGGCATCGCTCTCACGCTGCTCTTCGGCATCCCCGCTGCGACCATCGTCGCTCGCGAATCCGGCCGCCACGATCCGCAATTCGTCGTCATCGATGAGGTAGCCGGCCAGTGGATCGCCCTCATCGGCAGCCACGCCAGCTGGCGTCATGCCCTCATCGCCCTCGTCCTCTTCCGCCTCTTCGACATCACCAAGCCCTTTCCCGTCCGCCAGCTTGAAAAGCTTCCCGAGGGCTGGGGCATCGTTCTCGATGATGTAGGTGCCGGGTTGTATGCTTTGGGTGTAGCATCGCTTTTACATTTGTGGGTCTAGGACAAGCCATGCCTCAAGTCAGCACCCAATCCGCTCCTCTGAACATCTCCGCGCCGCGCATCGACGACATTCTCCCCGCCGCTGCTCTTCCCGGTGGCGAGATCGAGCTGACCGGCGCAAATCTCGGCCCCGTCGCCTCTGGCCTGCCCTCTGTCCTAATCGACGGCTTCCCTGCCCACATCCTCATGAGCCGCCCCACGCGACTGGCTCTCCGTGTTCCTGAAGAAGCGGCCACCGGCATGGTCGAGGTCCGCAATCCCGCCGGTGCCAGCAACGCCGCCCCCCTGCGCGTGGCCCGAGAGCTCTCCGATGGACTGCACCCGGTCACCAGCCCGGCCGTCAGCCGCTCGGGCATGATCTATGCCACCATCTCAGGCCAGCGCGGCAAACAGACCCCCATTTCGGTGGTCCGCGTCAGCCCTGACGGCCGCGGAACCCCCTTTGTCAGCGGCATCCTCAACGCCACCGGCCTGGCCTTCAACCCCGATGGCGACCTCTTTGTCACCTCGCGCGCCGAGGGCAACGTCTACCGCATCGACGAGGTCGGCGAATCCACGCTCTACGCCGAGGGCATGGGCGTGGCCACCGGCGCGGCCTTCGATGCCGAGGGCAATCTCTTTGTCGGCGACCGCAGCGGAACCATCTTCAAGATCAATCCCGAGCGCCAGATCTTCGTCCACGCCACACTCGAGCCCAGCCCCGCTGCCTACCATCTTGCCGTCAACGCCGCCGGAACCCTCTTCGTCACCGGCCCCACTCTCTCCTCCAACGACGCCATCTGGGCCATCGAGCCCAACGGAGAGACCCGCGCATGGTATCGCGGCCTGGGCCGCCCTCAGGGCCTGGCTCTGGACCGCGAAGGCAACATCTATCTCGCCGCCTGCCTCCACGGCCAGCGCGGTCTGGTCCGCGTCACGCCGCAAGGCGAAGCCACCCTTGCGCTCGCCGGCCCGAACATCGTCGGCCTGGCCTTCTCGCCCCTCGGCACCACCATCCTCGCCACCAACGAAGCCGTTTACGAAGTCGATCTGGGAGTCGAAGGGCTGACTCTTTTTTAGTTGGCAGCTTCTCGAGTTTGGCTGTAACCTCTAGTCTGGCGCGCAGGGCGTGGTCGATTGTTCCCGCCCATCCGTCGCGTTTCTTCCGAAAGAAGGCTCTTCCCCGAGTCTCTAATGTCATCGATCGCACCGTACAGTTCCATTCCGTCGAAACCAGAATCTCAAACTCCACCACGGAGGAAAAATCATGCCACTCAGCGGACCTGCATGGGTTCAGCAATTCCCCACCAGCAGAAGCGTCGACGACCTCGTCGAGCCCTTTCATACCAATGTGCAGAACTTTCTTGCAGCTCTCAGCGCCGCCGGCGCCGCCGTCAGCATCGCCGACACTCTCCGTCCCCCGGAACGCTTGTCCCTGATGCACTACTCCTTCCAGGTCGCCAACTCCGTGATCGCCCCGACGCAGGTCCCCGCCATTCCAAACGTGGACATTGATTGGCTGCATACCGACAGCGACGGAAACCCCGACCCCGCCGCATCGGCCGCGGCCGCCGGGCAAATGGTCGCGTCTTACGGCATCGTCTACGCCCCGGCCCTCAACAGCCTTCACGCGCTCGGCCAGGCCATCGATATGGACATCTCCTGGTCGGGCGATCTCACCATCGCCAACGCCGACGGCTCAACCGCCGTCGTCACGTCCTCGCCTCAAAGCGGACACAACCCCGATCTGCACCAGGTCGGCGCAACCTACGGCGTCATCAAGCTCCTCAGCGATCCTCCCCATTGGTCGCTCACGGGGCATTGAGTGCAATCCGCTTTGAAAGGGCACGGCTTTAGCCGTGCCGCAGATGCAGCAAAATAGACACGGGCTTCAGCCCCTGAGGTATGATTTTTTTGAGCCAGTCCAAATCTTTACCTACCTGATGGGTACGGGCCTTGGCCAAACGGTAGGGACTTTGGCATGTACCTAAGACAGAAAGAACGGACGGGGCCTTAGCTCCTGGGGAAATGCATCTCGCTGAAAAGGTCTAAAGAGAGGCGATTCAAGCCCTCTACTAGAGAAGAAATGGAAACACATCAAGACGATGACCACCCTGAGAGGCTCTCGACGCAAGCTAGGCCCAGTGTCGGTTCCATGCTCGGGGTAACTATCGCTCTGGTACCGGTCGCTGGCTTTGTAGGATTCACTGTCTATCAACTTCTACACCTGCAAGCCAGCGGAACAAGATTTATGGGAGTGGGTCTCCTAGCGATTGGAACTCTCAATATCCTCGGACGTCGACAAATCGGCCAACAAATGTTGCGTCCTTCTAAGTTTTCCCCTCCGTTCTTTTCGGGATTCTGGGAGAGCCTTGGAGAGAATAGAATCCAAACTCTATACCTCGGAATTGGGATCATTTTCGCCGTAGCGGGTTGCGTCCTTGTGATCATGGGGCCCACGTAAAGAGCACCGAACAACGAACAGTCCATAAGCCGATACGACTTTTGGCTGCGCGTTGTATGCTGAATGCCGAGTCACGCGACACCCAAGCTATAAGCTAGAAGCTAAAAGCTAGAGGCTGCTCTTCATGAAATCCGAAATCATCGCCATCGGCTCCGAGATGCTCACCCCCTTCCGCCAGGACACCAACTCCCTCCAACTCACCGAAAAACTCAACGAACTGGGAGTCACCGTAGCCTTCAAAACCATCGTCGGCGACCGCCGCAAAGACCTCGTGGGCGCCATTCGCGCCGCCCTCACCCGCACCGACATTGTTGTCCTCATGGGCGGCCTCGGCCCCACCGAAGACGATCTCACCCGCGAGGCCGTCGCCGAGGCTCTCTCCCTCACCCTGCGCCGCGACCCCAATCAAGTCGTCGCTCTGGCCGCCCGCGCCGCCACCTGGCGCATCCCCATGCCCGCCAACAACCTCAAGCAGGCCGACCTGCTCGAAGGCGCAACCCTGCTGCCCAACCCCAATGGCAGCGCCCCCGGCCAGTGGATTGACACCACATGGCAGGGCTATCGCAAACTGCTCATGCTCGTCCCCGGCCCGCCCAACGAGTGCCGCCCGCTCTTCGACGCCGAGTGCATCCCCCGTCTCCGTGAACTCCTTCCCGTCCGCCACATCGCCAAGCGCACCTTGCGCGCCGCCATGATCCCCGAGTCGCAGGCCGACAAGCTCCTCGCGCCCATCTACACCGAATACAAGGATGTCGAAACCACTATCCTCGCCCACACCGGCGACATCCAGCTCACCCTGCTCTGCTCCAAGTCCAACGCCGCCGTCGCCCAGGCTCGCGTCGATGAACTAGCCACCCGCCTCGAAGAGGTCCTCGATGACTGGCTCTACTCCTCCGGTGCCGAAGCTGCCGACAATCTCGAACAGATCGTTCTCTACTATCTCGGCCTTCGCCAATCCACGCTGGCTGTCGCCGAGAGCTGCACCGGCGGCATGATCGCCCAGCGCATCACCAGCGTTCCCGGCAGCTCGCGCGCCTTCCTGGGCGGAGCCATCGTCTACTCCGATGAACTGAAGACCCACTTCGCCGGCGTCCCCTCCGAGCTGATCGCCCAGCACGGAGCCGTCTCAAAGGAAGTAGCCGAAGCCCTGGCCGAGGGCATTCGCCGCAACACCGGCGCGACTCTAGGACTAGGCGTAACCGGCATCGCCGGCCCCACCGGAGCCACCGAAACCAAGCCCGTAGGCCTGATCTACATCGCCCTGAGCGACGAACACAAAACCGAATCGATAGAGAGAACCTTCCGAGGCGACCGCGAAAGAGTAAGAGCCTGGGCCACCCAGCAAGCCCTGGACCTAATCCGCCGCCGGCTGCGGTAATTCGCTCAACTATATGGGTGCCCCAGGTCCGGATTTTCGGACCTGGGAGGGACCGCCCAATGTACCCCTCTTGATCCCAGCCTCAGATGCCCAGCCGAACAGGTGTATTCTCTCTTTCATGACGGAAAGGTTAGTTCGTTACCAGCAATCCGGTGACATGCACTTTCTCACCTTCAGCTGCTACCACCGTCTCCCGTACCTCGCCTCCCCCGAAGCCAAAAGTCTCTTTGAAGACGCACTGGAACGAATCCGGAAGAAATACAGTTTCGTCGTCGCCGGATATGTCGTCATGCCGGAGCATGTCCACCTGTTGGTCAACGAACCCAAACAATCCAGCCTCGATCGGGCCATCAAGGCAATCAAGCTCTCCGTCACTCTGCGCCGTTCGGAGCGGCCATTCTGGCAAGCCCGCTACTATGACTTCAACGTTTTCTCCGAAGACAAGCGCGTCGAAAAGCTGCGATACATGCATCGCAATTCAGTGGTTCGCGGACTCGTCGAGAAGCCTGAAGACTGGCCATGGTCCAGCTTCCGTCACTATGCAACGGGAATCGAAGGAGCCGTAGAAATCGAATCGATTTGGACCGGCTGGCGACGTGAGCACGGCACAATTCCCTCCCAGGTCCGAAACTCCGGACCTGGGGCACCCAATTCGTTCACCCCCTAGGACATGGGCCACCAGCCATTAGCGTATCCGTCTTATCCCTTACTGAATGTGGCCAGGAATACAATAGAAGGGTCGACGATGCCTGACGCTACTAAACACGCAATACCCAAAAACTGGAGCGAGTTCGTGGAGTCTCACCCGGCGTTCCCGTCGATGATGTGGAATTGGGTTATGCTCGTCCAGAACCTACTGAAGCGTACGCCTCTCGAAAGCGGCGATGACCTTGGGTTTCTCATTTGCGGCTTCATGGCTGCCTCCGTCGTGGACCTCAACGACATCTTGACACTCATGCACGCTAATTCGCGATCCGGCGCGCCGAAGCTACTTCGTTCCTTGTATGAGCGGACCGTAACTATGAAGTATTTGGCGGAGAACCCCGGTGAGGTTGAAAAGTTTATCGGCTACCAGAGCATCGATTGGAAGCAGGTGGTAGATGTGTGTCAAGGCAAGATCGGAACGGAACTTGATGAGCCAGCACGAACGAGATTGGCAAGTGCAGCTACCGATGCTCGTAAGGAATACAGGGGCGAAGTCTGCCCGCAATGTAAACAGAGGAAACAAACCAACTGGACACCAAAATCAGTCAAGGAGCTTGCAGATGTTGCATAGCTCTCCCATTTGCATGCTCACTCCTACGTCTTTCCTTCCAAAACTATGCACCCGACGTTTTGGGGAATGATTGAGTTTATGAAACAGGGATCGCCGATCTATAACGTCCTGAATTGCGCTCACGAGCTTCTCGTCCAAAATGTACTGATTCATAGGCGTCATTTCGCGAAAAATGCGCAGCCCACTCCTATGATGTGGGCCGCCATTACAGATTTCCTAAAAATTTGGGTCTTTTCGGAGACCTCGTTCGCAGGACTGCTTACGAGAGGAGAGATACGCAACCACAGCAATCGAATTTATTATTGACGCCGGTAGCCCAACTTCGAGTAATCGAAAACAAAAACTGGGTGCCCCAGGTCCGGATTCTCGGACCTGGGATTCCACTCAACCATATACGTCCACCTCCCTCGCCGCGCTAGTTGCTTCACCTTGACTCCAGTACTAAGCCCAAGACCCATCCTTGGCGCAGGTTCACCGCGTCAAGTGTGGGAGACCACGAACCCCTGGCCCCTCCCGGCAGGCGGGGCGCGAGAATAGCCCCGGATGAAGCGCAGCGAAATCCGAGGACCACGCCCCAAAACCCCTCCGCCCCGTAGGGCGCGGTGTGAAACTCGCTTCCGCTGCCCAGGGTCACGCAATCCCCCTCACATCGAATTCAAGCCACCCGCCAGGCCCGTCTTCTCTTCCCCAGCGAATTTCCGCCCGGTTTGCAGAGAATTACCTTCCACCGGAGCACAATGGAAACAGCTTCGAACGAACAAAGAGGTCCAATGCGGAAAGCAGCCAAGCGCCTGCGGGAAAGCCCCGTCACCCCGCTTACAACCCGGATTCCCCCACCGGCAAAAAAAAGGATCGTGTTTTTTGCTGTGAAACTGTGGAGCCATATCTAACCAATCTAGAATCAATCGCTTCCGGGAGGCGTCTCCACAGGATCACAAACACACGGAATCTGCGGAATCGTGGAGCCGCACTGAACATGCTTAAAATCAACGACTTCCGGATGCCTCCTTCACGGGAACACAAAAACTGTTTTTCTGTGGGGATGTGGAGATCATCCGTTTGGCTGACGAAGCGTGGATCATTGCTGCTTGCTTTATGATGGGCTGTGGCCAATTTCCAGCGGGCGTGGCGAAATGGCAGACGCAGCGGACTTAAGCAAACATGAGTGCGCCAATCGGGAAACCGGCGGCGTAGAACTGCTCAAAGTCGGGGAAACCTGAAATGGCAATCCCGAGCCAAGCCTGGAAGCACTTCCAGGAAGGTGTAGAGACTAGACGGGCAGCACCTAAACCTCGTGTGGGGAAAGGTGAAGGTATAGTCCAGACCACGAACCCGCACTGGCGGGGCGGCGAAAGCCGAAGTGGCAAGAAAATCCGCAGGCCGCAAGGCCATGAGGGTTCAATTCCCTCCGCCCGCACCATACCTGGTTTCCAAGTGGGCCAGGATGGAGCCATCCTGGCCTGTTTTTCCAGCGCCGGACTAGAGCATTTTCGGAAGATGCTCTAGGGCCGCTTCGGCCCTCGCTCAGGACGATGCTGCAACCCTAAACCTCGGATTTTGCCGATTGTTTGGCCCAAAGAGGCCACTTTTGGGGCCAAAAGGGGCTGTTTTTCGCGAATCCGATCGGAACTCCGCCAGCATCGGAAGTGATCTTGCCCGCGCAAAACGTATCCCTTAGCAAGCTGCTCTAATAGCGAAAGGGAAACGAAGATGAGGCAAGGGACGCGTGGTCGTTATACGTTGGAGTTCAAGCAGGAGGAGGTTCG
>Ga0302140_10000133_pt1 | contig 85036 bp, 88 predicted proteins | sample I_Bog_E1_1_FD_202095 | JGI IMG/M metagenome (GOLD analysis project Ga0302140, IMG submission 202095) | Peat permafrost microbial communities from Stordalen Mire near Abisko, Sweden - I_Bog_E1_1 | ecosystem: Environmental > Terrestrial > Soil > Wetlands > Peat | place: Sweden: Abisko, Stordalen... | reverse complement strand
TTGGAGACCTTGCCGCAATCTTGACCAACCTTTCGCCAGGAGACATCCTTTTTATAGACGAAATCCATCGGCTGAACAAAGCCATCGAAGAAATCCTTTACCCTGCCATGGAGTCGGGTAAGCTCGATATCATCATCGGCAAAGGTCCTTCGGCTCGGACCATCCAGCTTGACCTGCCACAATTCACTCTGATCGGCGCTACCACCCGCATTGCCATGATTTCTTCACCTTTACGGTCACGCTTTTCCGGAGGGGTCTTTAAGCTTGAGTTCTACAGTCAAGAGGAAATACAAGAAATTATTAACCGATCGGCCAAAATCCTCGGCATCGGCATAGAACCGTCAGCGTCACAAGAGATCGCTCGTCGTAGCCGTTTTACACCGCGGACGGCTAATTATTTCCTTAAGCGTTGTCGGGATTTTTCCGAGGTGCATGGAAACGGTAAGGACAGCAAGGCAGACATGAGCGAATGGGTAAAAAGCCAAACCTCCGGCGCAACCCTGACTAAAGAAAGCGTTGAGAAAGCCGTCGCCATGCTCGGCATTGATATTCTCGGCTTAAATAGCGCTGATCGGAACATCCTCAAGGTTATGATCGATAAATTCAACGGCGGCCCGGTCGGCCTCAACACTCTCGGTGCCGCTCTTTCCGAAGAACAGGCGACCATCGAGGATGTCTATGAGCCGTATTTGATCCAGCTTGGACTTCTTGAGAGAACGCCGCGGGGACGGATAGTGACTGATAAAGCTTACCAGCATTTGAAAAGTATTTAATGAGTCTTTTTTATACAATAAACCATCAAAATTGCAAAAAAATAAATAATCCAAAAAAATATCTCAGGATAATTATTTTATTGCAAGTCCATGTGCTGATGCTGTTTCAGCATACTGTTTGAAAATAGTTGAAGCAGTCAAAGCGCTATCATACACCATAAAATCATCAAGATACACCTTAGATGGGGAGTATCCATATATGTCACCAAAGAAAAGGTAACCTGGTGCAAAAATATCTGCGGCAGATAACGGGAAAGAGCTATCAAGAGCACCATTAATATAGATAGATACAAGCGAAGAAGTGAATACAACGGTTATTTTCCACCACTGTGAAGTGGTGATTCTCCCTGTTGATTCTATTGTATTACCTGGAGGGGTCAGGATATTTGTTGAACCATCATCCTTATATATTTGAGCCAAAATCCTTCCAGTATCCGCCGCTGATTGACAATCTCCTGCTGTCCCACTCGGACAGAAAGATATAATAGGGGTATTACCCCACGAAACTAACGTTCCCTGAGTGCCTGCTATAGTTGTCGGCTTGATCCACATAGAGTAGGTAAAAGCATGTGCGGAAGGAATTGAACCACGAAGATTGAAGTTGTTGATCTGAATATCTCCACCACTACCACTTGAACAGTCCGTATACCAACTAGATTGTGCAGAATAAGGAGTAGTCTTCGATATTGTACAAGGTCCATCAGAACCATTCGTTATATCCGAAGACAAAAAAGTATTCGAAATGTCAGACGGAGGTATAATTCCTGAATTGAAATTAAAATCTAAAACTGCATTTAATCCGAATGATTCATAGTTATAGGCAGAAAAATTTTACCCAGCAGCAATCTGTCCTTTGGTTCGAGCTAAACTGACAGCCGCTAAGATAACGCTTGAAAGCAACGCAATAATAGAAATCACCACCAGCAATTCTATAAGAGTAAATCCCCTGCTTTTCATACTACCCTTATACCATATAATTACTATCAACATAGTGGTCAAGGGCAAGCTTGATGGTATCTGTTTTAAAAGATGTGATATGATATCTAGTGATGAATCGCTTAACGTATCATTATTATCGTATTTATATAAAAATATCAATACTATGTCCGGACATAATAAATTTTCAAAAATAAAGCATCAGAAAGCAAAAACTGACGCCCAGAAGAGTAAGATATTCGCCAAAATGGTCAAGCTCATCAGTGCCGAAGCCAAAAAAGCTGGTGGAAATGTCCGCTCACCTGGACTCGCCACAGCAATAGAGAAGGCAAAGAAAGAAAATGTTCCAAACGACACTATTGACCGTGCTGTCAAGAAAGCTTCAACCGATAACAGCGCCACAATGGAAACGGTCATATATGAAGCTTACGGTCCGGGAGGGGTCGCTGTCATCATCGAAACACTAACCGATAACCGTAATAAAGCCGCCCAGGAAATCAAGCACACCCTCTCGCGGCATGGTAGTGAGCTTGCGGCTCCAGGTAGTGCATCATGGGCGTTCACCAAAAGTCATGAAGGTTGGACAGCAGAGACAACCATTCCCCTCGAAGACGCCGATATAGCCCTACTCGAAGCACTCGTCGAAGCTCTTGAAGAAAATGATGATGTTCAGAATGTCTTTACTAATGCAGAATAGACGCGGAGTAGGAACGAAATAATTTCTAAATATCATAAAAATCACATGAGAGTTATCGGCATTGATCCAGGCTACGACCGCATTGGTATTGCCGTTGTGGAAAAACCATCATCGAAAGAAAAAGAAAATCTTATCTATTCCGAATGTTTCACCACATCAGCCGCTGACGACATATATAAACGGCTTTTGCAGGTCGGTCAGCATATACGCCATATCATAACGGAATATAAACCGGATATTTTGGCCATGGAAACCCTCTTTATAACCAAAAATCAGAAGACTGCCATGCATGTCTCCGAGGCTCGCGGTATTATCGCCTATGAAGCCGGTTTATTTAGCCTATCTATATTTGAATTTTCTCCGCCGCAAATAAAAGCGGCGGTAACCGGCGATGGCCACTGTGATAAGAGAGCTATTATCAAGATGATTCCTTTACTTATCAAAATGTCAGAAACAAAAAAGCATGATGATGAATATGATGCCATTGCCGTGGCACTCACCTGTATTGCCAGTCATTCCTCTACAGTCCATCTATCTATATCCACCTAAAATAAAAGTTTTCCACAGTTATATTTGTTTGCAAAAACGTACGCCTTTTGTTACAAATATGAAATTACAAAAACAGTGCAAGGGTAGTTCAGGATATAATAAAAAAATAATCATAATTATAAAGAAAAAGTATGACAAACATGACAAAAAATAAAACATCTTCAGTGTCCGTTGGCGACGATCTCGACATAGAAGAAAAAGTCGTAACCCCCGAGGTAGTCGACGAAGAAGAGCCAGGCACAGTTCCTGATGGAGATGGTGATGAAGATGAGGAATTGCTTGACACTGAGGAAGTTGACCCATTCCACGACAAGTGGGAGGAGTAGGAACATACAATCTAGTTTTATTTCTCTATCTTGATTTGTATAAAGCGTTTTTTTCCGATGCGCAAAGCAACGTCGCTTTTAATACAATAATTTGCGTCATCTATAACAATATCGTTACCTATTTCAGCTATTGCACCATCTTTAATCAGCCGACGAAAATCGGTCTTTGAATCAACGAGACCTTGTTTCAATAAAACATCAACAAGAAGCGAGAGTTTAGCGACAGAAACTTCTTTTATATCCTCTGGTAATTCGCCTTTTTTGAATGTATTGGTAAAATTCTGTTCCGCTTCTTCTGCGGCTATGGTGCCGTGATAGAGTGTGACAATTTCTCTCGCGAGACGCGCTTTGAGATCGCGAGGGTTTTTACCTACTGCAAGATCATTTTTTATGTGAGCAATTTCATCAAGAGAAAGCCTTGTGCACAACAGAAAATATTTTCCAATAAGTTCATCTCGTATAGCCATGACCTTACCATACATATCAGACGGACTATCAATGAGAGAAATGACATTGCCCCAACTCGATGACATTTTGCGTCCGTCAGTGCCTTCCAACATTTGAACAGTAAGAACATCTTGCTCCACCTTGTGGTAATGTTTCTGGATAATCCTACCTGCCTTTACGTTAAAGAGTTGATCAAAGCCACCAAGCTCAACATCAGCCTCCACTGCTACCGAATCATAGCCTTGCATCAAAGGATAGAGAAATTCACGCAGTGATACCTCTTCCCCGCGATCAAAACGATCCTTGAAATTCCTCCGCGTAGACATTTGCTGAACAGAAAAGCTTTCAGCTAATTCAGCAATTTCTTGGAAACCAAGCTTGGAAAGCCATGTGCTGTTGTAATGGAATTCAGCCTGCGAAAGGTCAATGATTTTACCTATCTGTTCTTTATACGTTTTGAGATTTTCTTTAATCTTTTCCGAAGAAAGCATGGGTCGTTTTTCTAGTTTATCGGAAGGATCTCCAATTTGAGCGGTAAAATCGCCCACAATAAACACTGCCGTATGCCCAAGATCCTGGAAAGCGCGCAATTTCCAGAGAACAACAGCTCGACCGATATGCACATGAGGAGATGTTGGGTCAAAACCGAGCTTAATACGGAGTCTCTTTCCCGACAGTAATTTTTTTTTCAAATCTTCAAGAATGAAAATATCCTCTACGCCACGCGACACTATTTCATGTATTTGATCTTCATCCGTACTGATTTTTTGTGTTTTTTCCCCTGAAATCATATCCATAATGTATCATGTGTGGTACAATTTTGCCATTATGGCCATGTTTTCCAAAATCCGCCGCTCATATCATCGTGTTAGGAATCACATTGACGCTACGCTCTACCATATTATCAGCCGCTGGCGTAAAGCCAAGAAGCACCACTGGTATTGGCGTCATCTCAAAGCGATTATTTTCTCATTCATTTCCATCCTCTTCATTATTGGCGGAATTGTTAGTGTGTGGATTTCTCGCTTGCCTTTACCTGATTTAAGCGCATTCAATGCCATTCAGGTTCCTCAATCAACCAAAATTTACGATCGTACCGGCAAAATTTTGCTCTATGACATTCATGAGGATGTTCAAAGAACCGTAGTTCCTTTATCGAATATTTCTCCATATATCCAGAATGCCACCGTAGCCATAGAAGATAACGATTTTTACACCAATATCGGCATACAACCAGCATCCATCATCCGATCAGCTCTTGTTGACCTCTTCACCGGTAGTTATGATCAAGGTGGTTCAACCATCACCCAGCAGGTCATAAAAAATTCCCTTCTGACTCAGAGTAAAACCATCAGCCGCAAGATAGAAGAATGGGTTTTAGCTATAAAATTGACACGAGCAATGCCAAAAGCTGAAATTTTGGCCACCTATCTCAACGAAACGGGGTATGGTGGCAATATGTATGGTGTGGAAGAAGCAAGTAAAGCTTATTTTGGCACGGATGCGAGCAGTGTTGACCTTGCTCAAGCGGCATATCTCGCTGCCCTACCTCAAGCGCCGAGCTATTATTCACCATACGGACAGAACAAAGTCGCTCTCAATGCCCGCCAAAAGCTTGTCCTACAAAGAATGCTTGATAATAAATTTATAACTCAAGATGAATACAACCAGGCAGTAGCAGAAAATGTCCAATTTCTACCACAAAATACAGGCACCCTTCTTGCTCCTCATTTTTCCATGTATGTCCGTAATTATCTTGAGCAGGAATATGGCGATACTGCAGTCGATAACGGCGGCCTCAAAGTTACCACCACTCTCGATTATGATCTCCAACAAAAAATGGAACAGATCGTTGCTAATTTTGCTCCCCAAATAAAAAAACAATTCGATGCTACAAATATGGCTATGGTGGCTATAGATCCGACGACGGGAGATATTTTAGCTATGGTCGGCTCGGAAAATTATTATGATACGGCCAACGATGGTAACTTCAACGCCGCCACAACATATCGTCAACCAGGCTCAACATTCAAACCATTTGTTTATTCCACTCTTTTTGAAAAAGGCTATACACCAGATACCATTCTTTTTGATGTTAAAACCCAATTCTCAACTCAATGCACCGTTGACGGCAAACCGAAAGATCCGACTGCATCATCGAGTGTCTGCTATGAGCCTGACGAATATGACAAGATTTATGATGGCCCAGTTACCATCCGTTACGCCTTAGCTCAATCGAGAAATATTCCGGCGGTTAAAGCTCTCTATCTTGCTGGCATTCCCGATTCCATTCAAACAGCCCAAAATATGGGTATTACCAGCCTGACCAATCCTCAAAGTTATGGCTTGTCGCTCGTCCTCGGTGGTGGTGAGGTTTCACTTCTGCAAATGACAAGTGCATACGGTGTTTTTGCTAACGACGGCGTGCGAAATCCATATCGTGCAGTCCTTGAAGTAGATGATAGTAATGGAAATATCCTCGAACAAGCAACTACATCGCCTATCCAAGTTATACCTATCCAGCCTGTGCGCGAGATTAACAGTATTCTCTCCGATCCGAGCCACAGTGTACGCATGTCGAGCATCAGTGCTATTACCGACCCTATGGGACGTCCAGTGGCCATCAAGACCGGTACCACCAACAATTACAAAGATGTCTGGGCTATCGGCTACACACCGAATCTCGTCGTCGGCGCATGGGCCGGTAATAACGATGATACGCCGATGGATCAAAACATTGCCAGCCTCGTCATCACGCCAGTCTGGGGAGCATTCATGACTGAAGCTCTGCCATCATTCCCTGTGCAGAATTTCAAAGCACCGGATCCAAATCCAACAAATCTTAAACCTGTTATGCGTGGTATTTGGCAAGGGGGTACGTCATACATGATAGATAGCATTTCTGGCAAGTTGGCTAACCAATATACTCCACCGTCGTTAGTTAAAGAAGTCGTCCAGAATAATGTTGATAGTATTCTGCAGTGGGTTGATAAGAATAATCCACTCGGACCGATACCAACCAATCCCGCGAACGATTCACAATATCCATATTGGGAATACGGTGTACGACAATGGTTCGAAAATGTCTATTTACCAGCTCACCCTGATTTCAAAGAAGTTGGCACCTCTACCATTCTCAATGCTCTCAATAGTTCTATCATTACTTCAGGCTTTGCTTCTGGTACGCCAATATTGCCGGGTATGCCAACGCAATACGATAATGTTCATATTCCCGCCAATTTTCCTCAAGTAACAATCACTTATCCTGCATCTGACACTATAGTATCAACCGACCAAAAAGTCGTCGTCAACTTTACCGAAACCGGTAAATTTCCTATTGAAAAATCTGATTTATATATCAATAGCCAATATATTGGCGAAAATAACAACAATCTAACTCAATTTACTTTCGTTCCGAACGATATTCAAGGTATAAATATGAATGCCACAAATACCATCAGCGTGTCGGTGTATGATAATGTGCTTAATGAGGGTACTACTGAAGCAGAATTTATGGTGCAATAATAAAGTATCTTTACGTTCCGCTACGCTCTATTCACTGAATATCAATAATGATGGCTTGTGGATTTTCTTCCCGTATATTTTTTAAAATTGATTCTTTTTTTATAAAAATTTGATTTTTTAGAGCTGGATTTATATGCTTAATACGAATAATTTTATTTCGTATATCAATATCTTTTACGTCTAATCCAATATTAATTGGATCATTACCGATAATAGTGATATGCTTTTTGATCACAGTAATAACACTTTGTCGCAGAGCTATTTCTTTTCCTGCAGCATCTTTAAATTTATCAAAAAAAGTACTAATACTGAGCATAATGAAAAAAACTAGCGATTCATTGGCATAACAAGATAAGTAAAACTCATATCACCAACCGGATGCATAACCATTGGCCGATTGAGACCACATAAGCTCAAAGTGATGCTATCAGCCTCAATAGATTGGAAACAGTCAGCAATATAGCGGTAATTGAAGTTTATCTCTATATCTTCACCAGTCAGAGCACCAGCGAGCTTATATACCGTTTCGCCAATATCTTTATTATTTGTTCGTAATTCAAAAATACCTGATTGAGGAGATACTTTGATATGAATTTGATTAAATTTATCGGAAAAAATATGAGATATCTTGAGAGCATTGATGATATCCTGCTTCAAAAGTACCACTTCAGTCTTGGTTTCTTTAGGAATAATCTGGCGATAATCAGGAAAAGTCCCATCAATAACCCGAGAAATAAGATATATACCTTTATAACTAAAAGCTATTTGATTTTTACTCAATTCAATAATAACATCATCATTAATACCCTCAAGAATTCTCATTATTTCTGGAATATTCTTAAAAGGAATCAAAATTTGACCAAAATCACATCCATCTGTCCCTTCTTTTAATTTATGTTCTTTATTTTTCTTTAATATAATCTTCTTTTCAGCCAGCCGGAATGAATCAGTGGCTGCAAAAACAGCAGATCCTTCCTGATAATAAATATAAACACTTGAAAGCTCGGGTTTTATATCGGAAATAGAAGCAGAATACCAAACCATTTTTAAACCCTTAAGAAAATCATTTGAATTGATGAAAAAAGTCTGATGATCCTTAATCCGGGGAATATTTGGAAATTCCTCATGCGGCATGGTCTTGATAATACTACTCACAGAACTTGTAGTAATAGTTATATTTTTATCGTTGGTTTTAATAATAATCCCTTTATCTTCCGAGGTTATACCTGAAATAAATGAGCTTATAATACCTGCAGGAACAGCTACAATACCTTCTTCATGGACTTTTGCTGGAATAGTTATTTCGATACCAAGGTTTAGGTTGGTGGCTTTAATAATAAGGGTATTATTTTTTTTAGCCTCAAAAAGAAGACATGATAATACCGGTAGAGTTATATGTTTTGTAGCTATCTTTTCTGCTCGGTGTATTCCCTCAATTAATTTTTCTTGTACACATTCAATGTTCATAATTTTAGTTACAATTAATTTTATTTTTATAATCTACTTATTACTATTATTAGTCCTGTGGATATGGGGATAAATTTATTATATCCATACTACATAAGATTATATTTACTTTTTCATTATTATATCATGTTGATAAAGTATTTATAAAGATTATATAAAAAATAAATAAATTTTTTATATTCACATCTTATAAACAATTCATCAACATTCTTTCCACATATCTTCAACATCATATCCACACTAAATCAAAGCGCGGATCTGGGATAATTCTTCAACAAGAATAGGATTTGTTTTTAAGTCGTCTTTTATTTTTTCACATGAATGGATGACAGTAGTATGATCCCGTCCACCAAGTTTCTCACCGATAGACGGAAAAGAAATGTTAAAATCCTCACGAAGAATATACATAATGACTTGGCGCGGCTTAACCACCTCCTTTTTACGGGTCTTATCAAAAACACTATCCTCGCTAATATTGTAAAAATTAGCGATAGCTTTAATGACGTCCTTTACAGGAGTATTTTTCTTTGGTTTGGTACTATTTTTAACGAGGTTTTTTATTTCAACAATACTTAATTTACCTTTTAGTTGAGTTTGACAAACAATAGTGTTGACTACCCCTTCTATTTCTCGAATACTTCCCTCAATATGTTTAGCTAAATAATCAACAATATCATTTGATAACTCCATACTGCTATTTCTTATTTTAGCCTTGAATATAGCCACTCTTGACTCATTGTCGGGTGTGGGAATATCCACAATCATACCTGAATTAAAGCGAGTTTTTAGGCGATCTTCGAGTTCATTGATGAAATTAGGATGTTTATCAGAGGAAAAAACTAACTGACGGTTCGAATTCATAAAGGTGTTAAAAAGATGAAAGAGTTCTTCTTGGAATTTTTCCTTACTGCCGAAGAATTGGATATCATCCATGATAATAACGTCGTATTTCCGATATTTATCCTTGAATTTTTGGGCGGTATTTGTCTGTAATGAAGAAAAATACTCTGAACCAAAGCGTTCCGAGGTCAAATAGAAAACTTTTTTTTCGGGAAAATCTTTTTTAATCTTATTACCGACCGCTTGAATGAGGTGCGTTTTACCGAGTCCTGACTCACCATAGATAAAAAGAGGGTTATATGACGCTCCAGGACTCTTACAGACCGCTTGAGAGGCCGCATGCGCGAGCTCGTTAAAAGGACCAACAATAAAATTATCAAAAGAATAACGTGGGTTCAAATTGTCGTCTTTATTGATGTAATAATTTTCCAAAGGCATGGAAATAGTCGGCGTTGGATCATCCTTTTTCTTATCCTCGATCTTTTTCTTGCTTTCTTTTGTCTCCTCTTCTTTAACAATAGTGTATTCGAGAGCCCGAATATGTTCATTGAGTTTACGTAGGGCACGCAGAGTCTCATTATGGAACTTACTGGAGAGCCAATCATAAGCAAAAGGGCTGGAAACACCAAGTTGGACAACACCTTCGTCGATCTTGATGATACGAGTACCCTTAAACCATGTGGAAAAGTTCGTTTTTGACGTCGAGTGTTCGACTTCAGCGAGGACTCCCTCCCATAGGCTTATGTAATCGTTCATAGGTAAAGGAATTATATACTTGTTTATAAATCAGTAAACTTGTGGATAGCTTATAAGTATGTTGATAAGATGTGGACAACTAAAAATAAAGAAAAATCCTCAATAAATTAATAACATCACTAAAAATCATATACATCTATATTTGGAGCACGGATAAATTTCTGCTGAAATTTTCCTCGTGCTCGCGCCGTCGCGCTCACAAGTCTCCAAATATAGATGTATATGATTTTTGGTACCTATATTATTAATTTATTGCGGATTTTCATTTTTCTTGCAGATTTAAGTTGTTTACTATATAGTGATATGACTATGTCATTTACATATAATCCAAAGAAAAGGAAGCGCGCGCGATCGCACGGTTTCTTAACCCGCAAAAAGACAACTGCTGGCAGAAATGTCCTTAAGAGACGACGTCAAAAAGGTAGGAGAAAACTTACAGTTTAAGACGTTTATATTATAGTATTATAGGTCACTAGACTTTTATGTTGCCTAAAAAAAGAAGGCTAACGACAAAATTGTTAGATGAAGTAATGGTTTCAGGGAAAATATTTCACTCCCCTATTTTGTCCTTGAAGGCTATAAAGGTCATTCATGAGAATAAAAATGATGCAAATAAAAGTCAGAAGTCTTTTGGAAAAAGTCGTTTTGCCGCAGTCGCTGGAAAAAAATATTTTAAGACGGCGGTTATGAGGAATAAAGTACGCCGAAAGACATATAGTGCTCTTGGAAATGTTGTATTACTCATGGAGAAAAATAGTACAGATATGAAAGGTGGTATTTTTCATTGCGTCTTATTGCTTAAGCCAGTTATTCTCGATATAGATCAATCAAGCTTAAAACAAGCAATCTATGAAATCTTTGTTAAATCACGGATAATAACGTAGAATAGAGCCCATGTTCGGATACCTCGGATATTTGTACAATATCATTATTGTCGGCCCTCTCTATAATGGTCTTATTCTGCTTATTAAAGTTATTCCTGGCATAGATGCAGGTATTGCAGTTATTCTCTTTACCATAATCATCCGTCTACTTCTTTTCCCCCTTTCAAAGAAGGCCATCATTGCTCAAGTCAGGATGCGTGACATCCAGCCTGAAATAGACCAACTCAAAGTGGATTATAAGGGTGATACTCGTACTCAGAGTTTAAAAATGATGGAAATTTATAAAGCAAAAGGTATTAAGCCTTTTTCCAGTATGCTTTTGCTTTTTATCCAGTTGCCTATCATTTATGCTCTCTACAGTGTCTTCATTAGGTCAGGTTTACCTGTCATAGATTACAGTTTCCTCTATCATTTCATAAACGCACCGATCATCAATATCATGTTTCTCGGCCTCATTGATGTGACCAAGCCAAGCATTATTCTCTCTTTGGGTGCGGCTGTAGCTCAATATTTTCAGCTTGAATTCTCTTTGAATGCCATGAGGAAATCGACGCAGAATAATAATGTGAAAAAGAGTACGAAAGCCCAGCCGGACATGGCTCAAGCTATGACTAGTCAGATGAAATACATCTTTCCTGTCATTATTTTCATCATTTCCTACCGGCTTTCAGCAGTGCTTTCAATATATTGGATAACTACGAACCTTTTTACCCTCGTTCAGGAGATGGTAGTAAGAAAGAAATTAGCTCATGTTCATACTCATGATGGCCGGCCAGCAGTGCCGCCGCTTACCATATAATTTCTCCAAATTCTTTTTTTTGTTTTTAACCGTTTATCAGTGGAGACCAAGTGACCATAAAGTTAGATCACGCTTATTGATAAAATAAAGGAAGTTTTCTTTTGGATCAAGGGTAAGGTTTTCAGCATCTATTTGTTTGCCAGAAAGACTTGTAAGATCGGCTAATTCATGGACTTCCCCCGTTGTTATGTTAATTTCCCATATACTGTCGCTGAAGGAAACGGTGCCTTGATACCAAGCTTCGGGGTATGGAGCTGAAGGAATCTTTGAAGGAACTGCACAAATGAGATCATCCTCATTTATCGAGCTCCACAAGCATTTCTCAGGAAGAGTATTGAAAGCAAGAGTCTGGGTCGTGCCGGATTTAACATCATATACGGAGGTTATGAGGCCATTTGTGCCGCCTACAGCGGAATAGAGTACAAGAGAGGCAGTATGATTGGTCAAAGTATCAAGGCCATTTATATTGGCAAGAATATTGGTGAATGCGCCGGTTTTTGGATTGACGAAATAGAGAAAACCGGGTTCGACTGATGAGCCTTTGGTAGTTATGGCGATAACATTATCCGCAGGCCATTCTACGTTCACTTGGGTCAAAGGCGTGCTGAAGATTTCTGTCTTCTTGCTACCATCAAATTGAGAAATATAACCGATACTCGAGCTGTCTACCGTCGAGTCACTGCTTAAAGCGAGAGTAAATAGGCTCGTATGCTCTGGATTGACCGCTATTTCAGCAATATTTGATGGTAACGGTTCCCCACGGAGCTGATATGGGGTATTTGTTGATAGGGTAGATGAATTTGAGGTGGTTGCTGTTGTCGAGACATCTGTCGTTGTACTTAAACTCAAGACTGTATAAAAAGTTGTTACTGTATTAGTGGTATCATCCAAAGATTGGAAAATAAGAGCATTCAAGTTTTTATTCCAAAAGCTTTGGTATATCATCGGCACTGTGGTGTTTGATAGTTCTGTTATAGCAAGAGAATTGGAGGAAACTTGGTAGACGTATCCTGTGCCGCGATCTATCCAGCGGACAATGGTTGTGGTTCCTGTTGTAGATACTGACATACCACCGACGGGTGTTGAGCTCAATTCTCGCAAGGTAGGTACAGGAGAAGATGGTGTGGTGTTTTGAAAACTACTGGTTCCTGTTGTATTTGATGTATTTGATCCTGTCGTTGTACCTCGCGAGACATTGTTGCCGGAAAGAGGTGAAAATATGTTACCAGTACCCGTTGAATTATTATTCGTTACCGGATTTCCATTAAGATTGACGTTCATTCCGGTATTTTTGATATAAAACCAATATCCTCCGCCGATGAGAGCGGCGATAACGATGATTATGATGAGGGTAAAAGTTGTTTTAGACATGACAATATAAATTAAAATGATGCTTGTGCCTGATTGTATGCTTGGGTAAGAGCTTGCTCTCCAGCTATGTCATTGTTTGCTTTTAATTGTGCCATAGCTTGATTATATATAGCAGTATTTTGCGATTGGGCTGTTTGGGGTTTTATATTTCCTTGCTGAGAACTTATAGATCGTAATGCAAACGCGGATGTTGCTTTTGAGATAGTTGCCGCAGAAGTTGATGATGCCGCTGTCGCTTGGTCTTCAATCCATTGACTATATGTTTCTTGGCAAGTCGGATCATCTGATATAAGGTTACCAGCGCCATCTGTACAACCGTTTGCATAGAGTGTGGCTGCTTCGTCATTCACCTGTGTCTGATCATTTTGTGCTTGAGTTTGAATAGCATCATTATTGTTTACTATAGCAGTTGTTTGTTGATTAATTGTAGTCGGATTCAAGTTGATAGCCGTCGTCTTCAAATTAAGACTTGGCACAGTCACCAAACTGATATTTACCAAGTTGGGATTTATAGTATAGAGAATAAGCCATGAGAGGAGAGCACCAGCAAGCCCAAGAACGGCATTTTTGATGGTATCTTTGGCATCTCCCTTTTTGGTTACGGAATCGGTCAGCATATATTGGAAACCACCGATGATACACATGACCACAGCAGCAAAAACAGCCAAGGCTATCATTAGTTTGAAGATATATACAATGTATGTTTGGATGTTGATGCTACACATTGATCCTGAGGGGCAATTAGCAGTACCTCCTGTACAATTGTTGCCCGTACCAGCAATGCATGGCAACGGCTCAAGGAGAGTGTAATTGGCCGGAAGTGCTTGAGCTTTGACGGGAATCGGTGACGCAATTCCAAAAGAAAAAACTATTATAATGAGGATTATTCCGCTTAATGCCAATGTGTTTATTTTTTTGTGTATGATGGGAGTCATTTTTCAGAAATGTTTTGTTAATCAAAAAGCCACACTGCTATTCTGCGTTGACGTATCACTGTAAATGGCATTAAAGCCAGCTGTAGCGGTCTGTAGAATCTGATTGTTATTCTGGATAGTCAAGCCGACATCCGAACTGCCGGAACTGCCGCTTGGCGTAGCGAGAATAATGCTCGTGCTCGATGCCAGCTCATCATGCGGGGTATTATTGACTGTCCAGCCGAATGAAAGTGAGCCTGTGCTTCCAGCGCCGGAGTTCACGGTGTTTGTTATACCCGTATCAAAACCGTACGGCACAGACACAATTTTAAGCTGATTATGAAGAAGATCAACACTATCCCCCACCGCCTCATTATACAATACGCCGTAGAGCGGGTCGTCTTGATAAAAAGCTACTGATGGCACAGCGGCAACCACGCCGATTTCACTTTCACCGTTGACTGTGCCATCCGCCGAGCTGACTTGGACATCTATGGTGAAAGGCCGGGCGATAAGAGCGCCGGTGATAGTCAGACTCTGCTTGTCGTAGCCGCTTTGATCGCCAAGTACTGTCGAGTCTTGTTTCCATGTATAGATGAGGTTTTTTGGGTCAATGGGATTGCCCTTGGTGTCGGCGAGATGCGGAATGGCGATTATTTTGAGAGTGTTTTGGTAGACAAAAGGCTCTTTGCCGCGATAGAGCGGCGGTACATAACCGCTTGTTTCTTCAATCATATCTATGGATGAAGATTTGATGGTGACCACTTTTTGGATGTTGGCACCTTCGACAGTACTGATGCTCGCCATTATGGTGACGGTCTTGCCGATAGCCGGAGCCGGTACAGTGACGCTCGTCATACCGGTGCCTTTGGCGAAGGATTTGCCGCCGACGAGCCAATTTATAGCCGCACCATTAAGATCAGTGGTATAGCTGACGACACTGACCGTGACGCTTGTGCCGGGAGCAGGACTTGCTGGTGTAGCGCTTATATCTACCCCGTCAATAGAAGCTGTGCCGATGGTGGCTTGGGCATGGGCGATAGTAGGATGGGCAGTAGCGACGACGAATGTAGCTGACAAGATAAGGAGAGATATGATAGTCAAAACAAAGAAAGTAGCTTTTTTCATCTCTATTATTTTAGCACATTATTCCAATTGTTGAGGGCTACGTATACCATCGGTATTTAGTGGCTGACGAGTGGAAGGATTTGGCTGGCGAACACTGTCGTGATTGAGGGGTTGAGACATGGAACCTGCCATGTTTGTAGTATCGGCCATTTTATTAAGAGCCCCCATGATTTTAGGGTGTTTGCGATTCTGTACGATAACAGTAATATGAGTATATGCAACATCCAATATCCACAATGGCAAAGCGCTCACTGTCGCTTCTTCCGCAAAGAAGAAAGCTATAAGGCCAAGAAGACGCGATGGATTTGCCATCGAGACTCCTTTTATTTGAAAATACAAACCAAGACAAAAGCCTATAACAGGATCAAGAAGAGCGTTTATAACTTCTCCGACTACAGGTATGAGGTCAATAAGAAGCTGGGCAAGATCAAGAAAGCCGATTACCCCATAGAGGATTATCCAATTACCTGTTTTCATTTTTGAATTCATAACAATGTAAAAATATCAATTAGTATATCAAAATAGCACCATATTTACATGCTCCGAATCAAGTTGCTTTCTAAAATAAAAAACTTGACGCACATATCATATGGTATATAATTGATGCGCAATGGCCTAACGGCTCCGAGAAATCCCGAACACCACATGTGGTGTTCGGGATTTCGATTGTATGAAGTAGAAGACTATGCACTATGCCGCGATAAGCAGTCGGACTATTTTCGCAATAATAATCCAGTATCGTATTGTTCCGATTTTATCCATTTTTCGTAAAAGCCGCCGACTACTGATAATTTTCAACTGGGAAATAATAGCGTATGATTCCGAGCTAATTTTGACATGATAGAGCGGCATACCTTGCGAACGGGTAAGCGGGACAATCCACAGCGAATCCTTACTGAATTTCTTGATGACGATGACCGGTCGTTCGAACATCTCATGTTTACCGTCCTGTTCGGAGCCGACATTTATGCCGATGGAGCACCACCATATGTCCCGCTCGTAAAAGAAATTTTTGATATACATGTGGACATATTGTACGCATAACTGATAAAATTCCTGTAAAGAAAGTTTAAAGATTCATTAAAATCGAGCAGTACAAAACAGAAATAATATCCATGTCAAAAAACGCTTTTATTCTCATTTAGAAAAAGTGCTCAAAAAGGAAATGGCTGACCTTCCGGCTACATTTTTTGCACAGAATTTTGCTACGATTTTGCCAAATTTCCGACTGGCGATGCTGTGCCCACGCCGCTTTCGGCCGCTTCCAGATCCTGTTTTGCCTTTTTCATAGCCATGACCTGAGCTGGATTGGTGGTGATGATTTGGTCTTCAGTATATGAAGCGATGACCTTTATAGCCACGTGCTTGAGACCAACGAAGAATATACCCTCCCCTACTTCTGATTCGAGGAGAAGATATTTTTCTTCATCAGTAAGGCTGAAAGTTTTTTGAATACGGTCAATAGATGATGGTGATTGTTTTAGGAGAATTTGAATGGAAGAGTTGGTCAAAATGGGCAAACCATACGGTGAACTCAAGAAGTCATCCACATCCTGGGTGATAGTGGCGAGGCCGAGATAGTATTTGCGGCCGCGCTTCGCCAGACTGAGCAAGAATGAAGCGGTATCTTCCGATTTCATCATCCACCAGGCCTCGTCGATGACGAGCAGGCGTTTCTTCGGCTCGCGGCGGATGGCATTCCATATATAATGTGTGACGATATACATGGCGACAGGCTTGAGCTCGTCTTCCATGTCGCGGAGGGAGAAGACGGCGAATTTTTTGTTGATGTCCACGTTCGTCGGCCTGTTAATAAAGCCCGACCACGTGCCTTTGGTATATTTTGTCAAACGTTCGACGAGTGACTCGGCGCCTTCCATACCAGCAAGCACAAGCTCAAAGTCGGAAAGAAGTGGCGGGGTGGCGTTCGAGAAGTCGGAATCGGGAGTAATGTCTTTTAGGGCGTATGTTTCGCTGATGGCACGGTCAATGATGGCATCTTCTTCCTGGGTTAAGCCGCCGAGCATGATGCGGAAAAGGCCGACGAGATTGATAATATTCGAGCGCAGGACATCCGATGCCGCTTCATCTTCGCGGGCAATCGGCAGGTCGAAAGGATTGATGTGATTTTCGGAATTGAGGGAAATATTGAAGTATTTCCCTCCCGTCGCCGTAGCCATGTACTCATATTCGCGTTCAGGGTCAATGACGATGACTTCGGCGTCGAACATAAGGGTACGGAGGATTTCGAGTTTGGTGCAGTAGGATTTGCCTGAGCCGGACTTGGCGAAGGTGACGGAATTGTAGTTTTCGAGGAGGAAACGGTCGAAAAGGACGAGAGAAGAATTGTGCCGGTTGATACCATAAAGAATACCTTTATCCGAAGTGAGGTCGAAGGAAACGAACGGGAATATACTCGACAACGGTGAAGAATTGAGCTTGGAATGGATCATCAGTCGGTCGTCCCCCAGGGGTAAGACACTTTTATAGCCGTCTTCCTGCTGGAAAAGAGCAGGTTTCAGATAGACGAGCTTGGACTCGAGGATGGATTTGATTTCCGACTCAAGTTTGTCGAGCTCGGACTCTGTGTCGCCGAAAATAGTGATATACACACCGACATCGAAGATTTTTTCCTGGGCTTGTTGGAGATTGTTGCGCAAGTTCTCGAGATCCTGATATGCAGTATCAAGCATCGGGTCACGGACGAGTCCTTTTTCTTCACGCTGGCCAATTTGGCTCTGGACTTCAGCTACTTTTTTTTGGAAATGTCGGAGAATCTTTGCCGTATCCACCGGATGGATGAAAATGGAAATATTAAAGACTTTATCGAGGTTGATAATCGGTGCGAACCATGAGTCGGTGAGATAGCGTGGGTAGGAAATGACGAAAAAGGTGCGGGCGATTTTTTCGCCGAGGTTGATTTCTTTCGGGCCGATTTTCAGAGCGGATGGCGCGATGATATCCTTGAGCTCAAGCACCCCTTCCGCATAAATATCCTCCGGCAGAAGCGACGTGATGGCCGCCTTATCGTTATCTTTTCCTAATAATTTTCCAAAAAAGCTCATATTTTTTAAAATTTAGATTTGTTATTTCTCATTATCAATTTTTTGCTAATTGATCTGCATCGGCTTTTCGGTATCGCCGGGGTTGAAAATCTTATAGAACAATTCTACCACTTCTTCGGTACCAAGCTCGGCCACTCTGATACCGCAACGAGTCAATCCCTGTTCGACCGAGCCGATGCGCTGTTCCAGTTGGCTTCGGGATTCCTCGAATTCTTCGTTGGCTAAGGTTTTCTGCTTATTTTGGATACCTGAACCACCGGCTGTTGAGCCGATATCGTTCGATCCACCATTTCCACCCCCGCTTCCGCCACCTTTTCTACCAAAAAGACCCTTGATTGGATTTTTACTCATGCTGATTTGTGATGGCGAATACGGTATGACCACGAAGAAGCTTTTGGTCATAATACTCGAATTATCCACAAAGGTTTTGACAAATTCGATGTATTCGCGGGTCTGGATTTTCATTAGTTCAGTCTCCTGCTCCTTGTAACGGCTTTCAAGTAGGGCTACATACGGCCGAATGTCGAGTTTTTTCGACTCGACGAAGATTTGCACCGAGAAATCGAGGGAATTGAGGAAGTTTTGGAATTGGAAAATGATGGAGTTTTGCTCATCGGTGGATTTCAAGGCAAAATTGACAGATGTGGCGAGAACAATAGCTCGTAAAGAGCCATCGTTCAATATAACAATGCCATCACGGACTTCTTTTATCGGTACAAATTCTTGGGTTGTTTTTGATGCAGTAGCCATTTTTGATCGTCTTTATTTTTCCTAGCGTTGATTCCTGTCACTGTACAAACTTTCCTTTATGTCGAGACTCCATGCCAAGTCCTTGAGCTTGCTCTCGGAAATCTTCGGCACCATGATGCCAGCGTAGTTCTTGCCGTCCTTTGCCGCCTGCGCGGCCGCTTCGCCGGGAGTCAATTTCTTCCCTGGATCAGGTCGACGATCCTCCTTTTTCCAGATATAAAGCTTGGCGGTGAAGAAATATTTGAATGCGGACTCGACCACGTTGATGAAGGGTTTGTTATTGACTTTATAGAAAGCCATGGCGGCAGAAAAGCCAGCCACGATGAGGATAAGCGGTATGGCAATGATAAGCGTTATGAATTCATATATGACGAAGCACAATCCTGCCCCACCAGCCAAATAAATGAACTGCTTGAGCGTCAGCGGCCCAAATATCTTATCCTCAACCTCGATGAATTGTGGTACTTGGAACTGCATGGGTTTTATTATACCCTACTATTTCTTTATTGGCTTATTCTAACGGCTCGCGGTAAGGGTCGGGACCGGCTGGTGTCTTTGGCCTCGGTGCTATAGGTTGAGCTTGATTCTGCTTGGGTTCGCCGATTTTCTTTTCGACGGTTTCGGTTTTCGTCGAGACTGGCGAGGACATCATGTGATCCATCATATTGAGGGATGAGGGTGGTTTTGCAGGTTGGCTTATTGATGCGCTTTGCTGTGTTGGTTCCGATTTTTGTCCCGGTATCACCAAAGGATATTCTTCGGAGAGGAGGTTTATCGGTGAATTTGATGAGTTGGAAGATGTGGGGTTTTCAATGGTGTTGAGGACGTGTTCTTTAGAAAAACTATTTTGTGAGTCTTTTTTCGTCTCTATAGAAGCTAGCTCATCTTTTATTTCCTCTTCTGCTTGGATTTGCATAAGACTAGTACGAATGTTTCCTAAAATATCTGAATTGATGTCGGCAGTAATCAACTGCGCGGTCATTCTGTTAATTTCTAGATTTTTTGAAACATTTTCTACAAAATCATCACTACTTTCCAATCCTAACATGATGAGTGATGTCTCAATTTGCAGACTTCCTGATTGATCAATACGAAGACCATATTTTTTTGATATTTGCTCAAGTTTTGTCGGTAAATCAGCCGCAGTTATTGCTTTTTGCACTTCTGGCGGAAGTTTTTGATACTGAGTCTTTATAATGTCTTGTATGTTGTCGTTTTCCATAGATTATTTTTTTGGTTTTTCACTATCATTCCCTTTACCCTTTTTATCTCCCTTATCACCACCTTTTTCTTTATCGTCATCAGGTATCAGCTCTTTGATTGCATCAAGAGCCCTGTCTTTCTTACTCTTATTCAAGTTTTTCCGTATTTTTTCTGCCGCGTCTTTTCTCGCATTCTTTGTTACAGGATTCCAAGCTCCTTCGAGATTAGTTGCGTATTTTGCTGTTCGTTCTTTAGTTATTTTACCAGCTACTTCTTTTCGTATTTCTTCTACCCCTTCTTTTGTCTCTAACTTCTTTTTTCTTCCCTCAATTTGTTTATCAAGAATATCTCCATCCTTCTCTGATTGTTCGACCATCTTCTCTAACTTAATCCGAGCATCTTCCGTATTTCTTGGATCGCTGATTCTCTTGTATGCAAGATCATGTTTCAATCTTAACTGATCTCGCTTTCCCTGCATTTCGACAGTTTCTGCATTCCATCCAGCCATTCCAGCATCTATGTCATTGTCGGTCGCTCCCAATTTCTTAGCCACATCTTGGCGGGTCTTTGAATAGGTATCAGAACGCTTATCATAGCCTCCTTTCGAACCACCAAATGAAGCTCCAGAAACACCTTTCAATCCCGTTGATGCCCATGTTCCCAAAGTAGGATGATTTGCAGTAAAGTTTTTGAATTTTTCATTGTCAGCAAATGCGGCGGCTCCACGTCCAATCACATGTTGCCCTGCAAAGCCAGCAGTATTTTTTGATCCCTTGGTAAGTTGACCTTGCGTCCACTTTGACGCCGCTTTTCCCCATGCCATTACTTTATCTGCAGGGCAAAGAGCAAGGGCGGCAGCCATCGGCGCATTGATGAACATGAAGGCAATGATGTATTGGAGGACAATGCCGATAAGCTGGGCATTGACGATAGTGTTACCAACAGTGGCAGTACTATTGAGTTTGGCAAAATTGAAGAAATTCGGATCACTAATAACGCTTACGGCCACATACATGAGCAGAAGATAGACCGGCATGAAACAGCACATACAAATCAAGGTCTTGAGCCATTTATCAGCATACTCTTTTGTTCCCGGAATAATCATCCCAATAAAATATATCGGCGAAAAAGCCATGAGAAGAATGAGCACGCCGAGCCGGACGGCAAAAGCCACCGCGGCAAAAAGGAAACTGAATGCGGCCGTAAACATGAGGACACTGCCGCCGACATACGCCATGGTGATAGTGCGATTTTTATTCGGATCGGCATTCGTAGTACTACCGACGGCACTGCCAATAGCCGAGCCGGTGAATCTCTGTACATCGAGGCTTTGCATAAAGACGTTCGAAAGGCCGCCGTCGTTGAAGGCATTGCTTATCATGCCGACCGTGGCGCCTGCCGCACTGGCTGAAGGAGCGACGGTTCCCTGTCCCGGAGCGATGGCATTGTAGAAAGAAAGGGAGACGATATTCGACGTATCAACGACGAATTTCGTCATGAAAAGGCTGAAGTTGATGAGCAAGCCGGCGATGATGATATTTTTTATCAGATTGCCCAGGCCGCTGTCTTTCATACCGAGAATCATTTTTATCGAAGCATAGAGGAGCAGGAATATGATGAATATGCTCGAGAAATCCCTGATCGTTCTCCACGCAGTGCCGATGGCCGGAGTGTTGGTGACAATTTGGCTGATGTTAAGCGTCGCCACCATAGTGCCGTTCAGAAGGACGCCGGTAATAGTGAGAAATGCTCCGGCGATGGTGAAGGCAAGCTCAGCAAGCCATGATGTTGCAACAAAGACACAATCAGTGACGCTAGAACCTGGTCCGATGAATCCGCAATCCGCATATGCAAAATGCGGCGTTGCCATTATGAAAACCGGCAGTGCTACCGCGACTAGAGCTATGAAGATTTTTAAATGATTGCGTTTCATATGCTTATTCGTAATTGATAGATTGAATCGTTTCAGGGTTGTACATTGAAGGGTTGAATGATTGGCATTGCAGTAATCCAGCATTCGCCGCCGATTGCAGTGGTGATATTTCAGATTGAATGGATGAAAGGTTTTGTTGAGACTGGAGAACATTTGAAGCGGATGGAAGAGTGCCTGCATTTGCCATACTTTGAATCTCTTGACTCGGGTCGGTCAGGCCACTGATGTCTTGAGTGTTACTTATAGAATTCTCAAGGTTGTTCATTGATTGCAGTGTACTTTCATCAGCAGTATATTGTGTTGTCAGCTTGGCTGTAAGGGGTGCCACTTTTGTTGTAAGAACAGTATTAATTTCATTTATCTGGTCTTGAGCATACGCGATACCCTCGGAATAAGAGGTGGCTATACTCGAAGATGTTGTATTGATGATATTGGTATAACACGCCACGGCATTGTTAAGAGTATTCTGAGTGGCGAGGATAGTGTTGAGGGCGGTTTGATCGTTTGTCGCTACTTCAGTGGCGTTATTCAAATACGGACTGATACTGCTTTCCGTGCTGACTTGAATGTTTTGTAGTTGGGTTGTTTGCTCATTTTGAATCTGAGCAAGATATGCCGCACCGGAGCTGTTTGAAGAATTGACTGAGCTCAAACCAGCCGAAAGTACTTGAATAACAAGCTGTGAGAATGCGGCGTTGATGACAGCATTGATATCATTTGCCAGCTCGAGATTTTCAGTCGGTACATTGAGACTTTTAGTCAAAGCACCAGAAATAGCACTGCCGGGAGTCTGGACGGTACATGTCTGACCTGAATCGTCTGAATTATCGTCATCGTCTTCATTCGCGGCATTTGGATCGGGTGCGCAAGTTGTCCATGAGAGGAAACCGTTGCCTTGTGCTAGTTGAGTCTGCTTTACGGATTTTTGGTTGCTGATTTTAGCTGAAAGGCTTGCTTGAGCCTGCAAATATGCACCATTTGGATTGTTGGCAGGTACCGTTGTTAAAGCTAAAAACGCTGGCCAGCCGCCTTGGCGGAAATCTCCTGCGGTGAAGCCATTGATGGTGGCACCCTTGACGGCGTTGGTGCCGTTAGTGATCATGTTTGAGAGTGAACAGGAATATTGGGAACCGCCCGAGAGTCCGGTACTTCCAGAAATCTGCAGGGCGAGAGCCACTCTGACGTCAATATTAAAAGGACTACAGAGGTTCGCTGCCAGACTGCTATTTGCCGCCAGGAAATTGCCTGCAACTTGATCGCCGATGTTCTCGAAAAACTGGGCAGGATTCTGGACGAAGGCTGGACTGCCCTTGAAGCCACTATTGATCCACTTGACTACACTCAAAGTGATCTGCATGAGAATCTGCTTGGCAATGGCAGTGGCGATAGTGTCGAGGCTGAAACTTTTGAGCTGGAGGGCGGCATTGGCAACTGACGATACAGTGTTTGTTGGCACAAGAAGAGTAGTATTGATCTCAACAGCAGGGTCGCTCACAATCCATTGGGCATGGACTTTTTGTGGCATGATAATGACTGATCCTGACACAATGGCCGCAGTAATGAAAAAAATCGAAATTATTGTTTGATTATTTTTCATTGAGTTTTTGTTTTCGGCATAAATACATAGCCGCCGTCATTCGGTCCGAATGTTATGCCCGCAGTATTGAAATATTGAGCGATACCACTGAAAGCCGCGGCAAAATCCTGGGCACCTTTCTGGTATTGACCCAAGCCGCTCAAGCTCACCAGGCTGTCTGAATAGACTTTTGTCAGATTTTGATCGGCAAAGAGAAGTTCACTGATTGAATTTACGAGACTAAGATGAAAGTTGGCCAAAGGTGCCGGTACTGGCATTGCAAGGAATCCATTTAAAATTTTTTGATAATTTACCACGATAGGGTCGAGTTGTTTGAGAATAGTCGGATCATTAGCATTGAGGCTTTGTTGGACAATAGTCAGTTCTGGAGTTTCTATAGTTGCATCATCATTTATGATATTTCCTATAGCATTTCCATAATTTATAAGGGCGGTATTGCTGGAATTATTAATTATTTTAATATTGTTTTCGTTATAAACTTTTGGAGTTGGAATATATGTTCCATCGGACATAACCTGGCCTACGATTTCTTGTTGTGTTTGCGGATCGTTGAAGTCGGCTCCAGCCTGCTCATATTGCGCGTATTTTGAAAAGAGATCCTCACCAAAAATGTCTGTTGGTGTCAATGTAGTTTCCGGCATCACTGATCCTATTTTTCCATTAAGCCATGCCGATGACGTACCAAAGGCGTCTAAAAGAGCCTTTTGCCAATTTCCCTGATATGCGACGGAGGTGTTGTACATGGTTGTCGTAGCGAGTTCGACTTCAGCTTGGCTGTCCCCATAAGAAGCATTTTGTTGGGCTAAAACAATGCGATTCTCATATTCAGAAATCAGGAAAGCGCTGATGATAATGATGATCGCAATGACAAGCAAGATGAAATTTTTGGAGCTGGGGTATTTCAAGGCAATAATTTCAAAGCGATAAGGCAAAAAATAAGAAAAAAGGCAGAAGCGGACTATGCAGGGACAATTATAGCAAATTAGTTACGTCAATAATAGCCAAAAACGTTGCTATTTCATGATCAAATGTGGAAAACTATTGCCGATTGTGGGTAGTTGTAGCAACAATTGCTCTCCAGTCGTCAAGAGTAAGCTCTTCAGCCCTTATTTTTACTGAAAATCCCCTTTCCTGCCATATTTTTTGCAAGGTTTCTCTGTCCAAGCCCATAGTTAGGTCTTTGTTTTCGATATTTTTTATTAAAACTTTGCGTTTGTGGGCAAAACCAGCTTTTACAACAGAGAAAAAATTTTCTTCAGAACCACTATTTTTTATTTTGTTATACTCGGTAGAGTCGTTATTGAAGAATTTCTTCGAAATAGTGTCAATAAGAAGTACTGCAGAATCAACATTCGGCACAGGCCGGAAATATCTTGCCGGCACGGTAGTGATGTATGACGGTTTCCCATAAGCTTTGACACTGATGGAAAGAATACTCTCCTTTTGGCCTTTTTTGTTACCGGTATTTACGGTGATCCGCTTCGCCACTTCTTTTTGCACCATAAGTACCATCCGTTGTGGTTGGCACGATGATTCTAAGAATTTTCTCAAAAATTCACCGGTAATGTAGTATGGAATATTCGCCGCCAGGATATATTCTCCGCAGACAAGTCCGTCCTCATTGAGATTTTCTAAACTAAAGTCAAGAATATCGCGATGGATGATTTTTAGCTTCCCCATTTTTACCGCATCCGAGAATTTTTCTTGTAGAAAAGAGATGGCTCGGTCGTCTTTTTCAACAGCAACAATTGTTGCGCCGGTAGAAAGAATTTTTTCTGTCAAAGCACCTTTACCGGGCCCAACTTCAAGTACGATCGAGTCGGGACCAATGTTTGCAGCTCGGATCATTGTATTTGCCACATGCGGTGCGTGAAGGAAATTTTGCCCGAGAGATTTTTTCGCAATGAAGTTATTCAAATTTTTTTCTTGGGGTATCATATTTTTATTTTTTTATTATTTAGTTTCTTCATTTTACTCAAAAATCTATTGAAAGTAACTCACGTTGTTCGTTGATGAGTCCTTTATCTATATCGCCGATAAATTCCGACGGTGCATTGATTTTTTGTGATCCAAAAATAGTGCGAATTTGGGCATAGCTCAAAAAAACTTTCTTTTTAGCCCGAGTCAGTGCGACATAAAAGAGTCGCCGTTCTTCTTCCTCTTCAGCCTGGCTTATACCGTGTTCATTCATGCGTTTATGAGGAAATAAATCTTCTTCGAGTCCCGTGATGAAGACATAATCAAACTCGAGACCCTTTGAAGCATGCACCGTCATGAGCTTGATGGCATTGTTGTCTTTTTCCAATTCATCTTGGTCTGTTGCCAGTGCGGCATTTTCGAGAAGTGCCTCAATAGAGCCATATTGAGCTGCAACAGAGACAAGCTCTTTGATGTTTTCTAGTTTCTCTTCTCCTTCCGCGGTGCCATTTCTGAATGAGGCCTCCATGCCACTTTCGCGTAGGATATATTTCACCAGAGCGGCTGGAGGTTCTGTTTCCGAAGCTTGTTTGATTCGATCAAGCAGGGTCATGAAAGTAGAAACTTTCTGCCGCAAAGCCGGTCCGAGACTTTCTGTCTGCCCTGCTATGACTTTAATCATCGTGGCTTTACCGATGCCGCGCGGCGGTACATTGATCACTCGCACCATATCGTTCGAGCTATCACGATTGACGGCCGCTCTGATAAAAGAAATGACATCTTTTATTTCTTTTCGGTCGAAGAAGCGCGTACCGAGGATTTGATATGGAACATGTTCCCGTAAAAAAGCCTCTTCCAACACCCGCGACTGAAAATTTGCCCGGTAAAGGACAGCAATGTCGCGCGGTTCTACTTTTTTTGTTCTGCCGTCATTATTATTTTCATTGATAAGTTCCGCCGCTTTACTTGCTACCGCTCTCGCTTCGTCTATTTCAGTATATGAAATGGTCAGCTCAATTTTTTCTCCGGCGGCATTTTTTGTAAAAAGTGTCTTATCACGACGTAATTTATTTTTCTCTATGACACCATTTGCCGCCGCAAGTATCGTCTGAGTCGATCGATAATTTTCTTCGAGAAGGATAACTTTTGCTGTAGGATAATCTTTTTCAAAATTCAAAATGTTGGCGATACTGGCACCTCGCCAGCTGTATATGCAGTTATGTACCGGAATATTATTTGCAATATAATTATGGACTTTGTCCACGTCTACATCATAAACTTTTCCTTTATAGTTTTCTCTCGTTACCTGTGTGATAGTTTCTTCGACGATCTTCCCGTCATTCAAGACTCCGATTTTCATACCGGGCAGAAGATTTCCTGCAGGTTGGAAAGCCATTTTCTTGCCCACAACAAGAGAGATAGTTCTGTATATTGTCAAGTTATCATGTAATGTGGATATACGCTTTGCTAGTATTTCTGCTTCTCCATAATCGAGTCTCGATATCTCCATTCTCCAGTCATTATTCTTACCACGACGCACCGGAAAATCATTTTTAATAAGGATTTCTTTGAAGACATTGTCTGTAGTATTTATGGCTATTCTACTTAATCCCCATGGATTCCTGATACTTTTCCTTTTGTCATCAAACATGGTTAATCTGATATTAATGCGTTGACGATCAGTATTTGTCCTTGTTGTGCCTTGGGGTAGATAATGGGGGTATTCTGGCGACAAATGAGTCTCTTTGAATAGCTTCTTGATCCGCTCTCGTGTGTCTATCGTACTAAAAATAAGGTCAATGTCCTTTTGTCGCATGAGCATATTTCTTCCAGCAACTGAAAATACTGCTGTCGGTATGCCGTATTTTGCCGCGAATATCATTTCCTCACGCAGAGCTTCCTGTTTAGTTGTGCATATCTTCAGTATCCATATTTTATCAGCTTTTTCTTGATTACATCGAACTTGCAGACCTATGGATTCAACATCTTGAGCACTTTTTCTGATACTTTTTGCCATGCCGATCCGGTAGCCTTTATTTCGGCGGTGCATAAGATAGACATAGTAATTATTGCGGTCCGTTGATAATCTTGCAAAAAATATATGTCCAGGCGTGGCCGTTATTTTTTGTTTATTTTCAGTGATGAGTGTTATCATTTCACCGGAATATTCCCTTGAATGTATATGAGTAACTTTCCCCTTGCATGTATAGCCATTTCCTGCTGCAGAAATAATTTCCATACCTGGAGTAATTGTGTCAATTTTTCTAATACCTTGAGGTGTCAATATATCTGTTTCAGGTAGTAGACACTGGTCTATATCGCCAACCACGGCGATATTTTTATGCTTTTCCGAGAGAAGTTTGACGATTTCGTATTGGACTTTATTCGTATCCTGATATTCATCCACATGCACATACTGCCATACGGAAGAATAATGATCGCGGACATTGGTATCGTGTTTGAGAAGTAAAGCCGTTTTCAACAAAAGATCATCAAAATCAAGGGATTTCTCCTTTTTCAAAGTGGCTTCATAGCGATCCCAAACATCAGCGACGACATTGGAAAAATAGTCAGCGGCTTTTTCTCGAAAAGCACTATGCGTCACGGCATCACCCTTCTCTCGGGATATGACATTCAAAATAAGCCCCGGCTCATATTGTTTTGGGTCGAGATTCAGACTTTCTATGGCATCTTTCACAGCTTTTTTTGAATCATTCCTGTCGTAAATAGTAAAATGTCGAGGAATATCGAGTTTGATACATTGCTCCTTTATAATATGTACTCCTAAAGCATGAAATGTGCTGATAAATGGCCGTTCATCCATTGAGATAGGCCGATTTATTGTCATATCGGAGGATAGGAGGCGATTCACTCGCTCGCGCATCTCTTTTGCCGCCTTATTAGTGAAGGTAATAGCCAATATACTGGCAGGATTGACGCCATTTTGGATAAGATTGAGAATCCGATGGGTAATAGTCTTCGTCTTCCCCGCTCCGGCTCCAGCCAAGATAAGTAAAGGGCCTTCGGTATTTAAGACGGCCTCTTTTTGTTGCTCATTTAGATTTTCCTTGATATTTTCTTCTACGTTTATCATTTTTTAGCCATTTTAGATCCTCAACTATAGCACAATTTTATCCACATGGCTGGGTTGACTTTAGGATACATTTCGCATACTCTTGTCAGGTAACCTTAAATACCGAGTTACATAAAAAGGCTTAATGGAGCCATTTACTGATACAGTCGCTTGACCGCACGACAGTTACGAAAGACCACAGACCTTCCGCCTTCCCCATTTCTATTATGAAATTTTTCTCTTACCATAAGCCCATACATAGTTTTTTTCGTCTCGGAGCTCTTTCTCGGAAGCTCGTCTTTATTTTTCTTTGCAGTATGAGTCTTTCCATCTATCCCGTCATGGCTTATGCGGGATTTTTTTCTTCTATTTCAGGCATCTTTGGTCTTTCCCCCAATAACGTCTCTGCTGATACTGTTGCAACAACAGCTTCTATAACATCAAGTTCTATAACACTCGTTTCTTCTACTACCGGCCAATTGTCGGCGAATATATTGATTCCGCCGACGAATTCAGACCTAGATCCCGACACAAGTGTTGCTTCTACTGACATACCTGTATCTGATAACGCTATTATGCCGGAAAGTACTCCTATTACCAGCAGTACAAGTACCAATCCATATCTTAATACTGAAATAAGCGTATATACGGTTCATCCTGGTGATACTCTTTCCGAAATTGCCAAACTCTTCGGTGTTTCCGTTAATACAATTATTTGGGCAAACGATCTGTCTTCCAGTCCTACCTTGACTCAAGGTGAAACCTTGGTTATATTGCCAATTACAGGAATTAATTATACTTTCAAGAAAGGAGATACTCTCCAAAGTGTCGTTAAAGAATGCAATGCCGATCTCACTGAAGTCCTTCAGTATAACGATATCACTTTGGACTCAACTACGACAGTTGGCGAGACTATTATCATTCCTGATGCGACATTTGATTCAACGGGAGCACAATGTTCACCACAAGTATCATCTCATTCGGGATCTAAAACATCGAAGGCAACCAAGCCATGGAATGGTAAAGGCGTACCACCCGAACGTCTATGGGGTGCTCCTGGCGAGGAACCAGCTCATAATACCGATGGTCCTATTTATCAAGATTATTATGATCTTCCACTTGCATGCGCTGTTGAAACCCAAGGTCTCCACGGATACAATGCTGTTGATCTTGCCGCACCGAAGGGTACGCCAATTCTCGCTTCGGCCCCTGGTACTGTCATTATAAGCAGAATGGGAGGTTGGAATGGAGGTTATGGCAATTATATTGTCATCAGTCATCCGAATGGGACTCAGACATTGTATGCTCATACAAGCAAAGATCTTGTCTCAAGCGGCGAAGAAGTTATTCAAGGTCAGGAAATTGGTCTTGTGGGTGCAACTGGAGAAGCCACCGGCCCGCATGTCCATTTTGAAATCCGCGGTGCATGGAATCCTTTCGTCAGAAAAGTTGGAACGCGTTTGTGTCAATAATAACGTCTTATCTTAAAAATTCCTTTGCCGATATTGGAGGGCTTCGAGAATGTGTTCCTTTTGTATTTCTACAGAGGCTTCAAGATCAGCAATAGTACGAGCGACATGTATTGTTCGACGATATGCTCGGCCAGAAAGTTGCAGTTTTTTTGCATACAATATGAGGATATTTTTTACGTCACTCGATAAAGGCGAATACTGATTCTGATAGTGAAATTTTCTGGCCGCAATGATTCTAGTACGAACTATATCTGAAGACTCCAATCGTCCGCCATTATTTTCTGAATTATCTCCAAAAGTACCGGTAAATTTTTCATATTCTATCTTCGACATCTGTACCCAGAGATCGATTCGATCAATGATAGGTCCGGACAACTTCTTACGATATCGACTAAGCTCATGGTCGGTGCATACGCATTTTTTCTTCAAACTGCTTAACGAATATCCACATGGACACGGGTTCATGGCCGCGATGAATATGCATTGGGCGGGGTAGGTCACGGATCCTCGAGCTCTTGTCACGGTAATAGTGTGTTCTTCAAGCGGTTGTCGCAGAGATTCTATGACCCGTGAATCAAATTCAGGAAATTCATCGAGGAATAGAACTCCGCGATGGGCGAGAGTGATTTCTCCCGGCCGGAGAGCGTTGCTTCCACCGACGATTGAAACATATGAAGAAGTATGGTGCGGGGCACGGAAGGGCGGCATAGTGATGATTCCGCTTTCAAGCGTCTTGGCCATGGAATGTATTTCGGTCACTTCTAAAATTTCCTCATAGGAAAGCGGTGGTAGGATGCCGGGGAAGGCTTTTGCCAGCATAGTCTTGCCTGTTCCTGGAGATCCATACATGGCTATGTTGTGTCTACCAGCGCCGGCGATTTCGAGGGCACGTTTGGCGTTTTCTTGGCCGTAAATAGAAGCGAAATCGGCTGGTGCATCTTTTGTGTCTTTATTTTTAAATGTATTTTTTTCTTGCGAGTATGAAATAGTCGTCGGTATCTGAGGGTAGAGCCTTTCCTGTCCAGTGATATGTTCAGTGATTTCTTTCAATGTTCCTGCTGGATATATAGTAACGCCTAACACTAAGGCCGCTTCTTTGGCGTTTTCTTTCGCTAAGAAAATTTCTCGAAAACCTACAGCCTTTGCCTTGCGAACCATAGCGAGTACCCCATGCACTTTTCTGATAGTACCAATGAGGGAAAGCTCACCGATAAAAAGCTTCCCTTCAGGACTGAAATGCAATTCCCCACTTGCGAGGAGATACCCTATAGCCATTCCAAGATCAAATGTTGGTCCTTCTTTTCTCAAATCCGCTGGCGCCAAACTGATGACCACTTTTTGATTTTTCTGTTTTGGCGAGACAAAACCGGAATTTTTTATCGCCGCAGACATTCTGTCTTTCGATTCCCCGACCGCTTTATCTCCGAGACCGACGATAGAAAAAGCATGAAGACCATTGGAAAGATCCACTTCGATGGTCACAATATCTGCCCGCATATCTGCTACTTGCGCTGAATATATTTTTGAGACGCTCATCTTGCTAGTCTAGCAAAGAGAGATAGAATCCTTATAAAGGAAAGTTAAAATTTCGATGATTTTCTACAGCAGACAATATTTTTATTTATTTGTCAGGTGCTTCATACATGTCTGAGCGGAAGGATTAGCCGAAAGTCTTTCTCGTTCGATAGGTTCTCCGCATATTTCACAGTTTCCATACGAGCCATTTTTAATTTTGTCCAAAGCTAGAGTGATATGTGTCAATTGAGTTTCCAATTGTCCAAGAATAGATATATTTTCCTCATAATCTTCCAATTTATCAGCGACTTCATTTTCATCTGCATTGTCAGTCTCCATTTTTGAAGGTCCTGTTTCCCAACCGCCAGCAATTTTTGGGTCTTTATGGCCAATACCTTCGAGATCCGTTTCAAGAACGGCTTTTTCTTTCTCCAGTTTTTTTCTAAAAAATTCGAGGTCTTTTTTATTCATGTGTATTTCTATTTTGCTACCGTATTTCATTACTAATACTAGCGCACATAGGTTTGTTTTTCAATCCGATTGACAATATCGCTAAAAGTCGGTTCACTGCCAGCTATAACAAGGGTCTGGTTATCAATAAATCCATAGAGGAATACCGGCGTTCCACTTGCATTGACAAATTCACGGATATTTTTGTTATCGAGAATTCGATCTTCATATTTTCCGTTTGTATTGATGACAAAACCAAACAAAGAGCTCACATCTTCGGGCATGGTAGGTTCCCATGCCAACATACCAGCAAACGTATTTTGGAAAAAGTTCGTCGTTAATATCATAAACGGCGTCGTATTATCAAAACCAAGCATCCACGTAGTATTAAGCGATGTGGTAAAGGCATTAGGAGGGTTCATGCCGATTTTTGCTATAAATTCTGGCGCAGTAACTTGCATAGTAGTCGGAGTAGTTAAACTGACATATGTTTCTTCAAGTATAATTCCCATAATGCCGCTATTTGCATCTTTTTTTTTCAATGTGGATAACGAAGACAATAGTGCTTGAGCATTGTAGCCGCTTATGTTAATTATTTTCTGTGTATCGGGAGTGATAATACTTGGAATAATAGGTGTCGTATTTCCAGGGGAGACGTTTCCTATTGTAGCGGGAGCTCCCGTCGTCGTTGTGGATTGTTTACCGATAGGACTTATTGTATATACATAATAACCTCCCCATATTCCGAGAGCAATTAAAATGAGACTGATGATGATTTTTAAAATACTTTTAATGATGCCGTTTCTGGAATGAGAACTGGAATGGAGACTAGAATTAGAATGAGATTTTTCTGGTCGCGGTGGTACGATGACAGCGGTAGTGCTTAATTCAGATGTTGATTCAAATGGTGGAATTATTTTTTGATTTCCTTGAGCAAAGGTAGGTTGAAGCGGCACAGGTATAGAAGGTACATGAGCTGGCGTATCAATGGAAGGCGTCTCATTCACTGTAGGAGTTTCTTTTCTACGAGCATCCGCTTCAGCAATGGATATTGAAGCACTGGAAATTTTTTTCTGCGCCATCATCTCCGCAATATCATGCTCGTATGTCCGGATAACAGGAATCTTGTGGATTGGATCTTCTTCTTCCATAGTTGGATTATAGCAGATTTATGGAATATTTATATCGAATATTTTTTTCTATCCTATTTTTTCTGAGATAGTATCAGAAGGATTTCGTGGGCGACGTTCGCTCCGTTCACTTCTCTGTCCGCGTCCTCGATTACCTGTTCTGCCGGCGTATACAGGAGAGCCTCCCGTGGAAAGAAGGTATTTTTTTGGATTTTGATCGAGGTCAATAAAATCGTCAGCCGCTTCAATGAGTTTACTCGACGTTGATTTTCCAAAAGAAACCACCTCTACTTGGCAACCTTCATGCATTTGAAGATATTCGACGAGGGGTACGAAGTCACCGTCACCAGTCACGAGGACAACCGCATCGAGTTTGGGTGAAAGTTTTACTGCATCTATAGCCATGCCAACATCCCAGTCTGCTTTCTTGCTTCCTCCAGCGAATATTTGGAGATCTTTGGTCTTTGCTTCGATACCCATTTTTGTCAAAGCTTCGAAAAAAGCTTTCTCATCCCCTGCTTCAGTGGTAATGACGTACGCCACAGCGCGGATAAGGGAACGGTCAAGCAAAGCGTCCTTAACTATCTGTGCAAAATTAACCCTCGCATGATAGAGATTTTTGGCTGTGTGATACAGATTTTGTGTATCAATAAAAATTCCGACGCGTTGTTTATTGTGTTTAATGACTGACATAGTATTTAAATACCAATTTAATTATAAAAACGTGATAAAAGTCAACTATTTTTTAAGATCAAGCTTCTTGGTGATCGAAGAATAGCGGCGAGGATATTTTTTCTTCAAATAATTCAAATGTGACTGGCGATCGGCAACCATAGCCAAAAGGCCGCGTCTTGAGTGATTGTCTTTTTTATGCTTTTTCAAATGATTCGCCAGCTCGTCTATTCTTTTGCTTAAAATAGAAATCTGCACTTCAGGAGAACCAGTATCCGTCGGATGAATGGCCACTTCTTTGATGACTTTGCTTTTTTGTCTTGGTGTTAACATGATTGCACTACAGTAGCATAAATGGTCGTAATCTGCAAATGTGCTAGAATAATTCTATGTCGCACAATATCTCTTCAATAAAAAAAAATTCTAGATCTTCCGACATAGAAAAGCTTAAAAAAGAATTTCTTCAATATGTTGAGATTGAAAAAGGCCGCAGTTTGAGTACGGTTTCAAATTATGATCATTACCTTTCTATTTTCCTTGACTTCGCCAGAATCAATAAACCAAGTGAAATCAACGACGATCTTATTCGTAATTTCCGACTATGGCTCAATCGGCAGAGTTCGGGGAGGAGTTCTTCAGATTCAGTAGGGTCTCTGAAGAAAAAAACCCAGAATTATTATCTCATCGCTTTACGGTCATTTCTTAAATATGCCTCTCGGCGCGGTATTACTTCCCTGCCGGCTGACAGAATAGAGCTGGCAAAGGTGCCAGAACGATCGCTTGATCTTGTTTCTCCCGATGATTTGAGCCGTCTTTTGGCCGGTCCTGATACATCTACCCTCAGAGGTCTGCGTGATAAAGCCATCATTGAATTACTTTTTTCCACCGGTTTGCGCGTTTCCGAGCTCTGCGGTCTGCCTCGTGATCTTGATATCAATCGAGATGAATTCTCTGTCCGTGGTAAAGGTGAAAAAGTCCGAGTGGTTTTTGTTTCTGAAACAGCTCGGAAAGCTGTCAAAGAATATCTCGATAAGCGAAAGGACATGGATGATGCTCTTTTTGTTCAGATTCTACCCAATCGGAGAATCTATCCACCATCCCTTCGACTGACATCTCGATCAGTCGAGCGTATCGTCGAGCATTATGCCATCAAGGCTGGTATATCAAAAAAGATGACACCGCATGTCTTACGACATCTTTTTGCCACTGATTTATTGAGAAATGGGGCTGATTTACGGTCAGTTCAAATGTTTTTAGGTCATGCCAATATCGCCACGACCCAGGTCTATACACATATTACTGATGCCCAGCTGGGCAAAATCCATAAAAAGTTTCATAATAAAGGAAAATAAATGGAAATGAAGATGATAAAATATACAAGCCGAAATAAATAAAAAATAAAGAAAAAATAAAGAAAAAAAGTAAAAATATGAAAATCATATCGTGGAACGTCAACGGTTTGAGGGCGAATGTAAAAAAAGGTGGTTTCGACTGGTTTATCAACGAGTCTCCTGACATTTATTGTATTCAGGAAACAAAAGCTCAGGCGGAACAGCTCGAAGAAGGTATTCGCAATCCTGACGGTTATTATTCTTTTTTCGATCACTCGAAAGGTCGGAAAGGATATAGTGGTGTGGCAATATATGTTAAGAAATCTCTGAATATCGAGAAAGTCGAGTATGCTCTTGGAGTACCGGAACTCGATCAAGAAGGCAGGTTCTTAGCCATATTTTTCAATAGTTCCAATAAGAACAAAAATGTTTTGCCGGGAAAACTTGTAGTTATCAATACATACTTCCCTAATGGCGGCGGTGGTCCGATCAGACTTGATTTTAAGTTGCGATTCTATGATGTTTTTCTTAAATATGTAAATGTCCTGCGAAAGAAAGGTTACGAAGTTATTTTCTGTGGAGATATAAATACGGCGCATACGGAGATTGACTTAGCACGACCGAAAGAAAATGTAGATAATACAGGTTTTTTGCCTATTGAAAGAAAGTGGATTGATAAAGTAATTGCGGCAGGATACGTCGATGTGTTCCGTTCTTTCTATCCAAAAGAAACAGGTAAATATACATATTGGGATATGAAAACATTTGCAAGAGATAGAAATGTCGGTTGGAGAATAGATTATTTTTTTGCCAGTGCTGGTATTTTGAAGAGAATTTATAAGGCTAATATTCACGAGATGGTCATGGGTTCCGATCATTGCCCTATAGAAATTGACTTAAAGTAAAATAGAATCAAAGTTATCCACAGTTGGTATAAATTTTGTCCTTTACAATGTCTTTTATGTGATACAATAAAGGACAGATTAGGTTGAGTCGAAACCGAGGAATGACTTTAACCACAAGTTCTTTAAAAAAATAGGTCAAGGGCAAGCACAGCTCTCTTTTTGAAGAAGAAATTATGACCCCTAGTTAGCTCGGCAGAAGTTGCATTCTTTCTCAATATATTTTTTGATCCACATCGTGGGTCGTGTCACATCGTGACTGAATGTCAGCCTCTCCCCTGGTTTCTTTGTTGGTTAGTTTATCTTCTTCACAAGCCGCGTTTAGCGATTCTATTTTTTAATCTCTTAAGAACCGCATACTACGCGGCTTTGTTTTGCCTATTTCACGTGAAACGTTATAATATCTTAATAATATAGCAAAAATATGGCTAATTATATGCTTGATTTAGGAGACATGATATTTACTATGTATTTCTTTTATATTTTTATTTTCCTTTTCTTCACGAACTTTTTTACCCATATCCCCCATTTTCTTAAGGGCATTTTCCGGTAAATTAATCAATTCTAAAGCCCTTTTTTCAAGATATTCTTTCGTATTGAATTCAGGTTTTTCAAGGATTTCTTCGAGCAATGCGTTTAGTAACCAACCGATTTTCGGCCCCGCACTAATCTTTGATATTTCCATTATTCTATTGCCATCTATTTTAAGCATGGCGACAGAAATAGGATCATGAAGTGCTTCCTCAATCATTGATTCATATTTTCTCAAACGATAAGGATTTTCTTTTGGTCTGCCTGTGCCAATTCTGTCGCACATACGGATATTTACAAGATCCCATATATTTTCTTTTCCAACATTAACAATCATCCGGCGGACGGCTGATAGTGTAATTGTCTCAGTATCAGAAAAAAACATGTGCCAACGGACCAGTTTAGTAACTTTTTCGACAGTTTTTCTAGGTAATTTAAGCCTTTCTAGTATCATTTTTGTTTCACGTGAACCAACTACTTCATGGCCATAAAACGTGAATTGGGATGTTTCACGTGAAAATCGACGTGTTTCAGGCTTAGCTATATCATGTAATAGAGCCGTTATTCTCAATTCAAGAGGTAATTTCTTATCAGCAGAATGCTGTACTGTTCTCAGAAGATGTTCCCAAACGTCAAAAGCATGAGCTTTATTCTGCCCTACGCCAATTCCCTTCTCAAGTTCTGGAATTATATATTTTAGAATTCCAAGCTCGTGAGCTAATTCCAGAGCTTTTTTTGGTTCTGGAGACATTATCATCTTTACGAACTCATCGCGAATTCTTTCTTTGGATATCTCTTTAAGTAGATGAGCGTTGGAAATTATGGCTTTTTTAGTCTCGATGTTAATCGTGAAACCTAATTCAGCGCTTAAACGAACGGCTCGAAGAAGCCGTAAGGCATCCTCAGCGAATCTTTCAGAGGGATTTCCTACTGTCCTTATAATTTTGTCCTTTATATCAGAGAAACCACCGTAAAGGTCGATAATGTCCTTTATAGAGCCTTTAGAAAGATTTACAGCTACGGCGTTTATAGTGAAATCTCGCCTTTTGAGATCATCCTCTACTTTATCACTGAAACGAACCTGATCAGGGTGTCTCCGGTCACTATAGACACTTTCTATACGATATGGCGTAACTTCGACAATCTTCAAAGTCTCATCCTGACTGTTTTCATTGACCACCCCGACCGTACCGAATTCATTTTCGTAAAAAGTTTTCGTAAAAAGTGGTAGGATCTGCTCTGGACGAGCATTTGTTGTTATATCCCAATCAATCGGTTTCCTACCAAGGAAAAGATCACGCGTACAGCCGCCAACCAGGTATGTCTGAAAACCCGCTTTTTCGAGCGTTTCAACAATAATAACTATTTCTTTTGGAATCGGGCTGTTTTTCATGGTTTTGTTGGGCGACAACTGGATGACTAATTTAATCACTAATATTGACAACAGTATGGTAGCATTCTTTTTAGAAAAATGATATTATACTATTATATCATACTATGGATACGGTACAGGTTAAAAATATGGCTATATTACTTCGTAATTCAGGACTCTCATATTCTGAAATTATTAAGGAAATTAAGGTACCAAAAAGCACCCTGTCGTACTGGTTGAAAAATATCCCGCTTGATGATCGCGGGCGAGCATTGCTCCAGTCCCGTCTGGTCGAAAAACAAAAGAGGGGTAGATTCTCAACTTCCATTGCTTTACGGGCAAGGAAAGTCTTTAAAGAGAAAGTCGCTTTTGATGCGGCCGAAAAAGAATTTAATGTTTTCTGCAAGGAAGATAAAGAAAATAATTATTCTTTCTTTACGACGGGCATTGCCTTGTATTGGTCATCAGGAGGGAAGAAGGGAAATCATTTTCAGTTTGTTAGTTCAGATCCTGATATGATGTTGTTTATGATTAAGTGGGTGGAAAAGTATGTTAAGGTTCCCAAAAGAGATATTCGCTTCAGAATATGCATCAAAGAAGCCTATATGGCTCAAAATTTGGATAATTTTTGGTCCAGGACACTTTTGATTCCCAAAGAAAGTCTTAAAATAAGCATACAAAAGGTTATTTACAGCAATATTAATCACATTTCTCAATCAAAAACCACGAAAAACCCATATTATAAGGGCTCGTGTATGATGACAATATCTGGAGTGGCTATTTTAAGGAAGATTTTAGCTTGGCAAAATCTGCTTATCAAGTATTATAAGGACACGTTAAATAATACGTAATAAGGACTGACCAGTTGACACAATACTTGCTCCCGTAGTGAAATGGATATCACACCAGTCTTCGGAACTGTTATTGGGGGTTCGAATCCCTCCGGGAGCACAATTAAAAAGCAGTCTCTGCTTTTTAATTGTGCTCCCGAGCGAGACGCCTGCGCGTCTCGCGTGAGGGATTCGAAAGACTTTTCCGTATCGAGCGAAGCGAGATCGGAAAAGTACCTGGCTACGTAGTAGCCGAATCCCTCCTTTATAAAAGACACTAAAATATCTAGCAAAAAATAATTAATTCTGCTATGATGCTCTCACGTTTGATATGTAACCATATTGAAAATTATTGCGGGCATGGTTTAGTGGTAGAACACGTCCTTGCCAAGGACGAGACGGGAGTTCGATTCTCCCTGCCCGCACAGATTTTTTGACCTTGATTTCGCACCGATTTCCCAAAAACTGTGGATAAGTCTGGGGATACTGTTGGTAAAAGACATAAAAAATGGCTTATATCCATAAGGTCAAAAACCATTTTTCTCTTCATTTTAATTAAAATATAGCTCCATAGAGCCGTTTTAGTTAAAAAGACACTATTTTTTACCCACTATGATCGATTCTAAGCTCAATTCACGGCTGAAAGGGAACATTGGCGAGGATATTGCTTGTACATTTCTTATGAAGAAAGGTTTTACTATTGTGGATAGGAATTACTTAAAGAAGTGGGGAGAAATTGATATTGTGACGAAAAAGAAAAATATTTTTCATTTTATTGAAGTTAAAAGCGTTGAAGTAAAATCTACTGCCGCTCATACAAATGTCTCTAACGATTCCTTTCGTCCTGAAGAAAATGTCCATGTCCTTAAGCAAAGACGTCTACGGCGGGTGGTACAGACATATCTTCTCGAAAGGGGACAAGGCCTTGATGTTGAATTCTTTTTTCATGTCGTGGTGGTGCGGATGAATACAGAAACCCGCCGGGCCAAGGTCTCGATGATTGAAAATGTCATTTTATAAGCACCCTATAAGTGGAGTTTTGATAATGTCTGTGATACGATGGGGAAGTTCTATTTTCAGCCTTTTTCCTTGTGGCGTCTGAATATTTTCGGAGTGTGGTGTAACGGCTAACATCCCTGTTTTGGGAACAGGTGACTCCGGGTTCGAATCCCGGCACTCCGACCAGTTTTATCGTTCGGTATTGATCATTACATAAGACCAAAATGCGGGATTAGTTAAATGGTATAATAACAGTTTTCCAAACTGTGGTCGGGAGTTCGATTCTCCCATCCCGCACAGACAAGGTTCATTCGAGTTACATGAAATTATGAAGACTATTATTGTTATATTAAATAATTATTCAGGAGCTCTAACTATACTCATAGCATTGATTACAGGATTATAGGCAGTCTTAAAGTTAAGAGAATATCTTAAGGATAAAAAATTCCAAACTTATCATGATCTCATAGACCAGATGGTAAACGAGACAAGGAATCCGGACCGAGTGATTAAACTGGATAGACAAATTGCTATAATTTTTGAGCTTAGGAATTATACCAATTATTATCCTGTCACCCACAGGATATTAACTGATTTGAAGGTTACATGGAAAGACCAGCCAAGAATAATAAAGGAGATTGACCTAACTCTCGATTTTATTTCTAAGGAGTGGTTCACTAGAATTTATAGAAAATTATTTAAGAAATGAATGTTTAATTTGCGTCAAAATACAAAAACCGCCCTACGGCGGCTTTTGTATTGTTTTCAGAAAACAAAAATCAGATTTTTCCTTATTTCACCGCGTCTTTGAGAGCTTTTGCGGCGCGGAACTTAGGAACTTTCATTGCGGGAACCTGGATAGCTTCACCGGTGCGAGGGTTACGAGCTTCGCGGGCGGCCCGCTGTTTGACGGAGAAGATGCCGAGGCCAGCAACGGAGACTTCCTCGCCTTTCTTCATGGTGTTGACGATAGAATCAAACACAACATCAACAGCCTGTTCTGCCTGGACCTTTGTACCTCCCAATATTGCGTGGACTGCGTCCACAATTCCTGCTTTGTTCATGTAAATTATTTTTTTAATTATTAATAATACTGCTCATAATGGATTTAACCACTGCAGACATTATATAACAAGCCATTTTTGGCGCAATAGGCCAAAAATAGTGACACAATTTACAAGATAGGGCAATTTGTGGCGAAAAATTAGTGTACGGATATCAAATTTAGCGAGCAAATTCGATGGCTCTCGTCTCGCGAATGATAGTCACTTTGATTTCACCTGGATATTTCAGATCTTTCTCGATTTTCAGAGCTATATCTCGGGCCATATTCTTAGCTTCGAGATCGGTAATGGCTTCTGGAGTGACAAAAATACGGATTTCTCGGCCGGCTTGGAGAGCATAGGATTTCTCGACGCCTTTAAAACCATTAGCGATAGCTTCAAGATCACCTAGGCGCTTCAGATAATTCTCAATGGAATCACTGCGGGCACCTGGTCGAGCACCGGAAATAGCATCGGCAGTCTGGACGATGCGCGATTCTATGGTCTCATAGGGATATTCTTCATGATGAGCTTGCATGGCTTTGACAATGTCTTCACCAGCGCCGAATTTTTGGAGGATTCTGCGGCCGATTTCAACGTGGGTACCTGCCACTTCATGGTCAAGAGCTTTACCGAGGTCGTGAAGAAGGGCACCAGCTTTGGCTACAGCCACGTTTGCGCCGAGTTCTTCGGCAATCATGCCTGAGATATGAGTCATTTCTATGGAGTGTTGAAGGACATTCTGACCGTAGCTTGTACGGAAGTGTAATCGTCCGAGAATAAGGAGGATACGCGGATCTAGGCCAACGACGCCACATTCATACGCCGCTTGTTCACCTTTTTCTTTAATGGTTTTATTTATGTCAGCTTGAGCCTGTTCGACAACTTTTTCTATCTTTGCCGGCTGAATGCGGCCGTCGCGGATGAGTTCTTCGAGAGCGACTTTGGCGATGTGACGACGAACTGGATCGAAGGATGAAATAGTAATGGCACCCGGCGTATCATCAACAATGACTTCCACGCCGGTCATTCTCTCGAAGGCTTTGATATTTCTGCCTTCCTTGCCGATGATTTTGCCTTTTATTTCATCGTTCGGAATGGTGACAAAGGTTGACATAACATCCATAGCCACCGAGCTTGCGAGTCGCTGGATAGAAATAGCCAAAATGTCCTTGGCTTTTTTATCAAGGACTTCCTGACCAGAAGTGTCGAGCTTTTGCATCCGCACAAGGAGATCAGCCTCAGCATTTTTCTCAATAGTTTTCAAGAGCTCATCGCGAGCTTCTTCTTCGGTCAAACGGGCGATTTTTTGCAGAGTCTCCTTCTTCTCCAGCTCCATTTTATCTGCCCGGTCGCGGATAGTGCGGATTTCGGCGATTCTCTCTTTGATGATCTCTACTTCCTTATCAATATCAGTTTGGCGCTTATCAAGCAAATCCTCTTTTTTGATGAGGCGCATCTCCATCTGTTGTGTCTTTTCTTCTTTTTCTTTTATCTCCAGCCGCGATTGTTCAAGCAAAGTCTCGGCTTTTTTCTCGGCTTCAGCGGTGATTTTCTTGGCATCTTCTTTGGCGGTCAAAAGCATCTCTTTGATTTCCAATTCCATTGAGCCTTTTTTGCCCAAAGAAATAATCAATCGGAGATAATAACCGATAATGATGCCGAGGACTCCGGCGGCTCCCAAAAAAACTGCTACTAATTTTAATGACATGTGCGAAGCGGCTTCGCTGTTCTAGTTGTCTACGCCAATGTTAATGTATCGATAATCAATAAGGATTAAATTCATGGAAGGTAAGTATAGTAGTACATTATCAGACGAGTGTTTCCGGAAAAACTAAGCCGTAAAAATTAAATTTAATAATGAATAGATAATATAATAAGTTATAAAAAAAGTCCAATTTATGGACTTTTTTTATAGCATCTTATTTTATCTAGTATTTATAGGATTTTATCTATAATACCGTATTTTTTTGCTTCCTCAGCGGACATGAAGAAATCGCGGTCAACGTCCTTCTCGATTTTTGAAAGCGGCTGGGCGGTATTCTTCGCCATGATTTTGTTGAGATTCTCACGCATCTTAAGAATGTGCCGGGCGCTGATCTCTATGTCGGATGCCTGACCTTCAGCACCGCCGAGTGGCTGATGGATCATGATTTCGGCATTTTCCAAAGCATATCGTTTACCTTTTGTTCCAGCGGAGAGAACCAGAGCGGCGCCGGAAGCGGCAATACCAACACAGACAGTTGAGACGTTATTTTTAATATGGTTCATAGTATCAACGATAGCAAGAGTGGCACTGACTGAACCACCGGGAGAATTGATGTAAAGATTTATTTCTTTCTTCGGATCTTCAGATTGGAGAAAGAGAAGCTGGGCAATAATAATGTTGGCCACATGGTCATCAATGGGGCCGCCGAGGAAAATGATATTGTCCTTAAGCAGACGCGAATAGATATCGTAGGCGCGTTCTCCGAGACTGGTTTTTTCTATAACGGTTGGTATAAGCATGGGAGCATTATTACACATCTTTGGAATAAATGGAAGTGGCGGATATTTTTGCTGGTGATATACTATATCTACAATTCATGCGACTGCACAGATTTTTTGCACGCAATCTTTCAGTAAGTAAGCAGGCGCCCCAATTTGGTGGGCATAGCGGAACGAACTCAAAGGAAATCGTAGAAGGCAGTATCATCACCTACGCGCATGACACGCATCAATGGCAGAGGGTTTTTCGGTATGGCCAGGGCGATCGCGTCATTCTCTTTGACGGATCAGGAAATGACTATGTCTGTGAAATCCTTGCATTTCCAGGTGAAATCAATGGTGTAACCACCGGGGCCGTTTTACGCGTGGTTGAAGTTCGCGTGAATACTATAAAACCTGATCGTCAGGTTATTCTTGTTGTGGCGTTGGTAAAAAAGGATACTTTTGAATGGATTGTAGAGAAGGCGACTGAGCTTGGGGTGGCGGAAATCATTCCCGTGCTGGCCGAAAGAAGTGAGAAGAAAAGTTTGAATACTGAGCGGCTTGAGAAGGTATTGATTGAGGCGGCGGAGCAATCGGGTAGGGGAGATGTGCCGGTATTACATGGAGTGATGGATGTTGTGGAGGTTTTGAAAAATAAAGAGATTATTTCAAGAGAAATTGTTTTTGACCCTTCGGGGAGAAAATTTATTGAGGAAGATTTTGCTATGAAAAGTAGTAATCTAGAAAAAAATAAGGACGATAGAGTAACTGTCTTTGTCGGACCAGAAGGGGGCTGGTCTCCAGAAGAACTTGAATTATTTAAAGAATCTAGTCTACCGATACTTTCGCTTGGACCACAAATATTGCGAACAGAGACGGCTGTTGTGGCGGTTCTTTCGAAGATTGTTTTTTGAGTATTTCGGATGTAGTATTTATTAACCAACATGCGCGAAATAGAAATAAAATTACGAGTGCGTGATCTTGATGACCTTGAGAAAAAACTTAAGACGAAAGGTTGTAGCATATCTGAGTCAATCAGCCAACATGATGTTATATATTCACTCAAGAGCAGTACAGAAGAATTTGAAAATTCAAAAGAAGGGGACATTATTATCCGTATTCGTCATCTCAGAGATTCAGCTCAATTAAATCTTAAACAACAAAAGTCAGGTGAAATGGATAATTTGGAATATGAAACGGAGGTGAAAGATCCAGAGGAAATGCACAAAATCCTTCTCACTCTCGGTTGGTCACCTATAATAGAAGTAAAAAAATTGCGTCGAAAAGGAAAGCTTGGGTCGTACGAAGTCTGTCTCGACTGCGTTGAGGATCTTGGTACATTTGTGGAGCTTGAAAAGCTGACAAGCGATGATGCGAATCCCGAAGAAGTTAAGGAAGAATTATTCGAAAAATTGGAATCGTTTGGCCTGTCCCGAAAAGATGAAGAGATAATGGGATATGACACGCAGTTGTACCATCTGAAGATGAAGAAGTAATTTATCATCTCTGCGATGCTCGACGCTTGATTATTCCCCCCATTTACTATAAGCTTGTTCTTATCAAGAGAGCTGTCTCTTTTTTATTTACTTATTTTTTCAGGCTTATTAAAGTTTAATCATTCATTATTATATGCAACGCGACTATCCACTTGAACGAGTACGAAATTTTGGGGTTATTGCCCATATTGATGCGGGGAAGACGACGACCTCGGAGCGCATTCTCTATTATACCGGCATGATCCACAAGATCGGTGAAGTCCATGACGGGGCTACGACGACCGACTGGATGGAACAGGAGCGCGAGCGCGGTATTACTATCACAGCTGCGGCTATTACGTGTTTCTGGAGTCCTACGTATATGACTGGTTATGCTGTAGGTACACCGGGTGTAAAAGGTGCTGATGGTAAGCCCGATGTTAGTAAGAAATGCCGTTTCAATGTTATTGATACACCCGGACATATTGACTTTACCGTGGAGGTGAAGCGTTCGCTTCGCGTGCTCGATGGTGCAGTTGTTGTCTTCGATGGTGTGGCTGGCGTGGAGCCACAGTCTGAGACGAACTGGCGTTATGCCGATGAAAGCAATGTACCGCGTCTTTGTTTTATCAATAAAATGGATCGCATCGGAGCTAGCTTTGAAAAGTCTTACGCTTCTATTCTTGAACGTCTCAATAAACATGCTGTTAGATTCCAGCTTCCAATAGGACTCGAAAGTGAGCACAAAGGTGTGGTAGATCTCCTCAAGATGAAGGCCTATTATTTCGATGGTGAAAAAGGCGACAAGATCCGCGAGGAAGAAATTCCCGCCAATCTTGTCGAAGATGCCAAGAAATATCGTGCCGAGCTTATTGAAAAGGCTGTTGAACATGATGATGCACTCATGCAGAAATATCTCGACGGTAAAGAAATTCCCCTTGATGATTTGAAGAAAGTTATTCGCACAGCTGTCATTGCCAACAAAATATTTCCGGTCTTTACTGGTTCCGCTCTCAAAAATGTCGGCGTCCAGCTTGTTCTTGACGCGGTTATTGATTATCTCCCGTCGCCACTCGATATTCCTCCGGTTAAAGGCATCAATCCAAACACCGGCGAGGAAGTCATTCGCCATGCTTCCGACGAAGAGCCTTTTTCCGCGCTGGCTTTCAAGCTCCAGAACGATCCGTTCGTCGGTCAGCTGACATTCTTTCGCGTGTATTCGGGTACGATTGAAGCGGGTACGTATCTCTATAACTCGACAACCGGCAAAAAAGAACGTCTCGGTCGCATCGTCCGTCTCCAGGCTAATGATCGCGAAGAAGTAAAGAAAGTTTTTGCCGGCGAAATTGCCGCCGCTGTCGGTATCAAGGACGCTTTAACTTCAAACACGTTCTGCGACGAGGAAAATCCTATCGTTCTTGAAACAATCAAATTCATGCAACCGGTGGTTTCACTCCGTATTGAGCCTAAGACTAAAGCCGATCAGGAAAAAATGGGTATGGCTCTGCATAAGCTCGGTAATGAAGATCCGACATTTAGGGTTTCTTCAAACAGTGAAACAGGGGAGACGATTATTTCTGGTATGGGTGAGCTTCACCTTGAGATCATGGTTGACCGTATGAAGCGCGAGTTTGGCGTGGAAGCGAATGTCGGTAAGCCGCAAGTGGCATATCGTGAGACTATTTTGAGTGAGGCTGAAGCAGAAGCCAAATATATCAAGCAAACCGGCGGTAAAGGTCAGTACGGTCACGTTGTCTTGACTCTTTCACCAATGAAGCCGCTTGTTGAAGGACAGAAGATTCCCAAAAATGTCAGCCGTTACGACGATTTTGAATTTATCAACTCCATTAAAGGAGGTGTCATTCCAAATGAGTTCATTCCCGCTGTAGAAAAAGGTGTCCACGAAGCCATGGATCGCGGCATTGTCGCCGGCTATAAAATGGTCAATGTTTCCTGCGAGCTGACCTTCGGTTCATATCACGATGTTGACTCTTCGGAAATCGCCTACAAGATCGCTGGTTCGCAAGCCTTCCAAGATGCCGCCAAGCGTGCCAAGCCAGTCATTCTTGAGCCGATTATGAAAATTGAAGTCCTTTTCCCGGAGAAATTTATGGGTGATGTGACTGGTTCTATTTCTTCTCGCCGCGGAACGATCGAAGAAATGACCGAACGCGGTCAAGTCAAAGTTCTTCACGCCAAAGTGCCGCTTTCAGAAATGTTCGGCTATACCACTCAGCTTCGTTCGATGACGTCGGGACAGGGAAATGCCATGATGGAATTTGATCATTATGAAGTGGTGCCGGCTAATGTAGCGAAGGAGATAATTGAAGCTCGTAAATAGATAAAATCCCCTATAGATATTTTAGAGAAACCGACGTTCCGTCCTGGTGGACGGACGTCTCCCTCTCACAAAGCTGCCTGCTGGCACTTTGTTCCGAGAGTTTCTCTAAAATATCTATAGGGGATTTTTTTATATTCTTAAACCTTAATGATCTCCCAATCCTCATCAGTTATTTTATTCCTATTTATAAACATCATGATCTCCAATAGCGAGCAGGATTACTTCAGTTTTCGATTGATACTTGAAGACGATACGGTATTTATAATTAACCGAAAAACTGTATCTTCCTGCGAGTTTTCCATGTAATTTGTGAATTTTCAGTGTATCGAGATTTTTTCCATTTTTAAATAATTCAATTTTCTCCAACACCTCGTCAATGAGTTCAGTCTCAAGACTTTTGAGTTGGCGTACGAATGACGCTTTGTAGTAGAGCGTGATCATATATTCAGTAGGGGGTTAAGAAAGATCGATTATTAAACTTTTTTCATCAAATCTCGGAGATTGCCTTTCAAATTTGGTTCTTGTTCTGCTCGTAAGATGGCAAGAACAGCCTCCTCCTCGGCAAAACGGGTAAGAGCTTTTCGCACGACGTCGGCTTTGTTTGATGCTCTGCCGCTTTTAATCATCTTATGGATGAATTTTTCGAGATCGCTTGGAATTGGTACTGATAATGTGGTCATAAAATGTGGTTGTTAATTAAATTATATGATAATGTAATATGAATTTATCATACACCTTTTAGAATAGAAGTCAAATCAGTATTATAATGATATAATTACCTAATGAACAAAGCACGGAATTACAGAATATTTCTTACTGGCTATACTATTGCAGGATTTGCGTCAGGTTTATTTAATCCATTTTGGGTCATATTTATTCAAGGTTTTGGTGGATCATCAATTGAATCATTTGGTTTTGCTCTTGGTCTTGTGGGTTTAGCTCAATCAGTGACTACGTATATTGTTGGTAAACATTCCGATAAGCTTGGAAGAAAACCGTATCTGATAATCGGCGGCGTTTCTCAAGCTATAATTATAGTATGCTATACTTTTATCACATCTATCGGTGAATTATATACTCTTCAAATATTGCTCGGAATTGCATCAGCAATTGAAAATACGATGGTCACAGCACTTCTTGGAGATTTAACGGATAAATCTACACGAGGAGCTGATGTTGGCAGATATTCTGCTGTTACGGGTATATTTTCAGCTATTGCTATGATGATTGGTGGCTTTGTTGTGAAATATTTTGGTATAAACATAATATTTTATCTTGTGGCCGTCTTATTCTTAGTGACTTCGTCTATTATATTCTTTATTAACGAGAAGAATTCAGTTTGAAGCAGTAAAATTTGACTTCCATTTGGTCATTTGCTAGTATAGTTGGTACGCATTTTTCTTGCGTTGGCTGTTTGTTATTTATCAATTTTAGCGTTCCTTTATTAATAATTAAAATTTAACTTCGTTCCGCAGGGCCTGGCGCACTCGTCATTGGCACTTCGGGATTAAGCAATAAAATAATATGGCAGAATTCAATCGTTCAAAGCCACATGTAAATGTCGGCACTATTGGCCACGTTGACCACGGCAAGACTACCTTGACGGCGGCTATTCTTTCGGTGCAAGCGAAGGATGGCTTGGCTAAGCTCAAGGCCTATTCGGATATTGCGAAGGGTGGTACCGTCCGCGATGATTCGAAAATCGTTACTATTTCCCTGGCTCACGTCGAGTATGAGACGCCAAGTCGTCACTACGCTCACATTGATGCCCCAGGACATGCCGACTACATCAAGAACATGATTACCGGTGCCGCCCAGATGGACGGTGCTATTCTCGTTGTTTCTGCAACTGACGGTGTCATGCCTCAGACTCGTGAGCACATTCTTTTGGCGTATCAGGTTGGTGTGCCGAAAATTGTTGTTTTCCTCAACAAATGCGACATGGTTCCCGAGACTGATCTTCTCGATCTCGTCGAGGAAGAGGTTCGCGATCTTTTGACCAAGAATCATTACGATGGCAAGACAGCTCCTGTTATCCGCGGTTCCGCTCTCAAGGCTCTTGAAGGGGATCCTGTCTACGTTGCCAAGATAAAGGAATTGATGAATGCTCTTGATACACACATTCCAACGCCTGTTCGTGAAGTAGATAAGCCGTTCCTCATGCCTATCGAGGACATTTTCTCAATCGAAGGTCGTGGTACGGTGGTTACCGGTCGCATCGAGCGCGGTACGGTCAAGCTCAACGAAGAAGTGGAGATTGTTGGCTTCAAGGATACTTCGAAAACTGTCGTCACAGGTATCGAAATGTTCAATAAACAGCTCAAGGAAGGTATCGCTGGTGACAATGCCGGTTTGCTTCTGCGAGGTGTTGCTAAGGATGACGTTTCTCGCGGTCAGGTCCTGGCAAAGACTGGCTCTGTTAAGCCGCATACTGATTTTGAAGCTGAGGTCTACATTTTGAAGAAAGAAGAGGGCGGTCGCCATACGCCATTCTTTACCGGTTACAAGCCTCAGTTCTACATCCGCACGACAGACGTGACCGGTGAAGTGACTTTGCCGGAAAAGGTTGAAATGGTTATGCCTGGTGACACCGTGACGTTCAAAGTCAAGCTCGTTTCGCCAGTGGCTCTCGATGCTCAACAGCGCTTTGCCATCCGTGAAGGTGGCAAGACGGTCGGTGCGGGAGTCGTAACAAAGATTGTCGCTTAAATTAGACAATTAAACATAATCAAATCATAAAAATTAGTTCATTAAATTAAAATGGCCACCGCAGTAAAAAAATCAGAGACCGTCGTAACTAGCGAAAAGACATCAAAAGGAGCGCCCAAGGCGGCGAAGATAAAGATTACGCCGAAAGAAGGCGATGTGGCCCGTTTGCGCATTCGTGTCCGGGCGTACGAGCATAAGATTCTCGATGCTTCGGTTAAGCAGATTATGGACACGGCCATAAGATACGATGTGAAGTTTTACGGGCCGGTGCCATTGCCGACTGAAACAAAGAAATATACTGTGAACCGATCAGCCTTCATTTACAAGAATGCCCGTGAACAGTTCGAGATGAGAGTGCACAAGCGATTGATTGACATTTTGAATCCGACGCCTAAGATAATCGAAGCTCTGACGAACTTGAGCTTACCATCGGGCGTTAACATTGACGTTAAAATGATGTAAATATAAAGAGGTGCTCGGTGAAGTGGTCGTCAAAAGCGACCGCGCCAGCCAAGCCAACCACTAAATATACCGCATAGCGGAACTGATATGAAATTTATTCTTGGACGAAAACTGAATATGACTCAAATCTTCGATAAAGAAGGGGTTGTTCATCCTGCAACCATCGTCTTTGCCGCTCCTGTTGTGGTGACGCAAGTCAAAACCGATGAAAAAGACGGTTATGTCGCTGTGCAAGTCGGTGAAGGCACACGCAAAGCTTCGCGAATAAGCCAAGCGGTCAAAGGTCATACCAAAGGACTTGGTAATTTTGCTCGGATTCAGGAATTTCGTTTGGATCAACAGGGTATGCCTGGTACTCCTAACGCAAAGGCTGTTGATGCCCTCACAGGAACAGTCAAAGTTGGCGATAAGATGGACATTTCTCAATTCAAAGAAGGTGATATCGTCGAAGTCAGCGCTGTTTCGAAAGGTAAGGGATTTCAAGGCGTGGTTAAGCGCCACGGTTTCCACGGTGGCCCTCGAACTCACGGTCAGAAACACTCCGAGCGCGAACCGGGTTCCATCGGCGGTGGTCTTCGCAACAAAGTGCCAAAGAAAATGCGTATGGCCGGTCGCATGGGCGGTGATCGCATAACAGTTAAGAATCTGAAAGTCGTCCATATTGATGCCGCCGCCAATGAGATTTACATTTCTGGTGCAATACCGGGAACACGCGGAACGCTTGTGGAAATCGTTGCCAACAGTTAGGATGGCAACGAAGATATAATAAAGATATTGAAGCAATTTATTTAATAGAACATGGAAACAACAATATACAACCAAAAAGGTGAATCAGCAGGGAAAATAAAGCTTCCTGAAGCCATCTTTGGTGTGCCATGGAATGCTGACTTGGTTCACCAGGTGATGATTGCTATGCGGGCCAATGAACGCGATCCTATCGCTCATACCAAGACTCGCGGGGAAGTTTCCGGTGGGGGCAAGAAGCCGTGGCAACAGAAGGGTACTGGCCGCGCTCGTCACGGTTCTACTCGATCGCCTATTTGGGTTGGCGGAGGTATTGCTCACGGTCCTCGTAATGACAAAAATTATTCTCAGAAAATAAACCGTAAGGCAAAGGCTCAAGCACTTTTCGTCATTCTTTCCCGTAAATATCGTGACGGAGAAGTTCTTTTCCTCGATACGCTGATGTTCGGTGCTCCGAAAGCAAAAGATGCCAAAGCTGTGCTCGGCTCATTGGCGAAAGTAAAAGGCTTCGAGAAGCTTGCTACCAAGCCGAAGAATGCCGCTCTTATTGCCGTCGGCGAGCGATACCCGGAATTGGTCAAAAGTTTTGGCAATTTCGGCAATGTTGCCATCGAGGAGCTCCGCAATGTCAATCCACTGTCGGTTCTTGACCATAAATATATTGTTATTGCTGATCCAAAGGCTTCGCTTGCGGCGCTTGAAGACAAGAAAGCCAAGAAAACTGAGAAAGCGGATAAAAAATAATTTTTATATACATCCATGGCTATTTTTTCAACAAATAAGAATAAAACAAAGAATAAGACTTCTGAAGAATCAGAAGTAGCAATCAAAGAAACTAAAAAAGTTTCAAAGAAAGTTTCTGCACTCAAAACTAACAAGTCTGTTGCAACTGCAAAGTTTGTCGCAACCACCCCAACAATCGTTGGTGAAAAAGTCACACCTGCTGTCGTAAATATTTCCGGTGTAAGTGCACAACCTCTTTTCACCATTGTTCCGCATGTTACGGAAAAGGCTAATTTCCATGCGGAAAAATTGAATTCATACACATTTAAAGTAAACGGAAATTCAAATAAAAAGTCGATTGCCAAGGCTATTCAGACGAAGTATAAAGTGATGCCGACGAAAGTTCGCATCGTCAACACCGCCCCCCGGAATGTCTCCTATCGCGGTCGGCCAGTTACCAAGTCGGGTTTCAAGAAGGCTTATGTCACCTTGAAGAAAGGGGATAAGATAGAAATCGCATAGCGAAGAGGGCAACGAAAAGCACGGCTCGAAATATATTTTCACAAAAATAACATCACCATGAAAAAATACCATCCATCAACACCATCACGACGCGGCATGTCAACCATTCCATTCCGGAAATATTTAACGGTGAGCGAGCCGCATAAGGCTCTAACTCATGGCTTCAAGCGCGACGTTGGTCGCAATGCTTTCGGTCGTATCACCGTGCGTCACAAGGGTGGTGGTCACAAGAAGCTCTATCGCGAGATTGATTTCGTCTACGACAAGAAAAATGTGCCGGCAACTGTCACGACTATCGAATACGATCCATTCCGCACGGGCTTTATTGCTCTCGTCAACTATGCCGACGGTGAAAAGCGCTATGTTCTCATTCCAAAGACGGTCAAAGTCGGTGATAAATTTCTTGTTTCCGAAACGGCCGAAGTTGCGACCGGCAATCGTCTACCGCTCAAGAAAATTCCTGTTGGTACTTCTGTATATAATGTCGAAATCCGTCCACAAGGCGGGGCAAAACTTGTCCGTTCTGCCGGTTCTTTCGGTCAGGTTATTGCCAACGATGCTGGTTATACTCACATCAAAATGCCTTCGACTGAAGTACGCCGCGTGGATGAGAATGCTTGGGCTAGTGTCGGTACGGTCTCGAACGATGAGAATCGCCTCGTCAATATCGGCAAAGCCGGTCGCTCTCGCTGGCTCGGTATCCGTCCTACCGTTCGCGGTACCGCTCAGAACCCAGTAGACCATCCTTATGGTGGTGGTGAAGGACGCCAGGGCCGCGGTATGCGCCGCGCCAAGACCCGTTGGGGTAAGCCTTCCGGCAAGGGTCAGAAGACGCGCACGCCGAAGAAGTATTCGAATGTCTTCGTGGTGTCGCGCAGACGCGTGGGTAAGGCGAAGAAGGGGGAATAACATTGCCGCACAAAAAAATGCTTGATCTTTTTATTAAAAAAACTAAAAAAGTCATCGAGAAAGTTTTTTTGACGTTGATTGATACGATTCATTAGAAGATCGACAAATCGGCAATGATTTGACTTGTTATAATGTTTTTGTTAAGCTTGCGAAACAAGCTCAATGGAGCTTCTTTAATTTAGTTTGTCAATTTAGGTGTCGTTTCGATTCACTGTTTTGTCGTCATTTTACACATTTATATATACCCATGTCCCGATCGATTAAAAAAGGACCGTTCGTCGAAGAACGGCTTCTCAAAAAGATTGCAGGAAAAAAGCCTCATGATACGGGGCTTATTAAGACGTGGTATCGCCGATCCCAGATTGCCCCTGAAATGATCGGCTTTACCTTTGGCGTCTACAACGGCCGGCAACATATCGAAGTTTTGGTCACCGAGGACATGGTCGGACACCGCCTCGGTGAATTTTCGCCTACGAGGAAATTCCTCCGCCATGGCGGTAAAATGCAAAAAGAGCTCGAGATGAAACAGAAGGAATCTGAAATCGCGGCGGCAAAGTCGGCAAAAGAAGCGACATCAGCTCCAGCAGCAGGGTCAAAGACAGTCGCGCCAGCAAAATAAAAACCATGATATCCGCATCACTCAAAAATTATCGCCAGTCACCTCGCAAGGTTCGCTCCGTGGCGAATTTGGTATGTGGTAAGACAGTTGCTGAAGCTTTGAACATGTTGGCTTTTTTGCCGAAAAAAGCTACTGACCCTTTGGCTGGTCTTTTGCGCTCGGCTGTCGCCAATGCCAAGAATAATTTTAATATTGACGGCGACAACCTGTTCATAAAAGAATTACGGGTAGACAGCGGTATCGTCCTCAAGCGATCCATGCCAGTGTCGCGTGGTTCCGCTCATCCTATTCACAAGCGATCGAGCAATGTACTTATTACTTTGGCACCGCTTTCTGAAAAGCCAGGGAAGGTACGCCGATGGGCGCGAGCCGTCGTGACGAAGTCGAATTCTACAAAAGCTGTCGTAGCCGCTTCAACCACCAAAAAATAACATGTCACACTCCGTACATCCATATTCACATAGACTGGGCATCATTCGCGATTGGAAGAGTCGCTGGTTTGGCGTGGACAAGCAGTTTCGGACATTCCTCAAGGCTGACATCATTGTTCGCGAGTTTTTGACCAAAGAATTGCGACCATTTTATCTGTCTGACATTCAGATTGAACGTAATCAAAATGCTCTCCGCATCATCATTCGCTCATCGCGACCGGGTATGATCGTCGGTCGTGCAGGGGATGGAGTGGTCAAACTCCGCGCCAAGCTCATGAAGCTTTTGACCAAAAGAGGTGTTGATCTTTCAGGTCAGGAGCTCAAGATAGACATCGAAGAAGTGCGCAATCCCGAGTCGAATGCTGCCATTGTCGCTCTCATGGTGGCTGAAGGCTTGGAAAAACGTTTGCCATTTCGTCGTGTTATCAAGCAAGCTCTTGAGAAAGTCATGGCCAGTCGCGAAGTCCAGGGTGTACGCATCAAGCTTTCCGGGCGCCTTGGCGGTGCTGACATGGCGCGTCAGGAAGATTTGAAAAAAGGTCGCATTCCGCTTCAGACCATGCGCGCTGATATTGATTTTATTCGCGAAAAAGCACACATGACGTACGGCGATATTGGTATCAAGGTCTGGATTTACAAGGGCGAGATTTTTGCTAAGGAGGCAAAAGCGGCAACCGTTGCCCAGGCTGGATTTACTCCAACGACGAGAGGCGGTCGCGAACGAGTTTCGTAAGACACTGATTTTTCAAATAGTGATAATGAATAAAAATTTTCAGTTTTAAATAAATACCATGTTATTCCCCAAAAAAGTAAAATTCCGCAAATGGCATACCGGCCGCAAGAATGCGAAGAAACTCGCAGTGGCGGTGGAGACGCGCGGTATTAGTCTTGCTTTCGGCTCATTTGGTCTCAAGGCTATGAAGTATGGTCGTCTTTCTTCGAATGAAATAGAAGCGGCTCGCAAAGTCATGGCCCGTTATGCCACGAAATCCGGCAAAGTTTGGGTGCGGGTTTTTCCCGACAGACCGTTTACCGAAAAGCCACCTGAAGTGAAGCTCGGTAAGGGTAAAGGCGATCCGGTAGGCTTCGTCGCTCCGGTCAAAGCAGGTCGTATCCTTTTTGAAATTGACGGCGTGGATGACAAAGTCGCCCTCGAAGCTTTGCGCAAAGCTGGCACGAAAATTTCCGTCAAGACGAAAATTGTCAGCCGATCGGGCATCGGTATGGCAATGTAATTGGCAATATAATGATATTTGTGATATAAACGCATAACAAAGATAACGAAAAACATGGAAAAAACAACTCCAACAATCAATGTCAATAAAAACCATACGCCACAGCGCAAAACGCTTGCTGGTGTTGTCGTTTCTAACAAAATGAAAGACACGGTTGTTGTGCTTGTTGAGCGCTATGTCAAAGATGAAAAATATCAGAAATTTATCAATCTCCGCAAGCGCTACAAAGTCCACGATCCGGGCAATACCAAAAAGGTCGGTGAAAAGGTGACGATCGAGTCATGCCGACCGATTTCGCGACACAAGGCTTTTAAGATTGTCAGTGCGACAGAAGCAAAAGCATAATTTTATTATACTACTATGATCCAACCACGTTCCATCGTACGAATCACTGATAACTGCGGCGCCAAAGTCGGTCGCATTTTCAAAGTGCTCGGCAGTTCCAAGAAACGTTACGCCGAAATCGGCGACCTTGTCATCCTCTCCGTGCAGAAGGCCGAGCCTCGCAAAACCATCAAAAAAAAAGACATTCTTCAGGCAGTGGTTGTGCGTCAGCGCAAGCCGTTCCGCCGGAAGGACGGCTCGTATGTCCGTTTCGATGAGAATTCGGTGGTCATTTTGGAAAAAGGTAAGAAGGAGCCGATTGCTGGACGTATCTTTGGTCCGATTCCTCGCGAACTCGCCGAAAAAGGCTTCCAGACGATCGCTTCGCGGGCGCCGGAGATTGTTTAGCAAAGGGTCGGTAAATTTCGGACAACTCAATTCTCAAATTTCTAAATCAACATTTTAAATCACAATAACATGACCATAAAAAAAGGCGACAATGTAATGATACTCACAGGCAAATGCAAAGGCTTGACCGGCAAAGTCATCAAGTCTTTGCCGCGCCAGAGTAAAGTCGTCGTCGAAGGTATGAACATGCTCAAGCGCCATCAGCGACCGCGCAAAGAAGGCCAGAAGGGAACCATCGTTGACAAAGCTATGCCGATACATGTTTCCAATGTGATGCTTGCGGCAGATGTCTCGTCGAAAAAGACGGCATCAGCGAAAAAATAAAATCCCATGAATAAGACTACCACCACAACTGCAAAGACCATGAAAGAGCTCGAAAAGGCAACTTTTGCTGATCTCAAAGGCGCTTTTGGCTATAAAAACCCGATGCAAGCACCGCGCCTCCTCAAAGTCGTCGTCTCGACCGGTATCGGTTCCATCAAAGACAAGAAAAAGATCGAGCTTGTAGCTGATCGTCTGGCCAAAATCACAGGACAGAAGCCTGCGCTCCGCGGTGCCAAGAAATCTATCGCCTCCTTCAAGGTCCGCATGGGCGATCCCGTCGGCTATCAGGTGACACTTCGCGGCAAGCGCATGACGGATTTTCTCGATCGGCTCGTGCATATCTCTCTACCTCGCACCAAGGACTTCCGCGGCATCAACCGTACCGCCGCTGACGCTATGGGCAATTACACTCTCGGTATTCGTGAGCATACTATTTTTCCCGAGACTTCCGACGAAGATCTCAAGGACGTTTTCGGTATGGCCGTAACGGTGGTCACTTCATCTAAAGATAAAGTCCAGACGATTGCTTTTCTCGAGCATCTTGGTTTTCCTTTTAAGAGGGTTGCAGGCGCGGAAGAATTGAAAGAAAAGGATGAGGTAAAAAAAGAAGAGAAAAAAGAGAAGAAAGAGGAAAAGGAAAAGGCAGAAAAGAAAGCGGAGAAATAAACGAAAGGACAAAAGATTTGACACCGAATCCCCCCTCTGCTAGTATGGTAGACGTTACATCGAAAAGGCGAAATTCAGCCGAAATAGCAGAAATCACATAGATAGTTGGAAGCAATCGCCTTATGGCTGAAAGCTAACCAACAATTTTCGTTTTTTAGGGGCATTTGTGGCAGATTTTTACATTTAAAATGGCAAAAACATCAGTAAAAGCACGAGCCGCACGCAAGCCGAAATTCAAGTCGCGCGTTGTTCGACGTTGCTTCCGATGTGGTCGAAAGAACGGCTATATGAGGGATTTTGACTTGTGCCGCATTTGTTTCCGTGAATTCGCCAACGAAGGCGTCATTCCGGGGATTAAGAAGTCGTCATGGTAATATCCGACCATCATTTCGCTAATTAGCCCACCAAAAAATAACATGGTAACCGACCCAATCGCAGATTTCATAACCCGCATCAATAATGCCAGCGCCGCCAAGAAAGCGTCGGTGTCAATGCCGTATTCGACCCTCAAGGAATCCATCGCTCATGTTCTCAACAAAGCCGGCTACGTCAAGACCGTCGAAAGCAAAGGTAAGAAAATCGTCAAGACTCTTGAAGTTGAGCTTGCCTACATTCCTGCGCCAGCAAGTGCGGGGGCGAATGTTATCGGTGAGCCTGTCGTCCACGGTGTTGATCGCGTATCGAAGCCATCGCGGCGCATTTACCAGAAGGCCAAGGATATTCGGCCGTTCAAGAACGGTTTCGGCAATGTGGTGTTGTCAACGCCGAAGGGCATCATGCTTGACGTTGATGCGCGTAAGCAAAAGGTCGGCGGTGAAGTGCTGTTCAAGATTTGGTAGGAACAGCGGCACGCGGTTGAGTGAAAACCGCGTGCGCAACCGCAATAAATAATTTTTTAAAAATAACATGTCACGAATCGGCAAAAGAATACTGAATATCCCCGAGAAGACCACGGCCACCGTCGCTGGAGGCATTTTTACTGTCAAAGGGCCGCTTGGAGAACTCACCCGCACGTTCAAACCAGAAGTTGAAATCAAAATCGCCGGCAACGAAATAACTCTCGCGCCGACTCGTAACAGCCTCGAACTCCAAGCTTTGTGGGGAACGTACTCGGCCCATATTTTGAATATGTTGAACGGCGTTAATAAAGTTTTCGAAAAGAAGCTTATTGTCGAAGGTATCGGTTTCAAGTCTGACGTCAAAGGTAAGTCACTCGATATGGCTCTCGGTTTTTCTCACCCGGTCAATATGACTATTCCCGACGGGCTCAAAGTGACGGCGGAGAAGAACATCATCACCGTTTCCGGTATTGATGTGGAAAAGGTCGGCCAGTTCGTGGCGCAAGTGCGGGCAATGAAGAAACCGGAGCCATATAAGGGCAAAGGTATCCGTTACGATGGGGAAGTCATCCGCCGCAAGCAAGGCAAGAAGTCAGTCTAGTTGTGCCTAATTTAAAATAAAACCATGAGCACTGCAAAAACAAAAATAGAAAAAATCGCCCGACGCCATAAGCGTATTCGTGCGACCATTCAGGGTACGGCGGCGCGGCCACGGCTTTCAGTTTTTCGTTCGAATAAAGGCATTTATACCCAAATCATCAATGACGAAAAAGGTCATACTCTTGTGGCGGCCCATTCAGCGGATGCGGAGACTGTAGGTATTGAACTTGCAAAGAAAGCTAAAGTACTTAAGATTACCAAGGTCGTCTTTGATCGCGGCGGTTATTTGTACGCGGGCAAGATCAAGGCGGTGGCTGACGCGGCACGTAAAGGGGGATTGATATTTTAATTGACTGAAATTTTCATACATCAACATGGAAAATGATAATCTAAAAAATAATATGACTACCGCTTCCGATGTGACTCCTGTCACAGCTTCTGTTACTACGGCTGTTGTGCCTACTTCTACTTCCATTGAAGCGCCTCGTAGTGATCGTCGTGGCTCGAGTCAGAGCGGTCAAGGTGGAATGTCTGGCGGTATGAGTGGTCGTCGCCCATCTCGTCGTCCCGAAAGATCCGGCCGCGAGCGCATTAAGCCGGAGTTTGATACCAAAATTATCAACATTCGCCGCGTCACCCGCGTGGCCGCTGGTGGACGTCGTTTCAGCTTTAGCGTAGCTGTCGTTTCTGGTGATCATAAGGGTAGAGTTGGTGTAGGACTTGGTAAAGCTGGTGATACATCGCTCGCCATTGAAAAAGCTACCCGTAATGCCAAGAAAAATATGGTCAAAGTGCCGCTTTTGTCGACAATGTCCATTTCCCATGCCATCGAAGCCAAATATTCGAGTGCCGTCGTCACCATCATGCCGGCCAAAGGTCACGGGGTGGTAGCAGGTAGTGCCGTACGCAATGTCATAGAGCTTGCCGGCATTAAAGACGTCGTGGCCAAGCTTCGTTCCGGCAGTAAGAACAAACTCAATATCGCCCGGGCGACAGTCATGGCTCTTGGTCAGTTGAGTGCGACGGGGAAGCCGGCGCGATTTGTCAATCGTGTTGCTCGTGTTTCCATTTCAACTGAAAAATAATTTTAATTTTCAAATTTCATGCAAAGCCATAATGTACAACCAATTCACAAGAACACACCGACCATGATCGTCGGTCGCGGCGGTCATCGCGGCAAGACATCTGGTCGCGGCGGTAAAGGTCAGACGGCTCGCGCCGGCAACAAGCGTCGCCCAGAGCTCCGTGACTTTATCAAGAGGATTCCGAAACTGCGCGGTCGCGGCAAGAGTTCGTTCAAGTCATTTGCTCTCAAGCCATGGGTGATTTCTATCAATGAGATTGAGAAAAATTTCAAGGATGGCGATACGGTAACACCAAAGACTCTTATCGAAAAAGATTTAGTCAAAATGGTTATGGGTAAAATTCCCGCTGTGAAAATTCTCCAGGGTAAAATCTCGGCACATACTACTGTCAGCGCAAGCGTTGGTGTTATACTTTCTAAAAAAATAACCGTCTCCAATTGTCTCGTTTCCGCTACGGTCAAGACTGCCATAGAAAAAGCCGGTGGTTCCGTTTCACTTGTGAAGATAGTTAATTAGCCATGAGTATTGGCTCATTTATATGAATACTTTCCTCGAAAAGATAAAAACCATATTCACTGATCCAACTATGAGAAAAAGGATCGGCTTTACTTTAGGTGCGCTTGTCATATTTCGTCTACTTGCCGCTATTCCTATTCCGGGTATTAATGCTGTTTCTTTAGCAAAATTCCTCGCCGGCAACCAGCTTATCGGTCTTTTCAATATTTTCTCCGGCGGTGGTATATCGAATTTCTCCATTGTCATGCTCGGCGTCGGCCCCTACATTACCGCTTCTATCATTATGCAGTTGTTGACCATGATGTCGCCGCAATTGAAGTCGCTTTTCCAGGAGGAAGGTGAGCGCGGCAGGCTCAAGCTCTCTCAATATTCGCGTTTACTTGCCGTGCCGCTTGCTCTTATCCAATCTCTCGGCTTCATCAAGCTTCTCCAAAGTCAAAATGTCCTCGGTTCACTGTCGTTCTCGGCTATGGTGACGAATATTATTGTCATTTCCGCCGGCTCGATTCTCCTCATGTGGATCGGCGAGCTCATCAGCGAGTTCGGCATTGGTAACGGTGTGTCACTTATCATCTTTGCTGGTATTATCGCTCGTCTGCCGACTACAGCGGTTCAGTTTTTTGCCCAATTTGATTCTGCCCAGATACCGGTCTATCTTATCGCTTTGGCTGTCGGTCTCATTGTCATTCTTGCGGTAGTCTATGTGACCGAGGCTGAACGATCGGTGCCGGTGACGTATGCCAAGCAGGTCCGCGGTAACAAGATTTACGGCGGTGTTTCCACTTATTTGCCTTTGCGACTCAACCAAGCTGGCGTCATCCCTATCATCTTTGCTCTTTCTATTCTGCTTTTCCCCCGCGTCATTGCAAACTTCCTGGTCAATTCTTCAAATCTCATTGTTGCCCATATTGCCACTATCGTCAGTGCTATTTTGGCCAACGGATGGATTTATAACAGTATTTATTTCCTTTTCGTTGTTATATTTACTTATTTCTACACTGCTGTTACCTTCGATCCAAAGATGATTTCCGAAAATCTCCAGAAAGGTGGTGCTTTCATTCCCGGTATTCGCCCCGGCGAGCCAACTATGCTCTATCTTGGTAAGGTGGTGACACGTATTACTCTCGTTGGCGCCCTCTTTCTCGGTGCTGTGGCCGTGCTGCCACTTATCATGCAGAGTGTTACGGGCAATACCACGCTGGCTATCGGCGGTACAGCGCTCCTTATCGTCGTATCGGTTATACTTGATCTTGTTAAACGTGTTGATGCCCAGTTGTCAATGCGGGAGTACTAGCAAAAAGACATACAAAAGCACTTTTGAAAGAAACTTTCAAAAGGAACGAAGGTGACTGAGAGGGAGGCAACCGTTCACCAGGACGGTACGCCGGTTTCTTTCAAATGTGCTTTTGTATGTCTTTTTGTTATACTATCCCCATGACCAAAAAAGCTTTCATTATGATCGGCCGGTCGGGGTGCGGCAAAGGCACGCAAGCTAACCTTTTAACTGAATATCTTCTCAAGAACACTCAAGAGGGCGATTTAGGTATACCGAGTGTTCTTTATGTCCAAAGCGGTAATGAATTCCGTGATTTTATTGAAAGAACAAACTATAGCGCCAAGCTCTCAAAAGTCATCAATGATACCGGCGGCCTTCAGCCGGAATTCCTCGCCGTATACATGTGGACAAATATTTTGGTCAGGGAATACAACGGTAACGAGCATCTTATTTTCGACGGTATGCCGCGCAAGGTCCACGAAGCGGGTGTCCTTCATTCCGTCTTCGATTTTTATAAATTATTGAAACCGCAGGTCATATACCTAAATGTCGGCACTGATTGGGCTACCAAACATCTGCTTATTCGTGGTCGTCATGATGATAACGTTCAGGATATTGATAATCGTTTGAAATGGTTCGACGATGAAGTCTTGCCGACCGTCGAATTTTATCGAAAAAATAAATATTATGATTTTCATGAAATAAACGGTGAACAATCGGTCGAAGCGGTCAGGAAGGAGATTGTAGCAAAAGTCTTCGACAAGTAACATACGGGTATGATCAGACTTAAGACAAAAGAAGATATTGCCATTCTGCGTGAAGGTGGTCGGCGGCATGCGGCTATTATGAAAGCTCTCGTAAAAATGGTGCGGCCGGGGCTCACAACTGTTGAGCTTGATGAAGCAGTGGTGAGACTTATCGGGGAATTTGATAAAGACCCGAAGACTGGTGCGAACAAAGGTCACAGTGACGGTGACAAGTCCGCTATCTTGGGCTACAAGCCCTACGGTGCCCGCCGCCCGTATCCGGCAAGCATTTGTGTGTCGGTCAACGATGAAGTGGTGCATGGTATTCCCACCGAGAACAGCCGCATCCTCGAAGAAGGCGATATTGTCAGCCTTGATTTTGCTTTACTGCATCGCGGCCTCGTTACTGATATGGCGGTGACCGTGCCGGTGGGCAAGATTGAGCCAGAACTTGCCCGACTAATCGAGACAACCGAGCGAGCTTTGATGGCTGGTATCAAAGCGGCTAAAGGCGGTAAGCGTGTCGGAGATATAGCCGTGGCGGTAGAGCTTGTTGGACGCGGTACAAATGTCAACGACGGCCTTGGTTACGGCATCGTCGAAGAGCTTGTCGGTCATGGCGTGGGCTACGGTGTCCACGAAGATCCGTATGTGCCGAATTATATTGCCGGTGTACGCAGTAGTGATGGTGGCAAAGCGCATAGGAAAGGCGACGTCCTCAAGCCCGGCCTCGTCATCGCCATTGAGCCGATGTTTAATCTTGGCAGTAAAGACGTGACGGTTGATCCTGACGGTTATACTATTCGCACGGCAGATGGATCACCGTCGGCACATTTTGAACATACGGTGCTCATTACCAAGGGGAATGCAGAGATTTTGACGGCTTTATAGATTTATTTCTGGAGATTTTCGATATATGCGACTATAAGCAAGTTTACATTTCAAATTATTTATATTGACGGCAATAATTTCTATCGTGGAGCCAAAGAACTTGGTTTTGAAATTGATTATAAAAAATTCCGAGGCTGGCTGGGCTTTGGAATTATATAAAGAAAACAAGCAAGCCTTTTTTGAAGAATATGGAAAATATGTCAAGCAGGTGCAAGAAGGGTTGGCCGCGGCTCATGAAAAAACCGGCCAGCTCGTGGAAAGAGTGCAGGTTTTGAATGAGCTCAACAATACCGTCTACACGCCGATGGAGAAAGCGGACTAGTTAGATTTTTTTAATGTCCGCGCCGCGACATTCTCCGCCTGTGCCTTGATTGTCCGGTAGACCTCATCAAAATCAAGTTCACTCATATCCGCTTCGCTAATATTTTTTTCTGAAATGATTTTATTGACGACAGTCAAGCCTTTTTCATATATTCCGGCGAGATCAGATTTGCCAGTATTTTCACAATATTGTTTGAACGAGGCAAGTCGGATTTTGATTTCCGAGATAATTTTTATCTGAATGGGATGCGCGGCGAGCGCCCGATTGTCCTTTTCTATCCAGGCATTAATAACATTATAAATAGTTTTCCGATCCGCCCCGATGACGACGCGGGGAACATTGGCTTTGTGTCCGCGAATACCCATATTTTCCGAGACAAAATATTTTATTTCCGCTAGATGTCCGTCGTCAATCTCAGCTTGTATCCGGTCGAACTTATCCCGACTGCCGGAGCTTGTGGTGACGTCAATAGCCAAGGCCAGATGATAGGCGCTTTGCTCTTCTTCAAATTCAACGATGGTGTCAATGCCATTTTTAATATCGTCGTAGCGCGAAGCGGCAATCGTAGTGGCATACTCGCCGAACCAATTTGACAGTTCGGCATGCTGGAAGACAATGGCTTCAAATATCCTCGCCAGCTTGTGGAAACGTTCCGCACTGTCGCCTGCCGCCGCGGCTTGTTCCGCAAACTTTTTTTCCATCTTTTCGACATATTCCATGTCCTTATCCACATTTTCACCATAAATATCTCGAAAAGCCTCGAGATTGATCGGTTCGGCGAGGACTTTTTGAGCCATTTCGTATGCCGCATGCAGATCGGTATCTTCGATATGATGGTCATGATTTTTCGGTTGGTTTGGCTGGTGCGACGGCTGTTCGAAATTGTTTTTCATGGTATTATTGTCTCATTGTAGTGCACTTTATAGAGTATGGAAACTTTCACCCCATCCCCCGAATCTCGCAATCTACAGACTCCCGAACAGGAGCTGGCCTACTTGCGCGAGCGGCTGGCGGCCAAGGAGAAAGAAGTGGCGGCGCGTGCAGTCGAGAATGCCGCAGAAAAGTCGGTAACGGTACCGACATCTCCGGAAACGGCAGAAGCCGCAGTCAAAGCGACTATCGCCGAGTATCGTGGCGTACCGAAATATCAAGTTCTTCACAAGGATTTCGCTTTGCCTGCCGATAAATCCGAGGCCATCGTCCTCGAGCTTTCGCCCGAAGAGCACGACAATAAAATTGCCGAGCTTCTTGGCATTCTTCAGACCCATGGGGTGAAAAATGCTCTTGATATCGTGGATAAGATGAACAATCCACATGTCGAGCGCGATTTCGAGCGATTCCTCGTGCAATATATCAAGGCTGGTCTGCCGTTCGATGGCTTGAGCGAAAAGGCGCCGGAGTTCAAGGCTCTCCACATGACGCTGTATGAAGTCACTCTGCCAGAGAAGACTGATGCCGATGGGGGTAGTGGCAGAAGCGGTGGCTCAGGTACCGGTTCGAGCATCGGTACAGGTAGGCTCAAAGAAGCCATTTCCTCGATGGAGCAGTTCTACGCTGGCATGATGTCGGTGGACGATATTGGTACGGGCTATTTCACCATTGAACTTGCGGTGGCGAATCATAGCGATGAGTTTGCTTTCCACGTGGCGGTGCATGACAGTAAGAAAAGTCTTTTTGAAAAGCAGATTCTCGCTATTTTTACCAATGCCAAGATCGTGGAGAAAAAGGACGATTACAATATTTTTAATGAAAAGGGGGCGACGGTCGCTTCGTATGCTCGATATGCCAAAAATTCCATTTGGCCGATCAAGACGTACGACCAGTTCGACCATGATCCGCTCAACATTTTGCTCAATAGCTTTTCAAAAATAAAGACTCACGGCGAAGGTGCAGTTATTCAGCTCGTGGTGCGGCCGGCTGAGGGTGATCCGACAGGTCGCTACAAAAAAATTCTCAACGAGATCACCAAAGGAGAGAAAATAAGTGAGGCCATTGCCAAGCATGACGAAGGTTTCATCAAGCGCGTTGATAAATTTTTCAAGGGCGTTTCCGAACTGATGTCGCCGCCCTCGAAAGAGGACAAAGAAAAATCCAAAGAAAAGAAGCGTGAAGCGGCGCAAAATGTGGATCAAGCGGCCGTCGAGGCTATCAAGCAGAAAATCGCTGTGCCGACCGTGGCCGTGGATATTCGCATCATCGCTTCTGCTGAAAATGAACCAGCGGCGACTAGTATCTTAGGCGACATCGAATCTTCCTTCAATCAATTTGAGAATACTAACGGCAACAGCTTTTTCTTCGAGCGGGTCAAGCAGGGCGGCAAGCTGGCCGAGTTCCTTCACGATTATACTTTCCGGCTTTATGACGATAAGACGAAAGTCCTACCAAACTTACGCGAGCTCACTTCGATTGTCCATTTCCCAGCGACGGTCATGAAGTCCTCGCCGCATCTCAAAGTTGCGAAGGCTGGAAGTGCTCCGGCGCCTTTGGAGCTTGCTCGACCCGAACAGGTGACTACCACGAACGGTACGATCCAGCCAGGCTACGTCCTTCTTGGTGTCAACCGCGACCGCGGCACCGAGACTAAAGTCTACATGGCTCCCGACGACCGTCTCCGTCATTTTTACGTCATTGGTCAGACAGGTACCGGTAAGACGACCCTGCTCAAAAACATGATTGCCCAAGACATCGCTGCCGGCGAGGGCGTCTGCATGATTGACCCGCACGGCTCCGATATTCAGGACATTTTCTCGATCATACCCAAATCGCGCTATGAAGACGTCATTTATTTCGACCCATCGCACACCGAGCGGCCGATGGCACTCAACATGCTCGAATATGATCGCCGCTTCCCCGAGCAGAAGACGTTCGTGGTCAACGAAATGCTTTCCATTTTCAATAAGCTTTTCGACATGAAAACTGCCGGGGGGCCGATGTTCGAGCAGTATTTCCGGAATGCGGTGCTTCTTGTCATGGAAGATCCGGAAACGGGTAACACGCTCCTTGACGTCTCACGCGTCCTGTCAAACAAAGCCTATCGTGAACTCAAGATTTCCCATTGCAAGAACCCCATCGTCGTCCAGTTTTGGAAAGAAGTTGCCGAAAAAGCCGGCGGGGAAGCGTCACTTGCCAACATTGTGCCGTATATCACGAGCAAATTCGACGTCTTCCTCTCAAATGACATCATGCGGCCGATCATCGCCCAGGAGAATTCGAGCATCAATTTCCGCGAAATTATGGACGGCAAGAAAATCCTGCTCGTCAATTTGTCAAAAGGGAGGCTTGGTGACATCAATGCGAATTTGATCGGGCTTATTCTTGTGGGCAAGATTCTCATGGCGGCGCTTTCGAGAGTGGATGTGATCGGCAAGACTGGTCCTGACGGAAAATCTTTATCTTTGCCGCCGTTCTATCTTTACATCGATGAATTCCAAAACGTCACCACCGATTCCATTTCCACCATTCTTTCCGAAGCCCGCAAGTACAAGCTTTCGCTCGCCATCGCCCATCAGTTCATCGCCCAGCTCGAAGAGGGCATTCGCGACTCCGTCTTCGGCAACGTCGGCTCCATCGCCGCTTTCCGCGTCGGTGCCGAGGACGCCGAATATCTCGAGAAACAATTCTCGCCGGTCTTCACCGCCAAAGACATCATGTCTATAGATAATCGCAATGCCTATTTGAAAATGTTGGCAAACGGTAGCCCAGTTAAGCCGTTTAATATTGCTACTTTACCGCCGCCGGCGGGGGATAAGTCGGTTGTTGAGAGTATTAAGGAGCTTTCGTATTTGAAATATGGGAAGGATAGGGCGAGCGTTGAAGCGGAGATTATGGCTAAATATGCAAGTATTAAGAAATAATATAAAATAAGAACTGACGGCCAATTAAGTCGTAGTGTTAATAATGGGGAAAAATAAGATTTCCTTTTTATTTTGCGTTGTGATACTATTTCCAGCATGAAAGCAGAAACAGGTTTTTCTAATAGCGAAATTTCACCCGATCTTTCTGAAGAAGAGAATGATAGGCTTGAGGCTATGCGCCAATCTCAAGCCAAGAATCCTATTGAGGAAAATATCGGCGAGACGGAAAAGGTAGTTGAAACCCCAGATCAAGCGACGTTAATGAAAGCAGAGAAAGTGGAGCATGTAGAAGAAATCGCTAAACCCGAAAGTATTGATGACGCTGAGACGCCGGTCAATCCAGATGAGTTGTTGAAAAACGCTGATGTCTCGCTCGCAGAGACCCAAGAACAGATTAAACAACTTACTACATCATTGGAAGCACGAAAGGCTGAGCTAGGGAAAATAAGGGAAACTCTTGGTATAGAAACGCCAACTGAAAAATTACCGGAGGAAAAGCAACTTGAAGAACTCAAGGCTAAAGAAGAAAATCTAGAAGAGCAGAAAGAAGAGGCCGAGATGACAAAGGATTTGGAAGAAGTCCTTGAACGATTGGCCAAACTTTCAAAACCTGAATTGACAATCATCATTCAAACAGGAAAAGGTGCCGATGGAAAAGAGTTGGAAAGCAAGCATGGGAAAATCGATCCGAAAGTCGCCAAGGAATTAGGTAAAGCCGCGGAAAAAGGAGAGACGAAACTTACCAAAGGATTGTTGAAAATGGTGATAGGGCTGATGGGCGTCATTTCTGCTATCTTTGAGATGATCGTCGGCGCGGCAGGAAAAGCTACTGAATAAGAAAATGAGTATATTCAAATTTTGAAAAAAATAGTAAGTGAGATTTAAACTTAAGAAGTTATCATGGAAAAACATTACAAACACGAGCGCACCCTCGTCATCGTGAAGCCCGACGGTATTCAGCGCAGTCTTATCGGTGAAGTTATCAAGCGTTATGAGCAGGTCGGCCTCAAGCTTGTGGCTATGAAGATGCTCGTACCGACGAAGGAACTTGTGGAACAGCATTATACTCTCGATCCCGAGTGGCGGCGCATTACCGGCGAGAAGACCATCAAGGGCTACAAGGACAAAGGTCTTAAGCCACCGACCGAAGATCCGCTTGAAATCACCGCCATTTTGCTTGGTCGGCTGGCGAACTATATGACGAGCGGGCCGGTTATTACTATGGTCTGGCAGGGAGCGCATGCGGTCGCCATCGTGAGGAAAATCACCGGCGGCACCGAGCCTTTGACTTCGGGTGTCGGCACTATTCGCGGCGATTTTGTTCTTGATTCCTATCAAATGTCCGATAGCGACGGCCGATCAGTGCGCAATATCATCCATGCCAGTGCCTCGGTCAAAGAAGCACAGGATGAGATTGATCATTGGTTCAAAAAAGAGGAATTATTCAACTACAAACTTGTTCAAGAACAGATTTTGTATGACGTCAATCTCGACGGACTTTTGGAGTAGACTATAATGAAGGCAGGTTATCGGAGTATTAACCCTATAACTTATATTTTGGGATCTCGAGGGCTCCGGCCCAACTTGCGTCGTGCTTTGGCACTGACCATAGAGAACCCACCTAGAGCAAATCTAGGTTGTAATACTCGGATAACCTACAGGAGGAATCTGCGGTGGCGCCAACGCGATGACAGGGCGAGGCACACGCAGGTTTTTTCTTTTTATCTTATACACACGGATCAAATGAATGCTTGCCTAATAACTCTAGATATGATACGTTATATAAGTAACAAGTAAGACCTTATCCGTGGGCTACCGCAGGGCGGCTCGATATAAGCGGATAGGGCTTTGTTCTCTAAGGATACAGGACTATGGGTACAAGAAAGACTCTTCAATAATCTTTGACTTGATGAGGTTGTAATAGCTTGTATCACCTTTCTCGTATTTTCTGTAAATTGCCCATGAAGCAAAATCAGTGACTTGCAGGGATTTTTCTGCCGCCGGTGTAGCGATCTGTATGTCTATATCGGTTTTATGATGACTCCTGACCTGATGAGTGAGATAATCTTTGAAATTTTTATTGAAGAAACGGTTTGTTTCTCTCTGCGAAACTATAAGAGTGATCTTTCCCGATACCGAGATCGGTTTTTTGTTGAAAAGCCGGTCCAAGAGAATGTTTGTGACATAGTTGTATAAGACAATCTTTTCATCTTGAAGCTTGGTATAGACTTTTTTCTTATCCAATATGATTGCCAAAATACCGCATTCAGTATTGTTCAGTTTCTTTAACAATCTTTGACGAGTAGTCGGCTCTTCCTGGTATGAATGTAATGCACCAACTCGGGCGTGCTTTTTGGAAAGGCTTTTGTGTATAGTGCGAGCGATTTTTTCCAGGGGGTCTTTTATTCTCGGTGAATATAACTGTAACGATAAAATATTTCGACGAATTTTTGTCGAAGGAAAAACCAAGATCGCCTGATTCATCGAGCAAGATATATGACATCCATGAACTATATCAAGAATCAGATTTTCTTCAAAGGAATTTTAAAACAGTCGTGTTATACTGTGCGTATGAACAATCCTTTTCGCGTCACTTTTTTCTCCGGCATCGGCTCGGTTACCGGAGCCAATTTTCTTTTGGAAGCGGGTGGGGGCGCCAGCGGTGCCAAGCCTTTACGGATTCTCGTTGATTGTGGTCTTACCCAAGGCGAAAAAACCGCCGAAGACGTCAACAGGGAACCATTCGGCTATGACGTCACCAGTATTGACTATCTTTTTATCACTCACGCTCATCTTGATCATGTCGGTCGCATTCCGAAGCTGGTCAAAGAAGGTTTCAAAGGCGTCATTTATTCCACGCCGGAGACGCGCGATTTGGCGCAACTTATTCTCGAAGACGCTGTTGGTATTCTCGATCACGAGGCTCGGCGTGGGAACCTGCCGCCGCTTTATAATCTTGAAGACGTCGGGCGAGTTTTTCCTTTGTGGCAAACCATTCCGTATCATGAGTCGAAAGAACTCGCGTCGGGGCTCTCAGTCTATCTTAAAGATGCCGGACATATCCTTGGTTCATCAATGTTTGAATTCACGCATGCAGATGCCGCGAAAAATATTTCAAAGAAAATCGTCTTCACCGGCGACCTTGGCAACTCGCCGACCCCGCTTCTGCGTGACACCGAGCCGGTCACCGGCGCCGATTATCTCGTCATGGAAAGCGTTTATGGCGACAGGAATCACGAGCCGAAAGACCTCCGCCGCAAGAAGCTTCAGGACATTATCAACGACACCATTGCCCGCCAGGGCACCGTGCTCATTCCGGCTTTTTCGCTCGAGCGGACGCAAGTCATGCTCTACGAGCTCAATCGTCTCGTCGAAAGCGGCGCCATTCCATCCATTCCGGTTTTCGTGGATTCGCCGCTTGCCATCAAGGTGACTGATATTTATGAAAGGAGCACGGCCCTTTTCAACGACAAAACCCAGGCCGTCATCCGCCAAAGCGGCGACATTTTTCATTTTCCCAAGCTCGAGTTTACCCTGACTGCCGATGCTTCGCGCGACATTGACCATACCAAAGCACCGAAAATTATCCTCGCCGGTTCCGGCATGTCCACTGGCGGCAGGATGTTGCATCATGAGACAGTCTACCTGTCCGATCCGAAAAATACTTTTATTCTCGTTGGCTATCAAGGTCTCGGCACCCTCGGTCGCACCATCGCCGACGGCGCCAAACATCTCACTATCGCCGGCCAGCCCGTCGAAGTGCGCGCCCGCATCGAGCAAATCATGGGCTATTCCTCGCATAAAGATTCCGATCATCTCGTCGAGTTCGTCGCCACGGCGCACGATACGCTCAAGAAGGTTTTTGTCGTCATGGGCGAGCCGAAAGCTTCGCTTTTCTTGGCGCAGAGGTTGCGGGATGAGATTGGGGTGAATGCACTGTATCCGGAACGGGGGAAGGGGTATGATTTGTAAAATATTAATATATTACGATTAGAACAATGATTTTTTAATTTTGATTTACTAATATATTAAAATAAGACAAGAGAGGGGATAATTAAAAACAAAAAACAATATGGATAAAGAAAAGGTTTCAGATTTTGTAATAATATTTAATATTTTTCTTGATTTACTATTTATGATTGTAGGTTTTATTGCAGGAAGTTGGATAGGGTTAATTATAGCAATTGTCCTAGCATATATTGTTAATCAGATTATTGTAAGACTAGTAGTAGCTTTATTTAAAAAATAATAGGAATTAATTCTATTCAATTCTAGTCATCTTATATTATTATATGTTCTGATTTCTTAATATTGTTGTAAGCATTCATGATTTTATGGGGAATTTCAAGTTGTGATTTTATTTCGTAGTAGTTAAGAATTTGAAAAGTAAAACCATTGTAAGCCCAAAAAATATCCCCATGAAATTTTTGAGGTTTTAGATTCTGTTGATCAAAATCTTCTTTTGATTTCTTACACGCATTACGGTAAGAGCCTTTTTGCCACGGAAAAAGGTACCCATCTTTTTGTGGTATAATTTTTCCGATAACTTCAATATCTGTATTTTCTATTTTCATTTTTGTATTATAACATATTTTTATCTGACTTTGAAGTGTTTGTAATTTATATTACTCTATGCTAGTATCAAATTATAAGGCCTTCGGGCTCCGAGAAACCCCACATAAATTGTGGGGTTTCGATTTTATAGGCTTTTGATGTACTTCTGCTTCACTTCCGCGAAATTTTCTCTAGAAATTCTGCCAAGTTTTCTTGATAATCACTTTGTGCTTATTGTCCGTGCTTGGGAAAGAACGGCACGCGATGTAACATTTCCAAATACTACATCGGAATAATATTTTCCAGATTTGATTTTGCTGGTCAAAGGAACAATCAACGCTGTTTCTTTGTTATAGACTTTCATGATCAATACTGGCCGTTCAAACAGTTCATTTTTCCATATAGTTCTGTACCGATGTTCATACCGATGGAGCACCACCAGATTTCTCTTTTATTGCAGAAGATCGGGTCTGTCTTATCGGACAGTTCTTTCTGTAATTTATTCCAATTGTCATGTGATTCATCTATCATGACGCGGAAGTATATCACACTGAAATAAAATCTTGATAAAAATTTTGTTTCCATAAACAAATCAACTGTCCGAAAAAATCGGACAGCTGATTTCTTAGATATAGTTGCGGACTGAAGGTTTTAAGCCGCCTTCTTCACCACCGCTTCAAACGTTTTCGGATGAAACTCTGCGAGATTGGCCAGTGCCTTTCGGTCAATAGCGATACCGGCTTTCTTCAACTTGCCGATGAACTTGCTGTACGAATGCTCAGGATTGATAGCGCGAAGGGCGGCGTTGATCTTGACGTTCCAGAGGCGGCGGAATTCGCCTTTTTTGTCACGGCGATGGGCGAAAGCGTAGGCTCCGGCATGAGAAATGGCTTCGTAGGCGGCGCGTTCGGTCTTTGACCGGCGGAAACGGTAACCTTTCACATCCTTGAGAATGTTTCGGCGGGTCTTGAGGGCATGTACTCCTTTTTTTACTCGTGTCATGGTGGTTTTTTTAAATTATTATAAATTGACCAAAAAGCGGCTCTTATCTTTATTGCTCATGGGGAAATTACCCATGCGAGCTTTGTGAAGCTGGCTTCGGCCGCTCTCTTTGGAATTGAAATGGTTTTGGCCGGTGGCGCGCGCCAAAATCTTGCCATTCTTCGTGACTTTGAGACGCTTCAAATATGATTTGTTTGTTTTCATTGATTTTTAATTAAATTTCGCCGATTTTTATTTATTTCAACTGTCCGATTTTTCCGGAGTGTTACTTCTTCTCGATAATCGTCGTCAGCCCTTTCGGCCCCTTTTTCGGCTCTTCGGCGACACGGTATTCCACCGTCACGAGCTTGAATATGCGGTCAAGCCGCTCTTTGAGGAACTTGAAATCCATGTACTTGGAACGGCCGGTGAGGAAGAGGTCAATCTTGACCCGATGGCCTTCTTTGAGCCATTCTGAGGCCTTTTTGGCCTTGAGTTCGAGATCGTGGTCGCCGGTGCCAATCTTTACCTGAATGTTCTTGAGATCGGAAGTTTGAGCCTTGGATTTGGCTGTTTTCTCCTTCTTTTTCTCGGTATATTGAAATTTACCATAATCCATGATTTTTGCAACCGGCGGGGTGGCAGTAGGGGAAATCTCGATAAGATCGAGGCTGCGGCTTTGGGCTTCGTTCAAAGCCTTCTGAAGTGTCAGCACGCCCAAATTCTCCCCGTCATCAGTGATGACGCGAAGCTCAGGTGCCTTTATGAAATGATTGACGCGTACGCGATAGGTGCTCAAGGGATTAATAAAAAATGGTTTATTTGTGGAGTTTTGTTTCGAACCTTATTTATAGCATAGCTTTTTCTATTGTGCAAATTCAATCGTTCGTGATTCTCAGTCTTGTCGATGATTAATTTTACAGGAACTTTCGCACGAACCTCACCATGAATTCAGGTATTTTTTGCAGGAAAATCCGCCGTTTCCAATTTTTTGGGTCGAGCCATTCCGACTGGCGTATATCTGCCCAAAAATTATCCGACAGTTCGGCAGCAAAGTGTAAATTGGTGGAAATGATATTAGCCTCAAAATTATAGAGCAGACTGATAGTGTCGAGATTGAGGGTGCCGACCGTTGACCATTCATTATCAATAATTGCAGTCTTGCAGTGAATGATGACATCATTACCTCCTTTATAGAAGAAAATCTTTACTCCTGCGTCGAGTAGTTTGTCGAAATATGAGCTAGCGGCTAGGTCAACAATCGGGTAATCCGACGACTTTGGTATGATAATACGTACATCCACGCCGCGATGGGCGGCCAACCGCAGGATGCGGAACAATCGAGCAGTTGGGACAAAATACGGCGTGGTGATATAGACGCTTTTCTTGGCTCCCCGAATGGCATCAACAAGCCGATAATATATATATCGCTTGCCGGGCATGGGATTGTTGGTTTCATAAGTAAAATCGCTGTGGTTCCTTGTACCTTTCTTGATGATTTTGAAGTACCGTTTGCCGGTAGCCCGTGCCCACATTCGATCGTATGCCGCTTGCATGTCGACAACGACAGGTCCTTCGATTTCAACGTGAGTGTCCCGCCAATCACGCATTCTCTCCCAGACGCCGATGCCGCCGGTGAAGCCTATCCGCCCATCTATCACCAGCGTCCGCCGGTGATTGCGCAGGTACCATGAACGGTAATTATGTAGACGGAAGAAGCCGGGGACAAGGGTTCTGAAAAAGACCAATTCGACGCCTTTTTTCTTTAGATTATCGACAATCGTCGATCCGAAAAAATTGAAACTACCCGCGGCATCCCAGAGAAAACGAACTTTAACACCTTCAGCCGCTTTCTTCGAGCAGACTTCCATAAATTGTCTACCGATAGCATCATCTATAAAAATAAATTGTTCGAGATCAATACTTTTCTCGGCCTTTTCACAGGCCGCAAGCATTGCAGTCCAAGCCTCCTCGCCATGGGTATAGAGTTTCCAGTAGGTGGTATGCGAAGCTGATGTTGAGGATGATTGCATGAGAGGTAAGTATACTATAGAATACGAGATTTGACATGTATTGATATAAATGCTACATTGCAACATAGAAAATAGTATCAGAAATAAAAAAAGAAAGAGAATTTCCTATGCTCATTACAGTATGTCAGGCAAAAATTCACAGGGCGATAGTGACGGAGGCTGATCTCAATTACGTTGGATCGATCACTATTGATCGGTTATTGCTCAAAGCGAGTGGTATACAGCCATATCAAATGGTGCATGTTAACAATATTCGGAATGGTGTCCATTGGGAGACGTATGTTCTTGAAGGCAAAGCCGGTAAGGGGGACATCTGTCTCAATGGTCCGCCGGCCCACCATTTCAAACCTGGTGACATTGTGATTATTGTCGCTTATGTCTTGATTAAACGTTCGGAACTGAAAAAACTGAAGCCCGTCGTCGTTTTTGTAGACAACAAAAATGTCATCACGGTCATAAAGACCCACGATGTCATTCCAATTGGGGCGACATCATCGAAGTGATTCACTCTAACCATCCATCGGGGATGGTTTTTATTTTCTCTATTTTTTCATTTTAATTGCAGGGGAAGGTGACGCATGTTAAAATCAAACGGCTATATAGATATTGTAAACTATTCATGGAAAAACCTCTGATCTATGCGGATATGAAAAATGAGACGAGTTTGACCATCGTCTATTCGCCACGAGAAGACGGAGGAGCGATTATCAAAGCCACATCTGATGGTGTACCTAGCATTGAAGTTGTATTTAAGAAAGACAGGATGGACGAAGCCCATATTTTATATATGGAAGTAACCGAACTTCTCCGTTCGCGGGCGAAGCTGAATGAAGATCCCGCCTCAATCCGCACGACGATTGGAAAATTGTTTGCCGCTTTTCGGGGTGAAAAAGTAGATCAAGCTTCGACATATCATCGGCCACCTTCCGGCGAATTTATCGCTAACCCAGGCAAGAATCTTACCATTGATGTCGATGGGGTAGTGTATGAGCGTCTACCCGTCCGGACTCGTCTTATTACTCTCCGTGATACTGACCTCATGCCAATCATCGAAGAATATGTCAGTCCATATATAAAACCCGGCGATATCTTTTTTGTTAGTGAAAAGGTTCTGACCATTATCCAAGGACGAGTCGTTGACATGAGTACTATCAGACCAACAAGACTCGCTCATTTTTTTGCCCGAAACGTCGGTAATCATTATGGTTCGACAGATTTTCATGGTTTTGGCCATGGTACGGCACTCGCCATGCAACTTTTTATCGAAGAAGCCGGTTATGTACGGGTACTTTTTGCCGCCGCCATATCAGCTATCACACGGCCTTTCGGTATTCGCGGTTTGTTCTATTATATCTGCGGTAAACGGGCAAAATCAATCGATTGTCCGATGTCTTTTCTTATTCTCGAATACGCCCATTCTGCCAAGCTCGCTCCAAACGATCCATCGGCCGCGGCACGAGATATACGAGCCCATCTTGGTGTAGAGACCGTTATACTTGACGCTAATTACCGCGGAGCTTTCTCCCTTGGCAAATCGACGCGTGCCATCTCTGAATCTTTCATTGGTGCATTATTCCGTGACAACCCTCTTGGTCAGTCCGACGAGATGACGCCGTTCTGTATCGTGCGAAAAAGTGTTTAATTATTTTCTGATTTCTTTCTCATTTTCTTTATCACCCTCTTTGATTAATATGTCGTAGATGTCTGGTTGATAGCCGATGATGATTCTGCCGTCGAAGTCGACGACTGGTGTCAGATCATTACCACTGCTTATTTCGAGCAGGATTTTTTTGTTTTCTTCGTTCTTGCTAACATTGATCTCATCGAAATCAATGCCCGCATTTCTGAAAAATGCTTTTGTTAAGTCGCACATAACCGATCCTTCGGAAAAATAGATGGTAACGTCGTGATGCTTTTTAAATGGCATAGGGATAGTATATCAACTTGAGATATCTCATAATTGCTCAATAAATGTCTGTACCGAATCTTCGCCAGGGAAATCGAAATGGATAAAAGCGATGTCCGGCTTTTGTGCGCTGAATGCAAGGATATGGAACAATTGGTACAATGTATAGTCAGGGTATTTTTCTCTCAGACGCTTAATGAAATTTGCGATAAGTTCCTGCGTCTGGACTAGTTGTTCGAATGGTTCTTCATATTTTTGTTCTAGTTTTGACTTCAGTCTCGTCGCGATTTCATCCTCGGACTCTGTGCTATTTTTTGGTTAGTTTATTTTTTCATATTCTGACATAGAAGCATTGTATCATATTTTTATATTGGTCAGAATTCACTAGATATTGACATCCACTTCGGGTGTTAGTCTTTTAATTTCATAAATTGAACCTGTGGATAACTCATTTGGAAAAAGTTGACAAGAAAACCGTCGAGGAGTAGAGTACCCCCAGACACAGGAAAGGGTTCTTATCCCTACTGCAAGTCCATACGAAAGGGACACTTCGAGGTTTGGGGGTCGATTTATTCACTCCTGCTTCCTCAGCACGAAAGTGTACAGTGTAGATATCGTTTGGCATTAAGGTGTCTCCGGCACATGCCTCGTTGTTTGGTCGTCCAGATTCCATAGAAGAAACGTTAAATGACGATTTAGCAATAAGAAACACAGCCGGTTACTTTATCGCAAAAATGCGTTCGTGGGCCGGTGTACGATGTGTACACTGGCCCTTTCTTTTACAAAAATCAATAATACAAAAGATGGGTATTATTCCAAAAATGTACCTTATACAAAAAATAAGGCGCGACAACATTGTTGTTCGCGCCAAAGCGTGAGATCTGTCAGGACACAAAAAGAAGAAGGTGCCGTCATCTCCTCATTCCATAGAGGACGGAGCTTAAAGCTCCTGCGGCGTGTGGCCTGTTTCAGCTTCTTTTTGAGGAGGAACTCATCTGACTTGGTCTTCTTGCGGACAAATGCGGTACTAATGCCCTCGCGGACAATCTTCGACACGTGCGAGCAAAAGAGGGTGATCTCACAATCCCTCTTGAGGCCAAACATACTCTATGCCCAATTTATAGTCCTGTCAATTTTTTGGTAATGTTCCTTGACTATATCCTAAGAAATGATAAAGTATTTCCGGCAGTTCTTACTCAATTGAGAGCAAGAAATACAAAACTGAACAACTACAACCAAAGGAAAATCGTGTTACACACAATCGATCATCTGGCAGGAAAGCTCTGTATATATCCGATTACCGGAGAACCTGGGGCAGGGAAAGATACTAAAGCAAGAATCATTACCCTGATGGGCCAAGACAGCGGATTCTCGCTCGTCACGACCAGTCAGGTCATTGATTGGAACATCGCTCAGCAAACAGAGATTGGACTTCGATTTAAACAGCATCAGGCTTCCCGCGCCAAAGGTAAAATGGTACCCGATGATCTCATTCTCACCGCTTTGGCTCAGGAGATCCAACGGCAGTATGATGCGGGCATGAAACACATCTTCATTGCCGGTTGCCCCCGTACTAAAGTTCAAGCCCATGCTTTTGTCAGGTGTCGGGTGCCGGTGAAAGTCTTTCATATTGCCGTCAGCGAACAAGTCGCCCTCGAGCGCGTCAGAAGACGATCCAAGTCGGAACCTCGTGCCGACGATGCAGTCATCGCTAATCGTCTGTTGATCTTCAAGCATCAGACGTTGCCCGCCATAAGCCTGATTCGCAAAGCAAGATCACGCGCGTTCAAGCTCATCAAGGGTGACCAATCCATTCGTTCTCAGGTCGCTCACATGTTGAGGTTTATGGACATCGCACCTGATGAGGTGCAAAGATTGATGTCACGTTTGGACGTCCAAACTCATCCCGCTCGCCGGGCGATGGATAAAGCAGAATGTGGCAATTAATCAGAATAAATATCGTTTTCATTTCACGCACATCCAGAAGTCTGGATGTTTTTTTTAATTACATCCTAACAGGAATGGCTCTAGTGAGAAATAAAATAGTCTTATTAGTAATGCCATAGAATAAAAGAAAAACGCCGTACCCGAAGGTCGTGCGTCTTTTTGAAACTGGTTGACTGTTATTTTTTAATTTCCTCGTATTCGAGTTCCTTGATACCCGGCAAGAAGGGGATCGAGGATGCTGTGATTATAAGGGCAATTCCACAGCACGTGAGCACTGTGCGTGAACCGAAATGTCCAGCGAGCCAGCCAGAGCCGAATGAGCTTAGCGCCATTCCTCCATAGAAGAAGGTGAAGAGGACTCCGAGAACGATCCCAATCCTACGCTTCTTTGCAAGATGGTAGATTGCGCCACGTATTGGGGCGAAACCAGTCATGAAGCCGAAACCGCAGAGAAAGAGGAAGAGCGAGCCTACGTGTATATCTGTCATCCGGACGAATCCGAGGTGTGCGAGACCGATAATGAAAGTACCCGTCACAATGAACTTTACCGGATGCCGCTCGCTCCAGAATATCGCACAGAGCGATCCGAGGAGCGATCCTGCCCCTGCTGTGGCCGCGAGATAACTGTATTCTTTGGGTCCTCCATGGAACATCTCTTTTGCAATGATCGGGAGGATAACATTGTAAGAGTAGCCAAAGATGGTGATGACGACCGCCAGGATAATACAGAGCCGAAGGCCGAGGTCTTTGAATGTGTATATCATGCCGTGCTTTATCTTGAGCATCATGCCTTTCAGATTCTTGTAAGTTCTGACATGGTGGTCAAAGTTCATCATATGAAGCCCGAATATAAGAACGATATAGGACAGAGCGTTTAGAATGAATGAATTGGTATAGCCGATATAGATGACCGAGTATCCAGCTAATCCGTTACCCACGATCATTGCGACTGTGTAGAGCGAGGCGAACATCGTGGCGCCAATCCGGTCATTGTACCTGTTCACAAGCGCGTCTTTGATAATGGCATTTCTACACAAACCATCGACAGCGTTGGTCAATCCAGAACAGGCAGTGATGAATACGATGCTGGACAAAGGGATAGACCGAAGATCCGGGTGTTTGTATGCCAAGTATGCGAATCCGCACGCTTGCAGTATTCCCAGAAATGCAGTGATCTGAAGGACACGACGCTTGTCGTAGACATCCAGGAAGAACCCAATGAAGATGCTCAGAAACGTTCCCGGGATTAGATTGAGGGATGCGACGAGTCCTATCCAGAAAGGAGCTCTTTGTGAGCCGACGATGTCGATGAGAAGAAGAGCCAGGATAGATGTCCGCATCATAAGTCCCGTTAGAGAAATAATCTGCGTTCCAAAATACCAGCGCATATTCTGTTCCGAAAGAATGTGGACTTTTTTTATTTCTATGCCCAGTCGGGGCAGTTCATTGTCTGTATTCAAGCGTTTCCTTTTGTTGCAAGTTTTTAATGAGCTGTGCCGTAGTGGTCAGTTCTCTAAATCTATTTTCAAATTAGCACTATTTCATATTTATGTCAAGTATTGCGTAAGGGAAATGTAATGACATTTACCCCACAACTCCACTCACTATATTTTTAGATATACACTTCAGCATTAAATAGCCAAGGATTTTTACCCGACTTATCAATCATTTCTTGGTTTGCACGCTGTGGTGAGACGACCGATCCAATGGTGGATGATCAGGATAATAATAGCCCGATGCTAAATCGAGCTAAGACGGCAGAAGTTGCCAGATGAGGCAAGTTTGTAAGGAACTATTGAGTCAATACAGATTACCCGTTGATGACCCCCCTCGTCATCGGCCCAAAGAAGCCAGTTGATGGAAGTTTGTGGTCTTTCTGGAACTTCATTAGAGCTTGTTTGGTTAATGTACCAAACTTGGTAGTTTCATTTCCTAGAGAGCCTGGACCCTCTGTTGCTATGGTATAGCCATGGGTATTGAGATAGATTTGGAGGGATTTTACTTCAGAGTTGACTTCTCCTGTTACAAGGTTTGAAGTGAATGCAGACGAACTGACAGCTGGTGATGATGCAGGGGTGGTCGAGAGAGGTGCCAATCCTTGTTGCAATCGGAGAGAGTTCAAATATGCAGTGGTAGCAGGACCAGGTGCAAGTATTAATGCAAGTTGAGCAGCAGAAGCTTGCGAACCACCGCCAGAGGAGATGGTGCCAGTCGGAGTAATAACGACTGGAACAGCAGAAGTTGTAAATGAAAGCGTCGTACCATAGACGGTACCGACAACATTTGTGTCATAGATGGTGAAGTAGTAGGTGGTTGAAGGAGAAAGACCGGTGAGTAGTGTAGTGAGAGTGGTAGTTCCTGTTTGTGCACCTAATGATGATGTAGCTACACCAGATGAGAGAGTTGGACTCACGCTGTAGATGAAACCTGAGTCAGTAGCGTTAGAACCATTGGTTGCGGTGATTGAACCATTGAGAGTAGCTCCTGTGGTGGTAATACTTGTGGCGGCACTGGTTGTAACTGAAGCATAGTTTGCTGGAGTGACACTGTTTGATGAAGTAGATGAGGCACTGGTTCCGACGGCATTCGTTGCAATCACCGTGAAGGTGTATGTTGTACCGTTAGTGAGGCCAATGAGAGTAGCTGACTGACCCGTTGTTGTGGTTGCTATGCCTCCTGGGGATGAAGCGACAGTATATGAAGTGACTGTTGACCCTCCGTTGTCAGCTGGAGCGTTCCAAGAGATAGTAGCTGTGGTGTTACCTGCTGTGGCTGATGGGGTACCGTAGGGAGCACTTGGGGCGTAAGAATTACTTTGATAGTTGAGCATAATCTGGGAGAGAGGTGCCCCATATATACTGCTACTCGAAGTTGCAAGGATGAAGGCGGGACTAGTGGTGGCACTGTTAATGAATGGTGTAACAGTAATCGTACCTGTAGCCGTTGGCTTAATCGTGAAAGTCTTAGGAGACGAAGAGTTATTCCAAGTAACATCAAACGGTGTCAAACCAGCACTTCCTGTACCAGCAAATGAAATCGTTGTCGTACCAGTGAATGTTTTATTTGGTGTCAACGTAAAACTTGTTGACGACGCGTTGACGGAGCCAGAAGTCGGACCAGTCATGATCATACTCGATGGAGTACAAGCACCAGTTGAAGTGGCAGTATTATTACCAAGAGCAGTTCCGCCACTGGTGACGGTGTGAAGATCTTGACCAGTAGATGCTTGCCAAGAAGAGAGATTGAAATAATTGGAGAGTATACTAGCTTGTGATACATGAGGCAAGATGAATGCATTATAATCTCCAATATATTGAGTTGTAGACGTAGCCTGATTAGACAAGAACCAATATGAAGCGTTTGAGATAGAATCTATAATAGTATTCCAGAGTGTTATAACACTATTAGTAGCACCGTTAGTGTAAATTCCCTGTGCGTTATTACCCGCACCTGAGTTATATAACGTACTTGATGATACTGTCACTTGAGAATATGGTTGATTGACATTAATAGAACCATGTTGAAATCCAGAACACGTCATGCTATTTCCTATAATGGTAACCGAAGATGTTGCAGCCGAGCCGCCAACAACATCGACAAAACCATCTTGTGTTCCATTAAAAATTTTATTAACAAGCTGGCTATTTAATACTGTAGTTGTTCCAAGATTTCCATCAGAATTAATGCAACCGTAGGTATTAAAGCAAGTAAAACCAAGCACATTCACGGCTGAACTCAGCCCCGCAAGGCTACCAAAATTAGAACCAACACCTACAGCAAAGCCGCCGTTAAAAGAAACAGGGTCAAAACCTGAGTTTGCATGTGACGTAAAAATAGCAGCGTTACTACTCGTACCAGTATAGAATTGGCAATTATTACAACTGACAGGAATACCCAGTGCAGTAGCAGCAAACTCAACGAACATATTACTACCCGTATAATAGTATGCATCTGAAAAAATACTATTATTAGCTGTACAACCACTAGAGCAATAGACATTATGCTTTCCTCCCTGGTATGCCTCGACACCATTGAATGTCCCCGTAGTACCATATGAGACTATGCTCCCATCATTGTCAGCATTCTTTTTTGAGACAATATTGGTCACTATGTCATTTGTTCCATCCGTCTCGACACCAAGACCACGATGTGAGTATGAGTAGGTATATCCATTAGTAATCGGATTGGTTCCATCCCATGGATGTACATATATTGTCACCGTTGGTTGGGTCATGTCTGAGATATAGTAGCTTCCCGGAGTTGAACTGGCTAAGGCTTGGGTTGTCTGATTATATAAAAACCAATCGTTACCACCAAAACCTGTAGGGGTACAAGGCGAACTTTTACATTCCCATACATTAATCCATGGACCAGTAATATAGAAAGGGAACAAATATTTTGAAGGTGTTGAGGTACCTGGACCTGATACGGTAGCTTGATATAAGTTTGAAGTACCAGCAACAAGACTCCAAGAACCGGGTGGAATAACATCACTTTCATCGATCATCGGCTTTGGAAGATTGGCAGGGCCATAGTCTTCAACTGTAACGTTGTTTCTTGTGTCTCCCGAAACACCGATATAAAGAGAGTCAGTAAATGTCGAACCTCTGCGGAGACAAACAGTTGAACCATTCGCCACAGCTGGCACAGTAGCAAGATGCTGATACGCAAGATTAGGATCATTTCCAGGATTGGCATCACTGCCATTCACTGAGTCAACATAGTAAGTACAAGAAACAACGGTGGTGAGTGTTTGGTCAGCAGAGGTAGCTATGTCACCTGCTGCATCATAAGAAGTGATTTGATAGTGGTATGTGGTGTTGGGAGAAAGGCTTATGAGAGGAATGGAATGATTGGTAGTTGAAATGGCTGAGAAAGCACCGGTACCATACGCTGTAGTGGGACCATAACTTATGCTCGATGTTCCAGCAATGTTGGAAGTAAAGGTGATTGTGGCTGTTGAAGTACCCGGATTACCGGATGATATCGTATATGGATAGACGATGAGGGGTGAGGCGGCGTGAGCGGGAGATGGAACAACGGTAAATAGACACAATGATGTTAATATACCTGCTAAACTAATGCGTAATATTTTCATGAAAAAATAGATATAAATAATAAAGTGGTTCCACAACGAACGATACGTTAATTATACTGTGAATTACAAAACCCCGCAACCTGCTGAATAAGGCCACCCACTTTTGCACTCCGCTGGTAATTTGGATACATAATACTCGGAAGCCACCAAGACCTCAAGCGGAGCCATTTTGTTCTTGAAGGCATAGTGAACTCGTTTGGTGTTGTAAAACACCACATACTCTTTCAGTTTTTCATTGAATGCGGTCGTATCATCGAAAAGGAGGTTGACGTGATAGTCAACGAATTCTTCTTGAATTGTGCCGTTAAAGCTCTCACAATGAGCATTCATCTTCGGTGTCTTGGGATATGTATGGTAATGGACGATGCCTTTCTTTGTGAGCAATTGATCAAGAAACTTTTTGAACTCGCTACCGTTGTCAGTCAGGACATTTTTAATATCATACGGAAACATGACCATGATGAGGAAAAAGAAATGTGTAAAGGTCTTTGAGGAATGTGATCTCGTAGCGATTGAGAATGTGATACGGGTGTAAATGTCGATTGCAGTCAAGATATACATCCTCCTACCATTTCTTTGTTTCTCGATGGTATCGAGTGCCATGACATGCCCTGGATACGCTAGCATCAAATCCTTCGGCTTTCGGAGCACTTTCTGGCGATTGACCCGCCTGGTAAATGGCGATTTGACCATGAAGCGACTTGTACTGAAACTGGTGTTCGAGAAGAACATAGCCTATAGCAAAAATAGCGGCTTTGGAACCGCTATTCTATCGCTACCCTTAAGGGTTTTTGAGACTTTTGACGCTTCTAAGTCATTGGATGTGGAGA
>Ga0302140_10000132_pt1 | contig 85221 bp, 61 predicted proteins | sample I_Bog_E1_1_FD_202095 | JGI IMG/M metagenome (GOLD analysis project Ga0302140, IMG submission 202095) | Peat permafrost microbial communities from Stordalen Mire near Abisko, Sweden - I_Bog_E1_1 | ecosystem: Environmental > Terrestrial > Soil > Wetlands > Peat | place: Sweden: Abisko, Stordalen... | reverse complement strand
AATCGTGCCGTCTGAGCCAATGTCAGGCGAAGAGTAGATCGACCCTCCGGTTGTGTAAATCCATTGAATGGTTCCATTTGGATTAATCGCATAGAGGTTTTTATTATTCGAGCCTACGTATATCGTCCCGTTAGCACCAATTGTAGGTGAGGAATATATCCAGTTTCCTGTGTCATAGCTGCCGATTCCGACGCTCCATTCGACGGTTCCGGCTGGGCTCAGCGCATAAAGCGTTCCTTCGTCGGACGCAACATAAATGGTTCCGTTTGAACCGATTACGGGTGCGGTCGTAATACCCTGCCCATTAGGCGAAACCCTCCATTTGAGCGTGCCAATCGGGTTGATCGCATAAATGTAACCGTCCCAAGAGCCGACGTAAATCGTTCCGTCCGACCCTACCGCTGGCTCCGAAGTAACCTGTCCGGCAGTCACAAAGCTCCATCGCAGCAATCCATTCGAGCCGCCACCGACCCCCAGGCCGGAATTGGCGACGTTAGCATGGAACTTCGGCCAAGGCGATGTGGCGCCAGACGTGACCGTCAAAGTCGCGTTTAGCGACACCGCATTCAGCGATGCCGTGATTGTTGCTGTCATCGTTGCCGGAACTGGCGATGTCGTGATAACGAATTCTGCGTTGGTCGCCCCCGGCGAAACAGTCACGGTGCTGGGAGTTTGGGCGACTGGGTCACTGGAGAATAGGGCCACGACTGCCCCACCTGGACCGGCGGGAGCGTTCAGCGTGACCGTTCCTGTCGAGGACGTTCCGCCTACTACCGATGTTGGGGCCAATGTCAGGCTCGTTAAGACCGGCGGAGGTGTGATCGTAAGCGTCGCCGCCAACGACGTCGTCCCAAGCTTGGCCGTAATTGTCGCGTTAGTCAACGTGATGACCGTCGATGTCGCAACAGTAAACGTCGACGATGTTGCGCCAGCTAACACGGTCACGCTTGCCGGCACTACTTCATTGGAGCTATTTGACGTCAATGTCACGACGGAGCCGCCGGTGGGTGCGGGGGCGTCCAGCGTGACGGTTCCGATTGACGTCCCTCCGCCTAGAACGCTGGTTGGAAGTAACGTAACGCTCGCGAGTGCAGACGACGGCGTGATGGTGAGCACCGTCGTGACCGTAGCAGTTCCAAGCTTTGCGGTGACTGTCGCCGAAGTAGCAGCAGTAACGGCAGTCGTCGTAGCAGTAAATGTCGCAAATGAAGCGCCAGCCGGGACGGTTACGCTTGCCGGAACCACCGCGCTTGTGGAGCTAGACGTTAACGTTACAATTGATCCACCTGTACCAGCCTGCCCGGTCAGCGTGACGGTACCAATAGAAGGCTTCCCTCCTAGAACGGAAGCGGGCGCCATCGAAACGCTTAGCAGCGAGGCTGGAGTGATCGTCAGATTAGCGGTAGCAGATTGGTCGCTTGAAGTTGCAGTAATCACGGCTGAAGTACTCGCAGCAACGCCGGTCGTCGTAATCGTAAACGTTGCAGTCGTTGCGCCGCTCGGTACGGTGACCAACGCGGGCACGACGGCCGCAGCGTTGCTGCTTAGGAGATCGACCTCGGCTCCGCTGGTGGGTGCAGGCTGGGAAAGGGTCACCGTACCGGTGGACGTGTTTCCGCCGACAACTGTCGCGGGGTTAACGGTCAGGCTAAGCAAAGGGTCCGAAGTAGTCTGGGTGCCGATCGCATAGAGGTTATAATCGTACGAACCCACATATATCGTACCGTTAGCGCCAATCGCGGGCGAAGATTCGATCGAACCTCCGGTTGGAATGGCCCACACTTCCAAGCCGTTCGGGCTCAAGGCGTAGAGGGCGTCGTCATACGATCCCACGTAGATTGTGCCGTCCGAGCCAATGGCGGGCGAGGATTGCACCGCATTTCCGGTCAGAAAACTCCAAATCTTCGTTCCAGACGGACTAATGGCATAAACGTTGCCGTCGTTGGACCCCACGTAGATCGTGCCGTTCGACCCGATTGCAGGGGACGACAGGATCGAGTTGCCAGTTGCAAAGCTCCAAAGCATGGTTCCGGTCGAGCTGACTGCATAAAGATTGTTGTCGTTCGACCCAACGTATATCGTGCCGTTCGACCCGATTGCTGGAGCGGCGTTAATCTGGTTTCCGGTTGCGAAGCTCCACAGTTTAGTTCCTGTCGCGCTAATCGCATATAGATTATCGTCTTGCGAGCCTACATAGATCGTGCCATTCGAACCAATGGCAGGCGAGACATTTACTTGGCCCCCGGTCGTATAGTTCCATTTGAGTGCTCCCGCTGGGGTAACCGCGTACAGGTTGCTGTCTGCCGAACCTACATAAATCGTGCCGTCTGAGCCAACTGCGGCCGAGGAATAGATCCAACTATCGGTTTGGAAACTCCAGTTGACTGTTCCGGTCGGGCTAACGGCATAAAGATAAATGTAAGAGCCTACGTAGATGGTGCCGTTCGCACCAATAGTAGGTGAGGCGTATATTGGTTCCCCGGACAGACTGACTTTCCACTTAACGGTTCCCGTTGGGGTTATCGCATACAGATAGCCATCCTCCGATCCCACGTAAATGGTTCCGTCCGACCCGACAGTGGGCGAGGAGAACACTTGGTTTCCAGTCGTCAAGTCCCATGCCAGGATGCCATTGGAGCCGCCGCCAATTCCCTGACCGGTGTTTTGGTTGTTCGCGTGGAACCTTGGCCAAGGCGCGACGATTGCGGTTGTAACCGTCAGCGTCCCGCTCGCAGACGCGCCGCCAAACGTTCCGGTAATGGCTGCCGTCGACGTCGCCGGAACGGCGGACGTCGCTACGGTGAACGTAGCGCTCAAAGCCCCCGCGGCAACTGTCACCGTGGCGGGGGTTGTCGCGATGGGATCACTGGATGACAAGCTCACGACCGCACCGCCCGTGCCTGCCGGGCCGGTCAGAGTCACGGTTCCGGTCGATGGTGTTCCACCGACGACCGAGGCAGGACTTAGCGTCACGCTAAGAGGAACTGGCGTGGTGATGGTCAGAGTCTCGGCTAGTGAGACTGTGCCAAGCTTCGCGGTGATCGTCGCAGTCGTTGCGGCGGTGACGATAGAGGTCGTGACTGAAAAGGTCGCGGATGTCGCGTTGTAAGGAACCGTAACGGTCGCTGGAACAACTGCGTTCGTACTGCTCGAGGTAAGGCTCACAACCGATCCGCCCGGTCCGGCCGGACCAGTAAGAGTTACCGTTCCTGTCGAAATCGTTCCCCCTGCCACCGATATTGGCGACAAGATAAAGCTCTGCAACGCGGCAGGAGTGACCGTCAGGGTTGCGGATGCCGATTGGCCTCCGGCAGTTGCTGTAATGACTGCCGCGGTACTGGTCAAAACACCGTTCGTTACAATCGTAAACGTAGCAGTGGTGGCCCCTGCGGCAACCGTCACAAAGATGGGCACATTGGCGGCGGCATTGCCACTGACCAGCTCAACTTCCGCACCAGTTGCAGGCGCCGCTTGCGAAAGGGTCACGGTACCTGTACTTGTTAAGCCGCCAAGGACGGTTGTCGGATTGACGGTCAGGCTCAAAGGAGCGACCGTATTCACCTGGGTCCCGAGCGCGTAGAGGCTCTCGTCCGTCGAGCCCACGAATACGGTTCCGTCCGCCGCGATGGCGGGCGAAGAACTAATCGCACCTCCGGTCGTATAGCTCCAAAGCAGGGAGCCGTTCGAACTGAGGGCGTAGAGGTTGTTATCAGACGAACCCACGTAAACCGTACCGTCCGAGCCAATAGCGGGGGAAGACTGCACTTGGTTGCCAGTCAGGAAAGTCCATTCAAGAGTTCCACCGGGGGTCAGGGCATACAAGTTGTAGTCGTTCGAACCCACGTAGATCGTGCCGTTTGAAGCCAGGGCAGGAGACGAATTCACGGCGCCATTGGTCAGATAGCTCCATTTGAGCGCTCCGGCAGACGTCAAAGCATAGAGGTTGTTGTCAGTCGAACCTACATAAACCGTTCCGTCAGGACCGACAGTGGGCGACGAGTTGATACCGGCTCCGGTCAGGAACTTCCATTTGAGCGCCCCAGCCGAAGTGACCGCGTAAAGATTGAAGTCGCTCGAACCCACATAAACCGTTCCGTCCGGGCCGAGGGCGGGCGAAGAGTTAACGGTTCCACCGGTTGCGTAGCTCCACAAGACCGTTCCGTTAGGATTGACGGCGTAAAGATTGTTGTTGCTCGACCCGAAGTAGATCGTACCGTTGGGCGCAATGGTGGGTGAGGAGTAGATCCAAGAACCGGTATAGAAACTCCACTTGAGCCTTCCTGTCGAGCTGTAGGCATACAGATAGAGGTACGAGCCAACGTAGACTGTCCCGTCGGGACCAATCGCGGGCGCAGTTGTTTCACCCTCCCCGTTCGGAGAAACCCTCCATTTGATCGTCCCATTGGGATTGACGGCATACAGATTGCTATCTGTGGATCCCGCATAGATAGTGCCATCTGAACCAACAACGGGCGAACCTACTTGGCCGCCGGTTGCGAAGTTCCAAAGGATCGTCCCGTTAGAGCCACCGCCGATGCCCAAGCCGGTGTTTTGGGCGTTGGCATGGAATTTGGGCCAAGGCGCATACGCCCCCGAAGTGATCGCCAACGTTGCATTCAACGACACGGCGCCCAGAGACGCGGTGATCGTTGAGGATGTTGACACCGGCACAGGAATGGTGGAAATCGTGAAATTTGCGGTCGTCGCTCCGGCGGAAACGGTTACGATGGACGGAGTTGACGCGACCGGATCGCTTGAGAACAAGCCGATGGAGGCACCATTCGGACCAGCAGGGCCGCTTAGAGTGACGGTGCCCGTTGAGGGCGTGCCGCCAACCACTGAGGTTGGGGCAAGCGTCAGGCTCACAAGTGCAGTGGGAGGCGTAATCGTGAGGACCGCTGTTGCAGAGGCAGTTCCCAGTTTGGCGGTGATCGTTGCACTCGTCGATGTTGTGACCGCAGTGGTTGTGGCTGTAAACGACGCCGACGTGGCCCCTGCTGCTACGGTAACGCTGGGCGGAACTGTGGCGCTGGTGCTGCTTGAGGACAAAGTCACGACAGACCCGCCGGTCGGAGCGGGACCGTTCAGGTTGACGGTACCAGTAGAAGGCGTGCCACCGACTACCGAAGTCGGAACAAGCGTCACACTGGCCAGCGCAACAGACGGGGTGATCGTCAGCGTCGCGGTTACGGATGCGGTTCCCAGTTTGGCGGTGATCGTAGCGGTCGTTGCGGTAGTCACTGATGTGGTGGTGGCAGTGAAGGTTGCCGACGTTGCGCCCGGTGCAACCGTTACGCTGGCAGGCACGACGGCGCTCGTACTGCTTGACGAGAGAGTGACCACCGTGCCAGTCGGACCGGCTGGACCAGACAGGGTCACCGTACCGATCGACGAGTTTCCACCCAGGACGGAGGGAGGCGCCATCGTGACGCTGAGCAGTGTAGCAGGAGTCACCGTCAGAGTAGCGGTGGCAGACTGACCGCCAGAATAGGCGGTAATGACGGCTGCGGTACTGGTCGAGACGCCACTGGTGGCAATCGTAAACGGCGCGGACGTTGCCCCCGCTAGAACCGTCACGTAGGGTGGAACGCTTGCCGCTGGATTGCCGCTCAACAGCGCAACCTCCGCCCCACCGGCGGGAGCCGGCTGTGAAAGCGTCACCGTGCCCGTGCTCGTCAGGCCGCCGAGGACGGTTGTGGGGCTTACGGTTAGGCTAAGGGTTCCATCCGTGTTGACCTGAGTGCCAATGGCGTAGAGATTTTCGTCATTCGAACCCACATAAACCGTTCCGTCAGCGCCGATTGCGGGAGACGAGTAGATAGATCCTCCCGTGGGCACCGCCCATTCCTCTTGTCCGCTGGGACTCAGGGCATAGAGAGTGTAGTCGTTCGAGCCAACGTACACCGTGCCGTCAGAACCAACCGCGGGGGAAGACAGTACTTGGCCGCCAGTCAGAAAGCTCCAGAGTTTTGTTCCAGTCGGGCTAATGGCATAAACGTTTGCGTCGAAAAATGCCACGTATATGGTGCCGTTCGATCCGATAGCCGGCGAAGACAGTAATTGGTTACCGGTCGCTTGAACTTGGCTGCCGGACGCATACTTCCATTTGAGAGTCCCAACAGGATTGACGGCATATAGGTTTTCGTCGTTCGAGCAGACATAAATGGTGCCATCTGAACCGACTGCAGGAGACGACTGGATGGCAGCTCCCGTCAAAAAGGCCCATTTAAGCATTCCGGCAGGAGTGACGGCATAAAGGTTGCTATCGTCTGAGCCAACGTAGATCGTACCGTCCAATCCAATGGCGGGGGATGAATATATGCCGCTCCCAGTGGCGAAGTTCCATTTGCGAGCTCCATTCGGCGTGACGGCATAGAGATTGTCGTCTTCTGACCCAAAGTAAATCGTGCCATCAGAACCAATAGTTGGCGAAGAACTGACATAGTAGCCGGTTTGGAAAGTCCACTTGAACTTCCCAGTCGAGCTAACTGCATAAAGATTGTAGCCCGTTCCGACATAGACGGTTCCATCCGAGCCAATCACAGGAGATGACGATATTGGATTGCCGCTCAGCACGATCCTCCATTTGATCGTTCCTGCCGCGTTTACCGCATAGAGACTACCGTCGAAAGACCCCACGTAAATCGTGCCGTCCGATCCGATGGCGGGCGACGATTGTACTTGACCTTCGGTAGCAAATTTCCACCTACATTGCCCGTTAGAACCTCCGCCAATACCTACACCTGTGTTGAGGTTGTTCTGACGGTATTTCGGCCATGGCGCATAGGCGCCAGGGGTAACGGTCAGGGATGTGCTGACTGAGACGGCGCCCAACGTCGCGGTGATACTGGCGGTGGTCGCCACTGACACTGGTAGGGTCGAAATCGAGAAATTGGCGGTCGTTGATCCGGCGGGAACCGTGACAGTGGCAGGAGTCTCGGCGACCGGGTTACTTGACGTCAGACTGACTATGGAGCCACCGGGACCTGCCGGGCCGTTCAAGGTGACGGTCCCAATCGACGGGTTTCCGCCAACCACGGACATTGGGGCCAGAGTTAGGCCCGTCAACGCAGCAGGAGGCGTTATTGTCAAAGCCGATGTGACAGATGTGGATCCAAGCTTGGCGGTGATGGTGGCGGTTGTCGAAGTTGTGACGGCGGTCGTGGTGACCGTGAAAGTCGCGGTCGTGGCGCCGGCTGCCACAGTGACGCTAGCTGGGGTTACGGCGCTGGTGCTGCTAGACGACAGGGCAACGACCGACCCGCCGGACGGGGCAGCGGCATCAAGCGTTACGGTTCCCGTCGATGATGAGCCACCCTGGACTGACGTTGGCAACAGGGAAACGCTCGCCAACGTGGACGTCGGGGTAATCGTCAGCGTCGCCGTAACGGAGGTTGAACCCACTGTCGCCGTGATGGTGGCCGCTGTAGATGCCGTTACGGTCGAAGTCGTAATTGTAAAGTTCGCAGACGTCGCTCCGGCCGCGACCATGACGCTCGTCGGCGGTTTCGCGCTGGTACTGCTCGACGCCAGAGTCACGACCAATCCACCGGTCGGCGCAGGCCCGCTTAAGGTCACAGTCCCAGTCGAAGACTTCCCTCCCAGCACGGTCGAAGGGGCAACCGCAACGCTCAGCAGGGTGGCGGGGGTGACCGTCAGAGTAGCGGTCGCCGTCTGTCCTGCCGAGGAGGCGGTGATAGTCGCATTTGTGCTTGCGGCAACCCCGTTCGTCGTGATTGTAAACGTTCCGGTCGTCGCCCCTCCGGGAATCGTGACGAAGGCAGGCGCCACTGCAGCCGCGTTACCGCTCTTAAGCGCGACCTCTGCGCCTCCTGCCGGAGCGGCTAGGGAGAGCGTTACCGTGCCAGTGGACGTCGCACCTGAAAGCACAGATGTTGGACTGAGAGCCAAGCTTAGGACCGGGACCGTGTTAACCTGGTTGCCGATCGCATACAGATTGTTGTCGTTCGAGCCGATATAGACCGTGCCGTCAGCTCCAATTGCAGGCGAAGACCCTATCACTCCGCCAGTGGGAATAGCCCATACCTCCTGACCAAACCCATTCAAAGCATAGACCGTGCTGTCGTTCGAGCCTACATAAATCGTGCCGTCTGACCCGATTGCGGGTGACGAGCCAACTGCGGCGCCCGTCTGAAAACCCCACTTCTTCTTACCGGCAGAACTAACAGCATAGACGTTGCTGTCATTTGATCCAAAATAAATTGTGCCATCTGAGCCGATAGCCGGGCTCGAGTTGACCTGCCCTCCAGTCGCAAAACTCCACTTCAAGGCTCCTGCAGACGTAATGGCATATAAGTTATTGTCGGTTGAGCCAACATAAATCGTGCCGTCTGAGCCGATTGAGGGGGGCGAATAAACCGCTCCGTTAGTCGCGAATGTCCACTTAAATACCCCAGCCGAGGATACAGCATACAGGTTATTGTCGTCGGCTCCCAGGTAGATTGTTCCATCTGTTCCAATCGCAGGAGAGCAATAAATCTGTGCGCCTGCCGTATAGTTCCACTTGATCTGCCCGGCGGGAGTGATCGCAAAGATCGTTCCCTGTCCCACGTTCGCAATGAAATAGATTGTCCCGTCCGTTCCAATCGTAGGCGCTCCGTTGGTCCAATTTCCTAAGCCGATGTTGCAACCCCACTTGATCGTCCCGGACGGTGTATAGGCGTATACGTTGCTGTAGGATCCCACATAGATCGTGCCATCCGAGGCAATGGCAGGCGCAGTCTGAACGTTATAGGGTGCTTCGGGGTTGCTTCTCCACTTTAACGATCCGTTAGGGTTAACAGCGTATAGGTAACCATCGCTGGATGTGACATAGGCAGTCCCGTCCGAACCGATCACTGGAGATCCAACTTGGCCCCCGGTAAGATACTTCCAGCGTAGCAGCCCGTTCGAACCGCCGCCAGCGCCAAGTCCCGTATTGCGAAGGTTCGCATGGAATTTGGGCCATGGGGTCGATCCCAACTGGCCGAAACCCAGGGAGTATATTATACAAAAGGCTAAAGCAATAATAAATCGATACCGGGACATAATCGAACTACCTACAATTCTAAGCCAAGATAACGAATTAGCAATAGGATTAGTAAGCTGTTAAAATTACTGTGTTCAAAGATTATCAGGGCACAATCTCTAATTTGTCAGAGTCAAAAAAGATAATGGCTCATACATCCCAACTGGAAGTTATGGGTGTTCGCTACTTTACTCTCGCAGTGGATCTAACGAGACCAATTGCTAACTAATCAGACAGTCAAGCGCTATTATCATCAATCAACTAGCGAAAGACCGACGGCAGTTAATAACTGCCGCAAAACCAATCGGACGAATAAAGTCAATGCAGCGAATAGGCGCCAGATTGGCCGTCCTCGGCACGCTAGCCAAGCAGCAGGTTGCCTCCAGTCGCAGTTCCGATCTGGGCAGGGGATTCTCTGAATCTTCTTAAGTTCAAGGAGATCTATGCACGATTCCAACCATTAGGTCTCCAGGCGAATCACCCGAAGCAAAAAGGTCCATGCGCACAGGGCAGGAGGTTCCCCACCGATTTGTCCACAACTTGGACTGCCCGCATCTTCGAAATGCGCTGTCTTGCAACTCTTCCTGAACCCTTGGACAACAACAATGCACTCAATACTTGTGGCACTAAGTATCCGCAGAACTTTCTCGTCGAAGACAACCGTTCCCTTCAAAGATCTCCTCAGAACAAAATGAACCTACTGCTACTTGCACCGATTACACTCGCTATTCAGTCGTCTGGAAATCCCGTCGACCTTAAGAGCCGGGTCACCGAGGCTTCGGTATTCAAGTCCGGGCTCGTGATGCTTACTCGCGAAGTCACAATCCCGGCGGGAGACGGACTTTATTCGTTGGACGTGATTCCACAAGCCATTGACGGCAGCTTCTGGTACAGCTCGCCTGACGGGTTGCTTGTCACCGACGTTGAAACGACGATTCGAATTAACGATGAAAAGCTAAAGGCCACGGCTCAAACAGTGGGAGACTATCTTGCGGCGAACGTTGGGCGCCGAGTGAAATTGACCTATCGTACGACCGTGTACTCACCGGGACCAGTTGAAAAGGAAGTTCCAATCGAAGGCATTCTAAACGGTCCCCCTAGAGGCCAGACGAATATTGTCCCTTTCAAAATGGACGATGGAGAGCTTGAAAATCTGTCGATCACGAATATCGTCCAAATCAACACTAATGGGCTAAATTCAGAGCTGTCGCGGTCCATTAAGACACCGGAATTGAAAATCCGCTTCCGCGCCCACGCTGAGAAATCCTCTAGGCTCGACTTCCTGACGATGGAAAGCGGCGCGGCATGGATCGGTAACTATCTCGTTAAGTTGCAGGCTGGTGGAGTGTCGCAAGTCGTGGGCAAAGCCCAACTCGGTCTTGGGCGGCTTACCTTTGACGAAACGAACGTGAAGGCGTTAGCTGGCGAGCCGCATCTCAACGAAAATAGCCGCTATGATCTTGCAGCCGGAATTGGCGGTCTTAACGCTTTTCTGGATCGAAACCAGGAATCGTACTTGTCGTTTCAACCGGGCGACCGAGATCCATATCTGATGCTCCAACAGATGGCGAACGATGCCGCCAATGCCCGCGCCGCGATCGAACAGGGTACGAACTTCCAACTCAACGACGCTTACATGAATGCCGGGAACATTTATGCAGCAGCTGGCGGAGGCTTTGGCGGCGGAAGAGGCGGATATGCACCAAGTCCTGCCTCCGCCGATACTGCCTTACGGCAGGTTCTAACGAGGGAACTTGCGTCTCAAGGTTCTACAGACAGACTGGAAAGCCTGTACTCGTACTCCCTGGGCAAAGTATCACTCAAGCCAGGTGACCGGCTAAGCCGAATACTATTCTCGCAAGCTTCTGCCTATGAGAGCATTTTTCGGTGGGAGGCCGAAGTCGGAACTGACAATAGCGTAGTCAAGAGCCTCCTTCGGATCCACAACACGGGAACTTCACCATGGACCGGCGGACAGGTGTTCATCACCAAAGAAGAAACGCCGTTGGCCCAGGTAGAAATGCCGTTTACTCCCGCTGGAAAGTTCGCTGACCTAGAAATGGCGAACACGCAAGATATCCTGACTAAGAAAGAAGAAACGGAGGTGTCTCGTGAAATCGTGCCAATGCCTGGGCGACCGAAAGCATCTATTCCCCGCACCACCAATGAAGTTCACCTCACGGTCGAAAGCGCGCGCAACGAGACCGCAAAATTCGAGTTGACCTTGTTAGTACCGGGTGAACTCATCGAAGCCAATGGCGGGAAGATAGAGAAGCTCACGCGAAAACTCGACACATGGAACGGCCAAAGTCGCATCATATGGAGCTTCAACCTAAATGCCGGAGACAAACGGGAGTTCAAGATCCAATATCGACGTTTAGGCTGATACTCCACCAACCATTGTCTCAAACCGGTCGATGTCGGCTCGGATCTGATCGATACTTGCGCGCCAGAAATCGGGAGTCGTAATGTCGATCCCGAATCGTCGCCCAAGCGTCGCGGCATCCGCCAGGCCAGTTGACGATAAGAGATCGTCGTAACGGTCTTGGAAGGAATCAGGCTCCTTTTGATAGACGGAATATAAACCTAACCCAAAAAGGAGACCAAACATATAGGGGAAATTGTAGTAGCTTCGTCCATAGTAGTGGCTTTTCGCCTCCCACATGTACGGGTGCAACGCTTCGCCATCCAAGCCATCTCCATATGTTTCAAGCTGGGCTTGCTGCATCAGCTCGCACATCTCCCTTGCCGATAATTCGCGCTTTCTGCGCTTCTCGAAAACCGACTGTTCAAACAAAAAGCGGCTGGAGATGTCGACCACGACCTGGCAAGAACCCTGCAAAGATGCCTCAAGGACCGAGAATTGGTCCGCCGAGGAGCCATCTCTTACCACTGCTTGGCGGATGAACGTTTCACAGAAGATGCTCGCCGTCTCTGCCAGGGTCATGGGCGTGCTTCGTTGGGTAGCCGTTCTACCGTTTAGGCACAAGTTATGATAAGCATGCCCCAATTCATGTGCCAGTGTCGAAACTGCGCCAAATGCCGGCTTGTAATTCATGAGGATTCGAGACTCGTCACTTCGCAATCCCATGCAAAACGCGCCATCAGTCTTCCCTGGCCTCGGTTCCACATCCACCCAGTTCTCTCGGAAGCTGCGTGAAGCAAAGTTGCCAAGCTTCTCTGAATAGCTGTGAAACTGCTTCACTACAAAATCACAAGCCGAGTCGTAGTCCCAATGATCTTCGCTTTCGCCGATCGGGGCAAAGATGTCGTAGAAAGCAAGTTTCTCAATTCCAAGTGCTCTTGCCTTTAGGCGAAGGTACCTCCTGAAATCCGGGTAGGACTCCCGGGCCGCCGTCATCATGGCGTCAAGCGTCTCGCGGTTCATGTTGCAATTGAACAGCGCCTCATCGAGTGGTTCATTCCAGCCCCTTCGATTGCACAGGGTGAGCACTTCCCCTTTAACACTATTCAATGCGGCAGAGACCGGTACCTCAATCGTCTTCCAGCTTGCCAGTTCGGCTTCATACGCGGTTCTCCTTCGTTCCCGGTCAGGGCTGTGAGCCAAAGTCCGGATCAGACTCATCGGAGCGGATTTCGGGATTCCCTCCAACTCGACGTTGACAACGAGTTGGCTTACAATGTTGCTTTGAAGCTTGCTCCAAGCCGACGTGCCGGTGATCTCAAGATCAGAAGCAAGGGCCTCTTCCGCGGCAGACATCAGGTGCTGGGCAGCCACCTTGGCCTTTGTAAGCGCAAAAGTATGATCTCGGGCGAGTTGGCTTTTTTCAAGGAGATCTTCTAGGTCCAACCCTTTTACCCAACCGGTAAGGGCCTTTGTCAGCTTCCGGATTCTTCCTAATTGGAATTCAATTTCGCTGTTTCGCGCTGAGGCGAGTTCGTCTCTGGAGTCTGTAGTGGTGAAGGCATGGATATAGGCTGCGAGCGTTCGAAGCTCATCGGAAACGCGGTTGAATGCTCCGAGCACTTCATCAAAAACTTCCACGTCTTCCGATCCGCCTGAACCGACACCCCTTGAGGCGAAAAGTGCCTCTAATTCGTCTAAACCATGTTCGATGTTCGTGAATGCGGCTTCGAAGCTCGGCGAGTCCAAACCTGGAAAAACAACAGACATATCCCAACGCGGAAGACCCTCAGATAACGGCATTAATACTCCTATCCAAGTATGTCTCCTATTGAATGTCCTATCACGGGATTCAAAATAAGTAAGCTGTATTCCACAACCTCATGAAAACGCATTTAGACGAAGTCGATGTCCAACTTCTTGCTTTATTGCAAGAAGACGGGCGAATTACAAATGCAGACCTATCGAAGAAGGTCGGGCTGTCTCCGCCTTCCGTGCTGCAGCGTGTTCGAATATTGGAAAAGTCTGGTTTGATTCGCGGATACCACGCGATACTTGATGCGGAAAGGCTCGGGCTCAGGATAACAGCCCTGGCGATGATCAGTTTGTCTTTGCACCAAGAACAGCCGATCGAGAGGTTTCGACGAAGCGTGAATGAAATCCCGGAGGTTCTGGAGTGCTATCACGTCAGTGGCGAGTTTGATTTTCTCCTTAAGATCGTGGTGAAGGATATCCGTGCCTACGAGCAGCTCATTCGCGAGCGTCTGAGCAAGATCAAGGGTATTGGTCAAATCAAGACCTCCTTCGTGCTGGCGAATACGAAATACACCACGAAAATTCCGTTGTGACGTCGTAGCATTCTGGTTTGGCGGAAAACTCCATGCGATTGCCCATCCTTATCGTCGGTAATCGTGGAACATTCCTATTTGCGTACCGCCTAACAGGTAAAGCAGTTCTCGCCCTGTAGATACGTTCTGACGAATACGAGATCTGTCGACTCGCCTGCGGTAACGATGAAAGAGATCCCTTCTGGCACAGAGCGCCTGGTCCTATATGGAGACTTCTTTAACTTCACGCCGGAGGAGCTGTTTGACTATTGGGTTGTTCCGGAGTTACTGACTCAGTGGTGGCCCAAGGTGGCAGAAATTGATCCGAAAGTTGGCGGAAGCTACCATTTTTCGTGGCCAGAACAAGATTGGTTGCTAAGAGGAACTTTCGAGGCGTTTGAACGCGGCAAGCGGCTTAGGTTCTCATGGATCTGGAATCACCATCCGGGCCAGCAGGCGCCATTGTGGGTTGAACTCTTCTTTATGCCGATCGAAAACGGTACAAGGCTTTCGATCTTTCACGGGCCCTACGCCGATATCGAGAGCGACCAAGGGGCAAAGCAGGGCCACTTGGAAGGATGGATTCACTTTGGAATGCGCCTCGCCGGTTTACGTCCCGGCGATGACGTTTGATTGCGGTCTACTGGAGCAGCCCATGTACGGGGGCAGGAGTTGGTCCCTTGGTTCCTAGATGGGTTGCCTTCCAGAGAATATCGTTGAATTCCTGGGGATCGGCCCGGTCTAAATCGCTGAAGTCCAACTTTGCCGACCTCCGGACCAAATCCCCTTTGGAAGGATTCTTCTTCATCAGGTCGATCTGAGGAGGTACTGCGGTGTATGTGCTCAGGTCAGGTTTGACACCTAAACACGGAAGCATCGGCATCGCGTTCGCATCGTACTGACTGAGGGGAGGCAGTCCTAGCATCAGTCCCATGGTTCGAATCATCGAAGAAGTCGAATACATCGTGTGGTCAACGAAACCACGCTTGACCAATGGGCACGCCAAATAGCCTGTCGTACGATGACAGTCGACGTGATCCGGCCCGTCCTGGGCATCATCTTCAATGATAAAGACAGCGGTCGAGGGCCAGAACTTGCTGTGCGTAATACCCTCGATCAACCGTCCAACCGCAAGGTCGTTCGAAGCGACCATGGCCTGTGGCGAGAAAGCGCCTGCGCTAACGCCTCGCGTATGATCCTCGTTTAGTGCCATAACCATGAAATTCGGCCACTTGCCGGTGCTCTCGGCGGCCTTTAACTCACTTAGAAAGACATCGACCTTCTCCGTGTCCCTGCCACCCCTTGCAAAGACCTTCTCAAATGCGGCCGAACAGCCAAATTTCTCAGGGTCCTTTTTGACTTCACCGTGAGCAGAGGTGTGATCCTCTTGCCACTCTAAGTACTCGCCGTAGATACGGGCGGTCTTCCCATGCTTCTTTGCGTTTTGCCAGAAGTAACCTCCAGGCGACGATGAAAGACGGGTGTCGCTCTCGACCTCCTCATGGTCGCCATAAGAAAGAACCCACTGCTTTTCAGTGTAGTCGCCTGCGTAGGCGGCATCTGTCCATTGGTGTCCAACTTGGGATACTTCTCCGTCGCAATACAGGTTGTCAAACAACACGAACTGATCAGCTATCTTGTGCTCGTTAGGCGTTACCTTTTGTCCAAACATCACCAAGCCAGGATCGCCGTTTCCTCGAAGGTCATCTCCAAGGACTTGATCATAGGTTCGGTTCTCCTTAATAACGTAAACGATATGCTCGATCTTCTTTAGGGCGCCCAGTATTCCCGGTGTACTCACCGATCGAGCTCGCTTCGGTCCGTCTGGACGATTAGCCACAACTTCGACCGAGTACCTGGCAAGTGTCTCCGGATCCGGCAGATCGACGATTGCGAGGTGACCGCTGAGGATGTTCCCAATGTACTTGTGCGAGACGTTGATCTCGCCATTTCGCATTGTTGCTTCTGCTGCCTCTTTTGGCCCTGCGTTTAAGCTTGAGGTAAGGCCTTTCGCGGTTCCGATAAGCAGACGCTTACCGTCCTGCGACAAAGCAAGTGCGCTGGGATATCGACCCGTCGGAATGAATCCGAGAACTTTGGAGTGCCCTACTGACTGAACGTCGATGACTGCCACACAGTTGTTATCGGAGTTGGCAACGAAAAGCTGCTTCCTGTCAGTTGAATAGGCTAGTGCAATCGGCCCTGCGCCGAGTGGATCCCGCGGTCGAAGGGTGGTCCGGACCGTCTCGATCACCCGGTTCCCCTGCAAGATGCTCACGGAATCGGAGCCGGCATTCGCCACGACCAACCGACCATCGGGAAGGTAAATCAGCGAATTGGGGTGGGAACCCACTTTGACTTTCGCGGTCTCGGTAAGCGTCGTCGGTTCGAGGAGAGAGACGTTGCCATCGCCCCAGTTCGAAACCGCCAGCGTCTTCCCGTCTGGCGACTTCATCATGGCGTAGGGTCGATATCCAACGGCACGACTTCCCTTGACTTCGGTCCCCTCCGCGTTTAGGCGATAAATCGTGTCGTTTTGAATGTTCGCAACCAACAGGTCCCCTTGGAATCTTTCCACGCTGGACACGAACCGGAGATCCTCATCAAGACCGGGGATTGTAATCCCCTGTTTGTTGACCAGTTTGTTTCCTTCAATCTGAAAGCGAAGTATCGCGGACAATTCAAACAACTCCCCAGCGACCGGCACGCTTCGCTTCTTGGGCTTCTTAACAAGATTGCGCCCCGAACCTCCTGAGACTAGAACCTCGTTTGTCGTTGGGTCAAAGCTCATCCCCAGCCAAAGTCGCGGTACTACCACTGAATCCAGCGCGATTCCCTTATCAAGGTCGACAAGGCTCAGGCTGTGGTCGTGGTAGCCACAAGTATTCACCAACGCTCGATGACCATCGGGGAGTGGAATGATCGTCGCCGGCATGTCGCCAGGAAGTTCCACGATCTTCCCAATTGGAGATGTCCGCCAGCCATTTGGCCAAATCCTAGCTCCTCTGGCATCGGACTGATTGGGAATCGTATTGTTCGGAGATTGCACGAGCCTTCGGTAGATGCCGTGAGCTGCGAAACCAAGGGCGACGGATGCGGCGAGAACTACGCCAACCACTTCACGCTTCATTCTCTGGGGTTTACCCGCTTTGGGGGGTTCTTAACCTTGTCTTAGTGTTCACCGAGTGGCGTAGCGGCCTGACAAGTCACATGGAACCCATGGTATTCACGCATCATCCTCACAGACCTAAGTCCATCGATGTACCCCGCTCTGACCGAAATACGTGTTTCACGCATCAGCAGGATGCCTTGGTCCGTCTCATGTTAGTGTGCCCCACCCTGTACGAGAACTCACTGAAAGGCGCGAGTTAGAATCGCTTTCGATATACGCATCGAAGGCATCCGAGTCGGCAGGACGCGTGGAGGCCATCCCGGACGACCCGGTTCGCACTTGCTTTCAACGTGATCGCGACCGCGTCGTCCACTCCAAGGCATTTCGACGTCTAAAGCATAAGACGCAGGTATTCATTGCGCCAACGGGAGATCATTACCGCACGCGTATGACTCATTCCCTTGAGGTCTCGCAGGTTGCCCGGACAATTGGACGGGCACTCCGCCTAAACGAGGATCTCATCGAAGCGATTGCGCTCGGTCACGACATCGGGCACACTCCGTTTGGCCATGCGGGAGAGGCAGCATTGGATGAAGCGATCCATGAGCATTGGGCTCATCACCCGGTCGAGAACCCTGACCCGACGGAGTTTCGACACTATAAACAATCGCTTCGCATAGTGGACATTCTCGAAAACCTCAACCTGACGGCAGAAACAAGAGCAGGGATCGACGGTCACAGCAAGGGTCGAAGCAACCTCACCGCCCACGATGGCGAACCAACATCGACTTTGGAAGCCGCCGTGGTACGAATTAGCGATCGAATTGCCTATCTGAACCACGACCTGGATGATGCTCTTAGGAGTGGGATCATTACCGAAATCCCCGAGATATTCGATCCCCTCGGTCGATCCCACTCCATCAGGATCGGGACGATGGTTCAGGATGTAATCGAGCAGAGCTACGACAAGCCCTCTATCCGGATATCCCAGCCTCTGCTCGCATGTATGAACGACCTCAAGGAGTGGCTGTTCGAAAACGTATACCTTTTGTATCCGGTGATGTATCCCGACATTTCGAAAGCCCAGAATCTCATTAAGGAGCTATTTCGACATTTTGCTGAAGAAGGCAACCTTGCTGACGGATACGTCGGCATCCAAGGCGCCGTTGACTACGTCGCAGGCATGACCGATCGATTCGCAATCGATACGTACGTTCAGATTAAAATGCCCAGTGCTTGGAAAGTCGGCTGATCGGGACCTGTTCGGTTAGGATGAGATTCTCTTACCCGGATGCTTCCCGCAACCCGCGAACGTAATTCTTCGCGATCAGCCCACCTGCGTTTGTTGTCGCATGGTCTTTTTCAAAATGAACCGGGAATGGGAGATTCATCCTGCCTTGTCAATCCTCGATACGCAGGAATAGTCAGTCGTCGACTACCCAAGCATTTGCCTTCGATTAATCGCAATTCCCTTGGGAATTGCGATTCTCGAATGCGGAACGCCGATCCCTAAGGCATGCCCTCTTCTTAGGGTCCCCAGACGGTCATTATTGGAAAGCCGTTATACATTTGTCCAGGGATCCCGGTGAACGAACCGGTCGAAAAGTTTGCGCTCCCCACAGTGCCTTCGAATTGGCCCTTGTCGATAATTCCCGCGCCAACCAATTGGGTTCCAATTGGAATGGCGAGATAGGGCGACTCGCCGTAAGCTGGTGCTGATCCGATCTTCACAAACGTCGAGATGTTTCCAGCCGGGAAATAAAAGAGATCCTGAGGCTCATTCGAGTCGTTGAGGTACTTGAAAAGGACCTTGCCCTTGGGGGCCGTCGATGGCAGATCTTTTGTTTCGTCAAGGACCCAGATATTGCCCATCCCGATGCCGGTGTATGTATGGCCGGCCGTTGCTGTCCCTTTAAAGTTTGCGACATAGGGCACGGGCGCGGGAACTTGCATGGAGATGTCGAGATTCCCAGCAGGAACAGTCACGTAGACGCCAAGCTGTTGTCCATATGCGACACCGTTAATGGTGATATTCCCGGCCCCGGGGAACGCAAGATCGGTAAACATTCTGATTTGAGCGGAGGGAATCACATGATTCGGGTTGGAAACAAGATCTACAGATTCACGACCACCACAGCCAGCCGCCAACACTAAGACCGGAAAGAAGGGCACAACGCGACTGCGGATTTTCATTAACTTATGATAATCAATAATACAGCCGATGCATAGATCAATTTAACCGATTAGTCCCTTTGCTCGCCTTATTGGAAGCGCTGGCGGACACCTTCAACCAGGGATCGCGGAGTCACAATATAGGAGTGATTCGAACGAAAATCGCTTGCTTTGCGGGCCTCATTTTCATCCTGCTTGCGTCTGGCGGCTGTAACGGGCCTTCCCATGACAATTCCATGCCACCAGGTGATAAGCCATTGGCTCTCAAGCCGCCGATCGACAAATGGGTCTTGACGACTCTTGATTCTGGCGACCCCACGCCCGCGTTGTTGTGGAACGGGTTGATCGGGATACGGGTCGGGCGCGACGCTTCCGGTAAAGACCAGCCGTTCTTCTCGATCGACGAATACGATACGACGGGTGAGGAGAAGATACGAACCCTCCAAAGCCCGTTGCCAAATGGATTTCTGGTGAACGGCAAGCCACTTGCCATTACCGGAGGATACAAGCAGACCCTCGACATGCGAACCGCGGAATTAGCAACCCAGTGGGATTCAGGCAATATGAGAGTCACTTGTTTGACCGTCATGGATCCGTCCCAGAAGGTTATCGCGGAGAAGTGGACGCTTGTCGGTACTCGATCCGGTCAAATCACTGATTTCGATCTTGGCCCCTACGGTCCTATGAATGGAGCGAACCAGGTCGCCAGGGATGTTAAAGTCGGTCCGTCCGGAATGCTGGGCAAATTCCGGGCACAAAGGAAAGGCGGCTCTACCGAAACTTTGGAGTTTGTTTTGTCCCTGGCAAATAGCCCCAATCTAGGCTATATCATAAGCGCTCGAGGCGCCAAGAACGCGCCCTCACTGTTCCACGACGATCCGCCAAATCTCGAGAACTTTTCTACCATTGAGGCGGCGGCCAAGACGACGTGGGCTACTCGTTGGAAGACGGACATCGAAATCGATGGCCCAGTTGAGGATCAGCAGGCGATCCATTCCTTCCTGTTCTATTTACGCTCCGCTATCCATGCCCCTGTTCAAATGTCGATCGGGGACATGTCGATCAGCCCTTTTGGCCTAAGCAACCAAATGTACAACGGACACATCTTTTGGGACGCAGACATATGGGTCTTCCCCGCTCTTGAACTCCTAGATCCTCCTCTCGCGACGGTCATTGCCCGTTATCGGACGGAAGGGCCATCTATTCCTTTGGGCAATCTGAAATCTCCCCAAGGCGAAATCTCCGGATTTAAATTTGCATGGGAATCCTCAGTGTCGGGACACGAGACCGTAATAGGGCCTTCAAAGCAAGAACTCCATGTTTCTGGCGATGTGGCGTGGATGCTCGGGAATGCATCGGCCCTCGGACTCGTGCAGCCAATAGTTACCCAGACAGTTATCCAAGACATCGACGCATATTTTAAGAGCGTTTCGCGTCGAACATCTTCGACCGGCGAGTTGTCGATCCCTGGCGTCATGAGTCCAGACGAAAACCACACCGGCGATAACGACTTGTACACCAATCTCCTGGCCCAGTGGGTCAGCGACGGCGGCCATTGGGTTTCCCACCCACCTACCGATAAGAGCCCGACATACCGCCTTCCTCGCGACGACAAGTCGTTTCTGACGTATGATAACGACCCACTCAAATCCTATAAGCAAGCCGCCGCCGTTCTGAGTATCTACCCCTTGCAGTACCCGCCTGCAGAGGCGCAGGCTAAAACGATGATGGATCGCTTTGCCGACAAAGTAATCAAAAATGGACCGGCCATGTCGGATTCAGTTCATGCCTTGATTTGGGCCCGGCTAGGCGAAACTGACAAGGCATACCGAACCTGGAAAGACAGCTGGGAGCCGTTCACGAAACAGCCTCTGATGCTGTTTTCCGAGAAGCGAACCAAACCAACGACCTATTTTACGACTGGTGCAGGTGGGACTTTGCAAACAATCCTTTTCGGATTCATCGGTTTTCGGTTAGACTCGGTAAAGGAGCAGGGTGCGGCGTGGTCCACAAAGCTCCAGGGGAATAACTGGTTGAGCGTTAAGCCGAACTTTCCGGGACAATGGAAGTCTGTGATGTTAAGGAACTTCACGGTGCTAGGCCACAAATACACCCTTACCGCAACTCACCGGCCGAACGGCCCAGACGCCGTACAAGTGACTCAAGGAGATTGAAAGCAATGCCCAATGTCGTTTTGACTGTCGATTGCGAAGGAGCGATGCACGACAGGTGCTATACGCGCGAGTACATCAAGGTACTCGAAGACGAATTCGTTCCATGCACCTGGCTTATTCACGTTTCAAGAAAGGACCCCAGCGCCAACACAAACCTCTACTACCACGAATTTATACATAAGATTCCCTCATGGCATGAGATGGGAATGAAGGTCAATTTTGAAAACGATCGCGGATACGTCGAAGATGAGAAAGAGCGCGGCAACATTATATGGGTCGCCAAGGATACGCTCAAATCGCATATGATCAAGTGCACCGCCTTCCGAGCCGGCGCGTTTGCGTTATTGCCAAGCGATGTTCCCTACCTGGAGGAGATCGGGGTTCTTGTCGACAGCTCCGTCTTACCAGATGCCAACTATCGAATGTTTGTGAACTGGTCCGGGGCGCCGCATAATCCATACCACAGCCACAAGGAAGACCTCAAACGAGAAGGGAGCAACCGGCTTCTTCATTTGCCGGTAGCGACGCACGAAGGACAACACGGCTACTTGGATATCGGGTTTAAGGCGCTATTGCCCCTATTTGAGGCAAACAAAGAGTGCGAAGTTATCACGCTGGGAATGCGCGATTACCACGACAGCGTTTCCGATCTTCGGGAGACGATCCGTCATTTCCGAGACCAAGGCGCCCATTTCACCACGATGACCCAAGCTGCAAGCGAGCACTACGAGCATCACGCCGCGCTCGCGGTGGTCTAGAAAGACCTATCATTGGTTAATATATTGGAGTGATGCCGTAGAACTCGGGGTCCACGACGAGACAGCCAGTTCTGTATCCGCTTACATCACTCCAATCCCCGCTCTTACCGTTCTTCCACCGGTCTTGTTTCCATAATTCGGTTTACTCATTGGATAGGGGCCGTGATGACTTGGCGCCGAAACAATTCCGTTCGCATGCACTCTAAGAGGTGTTGTTTCCCCTCGCTGCCGCTTGCGCCTTGATGACTGCCGGTTCTTCTGCTCCCGATCATCTTGCCTGGTTTCGCAATGCCCGGGTCGGCATGTTTATTCACTGGGGTCCTGTCAGCTTAAGAGGAACAGAGATTGGATGGTCGCGTGGGGATGGCGTGCCCGTCGTCGAATACGACCAGTTGTACAAGCAGTTCAATCCGACCAAGTTCAACGCAGACGAGTGGATGAATCTAGCCAAGCGCGCCGGGTTTCGCTACGTTGTGCCCACTGCGAAACACCACGATGGATTCTGCCTCTGGCCGACGAAGGCATCCGACTACAACATCATGTCGACCCCCTTCCACCGGGACATCATGGGAGAAATCGCTCATGCGGCAAAGCACTACGGAATCACGATGTGCTCTTACTTTTCTATCCTTGATTGGCATAGCCCCGACTATGGAACGGGAAGTCCCGGTGGCCGTGGCCATAAGCCATCGCCGAATATGGATCGTCACATGGAGACGGTTAAGACCGAGGTTTCCGAACTCGTCAAGAACTATGGGATCCGGATGATTTGGTTTGTCGGCCAATGGGAAGCGCCGTACACCCGTGAGTACTCGATCGATCTGAATCATTATCTGCGCCAACTCTCACCCGGGCTGATCATCAATGACCGAATTAACTCGACGAAGCTCCTTCCCGACGACCCGAAAGGGGACTACCGCACTCCAGAGCAGGAAGTTGGCAGTTACGACACCTCTTCGCCTTGGGAGACTTGCATGACGTTGGGAGATCAGTGGGCCTATCGGCCTCATGATCACTATAAGACAATTCCACAGATCCTCAAAGTACTGGTCCAAACGGTGACTGGCGACGGCAACCTATTGCTCAACGTTGGACCCGATGAGACAGGCCAGATCGTAAACGAACAGAAGGAGTTGCTGCTGGGGCTGGGTTCGTGGCTGGGAAAGTACGGCGTCAGTGTCTATGGCACTCGAGGCGGCCCCTACCGAAACGGTAATTGGGGCGGTACGACTCGCAAAGGCAAGTCGGTATATTTCCATGTCCTTGACTGGGGGAACGGCGAGATCCGGCTGCCTTCCCTTCCCGCCAAGATCCTCCGATATGGCGTCCTTCAGCCTGGAGTAAGAGTCGCATGCTCATCCGATCACGATGGCCTCACATTGAAGTTAAGCAGTCCAACACCTTCGGAACCAACGACCGTCAAGGTCGACTTGGATCAGGATGCATGGTCGCTTGGTACAATCAATCCGATGAAATGACAATCGTATCGTCTGAAATTGAGGATGTCGCTGCAATTGTGTTTTCCCCAAGTTCACCGGTATGGTTGAGTCATGGTGATTCTTGCCTCCGTTTTGCTTGGGTATCTCCCACATTCTCGCGGTATCCAGCTTAAAGAACTGCCGTTTGCGAGGGAAATTGCCGCCTTTAAGGAGGCAGACAGAAAGAACCCGCCTGCCAAGGGACAGATCCTGTTTGTCGGGAGTTCCTCCTTCACGAGATGGACAGATGTCAGCAATTACTTTCCGGGCCGAAAGATACTCAATCGGGCATTCGGAGGCTCGAGTTTGCCGGATGTGATTCGCTATGCCGACGACGTGATCTTCCCCTACAATCCCAAACAGATCGTGATCTACTGCGGAGAAAATGACTTGGCGGGGGATCCCAAGCTCGCAGCATTTGTCGTTTATGACCGATTCGTCACCCTTTTCAACCTTATTCGTTCACATTTGCCCAATGTTCCGATCGCTTACGTTTCCATGAAACCCAGCCCCAGCCGCTGGACATTACGTGCCAAGTTCATCGCCGCCAACCATTGGATATCCGATTTTTGCGCCACCCAAAAATCGGCTAAGTTCATCAACATTTGGGATGCGATGCTTGACGAAAATGGCCGACCGAAATCCGACATTTTCGTCAGTGACAACCTGCATATGAAACCCGCGGGCTACCAAATCTGGAAACCAATCATTGAGCCGTTTTTACTGAAATAAACTCGCGCTGGCAATCTGGGACAAGGGATAGATTCAAGCCGACGCTTAACCTGTGCACGGATTTCTTGAATGCGAGTTGGAGATTACGTTTCCGATGACATGCGCAATTTCAGGAGACGAATACGGATCACCGAACCCATTGTCACCCTCTCCCAAAAACATCGTCGCGAGAGGGTGACGATGGGGATCTGAGCCGCATCACCTCAGCGTTATCAGCACGCCACAAACGATCAGAGCCGCTCCTCCGATGATGTTCCAACTTGGGCGTTCGCCCAAGACCAGGATACCGATCACAACCGCAATCACAAAACTCAGTTTGTCGATTGGCGCAACCCGGGATACCGGGCCTAGTTGAATTGCCTTGAAATAGCAAAGCCAAGATGCTCCCGTAGCGATTCCGGATGCGGTTAGAAAGGCCCATCCTTTGCCCGTGATCATACTGAGTTTCGTTTGCTTTGTGACCATCGCGATAATCACCGCAAACGCCAACACAACCGCGACTCGTACTGCCACAGCGAGGTTGGACGGGACATCCTCGACACCTTTCTTGGCCAGAATCGCGGTGAGGCCTGCAAACAAAGCCGACAACAAAGCCCAAATCTGGTAGCTCATGTCCTAATACTGCACGAAATTTGGCCTGGCTGGTCCAAGGTTTTGCAGTTTCCAAGCCGCTAGTAGAATTGCCGCGATGCATACGATTGAAATGCCGATCGAGTCGATTGCCACATCGGTCCACTTGCCGCCGCGATACTGCACAAACGTCTGATGAAATTCATCGCTTGAGGCAAAAGCAATCGCCGACAGGCCAGCCGTTATCACTCGTCCCCCCATCGCCTTCAGCAGGAGAGCCGTCAAGAAGGCATACTCAAGAACGTGGTATCCCTTCACGAATACCCACCACCAACTTTCCCAGAAACTGTCGAATTGCCGAGCATTTAAGGCCACCGGTCCATGCGTTGTGACAGCCTCGGACAGCCCTCGAGCAGAGATGTAGGTACACGAAGTCGCAAAGATAAAGCACATCCACAAGAGCGCCGGAATCCACTTCTTAAGCTGAGTGTTCATGCAAATGAGTCTAGCCATAGGCGTGTGCGAAACCGAATGAAGGCGGAGGTTTTTCAGACCATGGCCAGACATAGCTGGACCTGTCTGGACCAACCCTTAAAACATCCTAAGTACAATGACAATTGGAAACGCACGATACTATGGATAGCTACGATTCTTTAAGCTATCTAAACTATCTCAAGCATAGGAGGCACAACCATCTCTGATAATCCGCAAATCATGCTTGTCGAAGACGAGCAAGCAGTTCTGGACTTTTTGGGCCAGGCGCTTAATCAATTGGGCTATGAAACCTCTCGATTTTCCACCGGGAACGCTGCGCTAACGGCGTTCACTCACGTCGAACCTGATTTAGTCGTACTTGACATCATGCTGCCTGACATCGACGGATTTGACGTCCTGCGCAAAATCAGGACTCAATCGAAAGTGCCGGTCCTAATGCTTACAGCCCGAACCGGACTTGAAGATCGAGTCACCGGATTGGATGCCGGCGCGGACGACTACCTGCCAAAACCCTTTATGCTGGAGGAATTCCTTGCAAGAGTGCGGGCGTTATTGCGCAGAAGCGTCAAAGATTCCTCACGCCTCCAGTACGGCGACCTGGTTGTGGACACCGGGACGCGCAAGGTTTCTCGCGGTACTCGACCGATCTATCTGTCCGCGACCGAATTTGCCTTGCTTGAGATTCTTTTGCGCAGTGCGGAAGTTCCAGTTTCCAAACAGACGATCTTGGAGAAGGTATGGGATGACAGCGGATACCGAGATCCCAATGTGGTGGAAGTCTATGTAAGCTATTTGCGGCACAAGCTCGAGCGAAGCAACATGAGCCGCCTGATTTATACGGTGAGAGGGCAAGGCTACATGTTAGGAAAACCTCGGGATGAGGATTAGTCACCGCGTTCGCCTGACTCTCACTTCATCGGCTGTCGCCGGAACGGTTCTTGCCGGACTGTTCTTGGTCTCTATGTTGATCTTTCGAAAGAAAGAGATCGATCGAGCCCATGACATTCTTAGACCGGCAATCCTGCAGGTCGAACAAGATGCTTTAAACCAAGATACGATCACACCCGACCTTGGCGAGATCGTTAACGCCAACCCTCAATTGAGTTTCGGAACTTTTGACCTAAAGGGCCAGTTGGTCGCGAGTTCGGGCCAATTATCCCTTGAGCCGACGTTCCGCTGGGCGTCGTCGATGGTTGGCAAGAAGACCAACCGAAGCGGCATCGAATGGGGTGATGAAATTGAACTGGGCTCGACAAGCATCATTGCCGGCAGTAAGAGCACCAAGCGGGGAATTCTGGTCGGAGTTCTGCCTTTCGAAGAAAGGGCGCATACGATGGCTCTGGCGTCGTTTGCCCTCGTTCTCCTTTGGTTCCCCCTTGTGGGGTTGTTTGGGGCGATCACGTGGGTAGCATCCGCACGAACATTTCGGCCCCTTTCTCTGATGGCGGAGCAGGCTGAGCTTTTCAGCGAATCGGATCTGACTCGAAGGCTGAAAGTTGATTCACATGACGAGTACGGAGCATTCGCAGCGAGGTTGAACAACTTTCTGGACCGACTTGAGGACTCAGTACAGCGGCAGACGAGATTTGTCGAAGATGCTGCCCATGAACTAAGAACCCCGCTTACTATCTTAAGGGGTCGGATTGAAACAACCCTTCTCACTGAACGCCCTGGCAACGAATATCGCGACGCCTTATTGCAAGTGCTCCGCGAAACTGAGCGGATGTCCAGACTTGTCGAAGCAATGCTGCAGTCAGCCCTTCCGGTCGCAGATGTTACGACCCCTATCGACGTAGAGGCCGCACTTGAGAAAATAGAGGCACGATGGCTCGATCGTTTCGTCGAGTCCGATGTCTTTCTGGATCTACAGACCGTTCCGGCAAAGACAATTGCTCTCGAAGAGGAGGTCCATTGCGTGATCGATAATCTGGTCTCTAATGCCTTGCGATCCAGTCCGAAAGGGTCTACATGTACGCTTGCCGTCGAAATTGAGGGCTCTCAGGTCCTAGTAACCGTGACGGACGAAGGAACTGGGGTTCCTGTCGAAAAGCGAGAAGCAATTTTCGAAAGGTTTACGCGCTTGGAGAAGAGTCGAAACCGGTCTCTCGGCGGCTTCGGTGTGGGATTGGCAGTATCCAGACGCCTAGTCGAGGCGAGGGGTGGCACAATCCGCGTGACTGATGGTCCCACTGGCGGAGCCAGGTTTGAGGTTCGCTGGCCCGCGGTATAGTAGACGCACTTCTACTATGGATCGACTAGACATTATTCTGCCCTACGGCAATTCGCTGCTTGTTCTTCGAGACCACGACCAATTCGCGGTGCGGCTACTGATGGTTGTCGAAGGAAGAAAGACGTTTGTCACGCCAAAGCTCTCAATCCCTGAATCGGACCTAAAGCGCCTGATGCACACCAAATACATCGAGGTCAGTGTGGGAGAGCTTCGACTATCTGCCGAACCGACCCACCTGACGGTCCATTGGCAGGTCTATCACATGCCTGCCGACAACACGGTTTGGAAACCGATGCTGAGGCAGTTCCTAGAATGCGCCTGATCGTTTATTGAATACGTCGTCGGGCTGGGTTTTCGTTTCTCAGGACTCATTTGTTTTGCCCCATCCTTCATCGCGGTAAGCTGGAACGAAGCGGCCAACGCCGAATCACTACCGTTTAGGATTGCGTTTGCGGCCGACTAGGGAGATCACATGTGGCAGCGCTTTACCGAACGGGCAAGAAAGGTTGTGTACCATGCACAAGTTGAAGCTCAGAGGTTTGGCCATAGTTACGTGCAACCTGAGCACTTTCTGCTTGGAATAACCAATACGGGTGGAAGCGTTGCCGATCGCCTTCTGAAGAAACAGGGAGTCACTCTTGATCAAGTTCGATCTACCGTTGAAAGGCAACTGCCAACGGGGAAGGAAAAACCATCTCAGGACATGTACCTGTCCGATGCCTCAAAATTAGCAATTGATCGTGCCTACGAGGAAGCGAAAAACCTCGACAATAACTACATCGGCACGGAGCATCTCCTTTTGGCATTGATACGAGATGGAGAAGGCTTGGCAGGCAAAGCCCTCGCGACCCTTAGGGTCGATCTCGCCAAGGCTAGAGAAGAGCTAAAAAGTCTCCTGACAGAGTAAGGTTCCGCAAGAAAGAAGCGAATCCAAACTTGGGTTCTCAATTTCTAGTTCAACTAGCTTAATGCCTGCTTCACCCCCTTTACAATGCTGTCTACCGTGGGCATGATTAACAACTCTATTTTACTGCAATATGGAATATGGACATCCGGGCGGGAGATCAGAACGGGCGCCGCATAGAGACTATCAAATCCCGCAGCGTTCGTGAGCAGTTCGGCGACGACTGCCTGCCCAAATCCGCAGGTTCGAACGTCTTCTTGCACCACTACTAGCCTCCCAGTCTTGCGTAACGACTCCGAGAGCGTCACCCAATCACAAGGAACGATACTTCGAAGATCGATGACCTCTGCGGAGACTCCGCTAGACACTTCAAGTTGCATGGCTGCGTTGATCGCCAGCGGCACGCAATTTCCCCAAGCAACCACCGTACAATCCGCGCCAACGCGAGCGACTCTTGCCTTACCGAATGGAATCGGCTGGAATCCAACCGTGTAGGGTTCCTGATGCAGCCTCAAGAGATGTTTCGGAAGCAAAATTAGGGTTGGATCTTGCTCTTGAATAGCGGACCAGAACAGCCCGGAGGCATCCTCGGGAGTAGATGGAACCGCGACTCGCAACCCTGGCATATGCGCAAACAACCCTTCGTTGCTCTGGCTATGCCACATTCCGCCGCCGGGAAGGTAGGCGCCATACGTTGCGTATAGAATCAGTGGGCAAGTCCAGTGGCCAGAAGTTCGCCATCTTAGATTCGTAACTTGAGCCGACAACTGATTGTATGCGGGCCCGACAAAGTCGATGAATTGAAGTTCAACAATGGGACGGTACCCAGATGCTGCCAAACCGACCCCAGCGCCCACGATCGTAGCCTCGGCTAACGGTGAGTTATGGACGCGCCCTGGATGGCAGGTCGATAGACTCTTGGTAATTCCAAAGACGCCCCCTTTGGGATCCTCAACGTCTTCACCAAAAATAACCGTTCCGGGTTCTTCATCGAGAATCCGACCCAGGGTCCAATTAACGGCGGATAGAATCGTGTTCGGTCTTGGGCTGGGCGTAGGCGACAGATCGATATGGCATCGTTCGGATGCTGGCGCAAACAAACTGAACTGCACGTCTCGTACCTGGGGAGGAAGTTCACTCTCTTCTGCGTCGTAGGCTTTTAGAACTTGCTCATGAATCTCTGCCTTCATGGTTGCCAGATAAGCGAGGTCGACCACACCCTCTTCGGTGAGCCGATTGGCCAAAATCTCAATCGGATCTCCGAGCCACGAGGCTTCGATTTCTGACTTCGATCGATAGACCCTCTGATCGTCCGAAACAGTGTGATCACAAAGTCTTTCTAATTCGCACCAAAGAATCCGAGGGCGTCCGCGCATTCGTATATCTCGTATGACACTTCCGCTTACATCGAGCAATTGCTCGGGATCCCGTCCATTTGTGACCGTGATCATGTCAGGTTCGAATACTCGGAGAGCCAAGGGTGTCATTAGGGACGTGGGAGTGCTGATGCCGTACCCGTTATCTTCGATAACAAATAGAATTGGAAGGCTCCTTTCAGTGGCAAAACACACCGCCTCGTAGAATTCGCCTTGTCGCGTGGACGCGTCTCCCAGATGGCAAGTCACGATCGCGTCGGACCCAGTCTTCTTTATTCCCCAAGCAGCTCCGACCGCTGGGAGACATTGAGACCCGACCGGAGACGTGATCGAGAAAACATTTAGGCGACGGCATGAAACATGGCTCGGCAAGTTTCGGCCCGATGAACTGGACTTCTCACAGGCCAAAAAGTCATCCGCGAACTCACAAAGTTCCATTCCGCGCACGTGCATTAAAGCACGATCTCGGTAGTAGGGGAAGATCAGATCGTTTGGCTTTAAGTGATAGGCCAGTGCGGCAATGGCCTCATGCCCTGAGCAGGACATATGAAATGCCCCCTTTTGCTCGCGAACGAGGATCTCTTCTCGGCGATCACCTTCACGAGCCAATTGCATCACTCGCAAAAGGTCCAAGAGAAGTTGGTTTCGTTGCGGCGACGATGGCCTGGGTAGCGAAAGGTCGGCGACGATGCTAACAGATTCAGATTCACGGCTCACGGTTTCTCCTCTATCGACGTTGTTAGAGGCCCCGGAAACGAGCTTGGTGATTATGGGCCACCTGATCGTCCCCAAGGGCGCCAGCAGATTTGAACGGGATGCAAGAGACAGGTCTCGCTCTTCGTTTTACTACTAGACTCACAACGAACCAGGTTGTTCGCTTCCCTATTCAAGCGTTTTCTCTGTCACAATTGCCGGGTTGGAAATTCTCACACCATGACGCCAGAACCCGTGATCTCATATCTTCAGGCCCTACTCCTCGGATTGTTGCAAGGCATTACCGAGTTTTTGCCCGTGAGCAGCACGGCACATATGCGCATTGCCTCCCAGCTTATATTCGGTACCGACGCGGGAGCCGCGTTCTCGGCGGTTGCTCAGCTTGGGCCGATTGTTGCGATCGTGGCTTACTTCCGAAAGGACCTATGGCGCTATGTCGAAGGCATTTTCCGTACCAAGCTGCCAACTCGCATTCCAGCCGATGACGTCGATGCTCGTTTGGGCTGGTTCACGCTCCTTGGAACACTACCCTTGATGGTCTTTGGTGTCGTACTTGAGAAGAAAGTCGACACCACCTTTCGGAGTCTGTACTTTGTTGCCTTCAGTCTAATTGGGCTCGCTCTGGTTTTGGTCTGGGCAGAAGTCGTTGGAAAGAAGAAACAGAATTTGGATTCACTCACGTTGAAGCAGAGTCAGTGGATCGGCTGGGCTCAAGTCCTCGCCTTAATTCCGGGCACGTCGCGCTCGGGAGTCACCATTACAGCCGGTCTATTTGCGGGTCTAGATCGTGAGAGCGCGGCCCGATTCAGTTTCCTGCTTTCCATTCCAGCAATCACCGCAGCTGGACTGTTCAAATTGGGTCGGGTGTTGATGCATCCAAACGGCCTGAGCAGTCAAGCCGGCCCTTATCTTCTGGCCGCACTTGCGGCCGGATTGGTTGCTTTTGCAGTCGTGAATTGGTTCTTAGGTTTCATGAAGGAACATACAACCGGCGTCTTCATTATCTACCGCATTGTGCTCGGCGTTTTGCTGCTTGTCCTCGTTCAAACTCATGTTCTCAGCGCACGCCCCAACGAGCCGGTGGCAAGAAACTATTCGAGTCGAATGCTCACCTCCAGGTAGATGGGTCTGCGAATGACTATAATCGACGTAGTGGTTACTGTCGCGGCAATGATCCTTGGCTTGGCTGGCCGTTTTGATGGTACGTGGACTCTGAAGGACGGCGTCAATGTGTCATTTGTCTTCGTTCAACCTGCCAAGCACCAGGCCTGGCGTCCAAGTGGCATTCCACTTGACCCTCGGGCCATCCTCAGAAACCTGAAAGGCGTGGTCGACCTGAAGGCTGACTCAACCGTCCTCGTAGCCTGGATCAGTTCAGCGAATGGACTCGCGACAGCGCCTTCAATCGCGTTTCAGCCACGCCCAAATCAACCGACACAGGGCGCCTTGTCAAATGTCGCGCCTCCAACATCGATCACCATTTTGCCCCGGCTTGCGGTCGACAGTAAGTCGTGGGTAGGAGCGTTGCCGTATGCCGTTCGGCCTTCAGAGAGTCAAGATATTTTAGTTGGCGTCGCCGTTGGGTCTTGGAAGACCGTGGGATCGGTGGCCTACACGTCAGACTCCAGCGGCCTCAAAGTCGTTAAACGCACAGGCATGGCCTTTGGACCCGTTATTGAAAGCGCTCCCTCGGCAGATCCAAGTAATTCAAAGGCGGCTAACACATCCGTTACGGTCCATGATCTGCAATCATCCGACCCTATCGCGATCAGGTTCGTAGCAAAGGACCGATTAGGACGGGAGACCTTTTTTGGGGATCACTTGCTTCCGAGCCCTGGCAAGACTCTTGGAAACATCTTCGCAGGAGATTATCACGATCTGCGGCGGATTGAGGTTCAGACCCGACCATCAGAATGGACGATTCTGTCTCACGCGCACTTTCTTCCCACTAAAGCTCGATCTTCATCTCGCTGAGGAGGCGGCTCATCGTATCCTCATCATACCTATCCATCTTCTGGGCCCGACCTGACTCTAACGCAGCCTCTTCGATTTGACCGGTTTCCTCTAAGAGAATTCCCAAGAGGCCGTGATACAGGTGCTTCTCTGGGTCCAATTCGCTTGCAAGGCGTAACGCCTTGATCGATTCGACTCTTCGTTCCGCACACCAAAAAGCGACCGTCGCTCTCAGATAAAGGTAGTCATCGCCAGGGGAAAGCTCAATCGCGGCGCGCAAATACTCGAGAGCCTCGTCATAGCGTTCCATTTCAATCAGCAGATCACCAGTCCAGTAGTGATAGTAAGAGTTGTCGGGCTGCGCTTTGATTGCTCCTTGCGCGGCGGATAATGCTCGCTTCCTTTCTCTTGCCTCACGCAAAGTTTCCGCTAGTTTGATGCGGTAAAAGGCATTTCCAGGTTCCTTTTCGATCGCCTCCTCAAGCTTTACGATTGCGTCTCGGAAACGTCCATACCGCTTATACAGGTCTGCAACGCCGACCACCGGTTCAGCGGCTTCGCTGTTCGCTCGCAGCGCTCTTTCGTATTGACGGAGGGCTTGAGGATAGTCGTCAGCATATTCGAGCGCCCCAGCGAGGTCGATCAAGGGTGTAATGTCATTCGGATCACGCTGGGCTACTGCTTCCTTGAAGTGTCGCAGCGCATTGGGATAGTCGCCTTGGCTGAGGCATTGACGGCCCAGTTCTCGGCTCTCCTCGGCTGTCTCACCGTGCTTCTTTCTTCCAGACTCAAGAATCTCAAGCTCCGAAGGCTGGGGGACTTGGAACAGATCGGCTATGACTTTAAATGTGGGTTCCATCTTTGTTTACGGGATAAGGAAAGGGCGGTTGACATAAGCTCGACTCGAAGAGCTCGTCCCTCGGTCGCCCAATAATAGAGACTCCCGGCAGCTTGAAAACGTGCGGTGTGTCACTACTGAGTCTCCAGTGGACGGATTGTAATCGTCGCCGGGTAGGCACCGCCGCTAATGGGAAGTGTCTCAATTTCAACAGTGCGTGACGCCCCTGGTGGAAGGTGAAATTTGGTGACTCGCGAGTGCCCCTTGGGTCCCAGGTAAGGAGTTTGAACGATCGTCCCATCAATTATGAAGAGGCCCCCAGTGTAACCCGCACTCGACTCGAAATCCATCTCAATGTCGGCGGGAGCTGGATTTGGATTGCTCAGATGGGCCTTGATCGTGTATAGAACTCCATAATTCCCGTCCAAGTTGCTACTGTGATCCTCTCCTGCGATTGGCTTTTGGCCAATCATCAACGATCCAAAACGTCCTCCTACCTCGTAATTGATCTCCTCATCCTTGTATGGGTTGGGATAAACATGATCGGAAGGTTCATACGATCCCCGGTCGTAGTCATCGACGGGATGAGTTCCCACTTCATGCCAGGGAGTCGACGAAAACGTCGCGTTGTACCACTGCTCGTCGAGATCGAAAGGAGGCAGTGCTTCGGCTCGGACTTGGACCTCTTTGGGGCCATTTAGGAGCCTAAGCGTGCATAGCCCACTTGTCGTTTCCTTGGGGCTCAGCCGCCTGAATGAAATTGGAAGAGTGGTGTGCGGTGGAATGCTCACAACTTCTCCGGTGCCGGTGAGCCAGTATTTTAAGAACTGATTGGCAACTGACATTCCGGCAACTACTGGGTTCTTATCCGGCTTACAGTCAGCAGTACAGACAACGATTCTCGCCGTCTGTTCGGAATCGTTGATTGCCTCTACTCGAAAGATCAACGGCTGAGTTGCAGCGTTTATGTGGTGATAAAGGAACCGAACCGATTGGTCGGGCTTCAGAAAGGACGTGAACAACGGGCCAACCTGCATCACGGACTCGGGAGAGTTTGAGTACCAAAGCTCCGTGTCCAGATTCTTAGATATGGCCACGTTCTTGACAGAGACGCTCACGACTCCGACTCCGTCAAAGGACTCCTGAGCTCGAGCTCGCACCCATACATCGTAGTTCTTTGACTTCCCTAACCCGAGCGCTTCGCCTTGAATCGGAGAAAAGTTAATGTGGGCGGACGGTACACGAGGCAGTCTGGATTTGAGAGCGCCCTCAATTGCCGACGAAACCGCACTGCCATTTGCAGGATCCCCCACTACCTCGACACTTAGAGTTTGGGGAAAGGTGGCCGCGTAGGGGCGAACGAAGATGTTCAGGCTGCGCGTTGCGTTTCCAGATTCAGCTATTAGTTGAGCATCGCCGACCCCGACACACCGAATGTCTACTCCACTGTCGGTACGTTTCACCGTGACGGCGGCCTCGTTCGACGATGTGATCACTGCATTCAAAGACAGGCTACCAACGAGGCTGATGCTCTTAGAAGTTCCCACCGGGAGTCGATACGAATCGTCGGGAAACTTGAGTGAGGGAAGACTCAGAGCATCGCGGATACTGTTTGACCAAAGTTCCGCGAGATGGGACACCGTAGTATCGTGTTTGGCGGCTTCTTCCAGAGTTACGGTCACCGCAGTTGTGGATCCAACCTTAATGGTCTTGCCGTTTCCGTCGCTTGCCACGTCAACCACGTCGTCCGCCGAAGCGAGCCTCAGAACCTTTACGATCGCATTGACTAAGGCAGTATGATCATCCGATTTGATCTCTAAGACCGGCACGCCGTTCACAAAAACGACCCCTGCTTTGGCATGCGACTCGCTTCCAAACGCAACTCCGAGTACTAGCAAGTAAAACAGGACAGCCAGCAGTCTATAGTGCGAACAAAGCATGGCAGAGTTGACAGAATACCTTCTAGTGTTCAAATGCCATCGGCAACTCTTCGGTCGGTATTAGTTTTGAGGGTTCACGCAAGAGGGCGGACTCATCGGAAGCTCCTGATAGCGCAGCGACATTCTTGGACCTGGCGGTAAACACCTACGACGCCCCTAGCCAGGGTCCAAAATGACTTGAAGCGGTAAACTGGGTCAATGATCCCTATAACGGCCAGGAACTATATCGATGGCGAATGGACCACAACCAACCAGGAATTCGAAAGCCTCAACCCCGCAAACACCAAGGAATCCGTCGGTACTGCTCCCGTAAGCGGGAAAAAAGAAGTCGATGATGCGGTCTCGGCCGCCAAGCAGGCCTTTGCCAGTTGGCGTGAATTAAGTTGGATCAAGCGGGCGGAGTATATCGATAACTTTGCTCAGTTGATCAAACGCGATCTCGACGAACTCTCGAACCTGGTAACCCGCGAGTGTGGGAAGCCAATAAACGAGGGGCGCGCCGACGTCGTCGAGGCGCTTCACATGGCTCAATACATGGCTGGACTTGCTCGCGTGCCCATCGGGTTTGCCGTCAGTTCGGAGATTGCAGCCAAGGATGCATTCATTTTGCGCAAGCCCAAGGGGGTCATTGCATGCATCACGCCACGGAACTTCCCAACTGCAATTCCGCTTTGGGTTGTACTTCCATCGGTATTGGCCGGCAATACCGTTGTGTTCAAACCGGCCGAGCAAACTCCGATTTGCGGACACAAACTTATGGAACTGTTTCATGAGGCGGGCTTTCCGGCAGGGGTCATCAACCTTATCCATGGAACTGGCGAGGAATGCGGCGATCCGCTTGTAAAGCATAAAGATGTCGCCGGGGTGCTATTCACCGGCTCTCGAGCAGTTGGTAAGTACATTCAGCAGGTCGCGGCAGGCGACTTGTATAAGTTCGTGGCCACAGAAATGGGTGGCAAGAACGCGACCATCGTGCTTGACGATGCCGATTTGGACATTGCGGTCAACGCGTGCGTTCTCGGAGCCTTTAAAACCTCTGGACAACGATGCGTAAGCACGAGCCGAATCATTATCGACCGTAAGATCGAAGCAGAGTTTTCCAAACGATACGTGGAGCGGGTCAATCGCATCAAGATTGGTAATGGCCTAAACGAAGAGATCTTTATGGGTCCATTGATCGAATCGTCTGGAGTCGAGAAGTGGCTACACCACAATCAAAAGGCGAAACAAGAGGGCGCCGAAGTCCTGATTGACGGTCAAGTCTTAAACGATGGCTCGTATGCAAATGGGAATTTCGTCAGCCCGTTCGTGTACCGCTTGGAATACCGCCCAAATACTTTTTGCTTACGTGAGGAAGCATTCAGTCCCCATGTCGCAATCATTCCGGTTGATGGCATGGAGCAAGCCGTCGATGTCTATAACGACACCGATTACGGGCTCTCGATGGCAGTCATTACGGAGGATTATCGCAAATGGCGTTGGGTCCGCGATCATGCAGACTACGGTCTCGGATACGTTAACTTGCCCAGCATCGGTGCGGAAGTACATCTTCCCTTCGGGGGAGTCAAAGCCAGTGGAAACGGCCACCCCGGTGCAGAAGGCATACTGGAAGCAGTCACTCACCGAATCGCATTTACCGTCAACCATGCCCACGAAATCGTCATGGCTCAAGGGCTTTCAACCGTAGTTTAGCAAGGGTCGAGGATCGAGGAGGGTGAGTCGAGGATCAATTCAGACCCAGGCGCAGAATGCATTGGTTTTCTTGATGCTTTAACCCTTCCACACAAACCCTCGCTCCTCGATTTCAACAAGATTTATGCACTCAATTAAATGCCAAGCAATTCTCTTCGACCTAGACGGAACGCTTATTGACTCGATTCGAGCAGTGGACCGGGCGTGGTCTCGATGGGCGATCCGCAATGGGATGGACCCGGTTGTAGTGGTTCCGCAGATACACGGAAGACGCGCGCTCGATTCCATCATGCTCCTTGCACCCCACCTCGATATCGAAGCCGAGAATATCTGGCTTCGCGAAGCGGAAGCCAGCGACACCGATGGTGTGGTGCCAATTGAGGGGGCCATGGAATTCGTAGCCTCCTTACCCGCCGAGCGCTGGAGTATCGTTACGTCAGGAGCTAAGGTAGTTGCGACGGCACGTTTGGGAGCGGTCGGGCTGGAACCGTTTTGTGCGGTTTACGCCGACGATGTCGAAAGAGGAAAGCCACATCCCGACCCATATTTGCTGGCGGCAAAGAAGCTCGGATTCGTGCCTGAAGCTTGTGTTGTCTTTGAAGACGTTGCAGCAGGAGTTGCGGCCGGCCATGCCGCTGGCATGAAAGTCATCGCGGTAACCTCCGGCGCCGATCGCCCAGACCTTCAGAAAGCAGACATGCTGATACCAAACTTCAACCGTGTACGGATCAACGTTGAAGAGGACGAGATGGTGATCGAGATTGGGTACTAAACCTCAAGGTCGGTAGCCCTAGCCTCGAAATGCCATCCGCCAATCTCGAAAAACAGCCAGATTAGGACTTCCTAAGTATCCTAATCCAAAATTTATGCACGTTGTAAGGCAAGAAGCTATAATATAGATGGCATCGGAACGGTTTGCGCCAAAAAGCTTCGCACTCAGATACGGATTTCCCACGTCAGAGCGCCTTGAGACACGCAGAACAGTTACGGTCGCCCACGGCGAGCGTGGGCAAGGAAGAACATGGCAATTAAGACGCTCTATGTAGGAAATATTCCCTACTCTGCGAACGAGGACGAGCTCGTTCAGCACTTTGCAGCCTACGGCGGCAAGAATCCTCGCATCATCGAAGGTCGAGGATTTGCATTCGTAGATATCGATTCGGATCACTTGGAAGCAGCGATCGCAGACAAGAATAACTCGGAAATGGGCGGTCGACGCCTTACCGTAAACGAAGCCAGACCTCGTGGTGAGGGTGGCGGCGGCGGCGGTGGCGGTCGAAGCTACGGCGGCGGCGGCGGTGGCGGCTACAGCGGTGGCGGCGGCGGTGGCGGCGGCTACGGTCGCGACAGCGGCGGCTACGGCGGCGGCGGCGGCGGCGGTGGTCGCGGCGGCAAAGGCGGACGCAGCGGCGGCGGCAGAAGCAGCGGCGGCGGTGGCGGCGGACGCTACTAAGAAAACCAACGAACAAACTACAATCCTCCAGGTCATAAACCTGGGGGATTTTTTGTTGACATGCGCTCGCACATTAAAAAAGCGTATGCTGTTAACAGACGCCGCCGCAGGCTAACCACTGCGAGCTCTGCGACGACGCCAAATGGCCCAAGGGAGGGTAATAGGTGAAGCAATACACCGCAGATAAAATACGAAACGTGGCTATTGTAGGCCATGGCGGTTCTGGTAAAACGATGCTCGTCGAGCACATGCTCTACACCGCCGGAGCAGTCGACAGAGTCGGCAGCGTGGACGCCGGAAACACGCAAAGCGACTACGACCCACTAGAAATCCGGCGCAAGATCTCGTTAAGCGCCAGCGTAATGCCGCTCGAATGGCACGGCTGTAAGATCAATCTGATTGACGTGCCCGGTTATCCCGACTTTATAGGTGACCTTCATGGAATAGCCCGAGTGGTCGAGTCGATGATTATCGTCTGTGAGGCAAAGAGAGACATCGACGTCGGTTTTGAACTCGCGTACGAGGTTGCCCAACAGCATGGTCTTGCAACCTGCATTTTTGTAAACAAGCTTGAAAGAGATAACGCCGATTTTTCGGGATTGATGGACACTCTGCACCAACTTTACGGGCGCAAAGTCGTGAATACGCAGATTCCGATCGGGCACCAAGCCGCATTTTCGGGAGTCCTGGATCTTCTTAACATGAAGGTCTACAAGGGCCGAGACCGTGGTGTGGAGGTTGAAGAAGCCCCAACCGGCTATGCGGACGAAGTCGCCGAGCGGCGAGAAAAGATGATGGACGCGGCCGCCGAAGGCGATGACGATCTTGCACTGAAGTACCTAGAAGGCGAACAGCTCACCGAAGCAGAAATCGAACATGGTCTTCTCTTCGGCATCGAGACGGGCCGCGTAATTCCAGTGTTAGTCGGTTCAGCTATGTCCGGCATTGGCGTCGCAACCTTGCTTGATCGAATCTGTGGTGAACTGCCCTCACCGGTCGATGTGCCCAAACAATATGAAGGTAAGGCTTTGACCCCCGATCCCAACGGTCCCCTCGCTGGTTTCGTCTTCAAGACCACGGCCGACCCGTTCGTGGGGAAAATCAACTATGTAAGAGTATTTAGCGGAGCACTAAAGGTCGATCAGAGCGTTCTTAACAGCAATCGAGACGTCACTGAACGAATTCATAATCTGTTTACTCCTCACGGTAAGGGACAAGAAGCCTCTTCTGCGGTTGTCGCAGGCGATATCGCGGCGATTGCTAAACTGTCAGATACCCATACCGGCGATACGCTCACGACATCGAAGGACCGCATAAAGCTCCCTGACATCGAGTTTCCGGAGCCGATCTATCGCATTGCGGTCAAACCGGCCACCAAGTCAGACGAAGACAAACTCGGAAACGCGATTCAGCGTCTATTGGAAGAGGATCCAACATTCCGGCATTCCCGTGATTCTGCCACCCACCAGGAGATTCTTGAAGGGATGGGCGACATTCACTTGGATACCGTTATCGAGAAGATGAAGGCCAAATTCGGCGTGAGCGTGGTGACCGAGGACGCACGGGTTCCTTATCGCGAGACCGTCAAGGGGACCGCAAAGGCCCAGGGGCGTCATAAACGCCAAACCGGTGGCAAAGGCCAGTTTGGGGACTGTTGGGTCGAGATGGAGCCGCTCGAGAGAGGACAGGGCTTTCAGTTCGATAACAAAGTTGTCGGCGGCGCCATTCCCAAGAACTTCATTCCGGCGATCGAGAAAGGAATTCGGGAAGCGATGGACCATGGCCTGATTGCGGGCTATCCGGCAACCGACTTCAAGATCACAGTCTACGACGGAAGTTACCATGACGTCGACTCCAACGAAGCCGCGTTCAAAATGGCAGGCGCCATTGCACTGCGAGCGGCAGCCGAAAAGGCTCAGCCCGTCATTCTGGAGCCCCAGATGGGGGTCGAAGTCGATGTCCCGGATGAGTGCGTGGGCGACGTAGTCGGTGACCTCAATGGTCGACGTGGACGCCTGCAGGGCATGGATCCAGTTACTCCCGGTAAGACACGAGTACGAGCAACCGTTCCGATGGCGACGATGATGCGATATGCCCTTGATCTTCGATCTATCACGAAAGGGAGGGGCCGATTCAAGCAGACCATTTCTCACTACGAAGAAATGCCGTTCCCCGAACAGCAAGCCCTTGTAAACGAATACGCCAAGATCCGTGCCGAACGCGAAGATCACTAAAGACGACCTCCGCCAAGAAAGCAGTAGAGGCGCCCGATCTAAGATCCGGCGCCTCTTCGATGTTCTCAACGACTAACCCGTCTGGACGGTCAAAGTCGTAACACCTGTCTTGCCGTTGAGCGTAGCGGTTATCGTTACGTTTTTGGTCGCAGTAACCTTCTTATGACCCACCGCGAATGTTGCAGAAGTATTTCCAGCCGCGATCGTGACAGACGCAGGGACCGTTGCGGCGGCGGTATTCGAACTTGAGAGCTTTACGACTAAGCCTCCGGCGGGAGCAGGACCCGAAACAGTGATCGTTCCGGTCACCACGGTCGTAGAACTTCCAACGACACTCGATGGGTTTACGGTGACGGAATTCAGCACGGGAAGGGGCTGAATCGTCAAGCTGGCTTGTTGAGAGCTCGTTAAGTATGTGCCAGTGATCGTCGCGCTTGTAGTGGCAGTCACGCTCGTTGTCTTGACCGTGAACTGCCCCATCGAAGCCCCCACCGCAACGGTCACGCTTGCCGGAACCGTGGCGCTCTTGGAAGAGGACGCCAATTTAACGGTAATCGGACCGCTCTTAGATCCCGGCACTGCGTTGAGAGTTGCCGTTCCGGTAGAAGACACCGTGCCATAGACAGTCGTTGGCGAAACCGCCAGACTAGCCAATTGGAACGGGTTGACGGTCAGAACCGCCGATTCGGTCACACCGTTAAAGGTCGCTGTGATTGTTGTGGTACCGGCAGAACTCACTAATAGGTGAGTGACACTAAATGTCGCCGAGGATTCTCCCGAAGTCACCGTCACGTAGGCAGGAACCGTGGCCACCTTGGTATTTGAGCTCTTCAGCGTCACACGATCACCAGCAGTGGCAGCCGCTCCGCTCAGAGTCACCGTTCCGCTTAAGGTAGTTTGGGACCCGCCGACAACCGACGTGCTGGTAAGCACGAGGCCAGTCAGGGCAGGCGGCTGGACTGTCAATACGGCCGTTTGAGTCGTCGAGCCGCTCAGACTTGCACTAATAGTAGCACTGACTGCCGCGGTGACTCCGTGAGTGGCGATTGCAAAAGTCCCACCATTCGCTCCACCAGGAACGGTTACACTCGATGGAACCGATGCCGCAGCGTTGCTGGACGAGAGAGTTACAGTGAGTCCGGCGGCAGGCGCATAGCCATTGAGCGTCAATGTGCCCGTGCTTGAGTTCCCTCCTACGACGGTGCTTGGAGACAGCGATAGGCTGGTCAGAGTAGCTGGCAGAAGCGTGAGCACTGCGGACTTAGAATTCGACCCTATAGACGCCGCAATCGTGATGGCTTCCGACTTGCCAACACCATTCGTTCCGACCGTGAAATTAGCCGAACTTGCTCCCGATGGGATAGTGACCGACGTCGGAACTTTGGCATCTGCACCGCTGGACGAAAGATTCACGGTCACTCCCGACGTTCCCGCCGCTTGTGAAATAGTCACTGTCCCAGAGCTTGAATTTCCTCCGTAAACAGAAGTTGGACTGAGGGTCAAGGCACCTATTTGATACGGATTGACCGTCAACGATGCGGTCTTGCTGATGCCGTTAAAAGTCGCTGTAAGCGTAACTGCCTGAGAGGAGGTCACCGAATAGGTGGTTACGGCGAAGGTTGCCGAGCCGGAGCTGCCCGTAACGGTAGCCGAAGATGGAACCGATGCCGCAGCAGGATTTGAACTTGTAAGGGATACGATGTCTCCAATAGATGCGGCAATTCCACTGAGACTGACCGTACCTGTAACCGCCGTTTGAGAACCTCCAACCACGGTCGTCGGAGAGACGGTGAGTGACTGGATCGTCGCCGGCTGTATAGTGAGCGTTGCAGTTTGACTGCTTGAGCCCAGGTTGCCTGTGATGATTGCGCTAGTTGTCGTCAGCACCCCAGACGTTTTAATGTTAAATGTCGCGGTCTTACTTCCGGCGGCAATCGTGACCGAAGCGGGCAAGGTCGCGTTGGGGCTACTAGAACTCAAACTTACGACGACACCACCAGTCGGCGCAGTCTGCGTAATCGTGGCTGTTCCGGTGGAAGGGGATCCTCCAGCCACCGATGTCGGTGATACTGCGATCGACGACAAACTCGCTCCGTTAACCGTGAGCGTAGCCGTTTGCTGACTCGCGCCGATGGCCGCAGTTATGGTCACAGTTTGTGGACTGCTCACTGCGCTTGTGTTAACCGTGAAGGTTGCGGTTGTTGATCCGGCAGGGACAGAGACCGTCGATGGAGCCTGTGCAGACGAGCCGCTTACAGACAGATTGACGGTTACTGGAGCATTCGCTGACGCCTGTCCAATTGTTACGGTTCCGGTGCTGGATGATCCACCCCACACGGATGTTGGATTGAGCGAAAGACTGCTGACGGTAAATGGAGTCACTGCAAGGACGGCTGTCTTGTTCACGCCGTTAAAAGTAGCGGTGATCGTAACGTTCTGCGCAGTCGTCACTGCGAGCGTTGTCACAACGAAGGTAGCGGTCGTAGCGCCTCCCGCAACCGTTACCGAAGACGGAACTGTCGCGGCGGCAGTATTAGAGCTAGTCAATGTAATAACATCGCCCGCGGAAACGGCCGCGCCGCCAAGAGTCACTGTGCCGGTTATCTTCGTCTGGGAGCCACCGACACACGAAGTAGGCGATACCGAGACGCTCAGCAGCGGTGGTGCTTGGACAGTAAGAGTGGCTGTCTTTGAAGTCGAGTTTAAAGTCGCCGTAATGGTTGCGGCGGTCGTCGTCGCTACGGCGGTCGAAGTCACCGAGAAGGTGGCTGAAGTTGCGCCAGATGGAACGGTCACTGACTGAGGGACGGTGGCGCTGGCACTGCTTGATGAAAGCCCCACAGCTATCCCTCCAGTTGGGGCGGATTGAGATATTGTCACCGTTCCCGTCGAGGCCGCTCCCCCAATGACCGTACTTGGCGAAACCGTAACTGATGTCAATGCCGCACCGATCAGCGTAAGAGTCGCAGTTTGCTGGCTCGAGCCAATTGCCGCCGTCACCGTCACATTTTGAGAACTTGTTACGGCACTTGTCGTCACGGTAAACGTTGCGCTCGTAGCCCCAACTGGAATGAGAACCGTCGCCGGCACTTTAGCGACGGAGCCGCTGACCGACAGGTTGACAGTCACGGGATTTCCGGCGGGAGCCTGTGAAATGGTGACCGTTCCGGTACTTGGGGAACCACCTAAAACCGTCGTCGGATTGAGTGTCAAGCCTGTAACCGTAAAGGGCGTAAGGGTAAGTGTCGTATTCTTACTCGTTCCAATAAAGCTGGCCGTTATCGTAACCGTCTGCGACGTTGTAACTGCCGCAGTGGTAACCACAAACGTCGCAGTGGTCGCGCCAGATGGCACCGTAACCGATGACGGGACCGATGCGGCGGAAGCGTTGGAACTCGTCAGCGTGATGACATCCCCCGCAGTAGCACCAATTCCACCCAGAGTCACAGTGCCCGTCACCTTAGTTTGAGAGCCACCCACACTTGATGTGGGAGAAACAGTAACTCCCAGTAGGGGTGGAACCTGAACCGTGAGCGTTGCCGTCAAGGTCGTTGTCGTCGTGCTCCCAATGTAGTTTCCAGTAATGATTGCTTTTGCGGCCGACGTGACACCCAGAGTGTTTATGGTGAATGTTGCGGTGTTTGTTCCAGATGCAACCGTGATGGACTGAGGCACGGTGGCGCTGGCATTGTTCGAGGTAAGCCCGATCACTACCCCGCTCTTCGGCGCATCTCCTATCAGCGTAATCGTGCCCGTCGCAGAAGTTCCACCCACAACCGATGTTGGCGATACCGACAGACTTGAAAATGTGGGAGCATTAATCGTTAGGCTTGCCTTTTGCACACTTGTACCGATCGCTGCCGCAACCGTTACGGTCTCGTTGTTGGCGACTCCGTTCGTGGTAATGGCGAAAGTCGCTGATGTCGATCCGCCGGGAATGAGGACCGTAGCAGGAACCTGGGCATCCGTGCCAGTGACGGACAAGGTCACTGTAGCTCCGGCCGGGCCCGGCGTCTGCCCTATGGTCACGGTTCCGGTGCTGGATGTTCCGCCCGGAACAGTTGTTGGATTAAGAGAAAGGCTGGCGACCGTATATGGGTTAAGGGTTAAGTTCGCGGTCGCAGTGGCACCGTTGTACGTTGCCGTAATCGGCACGATTTGGCCGGAACTCAGCGGTTGGGTCGTGATCGCAAACGTTGCGGAAGTTTTACCGGCCGGTATTGTGACAGTTGCCGGAACCGACACATTTGTCGAAGACGAACTTAATGTGAACGTTGTGTCAGCAGGCTGGGCGGGGTTAACCGTCATCGTCCCAGTCGAGCCGGTTCCACCGAACACGGCCGACGGATCCAGAGTGAGAATCATCTGGAAAGGAACGATCGGCGCTGCGACGATCGCATTATCGGTTGCCCAAAGAACGGTGGAACTGTCCGACGCGAAAGCAAACGCATCGTAATAGAAGTTGAAGTATGGAACAAACTGAGTATCCCATTGGTTCAGCAAGGCGCCGCTCGAAACGCTGTACAGACGAACCGAGCCTTGCTGCCGTGGGTCCGTGGCGATGCTAGATGAAACATGCCCAACCGCGACTGTCTGCCCATCCGGCGACAATCCTCCTCCCGACGCACTCACATTCACAGTCGTTGGATACAGGATTGTCTGGATCAAGGCGGGTGTCGCGGTAGAGACATTAAAGACGCGATACTCGACGGCCTGGGCGGGCACGCTACCGTATCCATTTGTCGTCAGTGTATCGTGGACTCCCAGCAAGTTGGTTTGCGAAAACGTGATTGAGTCAATTTCAGAGCTATTTGAAATCGGAGATATGCCCGATATTTGATTGCCTGAGGCAACATCATATAATAGCACCCCACTACCATATGTATTGGAATTCATTATAGCAGCAATCTTCGTACCATCGGGCGAAAGCCGAAAAATTGCATTGTTAAACTCAAATGCTTGATAGGTCGTTGAAAGAAAGGACCCGTCAAATGTGAACACATAGGGTCCGTTTACAGAGCCGTCGTAAGGATCGTTTCCCGAGACCGCGATGGTTCCGTTTCCTCCCCACTGGGCATAGGCTAGATTTGTATTAGCGATCGTGGTGGAATCTATGTAAGAGCCGTCCGAAACGTTATAGACTCCGAGCCCATCCCCAGAAACGAGCACATAGTACTGCCCGTTCGGACTTACAGCCGCTCCAAGTGGGATTTGGGTTGAAAGGATGGTTCCAGTAGACGCGCTACGAATCGCCAGCAAGTTTGCCGATGTGTGGTATTCCGTGTCGGCCAATTCTTGAACCAACTGACCGGAAACGTTTGCGCCGATTCCCACAATGCTTGGATTGCCATACTCGATATATCCCTCGAAGAATGCTCCAACGAACGAGCCAACACCGGTCCCAGACGCGTAGGTCCAGACCTGAGAGCTTGCTTCCGAGCCATAGTAACCATAAGTTCCAGGGCCTACCAAAATCTGGTTTGAGTTCGGAATTGCTGCAATAAACGGGCTAGACCCCACAATCGTGACAGGAATCGTCAGGTTCGGGATCGTACTTCCTGTAGCGGTACTCAAACCAGAGACGATCCATTGCATCGTCCCTGTTGAGGTAAAGAGCAGAGCTTGGCCATCACTGGTGACCGAACCGCTATCCATAAATCCAGGGGAGTTGACAGGCCCCCAAAGAGTCGTATAGGACGATGTCGAGTAAGCATAGACGCCGTTTCCGTTCGGATCTACAAATACCATTGATCCATCCGGCGAGACCGCCACGTCAGAGATGGAGTTGGTCCCGGCAAAGAGTTGAGTACCAGCAACCGTGTAGATTGTTGGCCCGCTGAGGACGACCTCCGTGCCGTTCGCAATGAACTTAAGGGCATTTGTCTGATTAGATGTCGCGGAGTTAGACATCTGGAAGTGATGCACGATCGATTGCGAAGTAAGGCTGTAAGCGTAAACCAGGCTGTCCTTGTTCGTTGGATTGGTTAGGACGTAACCGAGCGTGGACCCATCCGAAGTGACATCCAAATACATCGCACCGTTGTTGGCGGATGCGCCCGTGTTAGGCAACAGCACTTGAGTGTGGGTTGAAATCGTGTAAGCAAAAATGCCTGCGGTAGTTCCGTAGTAGACCGTGCCGCCGTCCGGACTTAGAGCCACACCAGTTAAGATTCCGTTATTGCCGTCAATCGTAAAGTGGGCCAAAACACGGCTATCAGAGACATTGTAAACCGCCCAACCGAATATGGTGTTTTCGTAGCCACTGCTGCTGGGTACCGTGCCCCAAACAATAGCCCTGCTGCCATCCGCCGAGAACTTGGGATGCTCGTTGGGGGCGCTCCACCCGTTTGCCACCCACTTTGGAGTGAGAATATTCTGGGCATGCAACAAGACACACGCCGCAAGCAGAAAACATGACATCAACAATCTGGATACTCTAGGCAAAAAAGAACAGTGAACGTGCATAGAAACTTCCGCAGTTTGGAGGGTGAGGCGTCATTAGCAGCGAGCCACCTCGCTTAAAATCAATAACGGGACAATTCGCGAGCGCTGCCAGCCTCTAGCCTGACAAGCAAAATCCTACCACATACTGACACCACAGTAAATCAATTTAAACAACCTTTTCCAAATGTTAATACAGGAAAATGGAATTCGGCTCCGAGATCTGCCCTCAATTACCCCTGAATGTTCAAGCGGGAAAACACGATGTGATCTTTGAGTCCTAAGCTCTTTGCTCGATGAGCATGCTCGACTGCTTCCGTATCCATGTGTTGGATGTGCAACTCTAGAGCAAGATTGGCTTCGTACAGACCACTGTTGGGATCCAGGTCAACTGCTTTTCTGAACATATCCAACGATTCCTTGAGCCTCTTTAACTCTTGTAAGACACGTCCGAGGTTGTTTACCGGCGCCGGATTCTCTGGGTCGCAAGCGATTGCTTTTCGATACATCTCTACGGCCGCTTGTGGCCTGTGATATTCGACATCCTCCAAGTACCCCAGATCACTGTAGGCGGGAGAGTAGTTTGGATTTTTGGCGAGGGCAGCGTTAAAGTAGTCTTGAGCTCCTTGCCGGTCTCTTTGCAAATACCGGCAGTCGCCGAGTATGCGCAGAACAGAAGCCGTACTCGAGAAACGGAGGGCTTTCTCAAATTCAAGCTGTGCCTCGCGATAAGCTTTGTGCCGATAGAGAGCAAATCCCTTCTGAAATGCGTTTAGATACTCGTCTTGAGGGTCGCGGGACTTTAAGCCGGTTGCAAATTCCTGCGCAGGTATCGCCGCTGTTTTTCCGCCTTGATCGCTGATGCCGGGTTTGAGCCCAGTTGCGAATACTTGGCGGTAGACAGCATCGCTTGACGGATAAGATTGTGGGCTTTGAGACTCTGACAAACCTAGCGCATCGACGTTCGCTGGAACCCAGTCTTCGATAAAGTCCACGATGTTCTTGACGGTAAGCCTGCCCTTTTTATCGGCGCCATATATTAGGGATGCCTCAAGGCCCTTGCTGAAGAAGCCCCGCCCCATTTTGGGCGACTCCCAACTATATTGTCCCGCGTCGCAGGCAAATAGAGAGACTGAGCCCCCCACGAATTTATGGTCTGCCTTTGGCATGGGGCCAGACCCTACAGATCTCTCCTGCAATTCCCCCATGCGAAATCCAAAACCAACAGCACGCGAAGAGGAACTTTGGGATAACTCTAGCGGACGCCTGCACATGTCGTACGCGCAGATCAACAAGCATGGCGGCAGATCGAGGAGTTCTTTAAGCTTATCAGCAGACAGAGAGGAGTTCTTAAACGCAATCCTGCCATGGATATTCACGTTGAAAGGCAAAAGCCAAGCTTGACCGTCGTATTGGACCCCGTGTCCGGCAAAAAAGAAGAAGACCGTGTCCCCTGACTTGACAACCGAGCTAAGCCAGTCCAGCTCTTTGCAAATACCATCCAAGCTAGGGAGATTCGATCTATCGGTTCCTGCTAGTCGCTGCTCGCTGACCAACAAATGCACATGGTCTTTTGGGAACCCGTCCACCTCTATCAACGCATTGGCGATACTCCGGGCGTCCGCGGCTGCTCCAGTAAGACTCGTTACGTCGGAATCCGCATAGGTATTAATACCAATGAGAACCGCGTATTTGTCCGCTTTGGCTTGCGACGCAAGTGCTATGGTGACCGCGACCACGCTCAGCCACTTCTTGAAGGTGAACCATCCATCAAGTCTGATAGTCATAACAATTTCTGTTGAATCGCACGAGCATATCCCTGGATGTAATTGCAAGTCGCGATGCGTCTCCTCTATAATACTGGGGTGCGTCACCCACTGATAATTCCTTTTTTGGCAATGACCTGTATTTTGGGTTGTTCTGGCGGTGGGGACCTTCCATCCGCTGTCATTGGACCAAGCATTGGAAATCTCTCAATTAGTCCCGCGACGGTAAAAGGTGGGTCCACTACGTTGGTCACCGGCACGGTGAGCATAACCTCGCCTGCCCCGGTTGGCGGTGTCACGATCTCACTCTCAAGTTCAAGCTCCGCCGCCTCCGTCCCCTCCTTTGTAACCGTCTCCCCTGGCTCGACTTCGGCAGGATTTCCGATCACGACGCAAGCAGTCACCACTTCGACATCGGTCGTCATAACCTCGACCTATTCGACTTCGAGCAAATCGGCAGACCTTACGGTAACTCCCTAATCGATTATCTACACACCGGCTCCAGGCATTGGTGGATTTCCTGCCTATTCTAACGCCTTATTATTGGTGACCAGAGTGCGACAATGCGTCCGGAAAAGCCGGGTGGGAATTGCGGTGCTGTGAACTCCGATGTAAAGACGCTTCAAATCACTGCAACCTCTTACTTAACTTGAGCGTCATATACTCATGTTATTGAGCGGAACGGTGTTATGGCAAGGGATTATTATCAAATACTAGGTGTTCCTAGAAATGCAGACGAAAAGGACATTAAGTCGTCCTACCGCAAACTGGCGCGCAAGTACCATCCAGACGTCAACCCAAACGACAAGACAGCGGAAGCGAAGTTCAAAGAGATGAGCGAAGCGTACGAAGTCTTGAGTGACCCGGAAAAGCGGAAGATGTACGACCAATTTGGCGCCAACTGGGAACAGGCACAGCATTTCAACCCCCAAGGGGGCGGGCCTGGCGATTTTGGCGATTTTCAGCACGTCGGTGGCGCGGGTGGATTCGAGTCGATATTTGAGCACCTCTTCGCAGGGGGGCGGAACAGCGGGACTCGGATGCATATGAACTTCGACGACATCGAGACGATGCAGCCTCGAGATGTGGAGAAGACGGTAGAGATCAGCCTTGAAGAAATCGACTCTGGAACCCAAAGAGTACTCACTTATCAAACAATGGACGCCCAACGGCTTCGCGATGGAATCACGACCGTGCCAACCACCAAGAAAGTTGAAGTCAAAATTCCAGCCGGCATCTCCGACGGCAAGAAACTCCGAGTGCCCGGTAAAGGTTCAGCGGGTCAGAATGGCAAGGCCGGGGATCTCTACGTCGTCATCAAGTGGGCAACCCATCCAACGTTCAAACCAACCGGCGAGAGTCTGGAAGTCGAGGTGCCCGTTCCCTACGCAACGGCTGCCTTGGGCGGCGAAATTCGGGTACCGACGCTTAGAACGGCCGTTAATATGAAGATCCCGGAGGGAACGCAAAGCGGGCAAAGTTTCAGGCTGGGAGGACAGGGCATTTCGAATCTAAAGGGTTCACGCGGGGACTTATTTGCCAAGATCAAGATCGTCATTCCCAAAAAGCCATCTGAACGAGAAAAAGAACTCCTACGTAAAATTGTCGAACTGGACAAGGTGCCGGCATGAGGACGGAGAACCAACCGGTCTTCATGATCGGCGTTGCCGCAGCCTTATGCGGTGTTCACCCTCAAACACTTCGCCAGTATGAGCGACTGGGTCTTGTCATTCCTTCTAGAGCCGGCGCGAAGAACCGGCTCTACAGCGAAATCGACATCAAGAGAGTCCAACGCATTCAACGTCTGACCCAAGAGATGGGCGTAAATTTGGCCGGCGTGGAGCTAATCCTACGTTTGCTGGACGATATGGAAGACATGCGCCGAGATATGGAACGGCAACTTGAGGATTATATTTCGGACGCCGAAAAACGAATTGTTCAAATGATGGACTCGCCAAAGACGCCGATTCGGCGGGATGAAAGACTGCTTCCGGTGCCAAATATTAGGATTAGAAAGGTCGATCTCTAAGGCCTAAACAAAGCCTAACGAAACGATCGTCGACGTTTTCGCCAAGCCATCCTCCGATTCAGGTTGATCCGGCTCACCTTCGTGCTCTTCAAGTGCCGCATCTAACCACGCAGGTGCGACGTTACAATTTGAGTTGTTTGTCTCCATAGCTTCTACCTCAGAGCTCTTATCGGACAATACGTACCGACTCCGCTTGAGAGTTTCACTTTTCGCGATCCGGGACACGGCTCACGATCGATCACTGCTTATTTAGACTTGTTAATAGGCATAAATAGTTTGGGGCAGACCAAAGATTAGGCCTGCCCCTGTCGAAACTTAGAAGATTCTTTCCTTCTATTCTTCGTCTAGTTCCTCGTCTGCCGCCATATCAGCAAGGGATGGGAATGCTAGCGAACTGAGGTTATCCTCAATTCCACGATCGTCGGCTTCAACAAGAGCGGTAAGCGATTGCTCCGCCCAACTTGGGCCACGTTGAACATCAACAGCGACGTCTCGGTAGTACTTTACACCAGTGCCTGAAGGAATCAGGCGACCGATGATAACATTCTCTTTCAGACCAACGAGGTGATCCTTCTTGCCACGGACCGCCGCTTCAGTAAGCACACGAGTCGTCTTCTGGAACGAGGCAGCCGACAGGAACGAATCGGTAGCCAGTGAAGCTTCGGTAATTCCGAGGAGAATCCACGTTGCGGTGGCTTCCTTCGGATCGCGCTCAATATGCTCACTGGTAATCGGATCGATATACTTGATCCTCTTGCCCGCCATGATCAGTTGACGAACACTGTCATTGGCACGCTGATAGGTAAATCGATCAACGATCTGTCCAGGCAAGAATGGGGTATCGCCCGGCTCCTTGACCTGTCGTTTTCGGAGCATTTGTCGAATGATAACTTCAATGTGCTTGTCGTTGATATCGACGCCTTGGCTCTTGTAAACGCTTTGAAGGTTCTCAACAAAGTAGTCGTACACTGCCGAAGCTCCGGCGAGTTCAAGAACCTCGTGCGGATCTCTAGGACCTTCCGTGAGCGGGTCTCCCTTGATAACACGAGTGCCGCGGCTAACCGGGAGCTTTCCAAGGGGTGGGACCAAGATTGGGTAGAAGATATTGACCTTCTCTACTTCCGCCTTCCGAAGGACTGCGAGGGTCGCCGTCACCAGCTTTTGCCCCACGATTTTCTGGAGTCCACCGTCAAATTCGCCAAACTCGTTCTTCGCCCAAGTTTGAACGTCCCCGACATAAGCATCCTTGATCGCGGTTGCTACTGGCACCGTCGCCTCGACAATGACCCACCGACCGAAGCTGGATTCGCGAATATCACGAACCACTCCAGTGACCGGGCAAATGATCGCCTTACCACGAGGCTGTCGTCGAGCTTCGAAGATTTCTTCGACACGGACGATACCGGACGACTCACCCGTCCAAGCATAGAAGAAGGTCTTGCGAGATCGCTCCCACAACTTCTTCGAATCGCTATCCGCCTTGTCGGCTGCCTTTTGGGCGGCCTTCGTGGCCCGCTCAGTTTTCCTCTTGACTTTCGGATCCGCGGAGTCAGCATCGCCCTGACTGATCGTCAGAGGTGCGTTCTCCTTGTTTTGGAAGAACGACTTGACAACGCTTTCTTGGTTCTCAAGGAGCTTCGTTGGGTCGAACTGCTTCATGTCGGTATCCGTCGCAACCGCAAAGTCCTCCATAAACTGACGGATGAACTTACCAGTCTTATACTGATTCGTTCGGGCGATCGTGGCCGAACCGGCAACACCACCGGTGTGGAACGTTCGCATCGTAAGCTGAGTTCCTGGTTCACCGATCGATTGGGCAGCAATAATTCCCACCGATACGCCGACTTCAACATTCCGGCTGCTCGACAAGTCCCATCCATAGCAAACGGAACAGATTCCCTGCTCCAGTTCGCAAGTCAACGGACTGCGAATCAGCACGCTCAGGAAGCCATGCTCGTCCATATCGAAGCCAAAGCCTCGATAACGATCCACGATCTGATTGCGCTCGTCTTCGGTATCAGCGGCGTTGTATTCGGCAACGAACCGATTCTCGATTTCGGCAATACGCTTGGCACTGTCTCTGCTTACCGAATGCTGATATTGGGTCAACTGCTTGCCCGTATCCGGATCGCTAATCGATGACAGGGCCACTCGACCAAAGATGCGATCCGAAATCTGCTCGATCGCCTCACCTTGATCCGTAATGCGATGGGCAAGAATTCCGTCAGAAGTTCCGCAGTCGTGAGCCTTGACGATGACGTCTTGAGCGACGTCGCAAAGGCGGCGCGTCAAGTAACCGGCGTCAGCCGTTCGAAGTGCGGTGTCAGCAAGTCCCTTACGCGCTCCGTGCGTCGTCACGAAGTACTCCAACATGCTCAATCCTTTATGGAACGAGCTCTTGACCGGAAGCTCGTAGATAACCTCATTAAACTGGTTAAACATAAGGCCGCGCATGCCGGCGAGCTGTGCAAGCTGCTTCACCGAACCACGGGCGCCGGAGACGGTCGTGATCGACAGCGGGTTGAACTGCTTGAGACCATTGACGATCTCTTTACCGATTTCGTCATACGTGTCGGTCCAGAGCTTGACCAGCGTTTGGGTCATTTCATTATAGGTCAGCATTCCGCGTCGGAACTGCTGAGTGATCCTGGTAGAACGGTCGTCCGCTTCCTTGATCATCTCTTCACGTCGAGCGGGAGGATCCATGTCGGTGATCGCTACAGAAAGGCCGTATCGGGTCGCCCACTTGAAGCCCATATCCTTCATATCGTCGAGCAACCGGATGGTAGCCCCGACTCCCGATCTCCGGTGACAAGTCAGAATCATCTCCGACAGAGCCTTCTTGTTCAACTCGACTTTCAGGAACTCGTCCGAATGTCGCAGCGGATGCGGAAGGATCGTATTCAGTACTAACTGGCCCGGAGTGACGGTGGCAATGAACGTCTCGAACTCTTGAGGATAGGCCACGAGCTCTTGGAAGTCTTCTCCGTCGTCCGTCTTGGAGATGACTTTCTTGTATTCGATACCGGTAAAGGCATCTCGATAGTCAACTTCGGCATCTGGACGATACTTGGGCCGAGTTATGCGGCACTTGATCGGCGTGTTCGTGGCAATGCGTTGCTCCTTGATCGGAGTATCTAACGCAGCAATCACTTCCTCAGGGCTGCCATATGTTTTTGGCCCTGGATTGTTGATCGGATCTTCCTTGAACAATCGCTCCTGCTCAATAAGCGCGGCGCGGGCCTCGGCAGACACAAACGTCAAGGCATAGTTACCAAGAATGATGTCCTGAACCGGTGCACAGGTTGGTCGACCGTCTGCAGGCGAGAAGAGATTCTGGGTCGAAAGCATCAAGACACGGGCCTCTGCTTGTGCCTGAGTGCTTAACGGAATGTGCACGGCCATCTGGTCGCCGTCAAAGTCTGCGTTATAAGCATTACAGACAAGCGGGTGAACCTGAATCGCCTTTCCATCGACAAGGATCGGTTCGAAAGCCTGGATGCCGAGCCGGTGAAGGGTCGGAGCGCGGTTGAGTAGGATCGGATGTTCCTTGATAACCTCTTCCAAACCATCCCAAACCGCTGGGTGCATTCGGTCGATCATGCGCTTTGCCGTCTTGATGTTCTGGGTGATTTTCTTTTCCACCAAGCTCTTCATGACAAACGGCTTGAACAACTCCAACGCCATCTCCTTCGGGAGTCCGGCCTGGTGCAGCTTGAGGTGGGGACCAACGACGATAACAGAACGGCCGGAATAGTCCACGCGCTTTCCAAGAAGGTTCTTTCGGAACCGACCTTCCTTACCCTTCAGCATGTCGCTGAGAGACTTAAGTGGGCGCGAGTTTGAACCTACGACCGGGCGAGCGCGGCGACCATTGTCGATTAATGCGTCGACTGCTTCCTGAAGCAGTCTCTTTTCGTGGTTGATGATCGACTCAGGGGCATGAATCTCGATGATCTTCTTCAACCGGTTGTTTCGGTTGATGATACGTCGATAGAGATCGTTCAAATCGGAAGTGGCGAATCGGCCGCCATCCAGTTGAACCATCGGGCGAAGCTCAGGAGAGATGACTGGAACGATATCCAAAATCATCCACTCGGGTCGGCTCTTAGAACTGATGAGCGCTTCCGTGACTTCAAGCCGTTTGATCGCTCGGGCGCGTCGCTGGCTCGTCGTCATGATGATCTCTTGGCGCAAGCCTCGGGCCAGCCGCTCAAGGTCTACACGATTCAAGAGTTCCTTGATTGCCTCAGCGCCGATGTTGGCGCGCACGAGGCTTCGAAGGTCCTTCTTGAGGCTGTATCCGACGCTGTCGAGCAACTTACTTACGGCGCGGTACTTATCTTCGTCAATCAGCTGGTTGCGCTCAAGCTTGCCAAGAATGTCGACCGCAAGATCCAAATCCTTGAGCCTGTCATCGGCATCGCGGTACTCAGCCTTGATACGGTCGTTAACCGCCTTGGCTCGCTCGCGAGCAAACACTTCGTCGTATTCTTCCCGATTGTTGTTGAGGTCATCGGCAAATCGTCGGAACGACTCTTCCTCCAATTCACGCATCTGCATCTGCAGATTGGCCTTCTCACCTTCGACGGCGAGCCTGATCTCAGGGAGAATCTCCTGGATTTTCTCGTTTTCAATGTCGATGATGATGAAGCTAGCGAAGTAAATGACCTTCTCCAGCAACCGAGGCGAAATATCAAGGATCAAGGAGAGCGGTGAAGGAACGCCCTTTAGGTACCAAATGTGGCAGACTGGCGCCGCCAACTCAACATGGCCCATACGCTCGCGGCGAACTTTGCTGCGGGTAACTTCCACGCCGCAACGCTCGCACACGATGCCTTTGTACTTGATTTTCTTATAGCGGCCGCAGGCGCATTCCCAGTCCTTAACCGGACCGAAAATTCGCTCGCAGAACAAACCGTCACGCTCTGGTTTGAACGTACGGTAGTTGATGGTCTCCGGCTTCTTAACTTCGCCGTGAGACCAACCCATGATGTCTTCACTGCTCGCGATTCCGATTCTGATCTTGTCGAACAGGCTGACGTCTGCCATATATTTCTCTTATCTCCTAATTCCCGTCTGCTTACGAACGGGACAAACCGATTCACTTTTCGGCAACTGGCTCAGATGGCTAAAGGTTGGCCCCAACCTGATCGCGACCCAAGTCAACCGCATAAAACTTTTATTAAGGTGCGGTGGCGCCGACTTATTCAGCCGACACCACTACACGATTTGATTGTCCTAGTTAAAGAATCCAACCGAACGGGCGAGGCGCATATCGTCTCCACCATTGAGTTCGTCCAGGTCCTTGAGAGGCAGCTCCTTATTGGCAATGTCCTCGACGGCAACTTTGAGGCACAGCGAACGAAGCTCGTTCACCAGAATCTTGAAGGATTCCGGAATACCCGGCTCCGCAAGCGTCTCACCCTTGACGATGCTCTCATAGGCTTTGACTCGACCATTCACGTCATCGGATTTGATGGTAAGCAGTTCTTGCAGCGTGTAAGCGGCACCGTAAGCTTCAAGTGCCCACACCTCCATCTCCCCAAATCGCTGTCCGCCGAACTGTGCCTTTCCACCGAGCGGCTGCTGCGTAACGAGGGAGTATGGGCCGATAGACCGCGCATGGATCTTTTCGTCCGCAAGGTGCTCCAGTTTCAACATGTAGATCATTCCAACCGTGATGTTGTTCGGTAGCTGCTCGCCAGTTAGTCCGTCACGAATGCTGCTCTTACAGGTCCGAGGATCAATGCCGGAACGGCTGAATACGTTTCGCTCGACATTGCTGAGGATGCCTTGATACACCGCAGGATCGGCTTCGATCGGTTCTTCGTCGATCTCATCTTCCGGCACCTCGGGAACAAAGGTCTCAAGATCCACTTCACCGAGTTCGGCAAGGGTCTTGACCGGAGGCGCGCCGACGATTCGAGAAATCCGCTCCAGACCATTGGCGCCCAGTTTCCGCAGACGTGCCTCAACCTTCACCATCATCTCATCAAACGTATCGTCCTTCTCAAACCTGATTTCCAAGAGAAGCTCGGCGTTCATATATGCGGCAAGCGCTTGACCCCGCATATGGTTGGCCAACCGATCCATTTCACCCAAGATCTCACCCTCGGTTGCGCCTTCAAACGCCGGGCACCGATATTCGATGCCAAGGTGCTTTCCAACATAGCCAAGATGAGTTTCAAGGATCTGTCCGATGTTCATTCGGCTCGGAACGCCCAAGGGATTCAGGACTATGTCTACCGGCGTCCCGTCGGCAAGGAACGGCATATCTTCAGCGGCAAGCACCTTCGATATAACACCCTTGTTTCCGTGTCGTCCGGCCATCTTGTCGCCAACCATCAGCTTGCGCTTCTGGGCGACATAGACTTGAACCGTCATATTCGTCCCGGCCGGCAACTCGTCGCCAGGAATCTGGAGCAAGGGCTCGTCGGTGCGATCGCAAACCAATCGCTCCCGCTTCTTGCTTTCCTTGTAGATGTAGTTGATCGAAGGGCTCAGGTATTTGTATCGGCTGAACACCTTGACGTCGACGATGATGCCTTTCTCGCCGTGGGGCAATCGAAGAGATACGTCGCGAGTTTCTTCAGCCTTCTTACCAAAGATCGCAATGATTAGCCGCTCCTCAGCGGTCATTTCAACCTGTCCCTTTGGAGCTACCTTACCAACCAGGATGTCCTCTGGTCGAACCTCCGCGCCGATCCGAATGATTCCGTTCTCGTCAAGATCCTTCAGCGCGTCCTCACCTACGTTTGGAATGTCGCGTGTGATCTCTTCTGGTCCGAGTTTAGTGTCGACGGCTTCCGTCTCGTGGCGCTCGATGTGGATCGACGTATAAACGTCGTCCTTCACCATGCGCTCCGAGATAAGGATCGCGTCTTCATAGTTGTAACCATTCCAAGGCATAAACGCGACCAACACGTTTTTGCCGAGCGCCAATTGGGCGTTGTCGCAGCATGCGCCGTCAGCCAAGGCGTCACCCTTGAGCACGCGTTGTCCAAGGTTCACAACCGGTCTATGCGTAAAGCAGGTCGATTTGTTGCTCTGAACGAGGTGCATCAACGGATACTTATCGAGGTCGCCGTCGTCGTTTCGAACGCGGATTTCCAAGGAGGTAACGTATTCGACCACACCGGGAGCCTTGGCAATGACGGCTGCGCCAGAGTCAACCGCCGCCACTCGCTCATATCCGGTTCCGACCAACGGACGCTCGGATCGAAGCGTGGGCACGGCTTGGCGTTGCATGTTCGCGCCCATAAGAGCACGGTTTGCGTCGTCGTTCTCAAGGAAAGGAATGAGCGCGGTTGCCACCGAAATAATCTGGACGGGGGAAACGTCCATATAGTCGATCTTGTCTCGCGTGGTGAGCGGGTAGCTTGCACCTCCGATGTCTCCACCGGCGCATCGACACTGGACTCGCTCGTTCACGATCAACCCGGTCTCGTCCGTTTCAACGTCCGCAGGAAGAACCAGCTGGCCGGTTTCCTCTTGAGCGGTCAAATAAACGATATCGTCCGTAACATGCCCCTTCGTTACCTTTCGGTAAGGGGTCATGATAAAGCCAAATTCGTCGACCCTTGCATGGGTGGTCAACTGCGAGATCAAACCGATGTTCGGACCTTCAGGAGTCTCGATCGGACAAATACGACCGTAGTGCGAACGGTGGACGTCGCGAACTTCAAGCTTGGCGCTTGTTCGCTGCAAACCACCCGGCCCAAGGGACGATAGACGTCGCTTGTTCGTGATTTCGGACAGCGGATTCGTTTGGTCCATAAACGTCGACAGCTGGTTGCTGCTGAAGAAGCTCTTGATCGAAGCGCTAACCGGCTTTACGCTGAGAATGATCCCGGGCAGGAGGTTCTCCTGATCGGTCGAGGTCATTCGCTCTCGGGCGACTTTCTCCATTCGAACGAAGCCAAGTCGAAGCTGGCTCTGGAGAAGTTCCCCAACGCTTCGAACTCGCTTGTTCTTCAGATCGTCGATGTCGTCTCGTTCGGCTTCGCGCTGAACGTATGGGAGCATCGCTTGGAGAATTCCGGCAAGATCTTCCGATGTCAGACTTCGGGTTCCCAAAGGAACGTCGATGTGCAGCTTCTGGTTAAGGAAACGTCGACCGACCTTGCCAAGATCATATCGCTTGACGTCGAAGAACAAGCCGTAAACCAATTGCTTGGCAGCCTCTTCGTTTGCGGCTTCACCAGGTCGCAGTCGTTTATAGATATCGAGGAGAGCCTCACGGGACGTGTGGGTTGGGTCGGCCTCAAGGGTCGACTCGACCAGACCAAGCACATCCAACACGCGAATCGAACCGAGTTTCAAGGCTTCGATGCGACGAGCCGTTTCACGGTCGATCTTCTCGCCCTTCTTGATGATCGTCTCTTCACCGACAACCAAGTCCTCCAGGAATCGCTTTCCGATCAAAACCTCAACATCCGGCTCTTCAAGAGTGACCTCTTTGCTGAATGCTTTGAGAATGTCGTCGTTAGTGCCTAGCGGCGTCTCAGCGAATACCTTCCCTTCGCGAATCGACTCGGGCAGCTTCTCGATAATTTCTGCAGTTAGGAGCGTTCCGGCCTCGACGAGGACTTCGCCAGTTTCGCCGTCCGCAATCGGCTCGACGATTTTCTTGCCGGCGGCCTTGCCAATAACGTGATACGAGCGGCCACGACCCTTCTCAAAGTAGAAGAGAGCCTTGATCAACTGCGTAAGCGGGAGCTTTTTGGTTTGACTGATTTGAGTTCGGACGACAAAGTTTGCGTCCGACTCCACTTCGAGCCATGGGCCCTCATTGGGAATAACGCGAGCAGACACGATGACTTGCATCGAGCTGTCCACGCCTTCTTCGAAATAGAGGCCTGGAGATCGGCTGAGCTGGCTTACGATGACCCGCTCTCGACCGTTAATGATGAAGGTGCCCTTATCGGTCATCAGGGGCAAGTCGCCAAGGTAGACCTCCGACTCGATGACTTCACGTTCTCGACCACCAAAGCGAACAATCGCTTTGATCGGAGCTTCGAACGTCATATCACGGTCGCGGCATTCCTGGATTGAGTATTTAGGCTCTCCAAGAGTAAAACTGACGAGTTCTATGTAGTTTGTCTGTGTAAAATCCCAGATTGGGCTGAAAGTTGTGAATAGTTCTGGGAGTCCCTCTTCCAGAAACCACTTGTATGAGTTAAGCTGTAGTTCGATTAAGTTTGGGACCTCGAGGAACCGGCCGATTCGCTTCGAGGTCGGCTGAATAATTCTCATCAAGCCTCCGGACGTATGTGCGCGAACTTTCATGTTACCCCGTCGGGGTTATGAAGTCAACAAATTTAATGGCTTGACAAACCTTTCTGTGCGTCGTATGCACAGTTTCTTACCAATCACTCCGTTCGGGTCCTAATTTGAGCCAATTCGAGATTTCAGCGCTTGATCTTCGCTCGTCCGTTCCAACAAGCGACGGTGCATCGAAGACACATCGTCCAGGATGATCGCTTGCTGGGCCACCAATTGGCGAAGCTCGCTTATCTCCGCCGCAAGCCGCTTCTCCGTTTCCGTCGTGCTTCCTCGATTGGCAATCTCAGCCATTTTGCGGGCATGGTACGTGCCAATAAGCGTCAGTGGGATCGAAAGTCCCGCCAGCACGATCAAGAAGATAAAGAACTCAGCCATTTGTAGATTTTTCCAGTCTTTCCTGAAGAGCAGGCTCCTTTTTTTGGAGTTGGGCGCTTACAAGAGAGTCCACCGAGATCATCTGCTGATGCACGAGTTGCTTCAACTCGTAGACCTCGCTCCTCAATTGAGCGACTTCGGCATCGCCTTGCTGCCTAGCGGTGCCATGAATGATCTCAGCCATCCGCTGCTGATGCTTAACCAAAATGGCGACGATTGGAATCATCAACGCGGTGATCGGAATCATCATCGCAAGCGAATCCGGTCCAATCCCAGCGACTATCGGCAGATATATCGGCAATTCTTCTCCATGCGTCGTAACCTGAACACTTTCGTTATACGCTCTTATCGCGTAAAGGATGCAACCAAATTAACAGCTTCGCTTACGGTAAACCGCCCCTCGTAGATCGCGCGTCCTACGATGACCCCTTCGGGGCGCGGCCTAGCCTTATCGTACAGCAATTTTAGGTCCGCTAGCTCACCTATTCCTCCACTGTGGACGATCGGAATACCCACCACTCCGGAAACCGAAGCCAAGAGTTGCAAGTTAGGTCCAGTCAGCATTCCGTCCTTTGAGATGTCCGTCAAAATGATCCGCCTCGCGCCAAGGGTTTCCATCCTAGCGGCAAGGTCGGTGGCCTCCACGGAGGACTGCTCAATCCAGCCTGCAACCGCAACTTGCCCTCCCCGGGCGTCAATTCCGGCAACGATGTGATCCTCAAACTCGGCAAACATTCTGCGAGCCAGATCAGCGTCTTGAACCAACTTGGTCCCCACGATCACTCTTGACACTCCCATATTCCGCAATCGGCGCGCAGTGTCAAGACTCCGGACACCCCCGCCGACCTCAATTGGCACATTCACCGCACCAATGATGGCCTCGATTGCGTCCCAATTCTGGGGCTGACCTTGCTTGGCACCGTCTAGATCCACGACGTGGATCATTTGAGCGCCTTGTCTTTCAAACTCAAGCGCTACTTGGACAGGATCCGAGTTGTAGATCCGCTCCTGAGCATAGTCCCCTTGGGTCAGTCGTACGCACTGGCCGCCGCGCAAGTCGATAGCAGGAAGAATTAGCATTCGAGGAAGTTCTTGAGGATGCGCAGCCCGACCGAGCTGCTCTTTTCGGGATGGAACTGAGTTCCCCAAACATTAGCTCTCTGCACTGCCGCCGCGAATTCGATCCCGTATGTCGCAGTCGCCACGATGTCGTTTGTATCCGAGCACTCGGTGTAAAGCGAGTGGACAAAGAACACCTGCTCCCCTTCCAAGCCGTTCAACGCCAGTCCATCGTGCGTACGGTAGGCCAATGGGCTCCAACCGATATGGGGCACTTTTAGTCCCAAGTCAGGCGGAAGGTATCGGACACTGCCTCCAATAAGGCCAAGCCCCCGATTTTCACCGTGCTCTTCACTTACGTCAAAGAGCAACTGCTGACCGAGACAGATTCCGAGTAACGGCCCTCCTCCATGGGCGAACGACCTGATTTCGCCGGCCAGCGGGGCCAATCGTTCCATTGCCGCTCCAAAGGCTCCAACCCCAGGAATAATCAGTTTCGTAGCTCCCGCGATAGAAGACGTCACATGGCATTGAAATCCCAGGAATTCGATCGCCTTTTCTACGGATCTTAGGTTCCCCATTCCGTAGTCGAGAACGGTTATCAATCTCGCGAGCCCTTTGTGGACGGCGACCCTCTCCGCTCAGATCGCCTTGTCGCCTGTTGCATTGCCAATCCAAAACCCTTAAAGATCGCTTCGCAGACATGGTGATTGTTCTCGCCAGCGATTTTTCGAATGTGGATCGTAATACCAGCGTGCGCGCAGAGGGCTCTGAAGAACTCCTTGATGCACTCGGTCGACAACTCTCCGATCTTGTCGCGAGTGAATGGGACGTCATAGAACAGCCCACCGCGTCCGCTAAAATCCAGTGCAACCAGAACCAGCGCCTCATCCATCGGGGTGTGCGAACTGCCGTATCGAACGATTGAATCCGACTGATCGAGGGCTTGGGCAAGCGCCTTTCCGAGCACGATCCCGACATCTTCGACCGTGTGATGATCATCGATGTCCAAATCGCCTTCCGCACTGATTCCGATATCGAATTGGCCATGAAAGGCCAACTGTGCGAGCATATGGTCAAAGAAGCCGATACCCGTCGAGATATCTCGACGCGTGCCGCCATCCAGATCTAGCACAACCTGAATGCGCGTCTCTGCCGTTTCACGGTAAATCTCGGCATATCTAACGCCAGGCGCTTCCTTGCTCATGCGCACGTTATACCACGAGCAGGTTAAAAGGGTTGCGAGTTTGACATTTGGGGGCGTGCTCGTTGAGATAGACAGCACTCTGTATTCAGGCTCCAAACCGCGGTACCTTATCGGCTAGTGTCGATTCGAGCTAATCTGGAAGCGGTTCGATCCCGGATAGAAACCTCGTGCCGGAGCGTGGGAAGGGATCCTGAGGAAGTCACGCTCATCGCAGTATCGAAGAACCAGTCGGTACATGCCATTCAAGAAGCGTACGAATTAGGTTGCCGCAATTTTGGCGAGTCCCGGCTTCAGGAAGCAGTGCCGAAGATCGCCGCGCTACCCAACGACGTTATTTGGCATTTTATTGGGGTGCTTCAAACAAACAAGGCAAAGCGAATCGCTTCCCTATTTCCATTCGTCCATACCTTTTGCAAGGAATCGCAATTGTCGGAGGCAGATAAGGCTGAAAATCCAATTGAGGGCTTCATCGAAGTAAATATTGCTGATGAGGAACAAAAATCGGGAGTTCACCCCCGAATGCTTGACGGATATCACGCTAAGCTCATACAATCTAGGCACGTTCATTTTCGTGGACTGATGTCAATTGGACCGGCCGACGTTGGTCCAGATGTAATCCGTTCCTATTTTAAGGAATTGAAAGCTCTGGCAGACAAGCTGGAATCCAGTAGTATTAGTATGGGCATGAGCAATGACTTTGATGTGGCGATCCAGGAAGGAGCCAGTCACATCAGAATTGGAACTGCGATCTTCGGATCTAGGCAATATTAACCACCCTTACAGGAGGGGATTAAATCATGGAAGAGACGGTTATCCAGGAAACACCTGGCTTTATGAGTCGTATCATTGGCATTTTTACGCGTTCTGAAGAGCAACCAGAAGAGGCTGAAATGACGTCCGACAGATCTGCGACAGGTGCCTCGCAATTGCGCGCCAACTATCGTTACACAGTTACGATTCGGAGGCAAATCACCTCTTTCGACGACGCGATGGCGGCGGCAAACGGCTTAAAGCGTGGTGATCAGCAGATCCTCAATTTGTCGGCAACCGATGCAACCACGCGACAGAAGATCGTGGATTTTATGTGCGGAGTCAACTACGCGCAAGAAGGCACATGGGAAGAGATTGGCGAAAACGTTTACTTGATCGTTCCGTCAAATGCATACGTGGAAGTCGCGCCTCCTACACCGCGCATGAACGCTATGCGCAATTAGTTCCCGAGGCATTACAGTGCTAGGCTGAATGGAGCGACGCCGATCTAAGTTCATTAGATCGGCGTTGTCGTCTATGGGCTCTTGAAACAGCTCAATACGGGGTATCGTGCGTTACTCGAATTCCGAAAATGTTGCCTCTCGATGATCTATGGTCGGTCATAAGAAGAATCCCGCCGGGCAAGGTTGCTTCCTACGGGGAGGTTGGCCGGGCATTGCGTTCCCCGGCCTCCGGTTATTTCGTCGGTCGGTGGATGGCCCAGTGCCCTCCAGACATTCCGTGGTGGCGCGTCGTCGCAAAGAGTGGCCACCTTTCGATCGCCAAGAGATCTCCTGAACTGGCTGCTCAACAGGAACGTAGGCTTAGGGACGAGGGAATAACAATCGTGGATGGACGAGTTCCCTCATCCATCCACGTTTCCTTTACCGACATGCTTGGAGAAGACTAATTGTCGGCTTTAGACGGTACGACAAACGTGTAACCTAGCGCCTTGACTCCCTCTACCAATTGCTGAAGGGCGGTCGTTCCCAAGAACCAATGGTAGTACATGCCTGCCCAACCGCCTCTAACGCATTGAATCTGTTGGGCATATCCAATCATGTTCGACGGTAGGTTCACCATACCGCTTGTTCCATTAGGGTCGTAATAGCCAAGTGTTTCCGGTATTCGATGATTGTTATACTGATCATTGAATACGTAAGGGGCGTATTGAATCAGATACTGCAGATTGCCGGATGAGTCGGTCACGAACGTCAACTGCCTGTCCATTGCGTACTGGAAGTCTTTTCCAAACTCTATGTAATCGGTGGGCGTTGCGTAATAGTGAGGAGAGTTCCAACCAGTTGGCGCCGACAATCCGGCTTGACTCATCATTTGGAATCCGCTGGCAATTCGAGCCGCGACCCACGATGGAGAATCCTCGGTGATTGGACCAACGGGTACTTGGTTACCGTTAGCTAAAGTCTCAACACGGAAGAATTCTACATCAGAGGCACTGACGCCGTTTTCGGGATTGGGAACGTTGTCGTATTGGTGCGATACGCCATGCATAATCAACTGGGCTCCCTCGGAGACCATGTACTGCAAGTCTGATATGAACTGCGGGCTGTTTTGCACCTGCATTTCAAGCGGGACGCCACCGTTATAGACACCCAGAGGATCTTTGTAGTCCGGGATCACGCAAACCACATACGGAATGTTTTCTGCGTAAAGTGTGTCCGCGATTCCCCTCAGCGATGCTGAGTCGCAAATTGCACTCACATCTTCAATTCGCAATACCGCTCGCATCGCGTTTGTTGGCGTGATGCCCGTCGTGTCGTTGAGGATGTCTGCGAAGGCGAGCATGCGATCGTCTCCTCGGTCGTACGACACGAACTCGAGAGGATTGTCGGCGACGTACCAGAAGTTGGCGCCCTGAGTGATATAAGGAGCGGTCGTTGTTCCGTTTGAGCTGGTTGCCAAAACGGTAGCGATCGTTGGGTCGTTGATAACCGTATCCCCTTGAGGCGGATCATCCTGCTCCTTGGTCAGAGTCGAGTTTTTGTAGTACACGGTGGGATAGCCCGTTCCGTCAATATCTGCAAAGTTGAAGCCGAATTTGTTGGTAAAAGCGGTAACCCAAGCGCTCATATCCGCCGTCCAGGCAACTTCCCAAAGGTTGTAGCCCATCCATACGAAGTTGTTCGTGGTCGTAAGCACATCAGCCTTGAAAGCCGCCGGCAACACATTTCCATAGCTGGTGCCCAGGTAGTAGGAAGAACCGTAAGATGCCAACTGACCCGATTTATAGTTCTCTACACCTTCGCGCGTAACTGTCACTCCAAAGTGAGCCAAAAGATTTCCGATCTGGTAGGCGTACAACGATCCGATCCAGCCATATTGACCGCTGGAATCGTATAGTACGAGCGCGGTAGGAACGCCAAGGTTGCTCCTCCGGTTGCTCAAATGGTTCACGGTCGTTCCAGGACCGGCCAAGTAAGGCTTGAAATCCTTGATCTTGAAGTTCTTCTTGGAAATTGTCTTGACCCCGCGAATTCCTAACACTCGGGGCGTTCCGACCATGTGAGGTCCAAGAAGTTGGAGCTTCTTGTGGCTCCCTCCCGCTGCCTGATGAAGAGCGGGCGGAGTGTGGTTGGCTTCGGACGGTGTCGCTTGGCTGGCTCCGAATATGCCGATCAGGGATAGGGCAATTAGACTGTTCACTTGTCTCTCCTAAAGTTTCGTGAGATTGCTTTTCCTAACGACTGCGCCGCCATGCGACCGCCGTAACGTAATTTCAAAAATTGCTTAACAGGTTAGTTAACCGTGTAAATTCTACGTGATAAAGTCGCGGAAAAGCAGTACACAACTTATTAGTGACTTTCTCAGCACAACTTCTTGAGGGTTAATCCGAACAATCATCAATGAAGGTCCGCTTCAATCTGCCTTTGAGATAGGTTGGCCGGAAGATGACTTCCGGCCAACCATCCACTTCAAGGCGCAAATTACTGGTTCGAACTCTTCCCTAGAACGTGTTTTTAGAAGGGTCCACGAAGGTGTATCCCAACGCCTTGATCCCATCGACAAGCTGCTGCAAGGCAGTCGTCCCAAGGAACCAGTGATAGTACATACCTGCCCATCCGCCCCGAACACACTCGATCTGCTGGGCATATCCGATCATATTGGAAGGAAGGTTAACCGACCCGCTTGTCCCGTTAGGATCGTAATAACCGATTGTTTCCGGAATGCGGTGGTTGCCATATTCGTCGTGATCGACATACGGCGAGTATTGAATGAGATACTGCAGGTTTCCGTTTTGGTCCTTCGCAAAGGTCAGCACTCGATCCATGCTAAACGTGAAGTCCTTGCCAAATTCCGTGTAATCGGTAGGAGTTGCGTAATAGTGGGGAGAGTTCCAGCCAGTTGGCTTCGCAAAGCCAGCCTCCTTGAACATGGTAAACCCGCCTGCGATCCGGGTCTTGATCCATGAAGCAGAATCCTCAGGAACGGGGCCGATCGGCTCCTGGTTACCATTCGCGTCGGTCTGCACAATGAAAAACTCGACGTCCGCGGCGCTTACCCCGTTCACCGGATTGGGCACGTTTGAGTACTGGTGGGTCACCCCGTGCATGATCAACTGCGCCCCTTTCGACTGCATGTACTGAAGATCCGATACAAACTGCGGACTGTTCTGCATCTGAATCTCAAGAGGCACCCCCGCGTTGAAAACGCCGAGCGGGTCCATATAGTCCGGAATCACGCACACAACGTAGGGAATATTCTCTGCATAAAGTGTGTCGGCAATGCCCCGAAGAGATGCCGAATCGCAAATTGCGCTCACATCCTCAATCCGAAGGACTGCTCGCATCTCCGTCGATGTGACGATGCCAGTCGTGTCATTCAGCGTATCGGCAAAGGCGAGCATTCGGTCGTCACCCCGGTCGTAAGACACGTACTCAAGGGGATTGTCGGCTATATACCAGAGATTCTGCGACCGCGTGATATAGGGCACAGTGGTCGATCCATTCGTGCTGGTAGCAAGGACCGTCGCCATCGTTGGATCGAGGATCGTGGTATCTCCTTGCTGTGGGTCATACTGGGCCCTGGCGCAGGTCAGAGATGAATTCTTGTAATTGACGGTGGGATAGCCCGTGCCGTCCAAATAGGCAAACTGAAATCCCCATTTGTTCGTGAACGCCGGATTCCAAGCGGTACCCGCTTTGTTCCAAGCAACTGACCACAAGTTGTAGCCCATCCAGCAAAATGGGTTGTTGTTTGCGACGAAATCTGTCTTAAAGGACGCCGGAATCGAATTGTAGTAGGTCGTACCGATGTAATAGGCCGAAGTGTATGCAGCAAGGTCTCCAGTCTTGTAAGACTCAATTCCCTTTCGCGTAACCGTAACTCCAAAGTGAGAGAGCAGACAGCCTATCTGATAAGCGTATAGGCTCCCAATCCAGCCGTAAGTGCCGTTCGCGTCGTACAGAACCAGCGCAGTTTGGACCGCGGTGTTCGACCGGCGTGTTAAATGGGAGACCGTTGTTCCTGGCCCTGCCAAATAGGGTTCGAAGTCCTTGAGCTTGAAGTTCTTCTTCGGAATCGACTTGACTCCCAACAGACCCCATGGACCTGGATACCCATGCATATTCGGACCCAAGACGTTTAGCTTCGATGGCTGCTTATGCGCCATGGCTTGGGACGTAAAAGCAACTTGTCTGGCGGTCACCGGCGCTTGATACCCACCACCCAAAACACCGATTAGAGATAAGGCGACTAAACTGTTCAAATTTGTTTCCTTTGCATGCTCGCTTTGCTTTACGATTGAGGGTGAGGACGATCTCGGGACAGACCTCAGATCAACAAAACCGACGAATGATTCATTTAACCGGTAAAACGGCACTGGCTTGTGTCACGAGAATCCATTACATGCAGACGCTTCTCGAGCATTTACAATCTGGTCTTTGCAAAGGACTTTCCTGGGGTTCTGAATTCAGCTTCGCCATGGACCCACGAACTAACATCGCATAAGGCGTATCAAGATCGAATCAGGGAAGTTTAACCATCCAACGTTCAGGTTGAGGAAGCAACTTGAAACCACATTGCGAGTAGATCGGATGGGCGTCTTTCGTCGCTAGCAACCACCGCCTCATATCTTGATGATCGGGGTGATCGAGTGCATAGTGGACCATGGCTTTTGCGAGTCCCTTGCCTCGATGTGATTGCTCAACGAAGACGTCGCAAATCCAACCGAAGGTCGTCCGATCGGAGACCACTCTCATATAACCTACTTGTTCCCCGCCGAAGTAGGCGCCGACCACGAACGAACTGTGCTCTGCCGCGCGAATGACGCGTTCAAGAGTAATTCCTGGACTCCAATACGTTTCTGTAAGCCAAGCGTGAACACGCCCGAATTGAACGCGAGCAAGGTCCCTATCTAGCTCGTAATCGCCGAAATCGATCTTCATAATTGATGTGATACCAGGTGACGCATTGAGGGCAGAAAACAGTTTGGCTAGGAGCGCACAGGTTTCATGGCGCCCGAAAGCGACTCGGCGTCGAGCCCTGAGCACGCTTACTCAAATCTTAGAAATACATTTGAGGGCAAAGGAAAGGTCTCAGGATTAACTTTCCAAATTGCCGTTGGCTCATTAGCACTCTACGAGGTACACTGCCAAAACTTGGCCTAGAGATAGGCCTTTTAAATTTAAAAACGAAGATTGGAGGAATTCAGATGGCGATCCAACCATTACATGATCGAATCATCCTGGAAGCATCAGCAAAGGAAGAGCGGAGCGCTGGTGGCATTATTTTGCCGGATACCGCTCAGGAGAAGCCGCAGCGCGGGACGGTTCTTGCCGTCGGTCCAGGCAAGCGCTTAGACAGCGGTCAGCTTGCCCCAGTTGATGTAAAAACAGGTGACTTGGTGCTTTACGGCAAGTACGCAGGAACCGAGGTTAAAGTTGATGGCAAGGATTATATTATCCTTCGAGCCGAAGACATCTTGGCCGTGCTTGTGAGCGAACCAGCTCTAGTCTGAGCTTAAGAGAAGTGAATTGACGGTACTTGGTCAGCCGTGGACGGAGATTTGCATGGGTGGCAGCGCCACTCATAGCACTTTTCACGGCTAAGTACGTTCCCTAAACGAGGTATCAATGGCAGCAAAAGAAATAAAATACACAGACGAAGCACGCAAGCTCCTAGAGATTGGCGTTGATAAGCTTGCGAATGCGGTTAAGGTCACACTTGGCCCTCGAGGCCGAAATGTAGTGCTCGAAAAGAAATTCGGATCCCCAACCGTCATTAACGACGGTGTGACGATCGCAAAAGAGATCGAAGTCGAGAACCGATTTGAGAATATGGGCGCACAGCTCATCCGCGAAGTATCGAGCAAAACCAACGACACCGCCGGCGATGGCACTACCACCGCGACGGTCTTGGCGCAGGCGATCTTTAAAGAAGGCATTCGAAACGTGGCGGCCGGTTCAAACGCAACCCAAATCAAGGTTGGTATTGAGAAAGCAGTCGACGCAATCGTTGCCGAACTGACAAAAGCAAGCACTTCCATCAGTGGCCTAGACGCAATCACTCAGGTTGCGACGATTTCGGCCAACGACGAGGAACTCGGAAAGCTCGTCGGCGTGATCATTAACAACGTCGGAAAAGACGGAGTGGTCACGGTCGAAGAGAGCAAGAGCACGGAGACCACCTACGAGACAGTGGAAGGTTTGCAATTCGACAAGGGCTTCCTTTCCCCCTATTTCGTAACCGATGCAACTCGCATGGAAGCGATTTACGAAGAGCCTCTCATCCTTTTCTATGAGAAGAAGATCGGAAACGTTCAAGATCTCGTCCCGATGCTTGAGAAAGTCCTTCGAATGGGCAAACCATTCGTGATCATTGCTGAGGACCTCGAGAACGAAGCGCTGGCAACTCTGGTTCTGAATCGAATTCGCGGCAACTTGCCCCTCGCTGCAGTCAAGGCCCCCGGTTTTGGCGATCGGCGAAAGGCAATGCTTGAAGACATGGCCATTCTCACCGGTGGCCAGTTCATCAGTGAAGACCTGGGCCTCAAGCTTGAGAACGTGACGCCCGAAATGCTAGGCACCTGCTCCAGGCTCGTTATCACGAAGGAAACCACGACAATCGTTGGTGGAAAGGGTGACAAGGCGCTTATCGAAGGTCGATTGCGACAGATCAAGTCGCAGATTGAGAACACAAATAGCTCCTACGATAAGGAAAAGCTCCAAGAGCGACAGGCGAAGCTTTCCGGTGGCGTTGCCGTTCTAAAGGTCGGCGCGGCAACTGAGACGGCTCTAAAAGAGAAGAAGGCTCGTATTGAAGATGCGCTTGCCTCGACTCGGGCAGCTCTTGAAGAGGGCATCGTTCCTGGCGGCGGAGTCGCCTTGCTAAACGCAGGAAAAATCCTTGAGACGCTGAAGCTTGACGGCGATGAGCAGATCGGCGTGAACATCGTCCGGAAGGCGATCGAGTCCCCGCTTCGGACAATTGCTCAGAACGCGGGACTGGAAGGTTCCGTGGTTGTTGAGACGGTCAAGCGCGAAGGCAAGGGATTCAATGCCGCCACGTTAATCTTCGAAGATCTTGCCAAAGCTGGCGTTGTCGACCCCACCAAGGTTGTCAGACAAGCCTTGCAGAATGCGGCTTCGATCAGTGGCCTTCTACTCACCACCGAAGCAATCGTTGCGGAGATTCCGGAAGACGAAGACGAAGGACACGGAAACGGCGGTCATCACCACCATCACTAGTCTGACGCGGTAGTGCGTCGGTAAGCGGATAGGGCTCATAAGATGTAAATGTCTTGTGAGTCCTATTTAGCTTATTGGTCGGAGCTATAGCATTGAGGGTAGTCGGTGGCTTGCCGAACGATATTCCCTCGACTACCCGTTAATCTCAGCAAATCGCTTGTAAACTAAGGACATCCTGCAAGCCCAACAGGGAAACTAATTATGCGTAAACTCATTCGAGGCATTGGCGCTCCGATGCTTGCTCTTGTTTTGACGACGGTGTGTGCTGCTCAGCAGTCCGATCCCGTGACGCTGACCGTCGGTAGTCCCGCCCCACCCCTGGAAATTAAGAAGTGGATCAAGGGCACTCCGGTGACAACACTTGGTCATGGCACCGTCAACGTCGTCGAATTCTGGGCGACCTGGTGCGGTCCATGCAAAATGAGCATTCCCCACCTCACGGAATTGGCCCACAAGTATCAGGGAAAAGCAACCTTCACGGGTGTGAGTGTCTGGGAGGATCCCCAAGCCAAAGACGAGACCTACCTCTCAAGAGTAGATTCGTTCGTTAAGGACATGGGCGCCAAGATGGACTACAACGTGGGTGCCGATGGCTTGCAAGCCACAATGGCAAAAACGTGGATGAGTGCGGCGGGACAAAATGGCATTCCTACGGCATTTGTGGTCGATCAGAAGGGACAGGTCGCCTGGATCGGTCACCCTATGGCCGGCTTAGACGAGGTCGTTCAAAAGGTCATCGATGGAACCTACGATGTCAAGGCTGAATCCGAGAAGGCGGCCAAAGAGAAGGCGGAACAGGAGCAGATCGCCAAAGACGCAGAACCGCTAGGCAAGTCGGTGCAAGCAGGAGACCTGAAGACCGCGAGAATCGAACTAGACAAGCTCATTGCCAAGCACCCAGCGCTTGGCGACCAACTCTCCAGCAGATGGTTCACCTTCCTTCTTGCCAAGGACGAGACGGCAGCCTATGCATATGGAAAAGAACTGGCGCACGGAAGACTCAAGGACAATGGCGATCTACTCAACTCGATGGCTTGGTCAATCGTCGATGACAATAGCAAGCTCAAGCACCCTGACTATTCAGCGGCAGTTCTCATTGCTAGACAGGCAGCCGAAGCGAACCACATGCAGGATCCTATGAGCCTTGACACCTATGCCTACGCTCTCTTCAAAAAGGGTGACAAGGACGCGGGTATCGCTGTGGAAGAGAAGGCAATCGCACTCCTATCCAAACCTGGATCTTCGATTCCCGAGGAAACAGCCAAAGAAATCAAGGATCGCCTTCTAGCTATGAAAACGAAAGCTGGCCGGTACCGATAGGAATCGACATCGCCGCGCTACTCCATAGCGTCCGAACCTATGCCGTCGACGAGGCGGCGAGTCCTGATTTCGATGGCAAGGCGGCCTCTCTTCCGAGCAAGGCGACTGAATAAGCCCGCACCGCCGGGTCAGAAATACACTAGCTGAGGAGGGATTCCGGATGGCGCCACCGAGAAACAAAATAAACGGATTCAGAACCTTTTCCACGAGTAAAAGGTACTGAGTTGCCAAGCGATGACACCACTCCCGTTTATTCATCGAATGGAAATTGCCGACGACGAGCCCATACTGAGCCAAAGAAACCCAAAGAGGGCCCTAAACCTTGCCAAAAGCCACACCGAGAATAGCCTTGTCGTCTTTATTTTCACTGACTCTGACAGCAAAGTAAACAATGAAAAGGACTCTCTTGGGTTGGTACAAGGGAGTCCCATTTGCTTCGGCTCCTAGATCCAGGGGAACTGACGCTGTCTTATGACCCGTGCTCCACGGGGCAGAAGTGGGTGCCGTGCTTTTCGTCGTATTGCTGATGATAGTCCTCGGCAAGGTAAAAAGGCTCGGCTTCTCGAATTTCCGTTACGATCTGGTGAGTCAACTTCTTTTGTTCGGCATTCAGTGATTGGCGAGCAATCTCGGCCTGCGCCGGAGAATAGACCCAAATCGCAGATCGGTAATTCGATCCAATATCTGGACCCTGACGATTTACGGTCGTAGGATCGTGATTCTCCCAAAACACCGACAAGAGCTTCTTATAAGAGACTTTCGCCGGATCATATTCAACCAACACGGTTTCGGCATGCCCGGTGGTATGCGTGCATACATCCTCGTAAGACGGGTTCACGGTATGCCCACCCGTGTAGCCCACTGCGGTCGCAACGACACCCGGCACTTGGCGAAACACATCCTCGGTACCCCAGAAGCAGCCTCCGCTGAAACTTGCGAGTTGGTTGCCTCCCGAAGGCTTCAAATGACCCGCCCCCAATTGCAACACATTTCCTGGATTGGCGCCCACCTTCCCGGATGTTGGTTCTGGACTTGCAGACGAAACTGCACAACCAATCGCGGATGCGATGGCCCCCAAACCTACGATCATTAAGACTATTGCTCCCTTTTTCATTGTCTTTATTCCTTTTTAGTTTTATCGGATCTCCCTTATTTCATAATCAGTGAACAAGGAATTGACTTTTGTCGTCGAACCTACAGTGTCATAAGGGCGTAAGAACCCTAATAGTTCCACCATTTGGAACGTAGATCAAAAAAAAACAGATATAAAAAAACCATGAAGTCTTTTAGAACAGTTTCAATCGGTGTTGTCGGTCTGGCTGCGATTCTTGCCCGCGCTCAAACCGGTTCCCAACAACCCATTCACGTGGTTGTCGATGGAACCCCGCTCGTATTTAACAATCAGCAGCCGACCAAATCGAATAACCGTGTGTTGGTTCCTCTGAGAGGCATTTTTGAGCGACTGGGAGCGGTCGTTAAGTGGGACCCCGCGACTCAGTCCGTCACCGCAAAGCGAGGGCGACGAACGGTCAAGTTAAGCATCGGTCTGTTGGATGCCTCCATTGACGGACATGATGCCCATTTGGACGTCCCGGCTACCCTTGTCGGCGGAAGCACGATGGTGCCATTACGATTTGTGAGCGAATCGCTTGGAGCGACCGTCAAATGGAATGACCAAGATCAAGAGGCCGACATCACTTCACCGCCTCAGGATTTTGCTCCTCCCGTTCAACCTCCGGTGAGAATCATCCAACCTGCTCCAGCGGCATACGACGTTATTCTCGAAGATTCAGTTATTCCATTCCGCCTGAACAACCGTCTCTCATCGAGTAACGCTCGATCGGGCGACCAGTTCTCTGCGACACTGATCACATACAATCATCATCGGTATTTAGGATTGCCGGAGGGAACCCAGGCCTACGGGCACGTTGCTTACGCTCACCCGCGGCGCGGCTATGAGCCAGGTGTGTTGGAACTCAAATTCGACCGGATTGCGACCCCACGCGGAACCAGCTTCCAAGTTGATGGCCGACTCATTGGGCTTGACGGCGGAAGTGTGAACCGGGGCGGCGATGGTGTATTCATGATAAAGGATCGAACTCGATTTGATCGAGTCGCCTTCACCGGATTGGGTTCCGGGGTGGGACTTGTCATTGGCATCAGAAATTCAGGGCCGATTACAGATGGCGCTTTTCATGATTTTCTAGGTGTCGAAATTGGAAGGAGACATCCAAATTCCAAGTCTTACCGGGATGTTCAGCTTGCGCCGGGCGCCCAGTTTGGACTTCATCTTCACCACCAAATCACGTTCCGTCACAACGTGCCTTAGGGTATTAGCCCAACGAAGGCCTCATAATCCCCCACGCGCCGCATCGCGTATGGGGGATTTTTGTGGGCTATCCAATCTGCCGCCCCAGCCAGTCACGCAATTCCACCAAACTCTCGTAGTTAATCTCGTGCGCCATCGGATACTCGTGGTAAGTAAGAGGGCAACCTTGGGATTGCAGGAACGAACGAATATCTCTCGCGCCCTCTATGGGAAGAACTTGATCTTGAATTCCGTGCTGCACAAGAAACGGTAACCTACTGAAGCCCTCATTGCGCTCGCCAGCAACGAATTCTGGCAACAAGCGTCCGCTCAGTAAGATGACTCCCGAGAATAGTTCGGGCCTTGCGATCGAGGCGCCAAGACTCATCATCGCCCCTTGGCTGAATCCACCAAGAAACAGCTTCGACGGCTCGATTCCCAATTCGTGCGAAAGGCCCTCTATCTCCTCAAGGAGGATCTCCCGGCTGTTAAGCGCCTGTTGGGCGTCCGCATGGACTCCGTCCGCGTCCCACCGCACGTCGAACCATGCGTATCCGCCAAAGTCATATTCCAAGGGTGCCCGAAGGCTGACGATAAGTAGCCTTGGATCTAATTCCCGGCTTAAACCCATGAGATCATGCTCATCCGCTCCCAATCCGTGCAACAGAATCAAGAGCGGAGGGTTGGCAGAAGGTGTCGAAGGACGACGAACAAGTGCTTCAAGCATCCTTCGAGTCTATTCTATAACGGCCCTCACCCCAAATAGGGTCTTCCGGCATGGGCCGTAACATTTCGAGCGCCGTATTTGTCCAAGACCTCCCAGGCCTTGGACTCCTCGACTCCGCCAGAAGGAAGCGTAAGGGCGAGTACCGCCCCACCCGAAATGATGGCGTTGTCATAAACCTCCGCCACTTCGGCTTCGACCCCTTGATCCTTTAGGTACCCAGTGACGGCTCCAGCAGCCACGCCGGCGCCTGTCGATGCGGCCAGCGCTCCAATCGCAGAGGCCAAAGCGCCGCCGCCGATTACAACGCCCACGCCAGGTACAAACATCGCGGCAAGAACTGCGGCAACACCTAATCCTGCACCCCAAGCTCCGCCTGCAATAGCGCCAGCCTCCGCATCCTCGGGGGTCGTGGTCGAAATCCCATGCTTTGCCTCACTTTCCAAGTGTCTTGGATTCACATGGTGAATCCGCTGGTCTTCATGCTCGTTGATTTCGACCATCGAAGTCACACCGAGCGGTGAAAAACCGGTGGCTTGTCCTGCAACGTTGGGTACGACGTACAAAGTTGGCGGAACCTCGTTTGGAATCAACTCCTCAGCAGTTTCCATATGGCGATTTTCGCTCTGGATAAGGCTCAAATCTTCCGCCTGGACTCCAAAATCGAGCAACGCACCAGCGGCTTTCTCGGCAAAGTGCGGGTCATTAAACGACGTGTATATAGTGGTTCTAGTCATCATTCTCTTCCGGGCTCGCTTGTAACGTCAGATGGGCCTATCTGAAAAGCGATTTATGGTTTTGGCGTCCCAAATGAACACGCTGTTCCTCGAAAACGAAAATCTGAGGCTAGTCCAAGCCTTGAACGAGACAGGAAAAACACCAATCCGAACGATAATGGCTTCTCTCCAACTCAAAACCACCGTCAACCCGGGCAACGGTCTTGTCTACGGTTAACCTTCCAATGGACCGACCTCCTCGACGTCGGGGTCTCGCGTTCTCCAAAAGCCCTAGGAAGCCCACTGATCGGTATTGGTTGAGTTCGCAGACATGGTACAATCTGCGACTCCAATCCTGAAAAGGAAATTCCTAATTGTTCAATAACGTCGGCTTATCGTGTCTTCAAGGAATGAAATACTCTTCAAACACCATGCTGTTCAAGTTCGCCGACATCGGTTCTTCAAGGAGTGACACATTTTGCAAACACAGTTGAGAGATAACTACATCCGGAAACAGATGCGTGGAGTAACCGGTTACCTTCGCCGTCTGGATGCAACCATCATCTCTACATTGCTAGGCTGGCAGGAGAACAACGGCGTCAAGGGGAACCTCTGCGAAATTGGAGTTCATCACGGGCGCCTATTTCTGATCTTGGCGCTCTCGCGCCGTGAGAAAGAGACTTCCGTCGCAATCGATCTCTTCGAAGATGATGACATCAACACTGGAGAACACGCGGGACGTGCAGGCGCACTTCTGAATAACGCCAAGAGACTAAACATCCAGCTTTCCGCCGATGAAGTCATGAAAGGATCTTCAATGGACCTGACTCCGGCAGATATCCTTAAGCATGCTGGCGGTCCCATCCGCTTCTTTAGCGTCGATGGCGGACACATGTACGAGCATGTTGAAAACGACCTTAAACTGGCCAAGGCTTGCATGTCCGAAGGAGGAATCATCGCAGTAGACGACTTTTTTAACCTGCGATGGTCCGAGGTTAGTTTCGCCACTTACGATTTCTTGCGAGTGAATCCTGAATACGTGCCCTGCCTTGCCACAAATACCAAGCTATATCTCGTGGACCGCAAATATGCCTCGAAGGTGCTGCAATCGTTCAAATCTACGCCTCCGGCTGGGATGAACTCTTCGTCACCGATTCGGTTCTTGGGAAGCGATATCTTCGTGATGACTGATTCTCGCGTGTCAACCGTCCGAAAACTCGCATCGAAGCTGATCAAGGTGTGATAGGTCTGCGACTTTGCGGGACATGACAGCGTCGTCATGTCCCGCATTTCCTTTATGTTCCATGTCGTCCACCGTCCTCTGCCCTCCATGGTTCTATGCACGAGGGCTTCTATGTGCTCGCCAAGTCATTCGCAGCTCACAGCAGACGATTAGGACAAACCCCAGTTTCTCCGACGTTACTTAGTGGATTCTTCGTGCTGTCCTCATTTTATTTTGAAGTGAGGACGTAACCCATTGCATACGTTCGGTTTTGTTGTGCCAGAATATCTAGCTCTTCGAAGGATGAGCACGTGCGGGCCGAAAGATCTGGGTTATCTACTCAAAATAGACCAACCTCCCATGTCCAACCCTTGTCCTCACGAATGAGAAACAAAGGCGGCTTGTGGGCCGAACGAGTTGGGTTATCGCCTGAAGCGCGACTGGTCGCTGGTTCGCGTCCAGCCATCCGGATGATGCTCATTGGATAGAGCAGTTAAACGCCCAGTTCACTAACTTGCCTGCAAGCCTAGATAATCTCAAAGGTTAATCATCATGCGAAACAAATTCGAAATAAGAGAGGAGATGTTCTTGGGTATCAACCTGCGACTCTGCCTGTATTTTTCGGCTTCGCAGTTGCCAACCAATTCTGATCCCACGATGGGACGGCGCTAGAGGACTTGAATCCTCCACCGCCCTCTCCCTTCCTGGAGCGGGCGGATTCCTAACTCTGGTCTTCCCCGCTCTCCGACCCCACAACGGTCCGATCAATCGGGCCTTTCGACACGAGCAGGATGCTCGTGCTGCGCATGAGAGTGTCATACCATGACGTACGGAAAGCCATTTAATCGAAAAATGACGTCACAGACTCAAGCAATTCCCGGTTCGGAGCAGATTCGAAACCCGGCGGAGGGCTTCGTGTGGACTCTGGATCGATGGTCCGTCCTAGATCGGTTCTTGATACTGGGGGGCGAGAGCGGAACGTATTACGTAAACTCTCGTGCCCTGACTCAGGAGAATGCGTCAAACGTACTCGAAGTGATCCGTGAGAACGGTGCGGGCGTTGTCACGCGCATCTGCGAAATCAGCGATTCCGGCCGCGAGCCAAAGAATGATCCCGCGATCTTTGCGTTGGCTCTCTGCGCGTCTCTGGGAAACGACAAAACAAGGGCGGCAGCTCTGCAGGCGATGCCGATCGTTTGCAGAACTGGTACCCACTTGTTCCAGTTCACTGAGGTCCGTAGCGGACTGCGAGGCTGGGGACGTGGTCTCCGGAAGTCAGTCGAGAACTGGTATAACGCCAAGTCATTCGAAGACCTCGAGTATCAGGCAGTCAAGTACAAACAGCGGGAGGGTTGGTCGCCTAGGGACCTGTTGCGACTAGCGCACCCGGTTCCGGTATCTGAAGGTCATAAGGCGTTGTTCAAGTGGATCGTCGATGAAGAACAGATCGATCCTTTGCCAAGAGTGGAGACGATGATTCGGTTGCAAAAGACGAATGACCCGAAGGACGCGGCTTCGATCATCCATCAGAGCCAACATCCCCGGGAAGCGGTACCGACCGAATTGCTGAACCATGCCATCGTATGGGAAGCGCTCTTAGGTCAAATGCCGATGACTGGGATGATCCGCAACCTGGCCACGACGACGCGAGTCGGACTCTTGACTCCCGGTTCTATTGCGTTGACGAGTGTTCTCGAACAACTGTCTAACGGCGACCGGATCCGAAAGGCGAGGGTGCATCCGATGGCAATGCTATTGGCTCAGCGTACCTATGCCGCTGGAAAAAAGGGTTCGGGGGTTCTCACTTCTGGGTTCCGGTGCCGACAGTCGTCGATGAATTGGACGAAGCGTTCTATACCGCATACCAAAATGTTGACCCAACTGGAAAGCGATTCTTGGTTTGGGTGGAAGTCTCGGGATCGATGGAAATATCAGCCCTGGGTTTGCCACTCTCTGCTTGCGAGATCGCAACCGCGATGGCGATGGTTACGGTGTCGGTAGAGCCAGAAGTAATGACTATGGCGTTTGCAGATGCATTCCGAAAGCTACTATTGTCGAGGCGGATGTGGCTGGACGATGCCCTGAAGCACACTCGGAGGCAGAACTTTGGTGGAACAGACTGTGCTCTGCCGATGAGCTACGCTTTGAAGAACCGGATTCCGGTCGATGTGTTCGTCGTATACACCGATTCGGAAACATGGTTCGGCAACCAGCATCCGACCCAGACACTGTCCAAGTAGCGAAAGGCAATGGGAATCGATTCAAGGCTGATCGTCGTCGGCATTACCTCGACCCAATTCACCAATGCCGATCCCACTGACCGAGGAATGCTGGACGTCGTGGGATTCGACTCCACCGTACCTGCAGTTATGCGCGAGTTTGCTGCTTAGAATCTTGGCGGAATCAAGATGGGACATTGAGCCTCGGTAGGCCTTCATGTCCTCTCTATTCGCGCCACAACACACTTTAGAGAAGGAAAACAATGAAACTTAAGACATTTGGACCCGTGGATGACCGGGCGTTGAAGCAACTCCAGCGCTGTGCAGTGGAGGCGGAGTTCGCGGTGCTTTGCGCGGACCACCATCCTGGCTACAGCCAGCCGATCGGAGGTGCAGTGGCATACAAGAACCACATCTCTCCAAGCGGAGTTGGCTACGATATCGCGTGTGGAAACAAGGCAGTCCTTACCGACGCTCGATTGCAAGATTTGGATGTGTCCACGATCATGGACGACATTGTGAGGCTAATCGGATTTGGTGTCGGCAGGCCCAATCCGGGCCCAGTTGACCACCCGGTCTTCGAAGCAATTCGCAACTCGGAGTTTCGGCCCCAGCGGCAGCTTGTCGATATGGCATCCAAACAGCTTGGAACCGTCGGTTCAGGAAACCATTACGTGGACCTATTTGTTGACGATTCCGACCGCGTTTGGATCGGTGTTCACTTTGGATCAAGGGGATTCGGGCACAAGACTGCGTCTGGATTTCTTGCAATGGCAAAGGGTAAGGCTTTTGAGGACAGGTCCGGCGATGGCGAAATGGACTCACCTCCCGTGCTCTTCGAAGTAAGTTCTGCAATCGGTCAAGAGTACATCCAAGCTATGCACGTCGCCGGAGATTATGCCTACGCGGGACGAGACACCGTGTGTACAAAGGTCTTGGAAATCCTAGGCGCTCATGAAATCGAGTCGATCCACAATCACCATAACTTCGCATGGCGCGAAACGCATTTTGGTGAAGAAGTTTGGGTGGTCCGAAAGGGCTGCACTCCTGCATTTCCCGGACAGAAGGGCTTTGTGGGGGCGACGATGGGAGACTGTGCCGTCATTCTTAAGGGCGTTGAATCTGAGGCATCGAAAGATGGCCTATATTCCACTGTCCATGGTGCTGGGCGCATTATGAGCCGAACTCAAGCGGCGGGAAGGATGAAGTGGATCGATGGACGTCCCACTCGAGTCAAGCCTGGCCTGATCGACTGGGAGCAGGTTCAGGTTGATGTCGCCAACAAGGGGGTCGAACTTCGCGGCGCCGGCGCCGACGAGGCGCCTGCCGTTTACAAGAAGCTTGATGAAGTACTTGACCAACACGAGGGGACGATTCAGATGCTGCATCGTCTTCGCCCCATCGGAGTCGCGATGGCGGGAGCCGACATATACGATCCATATAAAGATTGACCCCTAACGGTCCACGATAGAGGCCCTAATAGGCTTGGCTCAGGCCCTCCGGTATGGCTGAAAGGCGTGGGCCGAACTGTGCAACCACTTGGGATGCAACGTAGGATGCGATTCGGCCGGACTTGGCAAGGTCGAATCCTTGCGTCAGGCCGTAAAGGAATCCTGCTGCATACATGTCTCCCGCTCCAGTTGTATCCACGGGGGTGATTTGGAACGACGGGACGGTGATAAGTTCGCCTCCCGTTGAGACCAACGATCCCTGGCTGTCCTTGGTAACGACGACAAGATCGGCGCTGGACGAAAGGGCCTTTGCCGCCTCTTCAGCCGTTTCAGTATCCGTAAGACCTTGTGCTTCAAGGCGGTTGCCGATGATCACATCCACATGTTTATGAATGAGCTGAAGCAATTCATCTTTGTGGCGACCTACGCAGAACGGATCGGACAGCGACAGAACGACCTTCACTCCTGATTGATTCGCGGTATGCATCGCGTACTGGACGGACTCTTTTTGGCCCTCTGTATCCCAAAGGTAAGCAGTTACATACAGATACTTGCTCTCTTTTAGGCAGTCGACTCTGATGTCTTTCGGTTTCAACTCCAAACTGCAACCCAAGAACGTGCACATTGTGCGTTGGGCATCGGGAGTCACCAGAACCAGACAGATTCCTGTGGTACCTTCGCCGAATCCAAGGCTGGATTCAACCCCCTTGTCCTTCAATCCCTTCTCGTATTGAAAGGCGTGATCGTCATTGCCGACGCGTCCGGCATAGCAAGATTTCCCTCCCAAAAGGGACAATCCCGTCATTGTGTTTGCTCCTGAGCCGCCAGCAGCGCTAAGCACGATATCCGAGTAGATTACGGGAACGATTTCCTTCTGTCGATCCTCGTCGACAAGAAACATTCCGCCCTTCTCGAAACCTAGGTCCTTGATTAGTTCGTCCGATACGGTCGCCTGAAGATCGTAAAGGGGGTTACACATGCCGAATACATCGAAAGTTGCCATTTATTTCAAAGGAGGAAGCCACGGACATTTTGACACAGCGCTTGAGGCTGTTTCGGTTCATTGACGGTCGAAATAGAACTAACAGGGTTGGAGTTGTCTATCTAGTCCGTATTTACTTCTCGCTGCCAACCAAACCGAGCAAGTCACAAACCTTGACCGTCGACGGCGAGCGATTAAGCGTGTAGAAGTGAATACCTGGAGCGCCACCTGCAAGCAAGCTACGGCACTGGCCTGCCGCCCAATCGACGCCAATCTGCTCGATCGAGTGTTCGTCTTGTTCACTGGCGCTTACCTGCTGCTTAAGCTCCAACGGAAGCTGTACTCCAAACTGATTCTCAAACTTGTCTAACTGGGAAAAACCGGTGATCGGCATAATTCCTGGAATCACCGGAATCTCGACATTGGCTCGCTGTAGCTCTTCGATGAATCGGAAGTAACTCCCGTTGTTGAAGAACATTTGGGTGACGAGGAACTTGCATCCGCTGTCGATCTTCTGCTTCAGATGCTCAATCCCCACCCGGATATCTGGCGTTTCCGCGTGGCCCTCCGGGAAGCATGCGCCGCCCAAGCAAAAGTCGTGACGGGAAACCAATGAGGACATCAGGTCCTTCGCATGTACAAAGTCCCCAACCTCGCTTCCGGGCTCGACTCCTTTGGGCCGGTCACCCCTGAGTGCCATGATATTCACGATACCGGCATCCCAAAGCTTGTCGCCAATGGCAGCAATTTCGTCGTGGGTATGCCCCACGCATGTCAAGTGAGCCATGACGTGTCCAGCGGTATGTTCCTTAACTTGGCGACAGGTTTCAAAGCTCAAGGCTCTCGTGCTTCCGCCCGCGCCATAAGTCACCGACACAAAGTCTGGACCGATCGGGGCCAAATGATCGATCACTTCAATGAGCGCCGCCCTTCCTACTTCCGTCTTTGGAGGAAAGAATTCAAATGAGACAGTAGGACGCCCTCTACCTAGTTGATCTGAGATACGCATGATAAGTCCTCACATTCTGGCGTGTCACGTTCCTCGTTCTGAATACTGAGTAAGGATATAGGAATTAAAATAGGACGTATTGCTTCAATACGTCCTATAGATTAGGCAATGCTGCCCGCAACCGACTATTTCAAACGGTCGGCATCCTTGGTGCTTTCCCATGGGAAAGCAGGATTTCCGAAATGCCCGTTCTTGGCCGTCGGAAGGTATTTGGTCTTAAGCAGGTTAAGGTGCTTGATGATTCCCGCCGGAGAAAGGTCGTAGGTAGCCTGAACCCTCTTCTGGATCTCTTCCGGATCGATCGAGTGAGTGCCGAACGTCTCAACGTTGACCGCTACTGGCTGCACGACACCGATCGCATATGCCAATTGTACAACCGTTCGCTCTGCAAGACCGGCTGCGACAATGTTCTTCGCAACGTACCGGGCGATGTAAGCGGCCGATCGGTCGACCTTTGTCGGGTCCTTTCCAGAGAATGCGCCTCCGCCGTGAGGAGCCATTCCGCCGTACGTGTCGACAATGATTTTTCGACCCGTTACGCCGGTGTCCCCCTGCGGGCCGCCGATAATGAACTGTCCAGTCGGATTGATGTGATAGGTGATCGGGCCGTCCTCATATTCCTTGTAGGCTTCGAGAACTGGATTGATGATCCGTGTCCGAACAATCTCGCTGATACCGTCTTGAGTCAGCGATGGAGAATGCTGAGCCGAGACCACGATGGTGTTGATCCGAACCGGCTTTCCCTTTGCATCGTATTCCACCGAAACTTGGCTCTTTACGTCCGGGCGCAAGCCTAGATTGGGGTGCCGTCGCCGAAGTTCGGCTGCTTGACGCGTCAATGCGTGGGCAATCGAAAGAGGAAGTGGCATCAATTCCGGTGTCTCATTGGTCGCGTACCCGAACATCATCCCCTGGTCACCCGCGCCTCCAACGTCGACGCCCATTGCGATATCCGAGGATTGCCCCTGAATCGCAACCAGCACTCCGCAGGTATTGCCGTCAAACCCCAAGTCCGTGTCGGTGTATCCGGCTTCCGTGACCGCTTTGCGTACGACACGCGCCACGTCGACATAACCGTCTGTTGTAACTTCGCCGGCAACTACCGCAACGCCGCGTGTCAACAGCGTTTCAATAGCAACTCGACTCCTTTCATCCTGTTCGAGAAATGCATCCAATAACGCGTCAGAAATCTGGTCCGCCAACTTATCGGGATGCCCCTCGCTAACGCTCTCCGAAGTGTAAATCTTCATTTTTCAGTCCCGCAGGGTACCCGAAACTTCGTACCAGGCGCACGGATTTGCCGAAACGCATGATGCCATGGCTATTGACCGACGGAAAACGCTTGCATTGTCATCGAATTGAGATCATAGGGATGTTTCGCGCAGGAAGATTAGAAACTAGCCTTTTGTTTCATATCAGGAGGGGAAACCAAGAATGGCTAGGTTCTTTCCAGAATTTCGATAAGAACGCGAGGAGCTCGACTAAGGAACCAATCAAGAACTTCAGAAACGAGTTGGTCCGACGTTGCCCGAGTTTCCCATTAAATTTCCCATTTCTTGAGTTTGGGAATCGGCAACAAACATGAGCGCCCCGGCGCCGGACAGCGCGATTGGCCCGAGGATGCTGATTGCCTAGTACTTGTAGGGCTGCTCCATGAACCGACATCCTATCCGATGGATTCAAGTTTGGTCTCTAAATGTGCTTGGTGAGTTAGCATCGACGCCCCTAGTCAAGGCCCACATGGAGCATGCGATGACCCAACTCGAGACTGGCGCCAACAACCGGGGCCTAGGCATCCGCGTGCTAAGCGCTCCAAGTACGGTCAAGACGAAGCACTTGCGACAAGCGGAACTTTGCCCCGACAGGTGCCAGCCAAATCCGGTTTGGTCTGCGTAATTACCGATGTGCTCTTACAAATCACCAGACTTCCCTGTGCACAAGCTGGTCTAAAATGGACTCTTCCGGCTTGTGATTTGACCTATAGGGGTAGGGAGAGTCACCTCCCCCTCCCTCCGAACCGGACGTGCGGATCTCCCGCATCCGGCTCTCCAGTTGGTGGTTTCCTTCATGATAGGATCGACCGAGCGCGACGGGCCTCTACCAT
>Ga0302140_10000130_pt1 | contig 85535 bp, 72 predicted proteins | sample I_Bog_E1_1_FD_202095 | JGI IMG/M metagenome (GOLD analysis project Ga0302140, IMG submission 202095) | Peat permafrost microbial communities from Stordalen Mire near Abisko, Sweden - I_Bog_E1_1 | ecosystem: Environmental > Terrestrial > Soil > Wetlands > Peat | place: Sweden: Abisko, Stordalen... | reverse complement strand
ATTGATATCGATTCGGACATTGACATCTACTCGGTGACACGGCTTGAAGGCTACCTGATTGTCAAGATGCGCGCGAACATCAGTACGCTGACGACCAAGCCGGACGGCGTGAACCCGCCGCAGGTGAGCCATTCCGTGCTGTCAATTTCCGCCATTCTTGCGCCGGACAAGCCCACGGTCGTCTATTCCGGCTCCGACACCATGACTGGCCGCAAGTTGGAGATCGTGGTGACCGCGAAGCTGATCGAGGTAAAGTAGCTGAGTAGACACATCCCCGCCGTTGCGAAGAGCCGGCGTGATTCATAGTCACCCATCTTGGAAGCGCAGATCGTTCCGCCCCTCCGGGGCGGAGCATCGCAGGATGAACTCACACCCAGGATTGCGCTGCGCTCCATCCTGGGCTATTTTCAGTTCCTCCCTTCGGGAGGATGGTCGAGCGCGGTTCAATTTGCGGTTTTGTTATCGCACGCTGTGGCGCGTTTTGCTATCGCACGCTGTGGCGCTTGGAGTCGACCTGGAGAGTGAGGGTCAACTGCTTGTGATCGCGCAGGACGACGACCTGGAGCGGCTTGCCCTGGTAGGCGCGCAGGGCGCGCTCCCAGCCGCCGAGCGAGAGGATGGAGACTGCGCCGGCCTTGAGGATCACGTCGAAGGGGCGCAGGCCGGTCACGTCGGCCTCGCTTTTGGGCGCGATCTCCTTGACGATCAAGCCTCCGGGAATGCCGAGCGAGGCGGCCATCTGATGGGTGAGCGGCTCGGCCGTCACGCCGACATTGAGCGTGCTGAAGAAGGGAATGTGCAGGTTGCCGAGCAGCGGCGAGCTGCTGCCCGTGCTGCTGGGCATGGGCGCCAGCAAGACGCCGCCCGAGCCGATGCGGTTCCAGACATCCTGCTCCATCGCCTGGCGGTCGGCCAGTTGCACGCTGACGCTCTGTTCGACTCCGTCGCGGCTGAATTCGAGCGTGACCGCGCGCCCGGCGGGAATCTCGCGCAGCATGCGGCGCAACTGCTCGGCGCCCTCGACGCTCTGACCGTTCAGCTTGACGACCACATCGTTGACTCTCAGGCCGATCTGGCCGGCGGGGGCGTCGTGATCGATCAGCGTGATGACGGCGCCGCGCACCTCCTTGAGCTTGAGCGCCAGCGCCGACTTCTGATCGACATCGGCGACATCGACGCCCAGATAGCCCTGCGTGACGGAGATCTGAAAGAGCGCGCCGGGCTGCTGGATGACGCCGGAGACGGCCAGAGCACGCGCGCCTGGCGAGAGCGCGGCGATGAGCATCGCCACGACCGCGCTTCTATGCACCCGATGGATGGCTTCATTCGCGTTCGCGCGCATCATCACTGAATCTCCGGCACGCTGTCCAGCACCTGGCGCGAAGCGGTGCGGATGTAAGGATTGACGTCGGTATCGGCCACCGAATGCAGCACCTGGCGCACGCTGGTGTCGGCCTCGACCGGCTCCAGCAGGCTGATGGCGCTCGTGCGGATACGCGGGTCGGAGTCGTTCATCAGCGCCTCCAGCACGGCGTTGCGCACGCGCACATCCTCGGCGACATATGGCTCCAGGCCCACGAGCGCCTTCTCGCGCACCGCGGCGTTCCTGTCCGTGCGCAGCGCCACCAGCAGTGCATCGCGAATTCCCTCCGCCTTGCATTCGTGGCCGGCCTTGCATTCTGAGGCCATCAAGCCGACCGAGTCGTCGCGCACGCCGGTGGTGGAGGCGTTGCGGCTGGCCATCATCAGCAACTGGCGGATCGCCGGATCGTCCAGCGAGCCTTGAACCGTGCGCGGAACCAGTTGTTTATATTGCACCTCGACGATGTGGCTGTTGGGCTGGCGCACAATGCTGGAGACGCTGGCTACCTCCTCCGGCGCGCTGGCCGTAGCCGTGGGCGCGGCGGCAGGTTGCGTCTGATTAGTCTGCGCCACAACACTCTTCGCCGCGCGACGCTCGGCGATGCGAAAGCCACCCAGCGTTCCCGCGCCCGCGCCCATCACGAGCAGCAGGCAGGCTGCCACAGGCGCGGCTTGCAGATTGGCGATGCCATCCCGGAAGCGCTGCGCCAACCGGTCGTGCCAGCGCCGAGGCGGCAGCGCATCCAGCGCCGAGGCCAGGCGCATCCGCGCCCGCGCCAGCAGATTCGCCTCCGGCTCCTCGACCGGATAGGCATCGGCCAGCAGCTTCATCGCGCGCAGTTGCTCACGCTGGTGCGCGCACTCGGCGCAGCCGGCCATATGAAGCTCCAGCGCGCCCGCCTCACCCGCGGCCAGCTCCTCGTACTCGGCCGCGACCATTCGCTCATGTGCCTCGTTGCATTTCATTTCGACACGTCCTTCCAGCCTCAAAAAATACCTCTGACCCATTTGCCCTGCGATCCGGCTCCCGTCTCCGGGAATGCCTTGGGCGTCTTACTGTCGCAGCCCAGCCAACTGGGCGCGCAACTTCTTCGTCGCTCTAAAGAGCGTGTTCTTGGCGGTCTCTTCGGTCGTGCTCAGCATTTCGCCGATCACGCGCAGCCGCAGTCCCTGGTAGTGCTTCAACTCGAAGACCATGCGCTCGCGCGGCGTCAGTTTTTCGATGGCCGCGTGAATCCGCTCGCCCAGCAGCTTGCGATCCAGCTCCTTGGCCGGATTGGAAAACGAGCGGTCGTCGCTGACCGAGGCCAGCAGGTCGATCTCGTCGCCGGAGTGGTCCATCACCACGCCGTTGCCCTCGCGCCGCGTCTTGCGCCGCCGCATCTGGTCCAGGCAGAGATTGGTCACAATGCGATAGATCCAGGTGTAGAACGAGCACTCGAAGCGGAAGTTGCCGATGTAGCGAAAGGCCTTCAGAAAGGCCTCCTGGTAGATGTCCTCGGCGTCGTGCTCGCTGCCGGTCAGGTGCAGCGCCAGGCGAAGCACCTGCTGCTCATACTGGCGGATCAGCGCCTCGAAGGCCGCGCGCGAGCCCTGCTGCGCCTCGCGGATCAGCTCCATCTCGCTGGCGCGCGCCCGCATCCGCGCTTCGTCGGCCTTCTCGTCTCCGTTGCTCGCTCGGGCCGCTGCCATGCCTGGGTAGGATTGTACCCTCCGGGTTGCCGGCCAAGCCATTCCCGTCGCCGCGCCAGCCGGAGAAATGGGCGCGCCAGCCGGAAAAATGGGATAGATCATCGCATCCGTTGCCATTCGCATCCGCTCCCGGATCAAGTCAGTCTCCGCACTGCGATAGACGCACTCGGACGGCGCAGGTAAGCAGGCGGACGGGGGGTATACGCCTGCCGGAGAAGCAGGCAACCGTCACTGCTGAGTGAGGGGGTGCATTTGTTTGCACAGCGCCTTGGAATTCATCCCCGGACGCGGTAGACTGCCCTTAGCTATGATTCCATCCCTGCACATCACCGGTTTCAAGCTCTTTCGAGACCTCGAACTCCCCAAACTGGGCAGTTTGAATCTTTTCGTTGGGAAGAACAATACCGGCAAAACCTGTCTTCTGGAGGCTGTCTCTTCAGCGATCAAGTCCAGCCATAACCAAACCAACATCTCAGCAGCTCAACATGACCGCCGAGCAGTTGGGCAGGTGGCCCGAGTGCCGGGGAAATAAGTCCAACCACAAAATCCAAGTGCCCATGTTCGGGGTCCCCACGGACAGGTCTTCGTCCGTGGGGTAGAGGTGCCTCGCCTTTGGGCACCTGGGAACCTCGAACCACAACCAGCCGTTTTTCTTCCGCGCTTTTGCGGAAGATTATCCTCCCCTCCCGCATACTACCCATGAGAAAGGAACGGCGATGAACGAGATCGGCAACGAGCAAAACTATTCCCTATCCCCTGTTCCCTGTTCCCTGTTTTTCGCCCTACCCCCACCCCCCCCACCCTGGGTAAAACCTCTTTTTGGCTCCTCCACTGGCATTAACCTACGTATAATCAACCGCTTGTATTTTGGTAATGTTAACCAATCAGTAACATTAAACCCACGATTTTGCCCGCTCTTGGGCCAAGAATCAACCCTTTTGAGCCAGAAATCAGCCCTTTTGATGTAAAAAATGAAGGTATTCTCGGGCGTGTGGCGCCCATCCATTCCCGCGTTATTGCGGGAATGGATGGGAAAGAATGTCACTGTATTCTTGCCGGATCAAGGTCAATTCACCATCACTGCCAAGCAGGCGGGCTTCACCGCTTCCATTGCAGCAGGAACTTCGTCAGGTCCTGCGAGGTCAGGTTGCGCATATCCTCAAACTCGCCGTTCTTCTGGCTGTAGAGCAGTTGGCCGTGCTCATCGAGGACGGCCAGAGCGGGCACGCCTCGGCGCAGCGGCACCTGGTACTCGGCGGCCAGATCCACATTCGCGTCCATGTGGCCGATGTTGACGTGGACCAGGATGAAATTCGCCTCCAGCAGCGGCCGGTTGGTCGCGTCGTGGAAGTAGATGTCCAGCGCCTGGCAGTCGGGGCACCAGTCGCCGCCAAAGTCGAGCAGGATGCGCTTGTGCTGGGCGGCGGCGGTTTTGAGAGCGGCGGCCAGATCGGCCCGGGCCTGCGCGGGCTCGGGATAGATGGCGCGGCCGGCGGCCAACGCGTTGCCAAGGCCGAAGACGGGCAGCAGAAGAAGAGTAAGAATCCTCAGGAGCTTCATGGAAAATACCTCCGGAGATGATTTTAGTCTGCCAGAAAGATTGTGTGCGGCTATCTCTCGCCGTCAACATGAGAGATGATTTTTCCGGGCGTCAGGGCTTATACTCTGGGGACTGGATGAAAGACTCAACCGAGCTGCGCTTGCGCCTGGAGTCGTCGCAATATCCCGATCTGGGAGCGATGATGGAGGGCTATGCGCGAGCGGCCGCGGAGATGGGCCGGAGCGACTTCCAGCAGAAGCTGGACTTTACTTCTGAATCCATCGACGCGCTGGACGAGATCCTGGTGCGCGTGGGCGAGAGCCCGGAGCTGGAGCTGGAGTTCGAGGTGCGGCTCTGGGGCAGCTACCTGGGCGAGGTGCTCAGGCGGCGCTACGCGGGCAATTGGGAGATGACGCAATATCCCGGCGGCGTGATGGCGGTTCCGGCCATCGAGGTGCGCGGCTCGCGCTTGTTTCCGCTGATGAAGGTCTACCGGCGGCTGACGGTGGGCGAGGAAGAGGATCTGCGTACCTTCTACGCGATGGTGACCGAGCGGCTGGGCAAGCCGGCGCAGGTGAACTAGAACAGTGGACAGTAAACAGTCGCGGGGTTTTGCTGACCACTGTCAACTGTTCACTGACCACTGTCCATGTGCGACAATATTTTTGTAAGTGCGTGCGCAGCGAAAGCCGCAGCCGCGGAGGATGAATCCATGGGCGATCTGTTTCAGCCGACCCACCTGTTGGTGATTGCGGTGATTCTTTTGGTGCTGTTCGGCGGCAGGAAGCTGCCGGAGCTGGGCAAGGGACTGGGCGAAGGCATGAGGAGCTTCAAAGAGGGCCTGAAGGGCGTCACTGACGCGCCTGCCCCGCCGCCCGCCGTCGCGCAGCAGAGCGCGGTCGCGCCCGTTCAATCCGCTCAGCCTGCCGCAATGGAGTACGTCACCTGCTCGCGCTGCGGCGCCCGCGTGGAGAATCCGATGGGCTTCAAGGTCGTCGATTACGTCTGCCGCTCCTGCCAGTCGCGTTCTTAACCGGCGCGCACTTCCGCCAGCCTGAAAGTTAACTCTGGCCGTCATTCCCCCGCTCGCCAAGGATCAATGAAATGACCGAACGGACGCGGCTACGCCGCCTGCCGCAGCGCGGCTCCAACGAGATCGAGGCCGTCTACGCGATTCTGGACGCGGCCTTTCTGGCGCACGTCGGCTTTGCCGTCGATGGTCTGCCGTTCGTAATTCCCACGCTCTTTGGCCGGGCGGGCGACCGGCTCTACCTGCACGGCTCGGCGGCCAGCCGCATGATGCGCACGTTGGAGTCGGGCGTGCCGGTCTGCCTGACAGTGGCGCTGGTGGATGGTCTGGTGCTGGCCCGCTCGGCCTTTCACCACTCAATCAACTACCGCTCGGCGGTGGTCTTCGGCACGGCGCGCGCCGTCGAAGATCCCCAGCGGAAGAGCGAGGCGCTCAGCGTGATCAGCGAGCATCTGATCGCCGGGCGGTGGGCGGATGCGCGCCCTCCGAACAGCCAGGAGTTGAAGGCGACCGCGGTGCTGGAACTGACCATCGACGAGGCCTCGGCCAAGGTGCGCACGGGCGGCCCCGCCGACGATGAAGAGGATTACGCGCTGCCGGTCTGGGCCGGAGTTCTGCCGCTCACCATGCGTGCCGGCGAGCCGCTGGCCGACGAGCGATTGATGGAGGGCATGCCGCTGCCGGGCTACATCAAAGAATATCGCCGCTGAGTTTTGCAGAGCAGAAAAAAGAGAAGAGCCGCCTCGAATGATCTTCGAAGCGGCTCTTCTCTTGCGAAAGGAACAAACTACTTTGTGTCCTGCCCCGAGGGGTAGTAGCCCTGCTTGTTGATGACCTCGACGTTGGGGCGGTCGACGCGCACCTCGATCTTGCGGAATTTGCCGTCGATCAGCGGCTGGTGGCTGTAATAGCCCAGCGTGTACTGGTTGCGCGCCTCTTCGGCGATCTTGGCATAGCTCTTCTCGATGCCGTCGGTGCCGCGCTCGGAGTCGGGCACGCCGCCGGTGGCATAGATGTACTTGGCCAGCAGGTTGTCGTACATGGTGAAGGGCAGGTGGATGTGGCTCAGGTAGCCCTCGCCCCAGCGGGCCGAGTCGCCCACCAGCGTGCCGTAGACGGCGGTCTTGTTGGTCTCCAGGTAGCGCAGCACCTCTTTATAGGTGGCCTTGCTGCCGTACTCCTTGCCGTCGCTGATGACGTAGATGACGCGGCGGCGGCCCTTGGGGCGCGACGATAGCTCCTTGGCCGCGGCCAGGATGGCGTCGTTGAGGGTGTGAATCTCCTTGGGGATGGTGATCCAGTTGCCGTTGCCGGCCGAGCCGCCCGACTGCAGGTTGGGATCGACGCAGTTGCCGTTATTGCGCACGTTGCAACTGGCGAAGGGGCCGTCGTTGATGGGCACCAGCATATCGCTGCCGGTGGCCTTGGCCAGGGCCAGCACGGCGGGCACGCGGGCGCTCTGCGCGCCGGTAAAGCCGGTGCGCTCCTGGGCGCCGTTGTTGTAGGTGAAGATGGCGATCTCGTCGTAGGGCGTAAGCGCGCCCTGGATGGCCTCCAGCGAGTTGTTCACCTTGCTCATCACATCCGAGGTCAGGCTCTGATCGATGACAAAGGCGATCGAGAGCGGGAAGGAGTCGGTTGTGAAGAAGGCGATCGGCTGGCGAGTGTCGTTCTCGTAGACCTTGAAGTCGCGGTAGGTGAGGCCGGAGACGAGTTTGCCCTTCCCGTCCTTCACCGTGACCGGAACCTCGACGAAGTTCACGTTCAAGTGAATCAGCGAAGAGGCTTTGTTGACGCCTTCGCCGGCACCGGGCAACTCGGGCGCGGCTGTCTGCACCTCGTCCTTTTCCGGCGCGGCGGGCGTGGCTGCGGCGGGCGCGGGCGCTTGCTGCTGCTCCGGCTCATTGGAGGAAGAGGTTGGGCTGGAGGAGTCTTCGGTTCCGGCACCGGCGCCGGGAGTAATCGGTCCGCTCACATCCGAGAGCGGCTTGGGTGCGGTGGGCGAGGGGGCGTCGGGCACAGCCGATTGCGACGACTGGGCCATCGCCGGCCGATTCGGGCCTGAGCTCAGCAGCGCGGCCAGCGCAAGTGCGGGTAAAGCTAGCTTCACAAGCATTCTCCGTGGAAACAGTGCTGCAAACGTCAGAGTATCAGACGCGCCAGCGCTGCGTAGGTTGCACAGGGCTGGAAAATGCGGGCGTCCGGCGGAGAGGGCCCGTTCCGGCCCGCGGCGGGAGGCGGAGGCGTCGGCTGTGGAGAACAGGGCGGAGATGCGCAAAGTGTATCGTTCTGGGACAATCCAATTACCTTTGAATGGTAACCCGTAATCTGGCGCGGCCTCTGGATTCTCATTAACATCGGCTCATGTCGAAAATACTTTAGCTCTTCTGAGAAATATTTTCGACAAGCTGAAGAAGCCACTTCCAAGGAGTCCGCTATGATGACCAACTGTGCAGTCGGTGACGATTTTGAGATCAGCCCCCGCTTCCGTCAAACCGTTGAAGAGCGGATTGCGCGCCTGGAAAAGGATGCCGAGTTTGACGAGGCGCAGGTAGCCTTCCTGGTGGACGGCGATCACATCCGCCGGCAGATGCGTCTGGTGGCTATTCAACGGGCCGAGGCGCTCCGGATGCGTCTCTTCCTGGACCGCGCCAACACCCGGCTTCCGCGCCCGATGATAGCGCTCTGATGAGCCCGCAACTGTTTTTTTGACTATTTCGCAGCTGCTTTTATAACTATTTATAGCTCGCCTATCTCATAAATTAGAGTTCGTGTAAATTACAACTAATGGAAGCACAAAGGCCGCTCCTTACTCGCGAGGCGCGGCCTTTGTTGCGGAGAAAAGCAGGGATCAGGTTTCAGAAAGCAGCCGGTTGATAGTAACTTGCCGGAGCGGCTCTGAGGGCCATCCCAGTGATTGCCGGTGATAGGGTAGCCTTCTCGTCCTCGACAAAGGCATCGCAGAGCTTGGCAAAGAGTGCCTGGCGGCCGGCCAGCTTCAGCTGGCGCTCGCGCATGAAGCCGAAGCGCAAGCTGGAGTGCGGCTCCAAAGAGGAGAGAAATGCGGGCGAAAAGAACTCCTGGGTATCGGCCACGGCCATCAAAATCAGCGATCGCCAACTGAAGCGCAGCAGCTCCTTCAGCGTTGCCGAGCCGTTGGCCAACTGCTCCATGCGCGCGCTGACCATCCGGCTAAAGCAGAGCAGTTGCGCGACCTCCGCATCGAGCGGCATGCCCCGGCGCGCGGCGCGGGTGAAGAGCGTCTGAGAGCCGCGAGCGAGATCCGAGCGCACGTCCTGCAAGTCGTCGCCCAGTTGCAGCAGCACGCCCCAGGCGAAGGCGAAGTGCACCTCGTCGGCGCTCAGCTTGGGTTCGACCAGACAGGCATCGGCCACTACCGAGCTGCCGCCCTTGGCGCAACTGACGAGCAAGAGCTCTTCGCCGGAGAGATCGGCGCCCAACTGCCTGAGGCTCTCGCCCTGGGCGCGATGAATAGCCAGCAGGCTCGCGAAGACCTGCGGGAAGCGCGGCCGCGGATATTGCTCCTCGATCATGCGCACCATCGCCCAGACCGAGGCCTCGCGCGCGCTGGTGGCGGGGGCTTGGTCGCCGCTGAGCCGCCGCCGGAAGCGCTCGTTGAAGCCGCATTTCTCCGCCTCTGAGATCAGGGGATCGTCCAGGTAGTTGTCGCTGTAGGGGTAGAGCAGGCTGTAGGCCACAATCGACGGCGTTAGCTCCATCGGCTGCCCAGTGAGCGCCTGCATTCCGCAGGCGATCCAGGCGTTGCGGCAGGCCTGAATCGTGTCTTCCGTGCTGAGGGCGGGGTCGTAGGCGCGGGTCCAGCGGGCAAACTCCGCGCCGATGGGAAGAAAACGCTTGCTGAGCAGCTCGATGGAGGCCGCATCCAGACCGAGCGCGCTGGAGGCAAAGACGGGAAAGAGCGCCGTGATCTTCTGTTGCGCCTCGCGCCGTCCGGCAGAGCCGCGCTGTGCAGAGCGGGCCGCGCGCTCCGCCTCCTTCAGTCCGCGGTCGTAGGCCCGTTCGTGGGTGCGCTGATCCTGGAGTGAGTGACGCGGCATGGCGGGCAGTAAACTCCGCGCGCAGCTCTTCCAAGCCACGGCGCTTGCGGCCGTCTGCGCCTCGACCCAGCTCCAATTGAAGTGATCTTCCATGACTGCTTGTTGAGTACGAGATCCCGCGCCGCAGGGTTCCCTTAACTGCGGAGACGGCCGGCATTTATCGGCACATATTGATTTGGCATGAATGGAATCTGGCATGAATGCTGGATGAAAATGGTCTAAGTGAGGGGAAAATAGTGGGGATCGGCGATCCAAGCGTCGCGAGCAGCACTGTTTTTGGGTCATCCTGCGGGCTTTTCCTGCCGTAATTCACACGCTTTCAACAGGAAATTCTTGGTGCAAGTGACCGAATCTTTTGCATCTAGCCGGATTCCCACGGTTGCATCACGATTGGCTGAGGAAGTATTCGCTTATCTTTCTCCCTTTCCATCCACTTCTTTTGGTTCTAATCTTGGCTCTCGTTGATGAATTTTAACCGGCGCAGTGCCGGATTATTTCCCTGGTATCATTCCACACATACCGGGAGCGAAGAGAGCAGCCAGGTCACTCTGCCGGTTGTCGCGCAAGGCAAGTTCGCGCCCCTTGGGGAGCGGTTTTGAGCGGGATCAATCCGGTGGCGTCAAGCCGGGAACAGCCCTCTCGCCGCCCGTTGCCGGTTTTGAAGAAGCATTGCGCCAGGCCCGCCACCAGAGCGGGCGCGAGCGCAGTGGATGTAAACGTTTTTCTATTGCAGCAAGGAGCCTCTCCCAGACCATGCGCCCCAAGAAGATTATTCTCTGTGTCGAAGACAACGAGCAGGAACTGTCCGTGCTCAAGTTCATGCTCTCCACCAACGGCTATCGCGTGCTTTCGGCCGGCAACGGCCAGGAGGCGATCGAGCTGTTCTCCTCAGCGCCGGTGGATCTGGTGCTGGCCGACCAAAGCCTGCCTCAGATGAACGGCTGTCAGCTGGTGGAGCGGCTGAAGCAGATCGCCTCGCATATTCCGATGATTGTGCTGGGCGACCCGCAGCGCATGGCCGGCGAGATGCACTCGGCCGACGCGCTGCTGGCCAAAAAGAACTGCTCGCCGCTGGAGCTGCTGGAGCGCATCAAGGTGATGAGCGCCCGCAAGCGCGGCCCGCGCAAGGGCTCGCTGCGCCAAGCGCCGGTGCAGACGCCGGTTCTTGAGCTGGCGCGGGCGTCGTAAAAGCAGTTCACTGTTCACAGTTCTAAGTTCCGCGCTGCCTACGGTCCATTGTCAGGCGATGATTTTTCTGACAACTGAGAACCGTGAACTGAGAACTGAGAACTTTCCAGCCTCTTGACTCCGGCGCGATCCGGTGGAATACTCGCCAACTGTACCCTCTTCCGGATATTCTTACGCCTATCAGCAGGGAAGTTGGCATTTTATGGATCTGATTGTCCTTCGTCTTCTTTTTGTGGCTCTTCTTGCGGGAGTCTGCTATTTTCTTCGTCCCTTCGGCCTGACGGATTGGCTGGGTGCGGCGCTGGGCGCGGCCATGGCCGGGGCGGCGATCGTCTTCGAGCTGCGGGTGCGCGCGCTGAGCCTGAAGCGGCTGATCGGCGCTGTTACAGGTAGCATCCTGGGCATCCTGGGCGCGGCGCTCTTCTGTACAGTCTTGCGCGTCGCGCTGCCGGCTGGAACCACATCGTCGGTGATCCAGCTCTTTGACCTGCTGCTGATGACCTACATCGGCCTGCTGGTGGGCGCGAGCAAAGGCGATCTGCTGAATCCGGCGGCGCTGGGCACGGTCTTTGCCGGCGAGAAATCCACCCGGCGCAGCGCCAAGGTGCTGGACACCAGCGTCATCATCGACGGCCGCATCGCCGACATCGCCGAGGCTGGCTTTATCGATGGCATGATGGTGGTGCCCGAGTTCGTCCTGCGCGAACTGCAGATGGTGGCCGACTCGACCGATGGATCCAAGCGGCAGAGAGGCCGCCGCGGCCTGGATATGCTGGCGCGGATGCAATCGAACGTCGGCATCCAGGTGCAGATCGTCACCGACGACTTTCCCTCGATTCGCGAGGTGGACCTGAAGCTGCTGGAGCTGGCCAAGAAGTGGGAGGCCAAGGTGGTCACCAACGACTTCAACCTTAACAAGGTCGCTCATCTGCATCACGTTGAGGTGCTGAACATCAACGACCTGGCCAACGCGCTCAGGCCCGTCGTGCTGCCCGGCGAGAAGATGAATGTGCTGATTCTCAAAGAGGGCAAGGAGTTCAATCAGGGCGTCGGCTACCTGGACGACGGCACCATGGTCGTCGTCGATCATGCGCGCAAGCTGATCGGCAAGGCGGTCGAGATCACCGTGACCAGCGTGCTGCAAACCGCCAGCGGCAAGATGATCTTCGGCAAGATGGAGGAGAATGGCAAGCCGCCCGCGGCAGGATCGACGGCCTACAGCCCCTCGCGCGCCAACCTGACCGGCGGAGAAGTGGAATGAGTAGGCAGTCCGTCGAATGCACCTGTCCCAAGCAGGATTGCCCCCGCCACGGCGACTGCGGGGCTTGCCGCGCGCATCACTCGAGCGCCCCGCATTCCATGCCGCCCCACTGCGAACGCAAGCCCGGCTTGCTGCGGCGGATCTTGGGAGCCGCCGCCGCCCGAACCCGCGCAGGATGATTTCCCTGTCAATCGCTCATTCGCTCCCTCGCTCCAGTTTCCTGTATTCAGAACCATGCTGGTTGTGCTTGAATGTTTTTATCTGAGAGAACGTTTGCGGTCTGCCGAACGAGGGGAATAGCTAATGGTGTACGACGATCCTAGATTTCCCAACCGCAAGAAAAAGAACTTCGATTCTCCGCTCTTTGAACCCAAGAAGGCACAGGAGCCGGCCTCCGGCGAGACAGAGGCGGTCCTGCTGCCGGTTAGCGGTTATCAGATTCTTGACGAGGAGCCGCGGCGCGCCACCAAGCAGGCTGGAACGCTGCCTGACCTCTCCGCCGCCGCTGCCGCACCGCCAGAGCCGCCGCCTCAGCCATCGATTCCGGCTCAGCCTTCACAACGAGCCGCCGCGCGTCCGCCGGTAGCCGCCGCCCCGGCGCTGCCGTTCGTCGTGGAAGCGCTACTCGCCGGAATAGGACTCTCAGAGCCATGGCGTGAGCGGCTGCGGCGCTTCGCCCAGAATCCGACGCGCGTCTACGCCGTGGCGGGTTTGGCTCTGGGCATTCTGGCCGGAGTCGTCTTTGCCGCCTTTGTCTGGAACAACGACACAGAGGGGCGCTACGACCTGGGCGCGTATACCGCGAGCGCCGTCGGCTTGAAGGGCCAGCTCTTCGTCGAGTGGGACAAGAAAGTGAATTATCGGCTGACGCTCACGCCCGCCGAGCCGGAGCAGCGGGCCGGATTTGCCATGGCGGCGGCGCTGCCGCAGCGTCCGCTGGCCGTGGAGATTCACCTGCAGGACTCGCAGGGCTTTGTGCTCTGCAGCCGTACTGTGCTCGTGAAGTTCGATGCGCGCCGCGCGGCGGCCCAGGCCGCGCCTCCGGCGGATGAGGCCATCACTCAGCCAGCGCCGGATTTTGCCGCACAGGATGCGCAGGAGGCGGCGCGGGAGCGGGATCAGGATCTCTTCCGAAATCAGCTCGGGCCGGATGGACGGGTGACATTGCTCAGCGCTCAGGGCACGATTCCCTGCACCAAGCGCGACTATGAGAAGACGACCAACTGGAGCTTCACTCCGGATTTTCCCTCGATCGCCGAGCAGCAGGCTTGGCTGAAGCTCTCCGAAGGGCCGCCGCCGGAGCGGCCCGTCGCCAAGGCCGCAGCGCGCAACAAAAAGAACACGCTCAAGCCGTTGCCCTTCACCATCGAGGGGGACGATTCCATTGTCGACTTTGACGTCTCCCGCGGCACCATCGAGACCGCAGGAAGAAAGCTCTTCCTTATCGACAAAGCCACCGCCGCTGCCGCCAATCCGGCGTGGCAGGATTACCCGGTCAACATTCACTTCCACTGCGACCAGATCTCCACCTGCACGCTGCTGCACTCCGGCCTGGGCGGCCTGCGCGTGAGGATGAAGCGATAGGCGGGAGCGAATCAGATGCGCGTTGGATCAAAAATGCATGGGCCACTTTCGGGCGCTGTGATAGACGCGGAGGATGCGAATCCGTCCTGAAACAATCCGGTACGCAAGAATATACGGGGTTTTGCCGACAACCCGTTCGCGAGTTCCTGGGACGCGCCCCATGCGTCCGCCACGCGGAAATCTGGATAGCAATTTGGCTTCTTCGTGAATGCGCGCCTCGACGGATTCCGCTGCTCGTTCGCTATCCATGGCGATATAAACTGCCAACTCAAACAAGTCGCGCATGGCCGCCTTGCTCCAGACCAGCCTCATGCAGTAGCTTTCAACATCCGCGCTCTGAGAATCGCGTTATGAAACTGCTTCATAGCCTCTTCATGGGGAAGATCCCCGGAGGTATCCGCCAGCGCCTCTTCCACGCCGGCGCGGAACCATTCGTCATAGCCGGGTTCCGGTTCGCCCGCTTCCTTCTGCCAGGCGGCAAACTCCTCCTCTTTCAACGCCTCGTCATCTTCGTGAAGTAGGCTTCGGACAAGCCAATCCAAATCGCCGGGAGGCAATTGGCGGGCTTCTTCGAGGATTTCAGCGGCAGAGCGGCTCATGATCTGATTGTAGCGCGGAATCGATTGCATGAAGAGTCTCAACCGTCATCGGCGAAAGAGAGACCGGCAGGCCAAACGATCTTCCGCACTCCCGTCAGCGCCCGCTCCTTACCGCATTGGAACGGGTCTTTGCACCGGTTTTGGCGCTTTCCCGGCGCTTGCCGCCTTCTGGCCTTACAATAGGCCTTGAGGTATTATCGGTCCGCTCATGTCATCCAACAACTATCCCTCGCGCTCCACGCGGTCGCACGGTCTGCGCTCGCTCTTCAGTATGTTCTCCAGCGATCTGGCCATCGATCTGGGCACGGCCAACACGCTGGTCTTCGCCGCCGGCAAGGGCATCGTCGTCAACGAGCCCTCGATTGTGGCCATCAACAAGAACACCGGCGAAGTGGAGGCCGTGGGCAAGGAGGCCAAGGATATGCTGGGCCGCACGCCCGGCAACATCGTGGCCATCAAGCCGATGAAGGACGGCGTCATCGCCGACTTCAAGGTCACCGAGAAGATGCTGAACTACTTCATCCAGAAGGCGCACAACCGCAAGATGTTGGTGCATCCGCGCATCGTGATCGGCGTGCCTTCCGAGATTACGCAGGTGGAAAAGCGCGCCGTCGAGGACTCGGCCTACCGCGCGAAAGCCAGCGAAGTTTATCTCGTCGAACAGGCGATGGTGGCGGCCATCGGCGCCGGATTGCCGATCACCGAAGCCGGCGGCAATATGGTGGTCGACATCGGCGGCGGCACGACGGATATCGCCGTCATCTCGCTCTCTGGAATTGTCTACTCGCGCTCGGTGCGCATGGCCGGTAACCAGATGGACGAGGCCATTACGAATTATCTGAAGCGCAAATACAATCTGCTGATCGGCGAACGCACCGCCGAGCAGATCAAGATCGAGATCGGCTCTGCATTCCCGCTCGACAAGCCGCTGACGATGGAGATCAAGGGTCGCAACCTGATTGAGGGCGTGCCCAAGAGCATCACCGTGGACGACAGCGAAATCCGCGAGGCGCTGGGCGAGTGCATCGCGGTGATGATGAATGCGATTCGCGTCGCGCTGGAGCGCACACCGCCCGAGCTTTCTGCCGACATCAGCGATCGCGGCATTGTGCTGACCGGCGGCGGCGCGCTGTTGAAGAGCCTGGACAAGCGCATCCGCGAAGAGACCGGCCTGCCCGTCAGCGTGGCCGACGATCCGCTGGCATCGGTGGTGCTGGGCACAGGCAAGATGCTCAGCGACTTCAAGCTGCTGCGCAAGATCAAGATCGACTAAGACAGTGGACAGTGGACAGTGAACAGTTAATTGCCCGGCTCTGTCTGAACTGACTGCAACTGAGCTTTGCTTCCAGGGCTTCTTCAGAAGCCGGCCAGTCGCTCATACATATTCAAAAGCTGCGAACCCCACAGGCTGCTGGCGATGCCGCCGATGCACAGGAATGTGCCCAATGGCAGCTTGCTCGCGGCCCAGCTTTCCGAGTCGCGCCGCGCCGAGGGAAGCACGAGCAGCACAACACCGGTCAGCGTTCCCAGCACGATGCCAATCCCAAAGGCGAGCAGAGCCTGTGGCAGTCCGAGCCACGCGGCAAGGAGAGCCATCAGCTTGGCGTCGCCCAGGCCGATGCCCTCGCGGCGGCGAACCAGCCAGTAGAGCCAGCGGATGAGCAGGATGAGTCCGGCGGCGGCGAGGATGCCGAGCAGGTGTTCCCCCATCTGAATCCAGAACTCTGATTGCTCTAGCAGAGGCGTTTGCGATAGGGACTCGGAGAGAACGGAGAATGCAATTCCCAACACGATTCCCGGCAATGTGGCTGCATCAGCAATCCAAAAATGCTCCGCATCAAGCACTGCGATTCCGACGAGTAGCCAGATGAAGAACAATGTTCCGATCAAAGGAATGAAACCGATGTGCGGAGAAATAATCCCCAATTGATTCGCAATCTCTGAAACGTGAAATTGCTTGGAAACTTGCCACAAGATGTACGCCCATAGCGCCGCAACAGAAAACTCGACCAGCGGATAGCGCCAGCCGATCCAGCTCTTGCAGGTGCGGCAGCGGCCACCGAGCGCGAGCCAACTGATGAGCGGCACGTTCTCCCACCAGGCGAGGGTGCGCCCGCAGTGGCGGCAATGCGAGCGCGGTTGGACCACGCTCTCGCCCGCGGGCCAGCGGCTGAGGCAGACGTTCAGAAAGCTGCCGAAGGCGAGGCCGAGCAGGCCGGCAAAGATCGTGCTTAAAATGCTCATCATCGTCGAGGTTGAGTATATCGCCCGGCATCGGCGATTCGGGTTGAGTTGCGTGGTATTCCAGATCCAATATGCAGGCGACAAAGAGCGATCCATGAGTCGATAACGATCAACCTCTTTGCAACTAAAAGTGACGTTTCCAGGGTAAAAATGGCTCATTTGGGGCCAAAAAACGGGCAAAATCGGGGGTTTGATGTTACTAATTGGTTAACAGAAGGATTTGTTATGTCGTTCATTCCTTTTGTTTTACAAGATTTTTTAGAAAAATTATCATGTCCTAAAGGGGTGGGGGGGGTGGGGGTGGGGGGAAAAACAGGGAACAGGGAACAGGGAATAGGGACTAGAAGCGCGCCGCGGCTGATGTTGGTGTTCATGGATTGATTGTGCGCTTGAAGAAGGGAATCTTCTGCAAGACAAAGCGCATGTATTGAGATCATGACGCTTGCATTCGCACGGTAGACTGAAGGTGCATGGAAACCAAGCCCGAAGTTGTCCCGGCAAATCCGGCATCGCCGCAACTGTCCGATCCGGAGCGCGCCGCCGCGCTCTTTGCCGAGTCGGTGCGGATCATGACGCGTCTGAGGGCGCCCGACGGCTGCCCGTGGGATCGCGAGCAGAGCTTCGACTCGATCCGCAAGTACACGCTGGAGGAGACCTACGAGGTCTTCGACGCGATCGAGCGGCGCGATTGGCCGCACCTGGCCGAGGAGTTGGGCGACCTGCTGCTGCAAGTCTTGTTTTATGCCGAGATGGGAGCGAACGAAGGACGCTTCACCATCGCCAATGTTCTCGACCACTTGAACAGCAAGCTGGTGCGGCGACATCCGCACGTCTTTGGCGAGGAGGCCTCGCGCGCGGCGGGCAACCGCGCAGATGTAGACGTGGCGGTGGAGGGATCGTCGGCTGCGGTGCTGCGCAACTGGGATGAGATCAAGGCCGCCGAGGCATTGGCATTGCATGCAGCAGAGGCGGCATTGCCGCAAAACCCTTCCGCGTCGCGATTGGATTCAGTGCAGCGGGCGATGCCGGCGCTGGCCGAGGCGGCCAAGCTGGGGGCGAAGGCGCGCAAGGCGGGCTTCGATTGGCCGGAGTGGCGCGATCTACTGCCCAAGCTGGTGGAGGAAACCGCAGAGCTGGAGGCCGAGGCCTCGAGCGACGACCCGGCGCGCAAGCCAGCGGTGGAGGCCGAGCTGGGCGATCTGCTCTTCACCGTCGTCAACCTGGGCCGTCATCTGGGCGTGGATGCGGAGATGGCGCTGCGCGGCTGCAATCGGAGGTTTCGTGAGCGCTTCCGCGAGATGGAGCTGGCCAGCGAGCGGCCTCTGGAAGAGCTTACCCCGGCCGAGTTGGAGGAGCTGTGGGCCGAGGCGAAGCGCAAGCTGGCGGGGGAGTTATAGAGCGTGTTTCATCAATGTGCGACTTGTTCCAACTACAATCCCGCAGGGGCTAAAGCCCGCATATTCATTGGCGGCTTTCGGCACGACTCCCACCCCATCGACTAGGACCTGTCGATGGGGGCCCCGGTGAAGTCGTGCCCTGACGCTTCTTGCCTCTCGAAATCAATTTATCCGCAGCCGGAAGTCGTGCCCTGACGCTTCTTGCAATCCAGAATGACTTAGAACTTATCCGTAAATAAGTTGCGCCGACCTCCTGGTCGGCTGTCCTGTGGGTCTTCTGACACACAGGCGGAGTCTGGCGGCGTGGACGCCGCCCGGACAGCCGGTCTGGAGACCGGCGCTACATCACTCCCTCAATTTACGGATAAGTTCTTATTTTGCAATCAGTAAAGTCGTGCCCTGAGACAAAACGGGTTGATGAAACGCGCTCCAGGAAGAAACCCCTCCATCTAACTCTGGAGGTTTTCTTCATCTCCGGCGGCGTAGACCTGGTAACGGTGGCGTCCGCCGCTTTTGGCGTGGTAGAGCGCGGCGTCGGCGTGGCGCAGGATCTCCTCAGCATCCGTGGCGCCGGTGAAGGCTGATCCGATGCCCACGCTGACCGAGACGGGAATCAGCACACTCTCCCACGGCACCGGAAGCGAGAGCGAGGCGACGACGTTGGCAGCCACCAGCTCGGCGGCTTGGGGATCGCGAATCTCCGAGAGCAGAACGACAAACTCATCGCCGCCCAGCCGAGAAACAGTGTCGCTGTTCCTGACTGCATCGAGCAGCCTTTGCGCGGTGACGCGCAGCACCTCATCGCCGGCCTGATGGCCGTAGGTATCGTTGATCGTCTTGAATTTGTCCAGATCCAGCATGAGCAGCGCAAGGCCGCTGTGATCGTGACGGGTTCTATCCATCGCATCCTTGAGCCGGTGTTCGAGGACCATGCGGCTGGAGAGGCCGGTGAGCGAATCGTGCTGGGCCAGATGACGGAAGCGCTGTTCGCTCTCGCGCAGTTGGATGGCCTGCAACTCGACACGTCTACGGAGGATGACGACCCAGCTGAGGACGAGCAGCGTGGCCCCCAGAGCCACGCCGAGCAGGATCAGGGCATGCATCGGCGTCCACCAGGAGGGCCCTTCCAGAAGAGCGACGTCGGCGTGCGAGCGGAGCAGGACGCGGAAGGAATCGGTGACCGCGACTCCGGCGCGCATGTTGGTATGGACATCGGTGATGTGAGCCGCGCAGATGCCTGTGATGCGCAGACGGCTGCCGATCTTCCAGGCGCGCGGTTCGGCCCCGGCCAGCTTTTTGGGCAGAATGACGGGGAAGACGGTGTCGCCGGAGGAGAGTTGCAGGATGGCGTCGGAGGAGCTGAGATCGTAGCCGATCAACCGGCCGTCGATTTGGATCAACTCGGAGGCGAAGCCTTTGGCAAGGATTTCTTCGGCAGTTACAGGCTGTGGTGCGATGAGTTGGTTGTTTCCCGGGACGCCGCGGAAGACGGCATCGGTAAGCACGGGCGCATTGGTATCGATGTCCACGAAGCCGACCACATCGGCCAGGGAGCCAACGGCGATCGGCGTCGCCTGTGTGGTTTGCACGCAGATGGCGCGCGTCGCGTCGCGGATGCAGAGCGAGGAGCCGGGCCATTGCAGGGTTACGATTCCGCGCAGATGCACGCGATGCATGGAAGTGGTGTAATGCTCCCACAGCAGAAGACCATTAATGGGGATGACAGGCGAGGCGTAGGGATCGCTGGCTGCCGGTTGGAGCACCTTCAGGGCGGCGATGCCCGGCGCTTGCAGATGAACGCCGATCATCTGGCCGTCGGAGTTCATGGTGGGAGCGGCGTTGGCGTCAAGTCTGACCTGAGCATCGACCAGGCTGGAGTAGGTCACGCCTGGTTCCCTGGGCATGATGACGGGAATGGGGCCATCCGGCAGTTCCAGGTGCAGCACCACCATGCGGGGATATTCGATGACGTGGTGGATGGAGCCCTCGACCTCGACCCATTGCGCGTCTTCCACGCCGGTTTTGAGGATGGCAAGGCTTACGCGGGGCGGATGGGGGGGCAGAGGCGCGCGTCCGAGGATGCGGATTCGCGGTTTGGCGACGATGGGACCGAAGCCTCCGGGCGAGGTTATGCCCTGCACATCGATCAGGGCGCCGACAAACAGCTGTGCCCCTTGCTTCACCGTAGGCAAAAGATAAACGCAGCCGGTTGCATCGTGGAGGAAGACGGCGGCATATCCGGTGCCGAAGTCGGGATCGAAGTAGGTGACGACGCCGCGCAGATGCACGGGATGGGCTTTCACGGCCTCTTGATTGCTGAGGTTGTGGGCCTGAAGCGCTGTGGAGATGACACCTTGCGGGGACGAAAGGCTGATCGATTGGGCCAGAGATGCGGAGGCAAGCGAGAGGAAGAGCAGAGCCAGGGCGAGGGCGGTTTGCCGATGAGTGAGCGCAATCATCAGGCGCACAATCGTGCTGAGCACACTCCGCTCGATCTCCCGGCCTTGACGCGCGTGGCGATCTCGATCAGCCTCTGAACTTTCGTATTCCACGGCGCGCCGACCCTCTCTCCAGGAATGCTTCATTGTACAACTGCTTTCCATGAGTTTATCGGCTGGAAGTGGAGGGTCATTACGATCTTTGAGGAACAAGAGTTCGCCCTGGCCGATTGACGCTCTTTCTGAACCTCATTGTTTTTAGTGCGATGCGAAGGGAACGAGAGACCGCGATTCCCAGGGAGCGGTGCGCGGCCCGCGCTTCTGCACTAAAGTGGACCTGTGGCCTGCCGTCTCTATCAGCCCGAGGACTTTGCCGCGCTCTACGCGCTGGAAGAGCGCTGCTTTCCGCCGCCGGATCGCTTCAGCCGCCGGTATATGCGCACGCTTGTCGGCCGCGCCAATGCCGCCACCTGGATTGCCGAAGAGGAGGGGCTGCTGAGCGGCTTCGCCATCGTCGAATGGACGCGCAGGTCATCCGAAATTGCAGCCTACATTCAAACCATCGAGGTGGCTCCGGAGATGCGCCAGCGCGGGGTGGGCCGGGAACTGCTGTGCTGTATTGAAGAGTCGGCGCGCGCGGCGAGTGCCGCGTATCTCTGGCTGCACGTCGAGGCCGCGAACGCGGCTGCCATCCGGCTCTATGAAGCGCAGCGCTACCGAAGCCAGGCTCGGCGCGAGAACTACTATCCGAGAGGCCGCGCCGCGCTGATCTATCGCAAAGATCTCAACGCAGATCATTCTGAATCGATGCGCCTTCCCGGTATCTCGTAACGATCCGGCGCGATTCTTCCGATAAGAGTAAAATGAAGGGAAAGATGTCCATCAGCAATCCCAATCTTCCCAAGTCATTCCTGGCTTTCAGAGAATACTCGTTTTCCGCATTCCTGCATGACCTGCTGGCCGGAATCACGGTGGGCCTTGTGGCGCTGCCGCTGGCCATGGCCTTCGGCATCGCCTCGGGCGTTACGCCGCAGGCCGGCCTGTACACGGCCGTGGTCGCCGGCTTTCTGATCTCCGCGCTGGGCGGCTCGCGCACACAGGTCGGCGGACCGACCGGCGCTTTTGTCGTGATCATCTCCGGCATTGTGCTGCGCTTTGGCATGAGCGGCCTGGCGATGGTGACGCTGATGGCCGGCATTGTGCTGCTGCTGATGGGCTTCACCGGGCTGGGCTCGGCCGTCCGCTTCATTCCCCGCATGGTGGTGATCGGCTTTACGAACGGCATCGCCATCCTGATCGCCTCGACGCAGATCAAGGACTTCTTCGGTCTGCGCGTGGGCGCGGTACCGAGCGAGTTTCTGCCTCGCATCCGGCTGCTCGTGACTCACGCTGCCAGTTTTAATCCCGCGGCGCTGGGGCTGGGTCTGGGCACGCTGGCGATCTTGCTCGTGATGCCGCGCTTCACGAAGCGCGTGCCCGCCTCCATCGTCGCGCTGCTGGTTGCCACTGGCGTGAGTCTCTACTTTCATCTGCCGGTGGAGACGATCGGCAGCCGCTTCGGCGGCATTCCGCGCGGCCTGCCGCCCTTCGCCATTCCCGACTTTCACTCCGAGCACATTCTGCCGCTGATTCCTTCGGCCTTCACGGTGGCGCTGCTGGCCGCGCTCGAGAGCATGCTCTCGGCGGTGGTGGCCGACGGCATGACGGGCGATCGCCACAACCCCAACGTGGAACTGGTGGCGCAGGGCTTTGCCAACATCCTCTCGCCGTTGTTCGGCGGCATACCCGCCACCGGCGCCATCGCCCGCACCGCGACCAACATCCGCGCCGGGGCGCGCTCGCCGATGGCCGGCATGATCCATGCGCTTACATTGCTGATGATCCTGCTGGTGGCAGCACCCCTGGCCAGCTATATCCCGTTGGCCACACTGGCCGCCGTGCTCTTTGTCGTTGCCTACAACATGGGCGAGTGGAATGAGATCGGCAGCATTCTGCAACTGGACTTTACCGCGATCTCGGTCTGGGTGGTCACCTTTGCGCTGACCGTCTTTGCCGATCTGACCGTGGCCGTCGGCGTCGGCATCACGCTGGCCGCGCTGCTTTACATCTACCGCATTGCCGACACCACCACCGTCACGCCGGTTACCGACGAGTACATCCGCGACGGCCTCTCCCACTCGCTGCAAGGCTGCATTCTGCCCGAGTATGTCACGCTGCTGCGCATTCACGGGCCGTTTCTCTGGGGCACGACGGAGAAGCTGGTGGAGGCCACGGCCAATCTCGACGACTTTCAGCCGGTGGTGATTCTGCGCCTGCGCAATATGAGCGCCATCGACGCCACCGGCATTCACGCGATCGAGAGCTTTGCCAAGCGGCTGCACGATTCGGGCCGCCATCTGCTGCTCTGCGGCGCTATGGAGCAGCCCTCGAAGCTGCTGAGCGGCAGCCGCTTCATCGAGGAGATCGGCACGGAGAACTTCATGCCCAACATTCAGGCCGCGCTCGACCGCGCCGAGCAGGTCCATGAGGAACGCTCGGAAGTGGCGGCAAGTTAGTGTCCTGTCTCTGAAGTTCTATCCATAAGAAAGAGCAGAGCAAACGCAGATTCTTCGCTCACCACCCCCAAACTGAAAAACGTTTGGGGCCCCGTTGGCTCAGAATGACAATTCGAATGATGATAGAAACGTCAGACTCAGGACGCTAGAGCTTCTTCAGCTTGTTCTCCAGGTCAGAGATATATCCGGCTCCCGCCTCGGGCTCCATCTGCCGGGCCGCGGCCAGCGCCGCAGTCCAAGCCGCGCGGGCTTCATCCTTCCGGCCTAGCTGGGCGGCAAGATTGCCGAGCGCAGTCTGGGCATCCACTCCGCCGGGATCGAGCGCGGCGGCCTCGCGGGCCGTCGCCAGCGCCTCATCATTTTTGTGCGCCCAGAGCAGAGGGCCGAGAGATTGCACGCGGCTCATGGCGGCGGCGCGATGGACGGGAAAACTGCCGCGATAGACGAGCACGCTATAGTCGATCATCTCGGCGGGCTGGAGGGATTGAAAGCCGGTATAGGGATTCAATTGTCCGCTGGAGAACTCGCAGCCGCTTAGATCGCCGGCGCTGAGCAGCACCGTGCCGTCGATCACCGGAGGAACAATATCGGCGCCGCCCAGCCATCCGGTATCCCCATTGGGCAGGTGGCGGCAGCGAATGCCATACGTTGCCGGATCGATCACCGGATAAGCAAAGTAAGCGAACCAGCACTGCTCGCCGGGATGGCGATCCTGCCAGTCCTTGACTTGGTAAAGCTGCTGCGCCCAATCCACGTTGGCGTCGCTCAGCAGATTGTGCACGTTCTTCGGCCCGCCCCAGGCCTCATTCGCATAGGCCATATCGTTGGGGAAGACGGTGAGGGCGCTGGCAATATGCGCCAGGATCAGCGCCGCTCCGATGAAAGCCCAGCGCCGACTGCGCGCGGCGAGAGCTGCCAATCCGGCTCCGGTGAGAATCATCGCCATTGCATCCAGCGGCAGAACATGGCGCGCGCCGATATTCATCCCGGAGAGCATCGCCACGGCCAGATAGACGGCTCCCGGCACAATCAGGTAGGCGAGCTCGCGGCCCTTGCGCAGAGTTCCGGAGAGGATGGCATAGGCCGTGAGCCCGAGCAAACCCAGCAGACCAAGAGTGGCTTTGATCGCAATCACGGCGGGAAAGTACCACCAGCGACCGCTCGCATAAACCTTGCCGAAGATGAAGGTGGGGTACCACTGCGCCATGCGCTTCACATCCACGAGGCCCATCAGATAGGACTCTGGCAGCAGATGCAGGCGGGCGATACCCAAGACAGCCGTCGCGTTGAAGTGGCTGAGGGGCTGAACGTACTCGGCCAGTGAGCTGCTCAACACAAGCCCGGCGGGACGCGCGGCGTAGCGGAAGCCGTAAAAGGCCCAGAGTACGGCAACGCCGATGACGACGATGGCCGCAAATGCCCCGCCCAGCCGCAGAGCGAGCCGCGCACGCGTGCCTTTGGGCGCTGCGATGAACTCAAAGCCGATCAGCAGCACGAGCATCGGCGCCAACAATATCCCTGAATGCTTGGTGGCCAGCAGCAGGCCGGCGGCAAGTCCCGTAATGAGCAGACGCGCGAGCGTGGGCCGCTTCACATAGCGATAGAAGCAGAAGACGCTGGCCAGGAAGAAGAGCGAGACGCCCATGTCGGTGGTGACAAGAGCCGAGTGAGCCAGCAGATTAGGATCGAAGACGGCGAGGGTGAGCGCCAGCAGCGCGGCATTGGCGCCGAACCACTCGCGCGCGGCGAAGAAGATCGCGAGCGAGAGCCCCAGCGCCAGCAGCCCCGCCGCGAGCCTCATGCGGAAGACCAGCCGCTGGCTTGCGCCGTCGTTGCGGGCCAGCCAGTCGCGCCCGTCGAGATAAGCCTCGGATTTGAACTCGCGCCCCTGAAGCGGCGGGAGCCACATCTTCTCGCCCAGGATGGGCAAGGTCGCCAGCAGCTTGACCAGCGGCGGATGCTCTGGATTGAGGCCGTAGTCGCCGGTCTTCCACATCATGTAGCCGGCGAAGATATGGTCGCCTTCATCCCAGGTGAGCGACTCGCGATGGACGATAAACGCCACCTGCGCCGCTTGGATAGCCAGTAGCGCCATTACCGCAACACAAACCCAACGCCTGGTCAATGTCATTCCGTCTGCCTTTGAACTTCGTTTATTTCAAACTACTACATTTTTTCAACATCTCATCGATGTTAAGCAAAGCAAGAATGCCGATTCGCAACAAAAATATTGACCGCAAGTCAATCCGCTCAGCACTTGGTTGCGAGGATGTGACCCTGCCGGGCGTAGTCCAATAGCTTTCCGTCGCGGGTGATGAGGCGGAAGCCGTAGAGGCGGGCGGTGGCGGCGATGATCTGATCGGCAGGGTCGCTGGGCGGAGTTCCTGGCAATGCAGTGGAATCGATCAGCACTTTGGGTGTGAGATTGGCCAGTCGCACTCCAGGCATGGAAAGCAAAGTATCGAACCACACCTCCGGAGAGAGAGTCAGAGGCAGCCGTCCCTTGGCAACCAAAGTGCCAATCTCCCAGGCCGTGATCGGCGATAGATAGATTCCTAGGTTGTCCGTTTGCGCAGCGCGAATTGCGGCGCGGCTGGAGGCAGAAAGACGCTCCCCTCCCATCAACCAGATTGCCGCGCAGGTGTCGAGTAGAACCGGTCCAGGAGATTCCATATCCGTTCTCATTACTCTTTCGACGCGTCCCAAACCACACCTGTGGGTTCAGTCAGATCGACGCCTGGAAGGAACGTCACCGTTCCGCGCATCGCGCCCCAAAGGTCGAACTTCTCTTCCGCGTCCTCATGAATGGGAACGACGGCGGCAACCGGGCGATTGTGCTTGAGCAGGACAATACGATCAGTCTTCCCCTGGACAACATCGTCAATCAATCCCAGGCACTGCGACTTGAAGGCAGTCACGCCGATTGAAGTGCTGCTTGTTGTAAGAGCGGGCATAGGCGCCTCCAATATGGTCCATTCTACATGGTCCATATTAGAGAGTCAACCCCGCTCACTCCTCCGCGCATACCGCGAAGCGAAGGCTCTACTCCGGATGGTCGGCGCTCATCTGGCAGATGTCGGGCAGATTGCGATAGCGTTCCGCGTAATCCATTCCGTAGCCGATGACGAAGAGATTGGGGATGGAGAAGCCCACGTAATCGGCCTCGATCTTCTCCAGCCGCCGCGAGGGCTTGTCCAGCAGCGTGGCGATGCGCAGCGACTTGGGGCGCTGCTGCTCGATGTGGCGGCGGAGATAACTGAGCGTGAGGCCGGTGTCGAGAATATCCTCGACCACCAGCACGTTCTTGCCTTCCATCGGCTCGTCCAGATCCTTGATGAGCTTGACGGCGCCCGAGGAGCGATGGCCGCTGCCATAACTTGTGACGGCGACGAAATCGAAGGTCGTGTCCACCTCGACGGCCCGCGCCAGGTCGGACAAAAAGATTGCCGCGCCCTTCAAAACCCCCACCATCACCAGCTTTTCACCGTTCAGGTCGCGGGTAATCTCGGCGCCCATTGCGGCAACGCGCTCGCCGATCTGCTGCCGCGTATAGAGAATCTCCAGGTTTGCATGGGGGACAGTTGCCATGCTCCCAGTATCGCCTGAAGCGGGGGTGGGAAGGCAAGCGTTCCATGGGAAAAATCGACAGCAGGTCCAAATGAATGAAAAATCCCTCGGGGGCTAAAGCCCGCATAATTTTGCGGCCTTCATGTACGGGCTAAAGCCCGTACCCTTCAAACTTACCCATTCTCAAAAACAGCCATCAATTCCTGCTATGCGATTCGCACGGCTATACTTGATCTGTATGCTTCCAACGATTCATTTCTGGCTTTTGACCATCCATACCTTCGGGCTGATGCTCTGGCTGGCCGCCGTTGTCGCCGCCTTCATCATGGACCGGGGCTTCCGCCGCGCGCGCATCACCGTTCAGGAGCAGGGCGCAGACGCCCTGACGATGGTCGCCATCGCGCTGGTGGCCGGCATCCTCGGCGCCAAGCTGTGGCACGTCCTGGACACGCCCGAGGACTTCCATTACATGCGCTGGAGCGTGCTGTGGGATACGGCCGGCTTTGCCTGGTACGGCGGGCTGCTGTTCGGCCTCACGGCGCTGCTGGTGATGGGATGGCGCGCCAAGATCGGCGCATTGCGCACCCTCGACCTGGCCGCGCCGGCCGCCGCCGTCGGTTACGGCATCGGACGCATCGGCTGCTTTCTCTCCGGCGACGGATGCTACGGCATCGTGATCAAGCCGGTGCACTTCCTCTTCCTCAACTTCCGCCCCTGGGGCATCAGCTTTCCTCACGGCGAGGTTCCCATCTTCGTTCCCGTCTATCCCACGCCGCTTTATGAACTGGCTGCGGGGCTGTTGATCGGCTGGCTGCTGTGGCGGCGCGGCGGCAGGCCGCATCCCACCGGCCTCATTCTGGGTCATTACCTGATGCTGACCGGCCTGGCGCGCTTCCTGGTCGAGTTCCTTCGCCGCAATCCCAAGATTCTCTGGGGTCTGTCGAATGCGCAACTGGCCAGCGCGGGAGCATTTTTTGTTGGGCTTGCGCTCACTGTCTGGCTGGTTACCCGCCCGGTCGAGAAGGAACAGCCAGACGGGGAGATATCCATCTGACCGGTTGTCTTGACGGCGTAACTGCTGGCTGAACAGGCTGCGCAGATAGGCCAACTTACTGGCGATAGACGCGAAAATATCCCGCAGGGGCTAAAGCCCAACATTTGTTTCGTTGCACTTGCGGCACGACTGAAGTCGTGCCCTGACACTTCTTGCCTTTCGAAATCAGTATTTCCCCAGCCTCTGAAGTTGTGCCCTGTTACAAAACCGGCCAGTTGTCGAGCATTTCCGCGGCCTGTGAACGCACGCGGGGGAAGATGATAGGCGGGAAGAGAGCCAGGATAAGCCCATTCATATCATTCATTTCCATTCATCATCGAGCCGCCGCCGGGCTGCGGAACAGCCGTTTACACTTTCTTATTCCCGGTTAGGCTATGATTTTCTTCAACAGGTATGCAAGAGAATTCCCCATCTCCGCAGACGGAACCCGAGCTTGAGGGCGACTATCGCCCGGCAGACCCGGCCAACCCGGGCGCGCTTCTAGACCCGGAGAATATCCGCGTGGAGGCGGCTGATGTGGCCTACCTGATGCGGCTGACCGAGGCGCTGAACACCACGCTCGATCTGGAGACCTTGCTGCGCCGGACCTCGGAACTGGTGGCGGCCGTCATTCCCTATCGCATCTTCGCCATCCTGCTGCTGAACGACCGGACGCGCGAACTGAGGGTCCGCTTCCAGATCGGCCACATGATCCAGATCGAGCGGCTGCACATTCCCATGGGCAAGGGGGTGGTGGGCCAGGTGGCGCTCAATCGCCAGCCGGTGCTGCTGAACGACGTGAGCCTCTCTGAGGTTTATGTCGAGGTGAATCCCGAGGTGCGCTCCGAGCTGGCGGTGCCGCTGATCGCCAAGAACCGGCTGATCGGCGTGATGGACATCGAGAGCGAGCAGGCCGATTACTTCCGCCCCGAGCACCTGCGGCTGCTGACGCTGACGGCCTCGCGGATTGCGCAGGCGATCGAGAATGCCCGCCTGTATGCGCGCGTCTCCCGCCAGGCGCAGACGCTGACGGTGCTGAACGAGATTGCCGCCGAGCTGACCTCGATTCTGGATCTGGACCCGCTACTGGAGCGCATGGGCCAACTGCTGCGGCGGCTGATCGACTACCAGATGTTCTCCATCATGCTGCTGGACGAGAAGGGCGAGACGCTGATCACGCGTTATGTCTGGCGCTTCGGCTCGTCGCAGACGCCGCTGCGCAGCCTGCCCATCACCGCCGGCCTGGTGGGCGTTGCGGTGCGCGAGTGGCGGCTGGTGAATGTGCCCGATGTGCGCGAGGATGCGCGCTATCTGCCGATGAATCCCGAGACGCGCTCGGAGCTGGTGGTGCCGCTCTTCCACAAGGGGCGCATCATCGGCGTGCTCGACCTGGAGCATACGCGCGCGGGCTTCTTCCACGAGGAGCACGAGCGCATGCTGACGACGCTGGCCGCGCAGGTGGCCATCGCCATTGAAAACGCGCGGCTCTATCAGGCGGTGCGCTCACAGGAGGCGCAACTGGAGCGCGACATCGCCATGGCGCGCGAGGTGCAGCTTCGCCTGCTGCCGCCGGTGGCTCCGGTCTGGACCAACGCCGAGATGGCGGTGCGCTTTCTGCCGGCGCGCTCGATCGGCGGCGATCTTTACGACTTTGTGGAGTACGGACCGGGGCAGATGGCGATCGTGCTGGGCGATGTGAGCGGCAAGGCCGCGCCTGCGGCCCTCTTCGCCGCGCTGGTGAGCGGCATCATGCGCTCGGCGGCGCAGCAGCAGCCCTCGCCGGCCGAGATGCTCACCGTGCTGAACGACGCCATCCGCGAGCGCAAGCTGGACTCGCAGTACGTGACGATGCTCTTTGCCCTGTGGAACGACGACAGCCGCACGCTGAGGGTGGCCAACTCGGGCGCCGTGCAGCCCTTCTTCTGCCGCGGCTGTCAGTGCTCGGCGGTGCGCGTCGAGGGCTTTCCGCTGGGCTTCTTCCCCGATGTGAGCTACGAGGAGCAGACGGTGACGACCCAGCCGGGCGACACCATTCTGTTTGTCTCGGATGGAATTCTGGATGCGGAGAACGACGCGGGCGAGATGTACGGGCCGGAGCGGCTCTCCGAACTGTTGTGCGCCCGCGGCGAGCTGCCCGCGCAGGAGATTGCCGACGCGATTCTCTCCGACGTCGATCGCTTTCAGGGCGAGCACGAGCGCTTCGACGACGAGACGATCATCGTGCTGAAGGTGCGCTAGTATGGTGAGTCGAAGGATCTAAGGCTCGTAGTTGGATTCCGAAAAACAACCGCTGGTCCTTCGACTTCCTTCGCTGCGCTTCGGTCGCTCAGGATGACAGTCTTCTGTTGAATAAATATTAGACTCAGGAAGCTAGGGAACCTCTGATCAAAGTGCTTATTGAGCATGCATTCCCTCGGGGGCTAAAGCCCAACATTGATTTTGCTGGATTTATGTACGGGCTAAAGCCCGTACCCTTCAAAATTTCGACTTAATCAGAGGTTCCCTAGAGCTCACTCCGATTATTCTGCGGCTGCTGCGGGGTTGCGCGGACGGCTGGAGAATTCGGCTTCGATGCTCTGGATGACGCCGCCCCTGGCCGACTCGTAGGCCACGCGGATGCCGTTGTAGATGGCGCGGTCGTTGGATGAGCCGTGGCCGATGATGCAGACGCCGCGCACGCCCAGCAGATGAGCGCCGCCGTACTCGCGATAGTCCAGGCGGCCGCGGAATTCATTGAAGGCCTGGCGCGAGAGCAGCGCGCCCACTTTGGCGGTGACGGTGCGGGTGAGCGACTCGCGCAGCACATCGCGCACAAAGCGGCCGACACCCTCGCTGGTCTTCAGCGCGACGTTGCCGACAAAGCCGTCGCAGACGATCACATCGGCCAGTCCGCTGAAGATGTCGCGCCCCTCAACATTGCCCACGAAGCGGATGGGCAGGGCCTTGAGCAGGGGAAAGGCCTCGTGGGTGAGGTCGTTGCCCTTGCTCTCTTCCTCGCCGACGTTGAGCAGTCCGACGCGCGGCGACTCAATCTTGAGAACGGCGCGGGCGTAGATCTCGCCCATGACAGCAAACTGAGCCAGGTTGTTGGCCTTGCAATCGACGTTGGCGCCGACATCGAGCAGCACGCATGGATTGCCCTTGGAGCTGGGCATGGGAGTGGCCAGAGCGGGACGGTCAACGCCGGGCAGCGCGCCCAGCACCATCTTGGCCGTGGCCATCGCCGCGCCGGTGTTGCCGGCGGTGACAAAGCCCGAGGCCTTGCCCTCGCGCACCAGCTTGAGGCCGACGCGGATGGAGCTGTCCTTTTTGCTGCGGACGGCGTGCGCCGCCTTCTCATCCATGCCGATGCGCTCAGTGGCGTTGTGGATGACGATGGGCAGATCGTCGTTGCCCAAAGCCTCGTCGAGCAGATCGCGCAGCTCCGCCTCCGGTCCCACCAGGTGGACGCGGACGGGCAGCGCCTTGCAAGCAAGGATGGCCCCGCGAATCTCCGCCTCGGGAGCTTTGTCGGTTCCTACGGCATCGAGCGCGATATCAATGAGCATGGGCGAGAAAGATTACTTGGCTTCGTCCTTGACTTCGATGACGGCGCGGCCCTTGTACTCGCCGCACTTGGGGCAGGCGCGATGAGGGAGCTTCTTCTCATGGCAGGCGGGGCACTCGGAGACGCCGACGGCGGTGAGAAAGTCGTGGCTGCGGCGGAGTGCGGTACGGCGCGTCGAGTGGCGCCTCTTCGGATTCGGCATTTCAAAATTCCTTTCGTCGCTCGACCCGCCGCAACCGTCATCAGCCATTCTTTCGGCTGAGGAAGCAGGCGGGCAAGCACCCTCAAATCTACTTGGGGCGATTCTCCTGGGACTCGATCTGGCTGCGTAAACCGGCCAGCGCCGTCCAGCGGGGGTCGCTTGGACCCACATCGCAGGTACAGGGCTGGCTGTTGCGGTCTGCTCCGCAGCGCGGGCAAAGTCCCTTGCAGTCGGGCTTGCACAATGTTTTGACCGGCAGGGACAAAAGCACCTGTTCGCGCAGCACATCTTCAAGCGAAAGACTGTCTCCTAAATAATAACCGATTTCCGTCTCCGGCGCAGTAATGGAGCGTTCGGTGGCCTCCGAGTCGGCGGCCGAGGGGCGGAAGATGAGGTCGTATTCGGCGGTAAGCGGTATCTCGACCGGCTCGACGCAGCGCGCGCAGTGCACCTGAAAGCGGCCACTGAAGCTGCCTTTGAGGCGAATGTCGGCGACGATATCCCGCGGGCCGCGATGCTCGTGCAGCACCTCGGCATGGCCGCTGGCCGCCAAAGGCCCCTGCTGCTCGGCCTCTTGGCCCAGATCGACCAGGCCCGGAGCCAGTTCGAGGTCAAAGTCGATCGGCTCCCGTTCCAATTCGCTGACGATGAATTCCATAGACTGAGCCTACGGCGGTTGTGGCGGGTGAGTCAATGCGGCCCCTTGCCGAACGCGAGATCCGCACAACTATCAATTGACGCCATACGCGAAAAAGCGCGGAATGTTTACATTGATTTGCATTGAGGGGGCGCGATGAGCCACAAAGATTTCCTGAAATTCGAGGAAGCTATTGCGAAGATAGATCGCGAATATAACACTCCTGAGAAGGCACGGGAGTGGCTCATCAAACTTGGATATCTGGCTGCGGACGGTCAGATTGCCGAAAAGTTTAGATAAGGTAAGCAAGTTGCCTCTTGTCCTTGCATATCACGGATGCTCTCTTGAAACCGCCCTGGAACTTCTGGACGGTTCGCCATTTCAGCCCAGTCTCCAGGACTACGATTGGCTCGGAGCCGGAAGTTACTTCTGGGAAAACGATGTCGTTCGTGCGTATCAGTGGGCAATGGAACCGCGCAGAAACTTGGCACACCCCACGGTTGTAGGTGGTGTGATCGAACTGGGAAAAAGTCTCGACCTGACAACTCAGCCTGGAATTGAAGCTGTAAAGTCTGCCTATGACCAGTTTTGTCGAATGGCGAAAAGGGATGGGATTTCTCTTCCGAAGAATGTGGATCCAGCCAGGGATTCCAGCGGCGATAGAGTTATCAGGCGATTGGATTGTGCGGTGATGAACAGCTTGTTTGGAATCCAGCAGACGGCACAGGAATCGGACCCGAAAAACCAGTCTTACGCAACAGTCAAGGCGCTTTTTCCAGAGGGTTCCGAACTCTATCCGGGCGCGGGCTTAAAAGACAAGACCCACATTCAACTCTGCGTTCGGGAGCCGGAGCAGATACTCGGCGTCTTTCGCATTCCGGAATGGCAGAGAATCGAGTTAGAATTACCAAAGCTTTACTAAGGAACCTCTGATCAAAGTGCTTATTGAGCACGCATTCCCTCGGGGGCTAAAGCCCAACATTGATTTTGCTGGATTTATGTACGGGCTAAAGCCCGTACCCTTCAAAATTTCGACTTAATCAGAGGTTCCCTAACGCTCCTGATTGCGTCCTTTATTCGCAGACTCATTGAATCTCATGGCTGAAAACGATATCTCAAACTCACCTCTCCATATTCGCCCCGCCGTTGCCGCCGACCGGGTGCGTTTGATTCCGCTCATCAACGCCGCCTACTCCGTTGAAAGCTTCTTCGAAGGCACGCGCACGGACGAGGATCGTCTGTCGGCGATGATGCAGAAGGGCGTTGTTCTGGCCGCCGAGGACAGCTTAGGCCGGCTGCTCGGCTGCATCTATACGGAGCTTCGCGGCAGGCGCGGCTACCTGGGCCAACTGGCCGTCGATCCTGCCTGCCAGAGCCGGGGACTGGGCATGCGCATCATGAGTGCCGCCGAGGAGCATCTGCGCCGTCAGGGATGCCAAGCCGTTGATATTCTTGTTCTTAGCCTGCGCTCGGAGCTGCCGCCCATCTATCGACGCCACGGCTATGTCGAAAGCGGCACGGAGGAGTTCCACTCCCCGCGTCCGCTGAAGGCCGGGGCCGAATGCCACTGCATTGTCATGTCCAAAGAGCTTTAATCCCCGCCGCACGAAGGTACTCAAGTCCCGCCGGATTCCGCCGATGAGTTCCTTGAGCTGTCTCAGAAAGGGATACCGGCATGCAGTGGCTGCGCAACCTTCCCATCTCTCGCAAGTTCATCTATGCCTTCGGCATCGTGTGCGGTTTGTGCATCGTGCTGGGCGCCTTCACATTCTTCACCTTCCACAGCATCGCCCAAAAAAGTGCGGATGTGAGTGAAAACTCGCTGCCTTCACTGATCGCCTTGGACAGTATCAGCACGGCGACCCACAATGCGCGGCGGGAGGATCTGGATCTTCTGCTTTGTCAGACTGCGCAATGTTCCTCCGACCACAATGCCAAGCGTCAGAAGGCCCTTGCCGACTATCATGAGACCCTCAAAACCTACGAAACGATGGTCAGCTATCCGGGCGAGCGCGAACTTTATCAGAAGTTCACGACGTCGTGGGCGCAATACGAGGATGCGAGCAATCGCGCCAACGCGTTTCTGGCCGCCAGCAAGATCGGCGACGCCCTGGATCTGATGACTTCAGATGCGGTAGTGAGTACCTATCACACTGCATTTGTCGCCATTGACGATGATGTCCATCTCAATGCGAAGTATGGGACGGAGGAATCGACGGCCGCTACCGAGTCCAGCACCCGCGCCACCTGGATCAACACCGGCGCCACGCTGCTGATCGTTCTGCTCTGCGCGCTGATCGGCGCCGTACTGACGCGCGAGATTGCGCCGCGGCTGGGCAGACTCAAGAATGCTGTCGAAGCCATGGCTGCGAAGGATTTGACCGCCAGCATCCGAGTTACCGGAAGCGACGAGATCGGTCAATTGGGCGAGGCATTCAATACCAGCATTGCCTCGATGCGCAATGTGCTGGTCTCTGTGGCGCAAGGCGCGGAGACGCTCTCGGCGGCGACCACCGAGATGAGCGCACGCTCGGTGCAGACGGCCGGCAACGCTCATGCCCAGTCCAGCAAGACCAACCAGATTGCCGCCGCGGCGCAGGAGATGACGGCGACGATCGGCGAGATCAGCCACAATGCGGAGAGCGCGGCGGCCGCCAGCCGCGAGTCGGCCGAGACGGCCAATCAGGGCGGCGCGGTGATGCAGAATGCCGCGGCGACAATGGAGAAGATTGCCGGGGCCACCAGCTCGGTCTCGGAGAAGATGACCTCGCTGGCCCGCCGCTCGGAGGAGATCGGCAAGGTGGTCAACGTGATCCAGGAGATCAGCGAGCAGACCAACCTGCTGGCGCTGAACGCGGCCATCGAGGCGGCCCGCGCCGGCGAGCATGGACGCGGCTTCGCCGTGGTGGCGGGCGAGGTGCGGCGGCTGGCCGAGCGGACCAAGAGCGCGACGGAGGAGATCTCCGGCACCATCGGCAGCATCCAGGAAGAGACGCGCGAGACGATGCAGGTGATGCAGGAGAGCCGCGCCGCCGTGGAGACAGGATTGGGTGAGACCTCGCACGCTCGTCAGAGTTTGGAGGCGATCATCGAATCGTCGCGGCAGGTGGAAAATCAGATCAACCTGATTGCCACCGCCGCCACGGAGCAGACCTCCGCCTCGGGCGAGATCAGCGAATCGGCCGGCCACATCTCACAGTTGTCGGTGGAGAATGCGCAGGGCGCCGAGGAGGCCGTTGAAGCCCTGAAGAACCTGGCTTCGCTGGCCAGCGACCTGGACGGCATGATCCGCCAGTTCCGCCTGGAAGGGGAGAAGCAGAGCGGCGGAAGATATTCAGGCCAGAACCAGCCGGTTGTTCAAGGAGCGTATCGGCCCGCACACACGTAGACCATTAACAGGCGGCAGCCTGCGTTTCGTCGACTGCCGCTCAATCGTTTCTTCACGCTGCCGGGTGTTTTTCCGGCAGCGTTTTTGTTTGCGGCTATGACTCTGCGTGCAATGGGGCGCGCCGCTGATAGGCCCAGAGATAGAAGAGGCTCATCGCCAATAGAATCATCGGCGTGGCGAAGACGTACATCCCAGTCATAAAGCCCCCTGCCACTCCCGTCGCCGACAAATGCAATTTGTCCAGGGGATCGATCAAGACGATCCACACCAGGTCGCCGGTCAAGACAAGCGCCGCTAGATTGATCCCGAGCGCAAACCAGCGGATGAGGCCGCCTTCGCGCCAAAGCAAGGCGCAGGCGGGAATTGTGAGCAGCAAGAGCTTGGCGTCGTAGGGCCGATGATAGTTGGGGAGCATGGTTAGAGCCGCGATGGAGGCCAATGCCAGCCAGGCGCTGGCCGACGTGGAACGGGATCGCAGGGTGACTATCCCCCACACAAGCAGAATGGGCGCGCAGATCAGATAGCTGACCGGATCGTAGAAGCGCGGGTCATCCCGGAAGTAACTGATTACGGTTTGCAGGTTGATCATCATGCCCATGGCATGGATGCCATTGGCCGCCAGAGCCGGATCGGCAAGATTGCCATGCATGGAAGCCCACGATAGGATCGTGCGCCATTCCTGCATCCAGTTTGGCGCCACCTTCCAGACCCATAGGAGACCCGGCAGGCTGATGACCGCCGTGGCCAGAAGGGTCCAAAGCGCGCGCTTGCGGTAGACTCCGCCGGCCAATAGAAAATAGAGCCAGACCAGGCCGGCGTCGTGCGGCTTGATGGCCAGGCTGACGGCCAGCAGCAGAATGCCCGCCGGCACAAACCTCTCGCGCAGAAAACACCAGACGGCCGCCGCGCAAAGACCGACAACAATACCGGCCGCATTGCCCATCATCAGGATCACTTCACTGTTGGCGATAAGCAGGCCGATGAGGACTCCCGATAGTACGGGTGCAGAGCCTGCGCCGATCTCCCAGATCAAAAGCGAGGCAACGATGAGACAGCCAGCAATGAGCGCCATCCAAAGAAGATGCGCTGGGCCAAGCGGCAGCATGGCAAGGGGCGCAGCGAAGGCCAATGTAGCCGGAAGATTGACGCAGGCGGGAATCATATCGCGATACAGGCGGTTGGGAATGGGCGCCGATGGAAATACTCCCCCATCGGCGATGAACTCGTGCAGCACTTCGCTCTTGTTGTAGGGATCGTGGTGATGAAGCAGAGTGCGAGCGCCGTAATAGATCACCTTGAAATCCAGCATCGATGACGGGCTGCCGCTCTCGGCCAGGGCGCCCAGCAACAGGAAGACGACGCTGCCCAGCAGCACCATCAACAGGCCATCGAAGCGTGCTTTTGTCATCGCTGCATCTTTCAACTCATCCGAAGGTAAGTGCGTGAGAGGCGGTCGTGCCAGCAGAGGCGGTCTTCGTCAAAGATCGCCCAGGCCGCGCCCAGTCCCAGCGGCGCCACGGAGAGCAACAGCGCGCCGAGGCGGCTGCGCAACTGATCGCGCGAGGGAATCTGGCCGTCGAAGGTGCAGAGGGAGACGCTGGCGTAGCGCATACCGGGAGTGACTCCGGCGAGCAAAAGGAAGAAGCTCTGGTAGGAAAAGCCGATGAGGATGAATCCCGCCAGCGCGCTGAGTTCCATCACTCTGGCCGAAGGCAGAGCGTGGCTGACAGCCGCGGCCAGCAGAGCCACACCGAGCACTGCCAACGAGATCAGAGCGCCATCGACAAGGGTTGCCATCAGCCGGTGGCCGAAGGGCGCCAGATGAATTTCGGGCTGGGGAAGCGAGCTCTCCTCCTGCTCCGGCTCCTCCTGCGTCTGATGCTCGAGGCTGATGCCAGACCACGCGGGCTCAGTCCAAACGGCGGCGTGGGGCTGGCTCTCCGGTTCGGAGAGCGACGCGCTGGGAGTGGGCTCGACCTCGAAGATGCTCAACTGCCGGACCAGGCTCTCGGACGGAGAATCTGCCTCGAAGCGCCGTGAGCGCGCTCTGCGGCTGGAGGCGTGCTCGCGCGGAAAGGTGATGAGGTTGGCGTAGGCAGGCGGCTCCGGCTCGGCAGCATCGAGCGAAGTGACGTCGCGATCATCGCCAACCAGCGCCGGACGAGGCCAGGAGTCTTCCACAGAAGCTGAAGAATCCGGCTCGATTGGACGGAAGCGCAGATCGGGCTCCTGGCTAAAGTGTGAGAATTCATTCTCCCAGGCCTCGAGCGAGACGGGAAGCGCGTGTGGCGCAACCCAATGCGCCTCGTGCTCGGGCGCTGGATGAGGGAGGACTGTTGTCAGCTGGGCTTCGGGCTCCCAGTGTTGCGCGACGAGCGGAGCAGGCGCAAGGCCGGCGAAGAAGGCAGGCGCGGCCTCCTCCGGCTCCGCCGCGAAGAGCGAAGAGGTCTCGGGAACAACCTCAGCCGGCTCTGCGCAGACGCGGGCGGCGCTCGAGTGGACGACGATGATGGGAATCGCCTGTTGGCTCACTTCGGAGCGGGCCTCGCAGGCCTGCAACTGGCTGTAGCTGGGAGCCTGAGCAAAACGCGCGGCGACGCGGGCGGCTACCTGGGCCCCGAGGCCTCCGGCGGCTGCGTAACTGGGGGCAGGCGCGGCCGGCTGCGCAGCACCGTGGCCTCTGCGGCTCTTGTGCGCGGCCAGACGCCGGTTGACCTCCTGCTTCCACGATTGATCGGAGTAGGGTAGAACGGCGGATGTGCTCATGGCTTCAGCTTCCCTTCAATTGGCTCCTGCGATCCACAGAACGGCGCAGAACGGCGGTGTTCCTCCTTCGTGGCTCGCGGCAACGAGAGCGGAAGGTGGTTGCAATCAACTGAAGCAGGAAGGACGCGCGAGACAAACCGGCAAGCGCGCGCTCAGTCGGAGGCCGGGCGCGGCGAACAGGCAAGCCGAATTTTGTCTTGAGCCAGAGCAGCGCGGCGTATTCGATGAGCCAAGGCAGCCCTATTTGCTATGCTGACCTTGGTCCCTGGGATGCGTCCTCGCTCTTTACTGTTTATCACGCTGCTGGCTCTCTGTCACCTGCAAATGCGGGCGCAGGCGTTGACCAATGCGGCACCTCCGGCTGTGACCGATAGCAATCCCGCGGCTGAGCCTGCAGCCGCGCTGCCGGATGATCCGGGCGAGGAGATGCTGCCCGTGGCCCAGCCGGAGCCAGCCGCGGAGTCGGGCCTGCCGGTTGAGTTGACCGCCGACAGCCAGGGATGGGTAAGCAATGTATGGACCGGAAGCGGAAGGGTTGAAGTCCACTACAACGGCTACATTCTGCGCGCCGACAAGGTTGTCTACAACCAGACGACCACGGAGCTGGAGGCGGAGGGCAACCTGCAGGTGATGGGCGGCCCCAACGATGTGCGCATCTTCGCCGATCGCGGCCAGATGCGGCTGAATCAGCACACCGCGCGCTACTTCAACGTGCACGGCTCAGAGGGTGTGCGCAGCGAGGGGCGCACGGCAGTTTATACGACGCTGAATCCGCTGCTGTTCAGCGGCCGCGTACTGATCGAGACCGGCGAGGGCCGCTACAAGCTGATCGATGGAAAATTCACCAACTGCCGCCTGCCCAGGCCCGATTGGCAGATTCTGGCGCGGACCATCACGATTGAGGACGGCAAGGCCTCGACGGTCAATTCATGGTTCACTTTTCTGGGCGTGCCGATCGTTTATCTGCCCTATCTTCGCCACCCGCTGGATGAGAACGGCCGCGAGAGCGGTTTGCTGATTCCCATTGTCAGCAGCGGTTCGTCGATCCGCGGCTATACCTTCGGCGCGCAGGTCTATTGGGCGATCAACCGCAGCCTGGACGTGACGGTGGGCATGGATTATTACACCAAGCGCGGCTGGGCGCCCAACGGCGACTTCCGCTATAAAGGCGCCTGCCGGCCGCTCTGGCCCGGAGACAACTCCTGCAACGATCCGCTGCGCTCGGGCGAACGGGAGTACGACCATCTGGCGGTGCGCTGGAATGCGCTGCTGGATCGGGGCGTTATGCTGCCCGTGTCGCCCGGCTCGACGACGCTGGTGCTGACCGATCAGGGTGGCGTGGACATCCAGGCTCAGGGGCGCAAGCAGCTCTCGCCGGAGACGCAGATCGCCGGCAACGTCGAGTTCCTCTCCAGCTATCTCTACCGGCTGGTCTTCAACGACAACTTCTGGCAGGCGGTCAGCTCCGAGGTCGAGAGCAGCCTCTCGCTGACCCACGCGCACAAGGGCTATGTACTCTCCGGCTCAATGGAGCGCTTCCAGAGCTTTGCCGGAACCACCAGCACCAGCAGCGAATCCTCGATCGACGGCAACCAGGCGCGGATTCTGCATCTGCCCAGCCTGCGCTTCGACGTGCTGGACAGGCCGCTGGGCTCATCAATGCTTTATGTGGGGATGGGATCGTCGCTGGGCTTTCTGAATCGCTCCGAGCCCGGCTTCCACGCGCGCAACGCCGGACGCTTCGACTTCTATCCGCATCTGGCGCTGCCCGTGAGCGGCGGCGGATGGAGCCTGCTGGCCGAGGCAGCGCTGCGCGAGACCACTTACACCATCAGCCAGAATCCCGGCACGGCGTTGTCGAACGGAACTCCGACGATCAGCCACGATCCGCTCAACCGCAACGATCTGGAGGCATCGGTGGATCTGCGGCCGCCGGCTGTCGAGCGGGATTTTCGGCTGGGCAGCGGGAATCGCGAACTGCGCCATGTGATCGAGCCGGAGATCAGCTACCGCTATGTGGCCGGCATCGGCGCGCAGGCGCAGCACGTGCTGCTGATCGATGCGACCGACATCGCCACCAACACCAACGAACTGGGCTACTCGCTCACCCAGCGCTTTTACCTGCGCCCCGACAATGAGAAGCCCTGTGCGCCCACCAGCGTCAGCTCAACCGCGCAAGACTGCCCCGCCAAGCCGCGCGAATGGGCCAGTTGGCAGATTGCGCAGAAGTTTTACATCGATCCGAACTTCGGCGGCGCGCTCATCAGCGGCCAGCGCAACGTCTTCGACGCGACGCTGGACCTGACCGGCATCGCATTTCTAACCTCACCGCGCAACCTTTCGCCCGTTACCTCGCGGCTGCGCTTTGAGGCGATTCACAATCTGCGCGTCGAGTGGGACTTCGACTACGACGCCAAGGCCGGCGAGCTGGGATCGGACAATCTCTTTGCCGGGTATAGTTGGGGACGCACGACCGTTGGCCTGGGCCGCGCGCTGCTGAACGCCGTGGACGAAAGCGGCAACGCCGCCTCGACCGTCAAGAGCCAGCAGTTGCAGCCGTTTCTAGAGATCGGCAAGCCCAACCACAAGGGCTTCAACCTGGCTGCCAACGGCGGCTACGACTTTACGCAAGGCGCGCTGCAATACGCCGGGGCGCAGGCCGTCTACAACTGGGATTGCTGCGGCCTCAGCTTCGGCTACCGGCGCTTTGAACTGGGCACGGTGCGCAACGAGACCGAGTACCTTTACAGCTTCACCATCGCCAACTTCGGCTCGATCGGCGACATTCGCCACACCAACACGCCCTTCCGCGATCCCGCGTTGCCGCCCGCCTACTAAGATCCCAATAGCAGACTGTCCTGATTTGGTCCGCCGCTGATGAAGGGCTGGCCGGCTGTGTTCCTACGCACACATTTCCCTTGCGCATCTCTGCTACCATAAGGATGATTGCAGTTTCCGCCGCCCTGAAGGCTCGTAGCCTGTTCCGCAACGACTCAACGCACAGGCGGCAGTATCCAAACTCAACTTCGCCGGAATCACCGGCATAGGAGAAAAATCAATGCCTCTGGTCACTACGCGGCAACTCCTCGACGAGGCCGCCAAGGGCGGTTACGGCGTCGGCGCATTCAACGTCAACGATATGGAACAGATTCAGGCGATCATGGAAGCCGCCAAGGAAACCAATTCGCCGGTCATCATCCAGGCCAGCCGTGGCGCGCGCAAATATGCGCAGGACAACTACCTTTATCATCTGATGCTGGCCGCCGCAGAGCTTTATCCGCAGATTCCTCTGGCTATGCATCTGGATCACGGCAACGGATTCGATACCTGCGTGAGCGCCATCAAGCTGGGCTTTACCAGCGTGATGATGGATGGCTCGCTGAAAGAGGACGGCAAGACCCCGACCACATTTGAGGAGAATGTGGAAGTTACCCGCAAGGTGGTCGATTACGCGCACGAGCGCGGCATCAGCGTCGAGGGCGAGATCGGCGTGCTGGGCGGCATCGAAGACGGTCACGGCGCGGGCGGATCGGGCCTGGATCACGTCACCGATCCGGATCAGGCGGTCGAGTTCGCCGAGCGCACCGGCGTCGATTCGCTGGCGATCGCCATTGGCACCAGTCACGGCGCTTATAAGTTCACCAAGAAGCCCGACGGCTCGGTGCTCAAGATGGATCTGCTCATCAAGATTCACCAGCGCCTGCCCAACACTCATCTGGTGATGCACGGCTCCAGCTCGGTTCCCAAGGACTTGCAGGATGTCATCAACCAGTACGGCGGCAAGCTGAAGGAGACCTGGGGCGTGCCGGTCGAGGAGATTCAGCTCGGCATCAAGAACGGCGTGCGCAAGATCAACGTCGATACGGACAACCGGCTGGCCATTACCGGCGCGATTCGCAAGGTCTTTGCGGAGACGCCGGAGAAGTTCGATCCGCGCGACTACCTGACTCCGGCGCGCGCGGCAATGCAGAAGGTTGTGGCGCTGCGCATGACGCAATTCGGCCAAGCCGGTCACGCCGGCGATTATCAGGCCGTCTCGATCGCCAACATGGCCAAGGGCTACGCCAACGGCACGCTTGTTACCAAGCCGCTGGTCGCCGCCAAGTAACTTCGGCGGAGTTGATCGCAAAAATCAAAGGGCCATTCCATTAAGAGGGCCACTCTACCTAAAGGGCCACTCCATAAGCGGAGCGGCCCTTTTGCCGTGCGGCGTATTTACGGTTGCGCGTAGTAGCTGTAGCGGGTGCGCGCCGTCAGACCTGGCCGGTCGACCGCAACCTTGATCTCGTGGAGTTCGTTGGGATGAGCGGCGGGCAGCGGCTTGAAGGTAAGCACGTAATAGGCCTTCGCGTCGCTGAGGCATTGGTCGATCTGAACGGCTACGTCGTTGCTGCCGGGGACAACCTTCCCACCCGACTGCGTGGCGAGAACCTGGAGAAAGAGGTCGTCGTAATCCGAGTGTTTGGGCGAATCCACGCCCTTCAGGTAGAGGCGGTAATAATCTGTAACACCGCTCGTGCCTCCCGGTTCAATGCTATAGAGCGTGATGCGCGCCGCGCGCAGCGATGTGGAGAGCGTAACGATGTTGGTGAAGATATTCTGGTAGGGAATCGGCACCCGATCGATCAAGGCATTTGTGGTTAAGTACCAGCCCGGACTCATCCAAAGGAGAAGTTTTCTGCCCGGCCTCCTGCTTGTCTGCTCGGCCAGGTAATCGAGAGCCTTCAAGGAGAGCTCTTCCCGCTCCAGTTCTCCCTCGACGCCCTGCGTTCTATGGATTGCGCGAAGGCCGGTCCAGTTGGCTTCCAGGTAATCCATCAGCACCTTTCCATTGCGCGTGGGATGTTCTTGCCCTTTGATTCCCTGCTCGGTCAGCAGGACGAGAGAGGTGGGCAGCTCGAGCGTATTTCCGTTTCTCGCCAGATAGCTTTCAAGAGACTGCCGTTCGCTGGCGATGCGTTCGAAGGATGTATTGATGGCGTCAATGAGCAGAATGACCTCGACCGGAGGATCGGCCTGGGCCGCCATGCCGCTGGCCGCCTGCACGGAAACAAGGCTTCGCGGCTGCTTGTTGTCCAGCAGTGTGAACTCCTCCGGGTTGAGATCTCCAACCGGGAGACCGGATTTGCTGGTGACCACCACGTCGAGGGTGATCGGGTCATTACTGCCGGCTCCTGCGGGCTGAGATGCAACCTCAGCCTTAACGTTGCGGTCGCGCAGCAAGGCCAATGCTTTGGATTGCAACGCCGGGTTTTGATGCAGTGGGTCGAGTTGCCCAGAGGCAATCTGCCCGAGCAGCTTTTGTGCCTGATCGGATTTGCCGTGCGCCAGAATGAAGATTGCTTTCTCGCTCATGTTCTCCGAGTTGCCGCTTAACAGAAGCTCGCGAATCACCTGGATGGCGCGCACCTCATCTTGCCTCATCAGCTCATTGAGCGCCAGCAGTTTCAGGTTCTCATCCCGCTCGGTCGCCGGCTGGACAGGTTGTCCGCGATTGGCGCGAATTTCGATCTCGAGCGCGCCGCACTCTTCAATCCACTGGCTCGACGGATAGTCGCGCTGCAACTGCGTGCAACTGTCGAGCGCGGCACTGGGCAAGCCCTGCTTGTTTTCGGCATAAGCCTTCCAATAGAGCGCGCCGTCGGCATGGCCTCCGTGCTGCTTTGCCACGAGTGTGAAGTCTTCGATGGCCTTGGCCCACTGGCCGTCGTTGATAGCGCGCACGCCGTCCTCGTACAAATCGCTGTCGCTGATGCCGGGTTTGCCGGGGAGCGAGATTCCACCCATGCGTCCGCCGGAGTCCGGATAGCTCTGCGCGAGGCTGGCCAGCGGCAGCCCGAGCATCGCTACAAACAGAGCGGCAGGAATCGTTTGTTTGAAGTTCATAGTGTGCCCCCATGCGAGCGATGGATGCCCGACGGTTGTTGATCGGAAAGCGTGGAGCGCAGCACGCGGACCTCGAAGAGCAGTCCATCCGCATTCATCTCATCCTGCAGATGAGCCAGAGACGCGGCATTCAATTCGCCCTGTTGATTGGCCAGCTCGGCCAGCAGATGATCCAGGTGATCGAGCGCCGTGTTGAGCGCCGGGTCGTCCTGCTTGCGCGCCTTTTGACGGCAGATGCGATTGGCCTGGAGCAGGCTTCGGGCCTCGTCGCGCAGCGGAGAATCCAGCTCCGCGCTGCTCGCATCGGCGTGCTTCAGCTCGACCAGCAACCGCTCGGAACGGTCCAGATGATCGCTCAAGACAACCACCACAATGCGCGGCTGCGGTTGCGGTTGCTTCTGTTGTTGCGGCTGCTGTTGTTGCGGCTGCTGTAGTTGCGGTTGCGGCTCAAGCGCGCGAGGATTGTTGTTTGCGGTGTCGTGCGGCTGCTTATGCTCCCACAGCCGGCCGGCGTAGAAGGCGCAGGAGAGCAGCAGCAGACAGGCGGCGGCATAACTCAATCCGCGAATCCAGCCGCTGCCGAGCCAGCTCCGCTTGCGCGCTTCATAGACGGGCAGTGAGGAGGCAATCGCCCGCCAGACGCGCTCGCCATAGGCTGCGTCGCGCTCCGGCATCGCTGCAAAATTCATTGCCGCCAGATCGCGCTCGAGTTCGGCATAGGTCGCGGCGCACTCCGCGCATTGCTCAAGGTGCCTTCCAGCGCTTGCATCCGCCTTGTAATACTGTTCGATCATTTCCTCTTCACTCAAGTGCTTCATCGTGTCACCCTCAAGGGAGCCAGACGGCTCCGCATCTTCTGCACGGCGCGATAGACCGTCTGCCGGGCCGCATTGGGCTCGATGCCCAGCGCCGCGGCGATCTCCTCCGTGTTGCAATCTTCCATGTGGCGCAGCGCGAAGGCCGCGCGTTCCGACGGCGTCAGGCTGCGCAGAGCCAACTCTCGCATGGCCGCAATCTCGCCGCTGATCAGCAGCCGCTCCGGGCTGGCGGATGAGTCCGCTACTTGTACTGCGGCCTGCTCCGGATCGCTCTCCTCGGCCACGCGGCTGCTCTCCGGCCCGCGGCTGCTCGACCTGTCCAGCGCGCAGCGCACCGCGATGCGATAGATCCAGGTGCCGAAGCTCGATCGCGACTCGAAGCTCGCGAGCTTCTGATAGCCGCGCAGAAAGGCCTCCTGCACCACGTCGTCCGCGTCGGCCTCGTTGCCGGTGATGCGGAAGGCGACGCGGAAGAGGCTTGCGCTATGGCGCACGACCAGTGCTCCATAGGCCTCTTTGTCTCCAGCCAGAATGGCCCGGACCGCGGCGTGATCGTTCTTGCCCATGCGAACCATTAGACAGGATTTTCATGGCTGGCGTTAGGGGAGATTATTCCGGACGCTGCTGAAGAGCGGCCGCAGCGCGGGATAGCGGCTGCTCGATGCGAAGAACGGCATTACGCAGCGCGCTGCGGCGGTCGGTATATTTCAGTTGAGCTGCTATGAGAACAGATACTTGATGAGGAAATACGCGGTATGATGAGAGGAAGTTGGCCAAGGGGGTGCAAAGCGCATGAAGAAGCTCGTCTTTGAAGTCATGCAGGAGGCCGATGGCGGCTACACAGCTGAGGCCCTCGGCGAGAGCATCTTCACCCAGGCCGATAACTGGGATGAGTTGAGAGCCAACGTCCGCGAGGCTGTGCAAGCCTTCTACTTCGACTCCGCCGCGCCGGTCTCCATATCCTTCTCGCAATAACGTTGGAAGTTCGCGTAGCATGAGCGCCATCCCTACGGGACTCCGTATGATTTTTTGGTATCGCCAACCCCACGCTGAAGCGCGGGGCTAACAACGCTGCGCCTACGGCGCGGGTGGTGCTTTCGATTTGCAGCCGGTTTGCAATTCCCGGGCCGTTTGGATATGATCCCTATATGTGTCCGGGGGAATCCCTGGGCCGTCAAAAGCACCACGGTTTCTGGGCTCCATCTGCCTGAGGCGCGGCAACGCAAACGTTGCCCCTCTGGCAAAGAGCTCTCCGCAAAGCGGGGCTGGCAGAGGCGGTGGGAGACGAGGGAAGAATGGCGAAATCCAGCAAGAATATTACGAAGGCGCGCGCGGCTGTGCTCAAGCCCGCGTATCCTCTGCCCGAGGCGGTCGGCCTGCTGAAGCAGGTCAAGTACGCCAAATTCGACGAGACCGTTGATCTGACAATGAGACTGGGCGTGGACACGCGCCATGCCGATCAGATGGTGCGCGGCACCGTGGTGCTGCCGCATGGGCTGGGCAAGACCAAGACCGTGGCGGTGATCGCCAGCGGCGACCGCCAGAAGGAAGCGACGGCGGCGGGCGCGGATTTTGTGGGCGGCGAAGAGATGGTCGAGAAGATCCAGAAGGAAAGCTGGACCGACTTCGACGCGCTGATTGCCACGCCGGACATGATGAAGGTCGTCGGACGCCTGGGCAAGGTGCTCGGCCCCAAGGGTCTGATGCCGAATCCCAAGACCGGAACGGTGACGATGGATGTGGCCGCGGCGGTCAAGGAGATCAAGGCCGGCAAGGTGGAGTATCGCGCCGACAAGACCAGCCTGGTGCACGTGCCGGTGGGCAAGCTGAGCTTTGACCCGCAAAAGCTGATCGACAATGCGACGACGGTGATTGGCGCGGTGGTTCGCTCCAAGCCCTCGGCGGCCAAGGGCAAGTACATCAAGAGCATCACGTTGAGCTCGACGATGGGCCCCGGAGTGCCGCTGGATTCAGCGGTGGCCGACGCGGCGGGCAAGCACTAAAAGGCAGGGAACAGGGAACAGGGAATAGGGAACAGTAAGACCCCAGGTTCTCGCGTACTGTCTGAATGCCCTAAACAGGATTTGAAACGGACGCCCTATGTGGGCGAGGAGGGATACGGGGGGAGAGGGTATCAAGGTTCGGTTTGCGGTGACGCGCTGTTCCCTGTTCCCTGTTCCCTGTTCCCTGTAGTCGGAGCGGAGCGAAGACAATGGCGATTTCAAGAGCGAAGAAGACAGAGAAGGTTCAGCTGCTTGCCAAGGAGCTGGAGAACTCGACGACGGCGATTATCGGCACATTCAACAAGCTGACGGTGGCCAAGGATTATGAGCTGCGCAAGGTGATTCGCGAGGCGGGCGGCAAGTACCGCGTGGTGAAGAACAAGCTGGCGGCGGTGGCCGGCAAGGGGACGAAGGTGGAGGCGGCGCTCAAGGGGTTGAAGGGCGTCAACTCGGTGGCCTTCACGGCGGGCGATCCGGTGGCTCTGGCCAAGGTCTTTGCCAAGTGGGCGACCGACAACGCGGAGTTCCAGTTCAAGCTGGGCATCGTGGACGGCAAGCTGCTGGACGTGGCCGAGGTGAAGGCGCTCTCGACGATGCCGGGCAAGGAAGAGCTCTTCTCGAAGCTGCTCTTCCTTATCAATGCGCCCGCGCAGCGCCTGGCGACGGTGATCAACGCCACGGGCCGCGATCTGGCGGTGGTGTTGGGCCAGGGAGTCGAGAAGGAAAAGTTTGCCAGTGCGGCGTAACAAGCCGCTGGCTTTTAAGAGTTTTGGTCGTACAGGCAGATAGGAAGTGCGCGGGTCTGGCGCATCGGAAACTTCCGGTTTGCTCGGGGCGGCTGCGGAAAAACAATTCAAACAGTATGTGAATGGAGAAGACAATGGCGGATTTGGCACAGTTGGAAGAGCAAATTGTAGCCCTGAGCTTGCTGGAAGCAGCGGCTCTGGTGAAGAAGCTGGAAGAGCGTTTGGGCGTTTCGGCGGCAGCGGCGGCACCGGTGGCAGTTGCGGCCGGCGGCGGCGCGGCGGCTCCCGTGGCTGAGGAGAAGACCGAGTTCCAGGTCATTCTGAAGGACTTTGGCGCGAACAAGATCAACACCATCAAGGCCGTACGCGAGATCACCTCGCTGGGTCTGAAGGAAGCCAAGGACCTGGTCGATGGCGCTCCCAAGCCGTTGAAGGAGAACGCGACCAAGGATGAGGCCGAGGCCATCAAGAAGAAGTTTGAAGGCATCGCGACCATCGAAATCAAGTAGGCTCACACAAGCCGCCCATCTTGCGGGATGGGCGGCTTGCAAGGCTGGCCGGGACGCGCTACGATAATGATTGCGCGTCTTTTTGCGCTCACTCCAGATTCTTCAAGGAGTGGGTACGCGTCATGACAATTGAGGACAGATCAGCAGACATTCGCTCATCCAGGGCAGGGAAGGCCCTCAGACGGCGGAGTTTGTCTTGTGGGTAAGTGTTTTTAATTCAACGAGGTACCTGGTTGAGAGAGGGTGTTTCGTTGAGGGTGCGATTGGCTGGCGAGCGAGCGGCAGAAGCGAGCTTTGGGATCGGCGAGAGCGGGAATGAAAAATCGATTGGGGGCACAGGCGTTGGGCCGCGCTCGCGAGGCATCGTGTCCTTGCGAGCTATTCGTGTCTCCCGGGCTTTGGTGGATTGCCTCTTTTGGAAAAACTTCTCCGGCACGCACCAGAATCGTAAACAGCTTTCTCGCGGGAATCGCTTCCCGTTGTGCGCAGTGTAGCGCAGAGGCCGGATGTGCGGCAATGCTTGCGGCGCAAATTTAACGTATCTCCGTCGGATGTGCGGCGGGGGGAGCATTGCGGAAGGTTTTCTGCCTGTAGGTAGGATTTGCCCGGCGATCGCCGGGAATGCAGGGATGGGGCTGGAGAGTGCAGTGAGGCCAGTCCGGTTTATTTGACTTGATACCGTAATTTGCCGGCGCCGAATAGACTCGGGCGTCGGCCCGGGCCGGATTCGGCACCGGAGCGACCAGGGTCAGGAGTGAAGCATGCCCAACGAGAAGCGCGCGGTTCGCAGCCGGCTCGATTTTTCCAAGATTCCCACCGCAACCCAGATTCCCAACCTGATTGAAGTGCAGCGGCGCTCCTATGAGCGCTTTCTGCAGATGGACAAGCTGCCCAACGAGCGCGACGACTCGGGCCTTCAGTCGGTCTTTGTCTCGGTCTTCCCCATTACGGACTTCCGCGGCATCTCGCAGCTGGACTTTGTCGATTTCTCGATCGGCAACTGGGAGTGCAAGTGCGGCCACTTGAAGGGGCTGCATCACCTGCGCACGGCCTGCGTGCATTGCGGGGCGATGGTGATCACCGATCCCTTCCATCCCGGCGATGTGCTCTGCCAGAAGTGCGGCACCTATAACAAGAACACGCCCGACTTCTGCAACAAGTGCGGCGACCCGGTGAGCTTGCAGTTGAAGTACGACCAGCAGGAGTGCGAGGAGCGGGGCATGACCTTCTCGGCGCCGCTGAAGGTCACCGTGCGCCTGACAATTTATGACAAGGATCCGGAGACCGGCAACAAGTCGATCCGCGACATTAAAGAACAGGAAGTCTTCTTCGGCGATATTCCGCTGATGACGCCCAACGGCACCTTCATTGTGAATGGGACCGAGCGCGTGATCGTCTCGCAGTTGCACCGTTCGCCCGGCGTCTTCTTCGAGACGCAGAACAACCGCACCTACTTTTTGGGCAAGATCATTCCCTATCGCGGTTCGTGGGTGGAGTTTGAGTACGACCAGAAGAACACGCTCTATGTGAGGATCGACCGCAAGCGCAAGTTCCTGGGCACAATCTTCCTGCGCGCGCTGGGTCTGCGCTCGGACGAAGAGATTCTGAAGACTTTTTATACCGTGGACCGGCTGCACATCGTGGACGGCAAGCTGCAGTGGACGGTAGCCGAGGAAGGTCATGCCACGCACCTGATTGGCGCCAAGCCGGCGCACGCAGTGGTGGTCAACGGCACGGAGATCGCCTTCAGCGGACGCAAGATCACGGCGCACTCGCTCAAGGCCTTGCGCGCGGCGGCCATCGAACGCGTGGAAGTGGAGCAGGCCGAGCTGGACGGCGCACTGACGGCGGCCGACGTGGTCGATTTGAATACCGGCGAGGTGGTGGTGGAGGCCAATCTGGAGCTGACCGCCGACCGCCTGCACAAGATCATGGCCAGCGGCGCCGCGAGCTTCGAGGTCTTCTTCCCGGAGCGCGACGATGTGGGCAACATCATCACCAACACGCTCAAGCGCGATTCGATCAGAAAACCGGAGGAAGCGCTGATTGAGATCTATCGCAAGCTCAGGCCCGGCGATCCGCCGACGCTCGATACGGCGACGGCGTTGTTTGAGGGAATGTTCTTCGATGCGCGCAAGTACGACTTCTCGCGCGTGGGCCGGCTGAAGTTCAACATCAAGCTCTATGAAAACCAGGACGCCACGCAGCTGAACAACCGCACGCTGACGCCCGAGGATTTCTACGCGACGATCCGCTACCTGCTCAAGCTGCGCAAGAATATTGGCGTGGTGGACGACATCGATCACTTGGGTAACCGGCGCGTGAGAGCCGTTGGCGAGCTGATGGAGAATCAATTCCGCATCGGTCTGGTGCGCATGGAGCGGGCGATCAAGGAAAAGATGAGCGTCTATCAGGAGCTTTCGACGGCGATGCCGCACGACCTGATTAACGCCAAACCAGTGATGGCGGCGATCCGCGAGTTCTTCGGCTCCTCACAGCTCTCGCAGTTTATGGATCAGACCAATCCGCTCTCCGAGATTACGCACAAGCGCCGCCTGTCGGCCCTTGGACCGGGCGGGCTGAGCCGCGAGCGCGCCGGCTTCGAGGTGCGCGACGTGCACCCGACGCACTACGGGCGCATCTGTCCGATCGAGACGCCGGAAGGCCCGAACATCGGCCTCATCAGCTCTCTCAGCTGCTTTGCGCGCATCAATGAATACGGCTTCATCGAGTCGCCCTACCGCAAGGTGAAGGACTCGCGCATTCTGGACTTCGTCGAGATCGCCAACGCCGGCGAGAGCGGCCTGCGCGTCGGCGACCACATCGAGAAGGAAGAGGCGGCGCGGCTGAACGCGCAGTTGAAGAAGGCGGGCAAGCGGCAGATCGATCAGATCCCCTTCAGCTTCTACCTCTCGGCATGGGAAGAGGACAAGCACACCATCGCGCAGGCCAACATCGAGTTCAACGACGAGGGCGTGATCACCGAGGATCTGGTGAATGCGCGCCGGTTGGGCAACTTCGTGCTGGTCAACCGCACCGAGGTGGATTACATCGACGTCAGCCCCAAGCAGTTGGTATCGGTGGCCGCAAGCCTTGTTCCGTTTTTGGAGCACGACGACGCCAACCGCGCGCTGATGGGCGCCAATATGCAGCGCCAGAGCGTGCCGCTGCTGGTGGCCGAGGCGCCTCTCGTGGGCACCGGGATGGAAGGCGTGACGGCGCGCGACTCGGGCGCGGTGATCCTGGCCAAGCGCAACGGCATTGTGGATTCAGTCGACTCGCAGCGCATTATCGTGCGCGTCGAGGGCGAGCATCATCCCACGCAGCTCTCGCGCGAGGTCGGCTCGGACATCTACACGCTGATCAAATTCAAGCGCTCGAATCAGAACACCTGCATCAATCAGAAGCCCGTCGTCCGCGAGGGCGAGCGGGTTATCAAGGGGCAGGTGATCGCCGACGGACCCTGCACCGAGCAGGGTGAGCTGGCGCTGGGGCGCAACGTGCTGGTGGCCTTCATGCCCTGGCGCGGCTACAACTTCGAGGACGCGATTCTGATCTCGGAAAAACTGGTGCGCGAGGATTACTACACCTCGGTTCACATTGAAGAGTTCGAGATCGAGGCGCGCGACACCAAGCTGGGACCGGAAGAGATCACGCGCGACATTCCCAACGTCAGCGAGCACGCGCTGCGCGATCTGGACGAGAGCGGTGTGATCCGCATCGGCGCCCAGATCAAGCATGGCGACATTCTGGTGGGCAAGGTGACGCCCAAGGGCGAGACGCAGCTGACGCCGGAAGAGAAGCTGTTGCGCGCCATCTTCGGCGAGAAGGCCGGCGATGTGCGCGACGCATCTCTGACCTGCCCTCCGGGCATCGAGGGCACCATCGTCGATGTGCGCATCTTCAGCCGCAAGGGACAGGAGAAGGACGAGCGGGCCAAGCAGATCGAGGGCGAGTACATCGCCAAGCTGGAAAAGAATCTGGGCGACGAAATCCGCATTCTGACCGACGAGCGCCTCAAGCGCCTGGATGGCATTCTGGGCGGCAAGGAGGTGCTGGCCGATCTGCACGACGAGCGCACCAACAAGCGCCTGCTGACCAAGGCGGCGATTCTTGATCGCGAAACCATCGAGCGCATCTCGACCAAAAATCTCAAGCGCATCCGCTACGCCGACAAGGATCCGCGGGTGAACGAGCAGATCGACGAGATCGAGGAGATGACCTCGCGCCAGATCGAGGTGCTGCGCAAGATCACGAATGAAAAGGTCGCCAAGCTGGCCAAGGGCGACGAGCTGCCGCCGGGCGTCATCAAGCTGGTGAAGGTCTATGTCGCGATGAAGCGCAAGCTCTCGGTGGGCGACAAGATGGCCGGGCGACATGGCAACAAGGGCGTGATCGCGCGCATCCTTCCCGAAGAAGATATGCCTTATCTGCCCGATGGAACCCCCGTGGAGATTGTCTTGAATCCGCTGGGCGTGCCTTCGCGTATGAATGTGGGGCAGATTCTGGAGACGCACCTGGGCTGGGCTGCGCATGTGCTGGGCGAGAAGATCGCCGCGCTGATCAAGGCCAACAGCGACGTGGAGACGACGCGCGCTCTGATGCGCAAGGAGTTCGCCGGAACCGCTACGCTGCGCCAACTGGAGGAGCTGGACGACGAGATGCTTCTGCGCGTGGGCGCCGGCATGAAGCGCGGCATCTGGTTTGGCACCGCGGTCTTCGACGGCGCGCGCGAGGGCGAGATCAAGGCGCTGCTGGCCTCGGCCGGCCTGCCTTCCTCCGGCAAGACGGCTCTGTTCGACGGCATGACGGGCGAGCAGTTCGAGCAGCCGGTCACGGTGGGCTACATCTATATGCTCAAGCTCTCTCACTTGGTGGACGACAAGATACACGCTCGCTCCATCGGACCGTACTCGCTGATTACGCAACAGCCGCTGGGCGGCAAGGCGCAGTTCGGCGGACAGAGATTCGGCGAGATGGAGGTCTGGGCGCTCGAGGCCTATGGCGCGGCTTACATCCTGCAAGAACTGCTGACCGCAAAATCCGACGATGTCTATGGCCGTACGAAGATTTACGAGGCCATCGTCAAGGGCGAGGCGGCGATCGAGCCGGGCGTGCCGGAGTCGTTCAATGTGCTGATCCGCGAGTTGCAATCGCTTTGCCTGGATGTGGAGCTGATCAAGCGCGCGGACCTGATCAAAAAGCTGCCCGAGCCGGATTTGGCGATGGTGGCGGATTAAAGCAGCTTTCAGCTATCAGCTATCAGCTTTCAGCCCGAAATTGGGTAGACAAGCAACAAGCTGACGGCTGAGAGCTGAAAGCTGAAAGCTGAGTTTTCAGGGTTCTTCTTGAAAGCGGCAAGCGCCGCTACCCGGGAAGGAAGAACCTGATAAGAATCCCGGGAAAAGCCGCGGCAGAGGCCGAAGAGGCCCGCCAAGGAGGGTTACCTTGTTCCGTTCCAACCCGTTCGAACTTTCTGGTCCCATCACTGATTTCGACGCCATCCGCATCATGCTGGCTTCACCCGAGAAGATCCGCTCGTGGTCGCATGGAGAGGTCACCAAGCCGGAGACGATCAACTACCGCACCTTCAAGCCGGAGCGCGACGGACTCTTCTGCGCGCGCATCTTCGGACCGGTCACCGACTGGGAGTGCCTCTGCGGCAAGTACAAGCGCATGAAGCACCGCGGCGTGATCTGCGACAAGTGCGGCGTCGAGGTGACGGTGAGCAAGGTGCGCCGCGAGCGCATGGGCCACATTGAGCTGGCCTCCCCCTGTTCGCACGTCTGGTTCTTCAAGGGCCTGCCCTCGAGGATCGGCCATCTGCTGGACATTTCACTGCGCGATTTGGAAGCGATTCTTTACTTCGAGTCGTACGTTGTCGTTGATCCCGGCGACTCGGGGCTGAAGGAACGCGAGATCATCAAGGACGAGACCAAATACCGCGAGCTGGATGCGCAGTTCCGCCCCTCGGGCTTCAAGGCGATGATGGGCGCCGAGGCGATCAAGGAGCTGCTCAAGCGCGTCAATGTCGATGAACTGGGCGTCGAACTGCGCGAGCGCATGAAGACGGAGACCTCTGCGCAGAAGAAGCTGAAGTATGCCAAGCGCCTCAAGGTTGTCGAGGCCTTCCGCAAGAGCGACAACAAGCCCCACTGGATGATTCTCGATGTGCTGCCGGTGATTCCTCCCGAGCTGCGTCCGCTGGTGCCGCTCGATGGCGGTCGCTTCGCCACTTCGGATTTGAACGATCTCTATCGCCGCGTGATCAATCGCAACAACCGCCTCAAGAAACTCATGGATCTGCACGCGCCTGAAGTGATCGTGCGCAACGAGAAGCGCATGTTGCAGGAAGCTGTGGACGCTCTGTTCGACAATGGCCGCCGCGGCCGCGTGCTGAGGGGCGCGAACAACCGCCCGCTGAAGTCGCTGTCTGACACGTTGAAGGGCAAGCAGGGCCGTTTTAGACAGAATTTGCTGGGCAAGCGCGTGGATTACTCCGGCCGCTCGGTCATCGTCGTCGGTCCGGATCTGAAGCTGCATCAGTGCGGGTTGCCCAAGAAGATGGCGCTCGAACTCTTCAAGCCCTTCATCTATCACCGCCTGGAGCAGACCGGCCACTGCACCACCATCAAGCAGGCCAAAGAGATGGTGGAAATGCAGGAGCCGGTGGTATGGGACATTCTGGAAGAGGTGATCAAGGACCATCCGGTGATGTTGAATCGCGCCCCCACACTTCACCGTCTGGGCATTCAGGCATTCGAGCCGGTGCTGGTCGAGGGCAAGGCGATCAAGATTCATCCGCTGGTCTGCACCGCCTTTAACGCCGACTTCGACGGCGACCAGATGGCCGTGCACATTCCGCTCTCGCCGGAGGCGCAGATTGAAGCCAGCGTCCTGATGCTGGCCTCGCACAACATTCTCTCGCCGGCCTCGGGCCAGCCCATCACCGTACCCTCGCAGGATATGGTGCTGGGCCTCTACTACCTGACCAAGGCCAAGAAGAACGCCAAGGGCGAGGGCCGCGTCTTCGCCAATGTGGAAGAAGTCTTGATGGCTCTCGAAGCCAGGGAAGTGGAGACGCTTTCGCCGATCCGCCTGCGCTATACCGGAAAGATGATGGACCTGACCACGGCCTACGACGACCAGGATCTGACGCACATCGAGCCGGTGGATTTCAACAAGCAGTACATCGCCACCACCGTAGGCCGCGTGATTCTGAACGACGCGCTGCCGGAGGGAATGCCTTACATCAACGGCCTGCTGAAGAAGAAGGGCATCGGCCAGTTGGTGAACTACTGCAACCAGAATCTGGGCCTGGAAGTGACGGTCGGAATGCTGGACCGTATCAAGGAGCTGGGCTTCCAGTACGCCACGCGCTCCGGCCTCTCCGTCGGCCTGGACGACATGGTGATCCCGGACTCGAAGTACACGGTCGTGGACGAGGCCGACAAGAAGGTGATCGAGGTCCAGAAGCAATATATGGACGGCGCCATCACCAACGGCGAGCGCTCCAACAAGGTGATCCAGATGTGGTCGGCGGTCACCGACAAGGTGGCTGACGAGATGTTCGGCAACATGAAGCGCGCCGACGACGAAGGCGCCTTCAACCCGATCTACATCATGGCCGACTCCGGCGCCCGCGGATCGAAGCAGCAGATTCGCCAGCTCTCCGGCATGCGCGGCCTGATGGCCAAGCCTTCGGGCGAGGTCATTGAGACGCCCATCACGGCGAACTTCCGCGAGGGCCTCACCGTTCTCGAATACTTCATCTCGACGCACGGCGCGCGTAAAGGATTGGCCGATACGGCGCTGAAGACGGCCGACTCCGGCTACCTGACCCGCCGCCTGGTCGACGTGGCACAGGACGTGATCGTGACCGAGTACGATTGCGGCACGGTCGAGGGCATCTACGTCGGCTCGATCGTTGAGTCGGGCGAGATCATCGAGCCGTTGCGCGATCGCATCATCGGTCGCGTTTCACTGGAGCGCATCAAGGACTACGACGGCAACATCGTCGTCGATCTGAACCAGGCCATCGACGAGGATATCGCCTCGGCGATTCAAGGCGCGGGCGTGGAGAAGGTGAGAATCCGCTCGGTGCTCACCTGCGAGTCGAAGCGCGGCGTCTGCGCGCTCTGCTATGGGCGCAACCTGGGCTCGGGACGCATGGTCGAGCTGGGTGAGACCTGCGGCGTCATCGCCGCGCAGTCGATCGGCGAGCCGGGAACGCAGTTGACGATGAGAACCTTCCACGTCGGCGGCACGGCCAGCCGCGTCAGTGACAAGTCGCGCCTGGACGCCAAGAACAACGGCTTCGTGCGCTTCATCAATCTGAACTTTGTCGAAAGCAAGGACGGCGCGCTGGTGGCGATGAACCGCAACGGTTCGCTGGCCATTCAGGATGAGCGCGGCCGTGAGAAGGAGCGCTATCAGGTGGTCTACGGCGCGCGCCTCAAGGTCAAGGACGGCGAGCGCGTGGCGCTGGGGCAGTTGCTGGCCGAGTGGGATCCGTACACCTATTCGATCCTTACCGAGATCGGCGGCACGGCCAGCTTCAAGGACCTGCAGGAAGGCATCACGCTCAACGAAGAGGTGGACGAAGTGACCGGCCTCTCGCGTTGGGTGGTGGCAGATGCTCCGGACGAGAAGCGCCAACCGGCCTTTATGGTGAAAAACGCCAAAGCGCACAAGCGTTATCTGTTGCCGCGCGGCGCTCACCTGATGGTTGAGGACGGCGACGAAGTCGGTCCGGGCGACGTGCTGGCAAAGATTCCCAAGGAGTCGACGCGCACCAAGGACATCACCGGCGGTCTGCCGCGCGTGGTTGAACTCTTCGAAGCACGCAAGCCGCATGAGACCGCAATCATCAGCGAGATTGACGGCGTTGTGCGCTTCGGCGAAGTAGCCAAGGGCCAGCGCAAGATTTACGTGACCGCGGACAACGGCGACGAGAAGGAGTACTCGGTGCAGCGCGGCATTCACGTCAACGTGCAGGAGGGCGAGCGGTTGCGCGCCGGCGATCCGCTGATGGATGGTCCCTTGAATCCGCACGACATTCTGAATGTGCTGGGCGAAAAAGAGTTGCAGTCTTACCTCGTCAACGAGATTCAGGAGGTCTATCGCCTGCAGGGCGTGGCCATCAGCGACAAGCACATCGAAGTGATTGTCCGTCAGATGCTGCGCTGGGTCAGGATCGACGAGATCGGCGACACCAACTTCCTGATGGAGCAGCAGGTGGACCGCTTCCGCTTCCGCGAGGAGAACGAGCGCGTGCTCAACAATGGTGGCCGTCCGGCAATCGGGCGTCCTCTGCTGCTGGGCATCACCAAGGCCTCACTCTCGACCGACAGCTTCATTTCGGCTGCCAGCTTCCAGGAGACGACACGCGTGTTGACCGAGGCCAGCATCAACGGCGCGATCGACAACCTGCGCGGCTTGAAGGAGAACGTGATCGTCGGGCGCTTGATTCCCGCCGGCACGGGCCTGGAGTACTACCGCAACGTGAAGCTCTCGCCGGAGCTGGAAGAGGCCGCAGCCCGCGTGCAGCAGGAGGTGACCGCCGAGATGGAGGCCGCCGAGCGCGAACTGGAGCTGATGCGCCAAGAGGGCGAAGCCGAGGAGATGGCGGCAGAGTAACTCTCAGCCGCTTGCAATCAACAATGAAAGGCCCGGCGCAAGCCGGGCCTTTGCTCTTGTGCGACGATGCAGTTATGAATCCGTGTGCATGAGTTGCTCCATGCTTTTGACAAAGTTCTTTTTCTTGTTCTTCACCGCATACATGGCGGCGTCGGCGGCCGTCAGCAGGCTGTCTTTGGTGACGCCGTCCTCCGGGTAGAGTGCATAGCCTATGCTGGCTTCGCCGTGCAGAAGAATGCCCTCGACGGAGAAGGGCTCGTCGAAGCAGTCTTGCAGACGGGCGAGAATCTTCTCCAGGTCGGAGCGGCCATGCTGGAGTGAGACCAGCGCGGCGAACTCGTCTCCGCCCAGCCGCGCCAGCATATCGCCGCCCAGCAACTGGCGGCTCATGCGTTGCGCCACCGCCTGTAGAAAAAGGTCGCCTACATGATGACCATAGGTGTCATTGATGGGCTTGAATTTGTCGAGGTCGATATAGATCAGGCCGAGTAACCTGCCGGAGAGGCGGGATTCATTGATCTGCAATTCCATGAATTTTTCCAAGGCGAAGCGATTGGGAATATCGGTGAGCAGATCAAACTCCGAGCGATGGCGGAGATCGGAGTACAGGTGGCGGGTTTCAATGGCCAGCGTGGCCAATCGCGCGCCATTCTGCAGTGCCTCAGCTTCACGCTGAGCGGGGGCAGTGCGTTGATTGAGTCCGGCAAAGAGCGTGCCCAGCGCCGGACCGGAGCGGGCCGGAATCTCCGCCTGGACGATGCGCAGGCTCTGCGGCTCTTGCGGATGGAATCCCAGCCTCGCTCCATCGGAGACCTCGCACCAGCAGGGAGCGCCTTGCAATTCGAAGGAGACGATCGCCGCAATCTCATTGAGTATCTCGCCCAGTGATCGTACGCCGTTGATGTCTTCAAGAATGCCGCTGCGCCGCCGCTCCAGTTCAGCCTCAGCCTCCAGAAGCATTGATATCGCCGTGGTCTGGCGGCGCATCTTGCGCTCCAGAGCCCAGCCACGTGCAATCACCACAAAGACCACGACGAGAAGCAAGCCAACCAACAGCATCAAATTGCGCAAATTCAGCCGGGAAGGCGGAGCAATCATCACAATGTCGTCCGGCGTGCGCATCAGAATATCGAAGGGCACCTCGCGTTCAAAGGGATTGGAGTTCTCCAGAGTGCAGATGCCGGAAACGCGCACCCTGGAGCCAATCGGCACAGTTTTCATCAAAGCGTCAAGATGATCTCCATCCACAACCGGATGGCGGTAGATGGCGGAGAAGACCTGACCGTCAGCGATCAGGACATACTGATCCTGCCCACCCTCCCGCGTCTCTGTCTCAACTTTTCCTTCAATGGAGACAAGGTCGAAGATGTTCTTGCTCGATGTGAGTTGGCTGCGAGTGACCGGCCGGGGCGTGATCGGCGAGTAGGCTGAGCTTTGCTTCACCTCGCCGTCTGCAAGGGTCAAAAAGCCGGTACGAACATCGGGGAAGCCGACGGCGTCCACCTCGCTGCCGATGGGCAGTGGCTCTTCGCGCTTGGTTGTGATCCAGATGCTTTTTGTCCCATTTTGCAAAACAAGCGCTGCACCGGGCTGATAGTAGGTGACGGTTCCATGGACCCGGACTCTCTTGCTGTAATCCCTTACATCGTAACCGTCAAGAACCTCATCCATCGGTGTCTCAGGGAGCATTCAAGGGCTTGTTTCGGCTTGCTTGAGGATCTTAACATCCGCCAAAGAGGGAATTGAAAGCCCTACTCCGATCCGTTGCATCTTGCCATCGAAGGTAATACCGGCAACTCCGACCACTTCAACCTGCGCGTCAATCAACTGGTTGATTTTTGTTTCATCGCTGCTATTTACGAAGCCGCCAATGTAGCTGCCATCGGCAAGAAACTCCAAACGTGTTGTAGGCTCATGGGCGCTGAGTACGATGTCCGCACTGCGGACCTGGGCATGCATGACAACCAGTATGCAATCGTGCTGAACGTGAAGCAGTTCTTCGAAAGTTACCGGCAGCGGTTTGGGCAGCGAGCCGTGGCTGAGGACCGTGATGTTGTCGGCCATGACAATGGGCCGGAAGCTCTCCTGGGCGTGTCCCCGGATCAGGACGCGATCGCCGGGCAGCATCTGGAACTCCGGCTTAGCCCAGACATAGATGGCAGAGTCGCCGTCCTGGACAAAGAGCGTGGTTTCGCCGGCGCGCCGGTAAGTGACCGTTGCCTGGAAGGCCACAAGGGGATGCCTGGCAGCCTCGGCATTCGTGAGGGAATGAATGGCGCGTAGCGTAGTCAGCGGCGCGGGCGGCGCGGCCCAGGCGGCTGCGGCCCAGCCGAGAACAATCGCAACTGCTGGAAGCAATCTTCTCATGGCACTAAACAAGCGGTCCGGAAAAATTCGAAGCTCTGAGTAAATTATCGGCAGAAGCTGCGAAAGATCAACAGGTTTTCCGTTCTCGGCCTTCAGACCGCGACAGCCGGATCGACTGCATCGGGCGCGGTTGCCAGCTTTTTGGCGTTCTTGACGGTATACATCGCCACGTCGGCGGTATTCAACAGACTGTCGCGTGTGGCGCCGTCCTCGGGATAGATGGCCAGACCAAGGCTGGCCGTGCCGCGCAGCGAAAGATGCTCGATCTTGAAGGGCTCGGCAAAGCAATTCTCCAGGCGTTGGACAATCTCCTCGACATCGGCACGACTGCGCACCTCGGAGATCAGCGCGGCAAACTCGTCGCCGCCCAGCCGCGCCAGCGTGTCGTGGGGGCGCAACTGGCGCTTCATGCGCATCGAGACTTCCTGCAAGTAAAGATCGCCGACGTGATGGCCGTGCTGGTCGTTGATCAACTTGAATTTATCCAGGTCGATGTAGATCAGCCCGAAGATGGATGCATCTTCGCGCGCCTTGTCAATCTGTCTGTCCAGACGCTTCTCCAGCGAGAAGCGGTTGTGAATGTCGGTGAGCAGATCGAACTCCGAGCGGCGGCGCAGATCGCTGTACAGCCGCCGCGTCTCAATGGCGAGCGCGGCCAGGCGAGCTCCGTTGTGCAGCGCGGCGCTCTCGCGACTGGAAGGCGAAGTGCCCGCCTCAACTCCGGCAAAGATCGCACCCAGCGGAGGGCCGCTGCGCGCGGGAATCTCCTCATGAACAATGCGCAGGCCTCTCTCATCCCGAACGCTGCTTCCCAGCTTGGCTCCGTCGGCGATCTCGCACCAGCAGGGCGCGCCGTTCAGCGTCGACGAAATCATCGCCGTAAGGCTCTCGATGATCTCCGCCAGCGGACGCGATCCGTTGATGTCCTCGAGAATGCGGCTGCGCTGACGTTCCAGTTCGGCCTCGGCCTCGCGCAACTCCGACAACACCGCGGTCTGGCGTCGCATCCTGCGCTCCAGCGCCCAGCCGCGCGCCAGCACGCCGAAGACCACCAGCAGCAGCAGCCCGAGCGCGATCAGCAGATTGCGCGTGTTGACGAGCGGCGGGCGGGCCACCACCACCACGTCGTCAAAGTCGCGCAGCAGGATCTTGAAGGGCATCTGGTCGATGAAGGGATTCGAGTACTCCAGCAGGCAGATTCCCGTCACCCGGACCTTGGCCCCCAAAGGTATGTTATGGATGGATGCGGCCCGGCTGAAGGGATGGCGATAGATGGCGGAAAACTGCTTACCGTCGGCATTGATCACCATCTCATCCTGAGATTCCTCATCCACCTGAGCCACTACGCGGCCTTCAATCGAGACAAGATCGTCATGATGGCCCGGCGAATCGTAGCCTCGGGGCGCAAGCGTTTGCCAGGTCACATCGATCGGCACGACCGGCGAGACTTTGAGGTTATCTCTTACCTCTCCGTACGCCAGGTTGATGAAGCCGTCATGGACCTCTGGAAAGCCGATGGCGTCGGCCTCGTCGCCGAGGCGCAACGGCGTCACCATCACGGTGGAGATCCAGATGCTCTTGGCGCCGTCCTGCAAGACCACCGCTGCACCGGGCAGATAATAAGTGATTGTGCCGTGAACCCGCACCCTCTGCGTGGTCTTGTCGAAGTGATATACATTGATTACCCGCTCGATCGGGGTGAGCGGAAGACTCCAGGGGCTTGAGGCTGCGCGCTTTAGAATTTTCACAAAAGCAAGGTTTTGCACATGCAGAAGTATTCCCGACTCCTGCATCTTGCTGTCGAACTGCTCTGAAGCCACGCCGGTCATCTCTACCTCGGCATCCAACAGATCTTCCAGAGCGTTGGGATCGTCCGTATCCACATTGGCGTCGAAGTAGCCGCCATCCATCATCAGTTGCAAGCGAAGGAAATGCTCGGGCGCCTCCAGGCTCTTCAGCAGATAGGCCGCTCGGACGACGCCGCGCACGGTGACAAGTTTGCAATCGGTCTCCGCGCGGATCATCTGGTCGAAGGTGGCCATTACAGGCTTTGGCAAATAGCCATGGAGCAACAGAGTTACGGTGCTGTCCGCCACAATCGGATTGAAGCTGTTCAGCGTCTTGCCCTGCACTAGAACGCGGTCGCCCGGAAGCAAATGCAAATCATCTTTCGACACGACATAGATGGCATCGTCGCCGTCCTGTACAAACAAATTTCTTTCGTAGCCGCGATAGTAGGTGACCGTCGCCTCGAAGGAGACCGGAAGCCGATGGCTGGCCTGCTCATTGGAGAGCTGATGCACCGCGTGCAGCGTGGTCAGAGGCGCAGGCATCTCCGCGCAGGCGGCAAAGGCCCACCCCAGAGCGATCGCAACAGCGGCTATCAGTCTCTTCCTCTTCATCCCTGTATCACATGCAAGCTGACGCCAGTTGAACTGGCCTTGATGGAAGTATCGGCAGCCGCTCCCGTTTCAATTACATTTCGCCAGAAGAAAAATGAGCTTCGATTGCCGAAAAGCGATGAAAATACAGGTCTGGAAGATTTGCACTTTCGGAATCTCAAAACCGAATCAACAATACTTAACCAGTTCAAATGACCTTTCTGGCCAGCATAGCCCGTCGCAACTCCGACCCTTCGCAATCCGGGACGAAGTTACACTTCCGCTCTTCGGGGTTCTACACTGATAGAGTAATCTTTTTTCAACTTTCCAAGCGGCATTCAAAAATCAAAATGACAAAAAAACTGCGCTTAGGCATACTATTTGGCGGGCGAAGCGGCGAGCACGAGGTCTCACTGCTTTCGGCCGCCTCCATCCTCAAGGCGATCGACCGCCACAAATTCGACGTGGTGCCGATCGGCATCGACAAATCCGGCCACTGGCTGACCTCCGGCGCGGCCGAGCGGCTGCTGACCGGCGGCATTGCGCCGGAAGAGTCGGCCGCTGCTGCGCAGGCTTCCACTTCGCTGGCTCCGAGCGGAGTCGCGGCTCTGGACAGCCATGCAGCTCTCGGCAGCCAGTCGCTGGACGTCGTCTTTCCCGTACTGCACGGCACCTTCGGCGAGGACGGCACCATCCAGGGACTCTTCGAGCTGGCCGGGATCGCCTACGTCGGCTCCGGCGTACTCGGTTCCTCGGCGGGCATGGACAAGGACGTGATGAAGCGGCTCTTCGCCCAGGCCCGCCTGCCCATTGTTCCGCACGTGACGCTGCTGCGCACGGCGTGGGAGAGCGCGCCGAAAAAATCCGTCGCAATGATTGAGGCGGCGCTCAACTATCCGGTCTTTGTGAAGCCGGCCAACCTGGGCTCGTCGGTGGGCATCAGCAAGGCGCACAACCGCGCCGAACTGGGCCCGGCGCTGAGCGAGGCGGCAAAGTACGATCGCAAGCTGGTCGTCGAGCAGGGCGTCGGCGGCAAAAAATCCAAGGCCCGCGAGTTCGAGGTCGCCGTCCTGGGCAACGATGCGCCCGAGGCTAGCCAAGTCGGCGAGATCATCCCCGGCAAAGAGTTCTACGATTACGAGGACAAGTACCTCTGCGCGGGCTCGGTGCCGGTGATCCCGGCAAAGATCACGAAGGCCGAGAGCAAACAGATTCGCGCGATGGCCGTCGCCGCCTTCCAGGCCTGCGATCTGGCGGGCCTGGCGCGGGTCGACTTCCTGATGGAGCCGGAGGGCAAGCGGCGCATCTATCTGAACGAGGTGAACACGCTTCCCGGGTTCACCAGCATCAGCATGTATCCCAAGCTCTGGCAGGCATCGGGCATCGGCTACAAGGAACTGATCACACGGCTGATCGAGCTGGCCCTGGAACGCCATGCGGAGAAGAGCCGGACGGTCTATTCAAGGGAATAAGCGGAGCAATCGCACCTTTATCCCTGCCTGCGCGTGGCAGGCTTTTACGTGCTGCCCTGAATTCGGATGGTTACCTGGTCATTGCATAGTCTCTTCTGTCCTGCTGTAGATCCGTTGTATTTGATTGAATACAAGATAGTTGATGAAGTATCCCGTGATTGACCTGTTTACTGGATAATTAACTACGGATTTAGGAAAATAAATATAGGGGGGACCGAAAAACAGGGACTAAGGGACTGAGGGACTGAGGGACAGCTGTCGTCTGGAGATGGTGTTCATGGATTGATTGTGCGCCATCGGGGTTTAATAATCTGAAACTATTGGAGATTCTATGTGCTTGCCAAGAGGAGTGGGGAACTGTTGGTGGGCCGGCGGTGTCTAACTGATTAGGCTCAGGATGGAAACAGGTGCGGGGATTGGGATGGGAGCTGGCTTGTGGTCGGCTGTTCTCGATTGCCTATCGGCTCTTCCCTCTCGTGCCGTATCCTGTCTTTTGAGGAACTCACTCGATGACCCTGCTGGATGCACCCGAGTTTGATTACGCCCGCGATCACCGCCGCAAGTCGATTCTGATCGGCTCGGCGGTTACGCTCTTTGTTCTTGTTGTGGGCTTCTGGCTGGCCGCCAGCCGCCCGGTCGACTGGCCGTGGAACTGGTATAGCCACCTGCGGGGAAGAATGACGGTCAACCACTTCCTGGCCGCCGTGGAGCGGAACGATCTGCCCGCGGCCTACGGCATCTGGCTGCACGATCCTGCCTGGCAGCAGCATCCAGCCCTGAGCGGACCCTATACCTTCGACCGCTTCCAGAAGGACTGGAGCAGCGAGAGCCCGGACAACGAGTATGGCGCGATCAAGAGCCACCGGATTGCGGCCTCGGCGATGCACGGCAACGTGCTGCTGGTGGCCGTGCTGATCAACGAGCGCAAGAGCAAGGCGCTGAATCTGGTCTACGATCCCAAGACGCACGAGCTGGACTTCTCGCCGCCCGACGTGGAGATTTATCTGGGGCCGTAGACGGATTGAGCATGACAGATCCAAAGAAGCAACAGTCGGCGCGATAGTTCAGAGATACAGCGCAAATCAACCGCTCAGAATGACAGTTTTTTATTCAATGAAGATGAGCGACAGTACACGCGGGAATCTTTGGACAGGTCAATTGCCCGCGGAAGAACGTCCCTCAGGGGCTAAAGCCCGCGCGAATTTGCGGCATTTTCGGCACGGCTAAAGGATGAGGAGATCCCCCGCCTCTGGCGGGGTGGCAGTAGCAGTTTGACATTTACGGGAGTCGTTCCCGGTTTGGCTTTTCCATACCTCTCTCAACATACATACGATGAGCACCAATACGATGAGCACCGTTCCTACGGGACTCCTGACGAATTTTTGATTGCGCATACCCCACGCTGAAGCGCGGGGCTCAAAACCATGCGCCTACGGCGCGGGATTTCAGGCCGGGGTAAACAATACGCTTCCCTTGACAGCGCACATCGTTCAGCCCCTTTGAGGGGCTACATACCTTACAGCCCCCGGCTCTGCCGGGGGATACTTACAGTCGTGCCCTTCACTTTATGTCCGTACCCTTCAAACTTACCTAGCAGCGAAGGGGCAGCCAGTTTCCGTCACATTTTGTCCGTACCGCCGTGGAAGCGACCGAAGATGCGGGCGGAAAAGATGGACAAGAGCAGGAAGCCCGCCCCGAGCGCCAGAGCGTGCCGGGCGCTACGCAGGTCGAAGCTGCCGACGCGAAAGACAAGCAGGTAGGCGACGGCGAGATTGAAGCAGCCCCAGAGGACGTTGACCGTGGCGGAGGACAAGCCGACTCCCGAAGGCTTTGCGAAGGGGCTCTGGAAGGCGCGGCCCGAAACTCCGTTGACGAGATGGGGCAGGCTATTCGAGAGGAATGCGCCGGCGAAGAAATACGAGAGATTGTAGTACCAATGCATGGCTGTTGTTCTCCTGAGTTCAAATCGATGATGCTGTTGCACAATTGCCGAAAAACCGGTACTCGGCACCTGCCGTGCGGCAGTCGCGCTTCGCGCATAGAGTTCTTCGTTTCCCCGGTCCCCAAAAGCGAGCGACCGGGGGCACCCGGCACCCGGCACATTTTCAGGCACCGCACAACAGGTGGCGCCGGAGGTAGTCATTTGTCAAGAGGCCGGCGACGGTGCGCACGAAAGTGGCGAAAAAGCGGCCATTTTACCCCCAAAGCGGGCCCTTTTGGACTGGAAAGCAGCGTTTTTTTGGGGTTAAAGTTTACTGGATAATTAACAGAAAGAAAAGTTAACTGGTTGATACGAGGCGTGTTACGAGTAAAACTGCGCAAGATGCCGGGGGTTTTCCACAGGGGGGGGTGGGGGGTACAGCAAAAAACAGGGACCAAGGGACCAAGGGACTGAGGGACTGAGGGACTAAGGGACTGGGGACTAAGGGACTGAGGGAGGGCGCGGCTGGATAAAGAGTTCATGGATTGATTATGCAACTTTATGGGGAATAATCTGCAAGGGACTGGCCGTCCAGGCAGAGGCGCTGCGCGCATGGTGTTCGTGGTCTCCCACCCATCCGCCCAGCCACCCCACGGACGAAGACCTGTCCGTGAGGACCCCGGCCACGCGATGGATGGGGCATCCGGCTTCCGCAAACGGAGACAAGGGGGTTTGAATTTCGCGAGTTGGCCGCCGCTTCGCGGAAATTGCAAGTTGGCAAGTTGGCGGCAGTTCTCCCCGGCAAAAATCGACGCTGCGATTTGGGCGTCTCCTAGCTGTTTCCGAGATAGATGAAGCGGGCCACGATGAGGGCGGCGAGCAGGTAGAGGAGCCAATCCTGCCTGCGGAGCTTGCCGGCGGCCAGATGCAGCGCGGCCCAACAGACGATGCCGAAGCCGAGGCCGTTGGCGATGGAGAAGGTGAAGGGAATCATGACCAGGGTGAGGAATGCGGGAATGGCGATGAGCGGATCGCGCCAGCGAATCTCGCTGATGGAGGCGAGCATCATGGAGCCGACGAGGATGAGCGCGGGAGCGGTGGCGGCGGCGGGCACAATAGCGGTGAAGGGCGCGGCGGCGATGGAGGCGAGAAACAACAGACCGGTGACGATGGCCGTGACGCCGGAGCGGCCGCCGACGGCGATGCCGGCGCTGGACTCGATGTAACTGGTGACGGTGGAGGTTCCGCAGAGCGCGCCGAAGAGGGTGGCGGCCGAGTCGGCAAAGAGGATGCGGCTCAGGCGGGGGATGGAGTGGTCGGGCTGGATGAGCCCGGCGCGCTTGGTGACGGCGACGAGCGTGCCCAGATTGTCAAACAGATCCATGAAGAAGAAGATGAAGACGATTTGGAGCAGGCCGAGATTGAGGGCGCCGCGCAGATCGAGTTGGAAGGCGGTCGAGGAGAGCGCGCGCAGGCTGGTGGGGGCGGGCGTCCAGCGAGTGAGGCCTAAGGCCCAGGCCAGCGCGGTGATGGAGAGCATGCCGATCAAAATGGCCCCGCGCACCTTGCGGATTTCGAGAGCCGTCATCAGCAGCAGGCCGAGAAGCGCGAGCGCGGCGGTGGGGTTGCCGAGATTGCCCAGAGCGAGCAGCGAGGCCGGGTCGCCCGTGACCAGGCCCGCGTTGTGCAGGCCGACCAGCGCGATGAACAGGCCGATGCCGCCGGCGACCGCGGCGAAGAGTTCATGGGGAACGGCGCGCAGGATCATCTGGCGGATGCCGGCGGCGGTGAGCGCAAGAAAAAGCAGGCCGGAGAGGAAGACCGCGCCGAGAGCCGTCTGCCAGGGGACGTGCATGCGGATGCATACAATGTAAGCAAAGTAAGCGTTGAGTCCCATGCCGGGGGCGAGGGCGATGGGATAGCGCGCCACGACGCCCATCAGGATGGAGGCGAAGCCGGCCGAGAGGCAGGTGGCCGCGGTGACGGCGGTGAGCGGCATTCCGGCGGCGGCCAGGATGGCCGGGTTGACAAGTACGATGTATGCCATCGTGAGGAAGGTGGTGAGGCCGGCCAGAATCTCGATGCGCCAGCCGGTTCCAAGGCGCGCGAATTCAAAGTACGCTTCCAGTCGCTTGAGCATGGGCGTGAACCTTTGGGAACTTGTTGGAATAGTAAATCGTAGTAGAGATTATCGCCCGCAGGGGCTAAAGCCCCTCCGTTATTTTTCTGCTTTTGTGGCACGACTCCCACCCCATCGACTAGGACCTGTCGATGGGGGCCCCGGTGAAGTCGTGCCCTGATACAAAACCGGAGTTTTTCAACCGATTCATAGAGGAGCATCGTTGGCGGCTTGCGGACAATTTGCGCAACGTCTTACTCTGAAGCAGGGAGCTGCGATTCGATGAATGCACAAGCAGTGAGTGGGCAGAGAGCGGCGCTGCGGCTGGAGGGATTGCGCAAGGCCTTCGGCGAGGTTGTGGCCGTCGACGCTCTGGCGCTGGAGGTCGCTCGCGGCGAGTGCTTCGGGCTGCTGGGGCCGAATGGCGCGGGCAAGACGACGACGATCGAGATCTGCGAGGGGCTGACGGAGGCCGACGCCGGGCAAGTTTCAGTGCTGGGGATGGACTGGCGCACGGATGCGGACGAGCTGCGGCAGCGGATCGGCGTGCAGTTGCAGGAGACGCAGTTTCCCGACAAGCTGACTGTGGAAGAGCTGCTGCGCCTGTTTCGCAGCTTCTACCGGCGCGGGCTTTCGGTGGACCAATCCATCCAAAGAGCGCAACTGGAAGAGAAGCGCACGGCGCGCGTGGGTACGCTGAGCGGCGGGCAAAAACAAAGGCTCGCCATGGCCTGCGCGCTGGTGGGCGACCCTGAATTGCTTTTTCTGGATGAACCAACGACCGGGCTCGATCCGCAGGCGCGACGCCACCTGTGGGATCTGGTGGATGAGCTGAAACAGGCGGGCCGTACCATCATTCTGACCACGCATTATATGGAAGAGGCGGAGCGGCTCTCAGACCGCGTAGCGATTATCGACCACGGGCGGGTGATTGCCCAGGGAACGCCGCCGCAGTTGATTGCCTCGCTGGGCGCGGAGCACGTGGTGGAGTTTGCCGTGGCGGAGCGGGAGAAGAACGCGGTGAAGGCCGCGCCGCTGCTGGAGATTCCGGGGGTGCAATCGCATCGCGTGGATGCGGGGCTGCATCAGCTTTCGGTGGTCGAGCTGCACACCGCCGTGCCGGCGATCTTTGCCGCGCTGGAAGTTCAGGGGCTGGAGCTGAGCGAATTCCGCACGCACTCGGCGACGCTGGAGGATGTCTTTGTGAGCCTGACGGGGAGGACGCTGCGCGATGAATAAGCTGGATGAAAGTTCTCTCTTTCAACTGACCTCCACGCGCTTCCGGCTGTTTTTGCGCGAGCCGGAGGCGATCTTCTGGACCTTTCTCTTTCCCATTCTGCTGGCGGTGGGTCTGGGGATTGCCTTCAGGAACCGTCCGGCCGATGTGCTGCCGGTGGGCGCGACGACGGCGCAGTTGACCGCGGCGCTGAATGCCGACAAGGGGCTGACGGCGTCGGCGATGGACGCGAGCGCTGGAACGCATGCGTTGGCGACGGGCAGGATTCTGCTGTTGGCGATTCAACAACCAACTGGCGTGACCTATCAGTTCGACGACACCAACCCGGACGCGCGCAATGCCCGGCTGCTGGTGGACCGCGCGATTCAGGTGGCGGCGGGGCGGCGGGAGCCGGTCGGCACCGAGGATCAGCTGGTGCATGAGAAGGGCGCGCGCTATATCGACTTTGTGGTGCCGGGCCTGCTGGGGATGAATCTGATGGGTTCGGCGATGTGGGGACTGGGCTTTTCCATCGTCGATGCGCGGCAGAAGAAGCTGCTCAAGCGCATGGTGGCATCGCCCATGCCGCGCTGGCAGTACCTGGCCTCGTATCTGCTTTCGCGGCTGGTGCTGCTGGTGATCGAGGTCGGAGCCTTTTTAGGCTTTGCGCGGTTGGCCTTCGGCGTGCCCTTTCGCGGGCCGCTGTGGGAGCTGGCCCTGCTGTGCGTGCTGACCTCGTTCAGCTTCTCCGCGCTGGGGCTGCTGGTCAGCTCGCGCGCACAAACCACCGAGGCGGTCTCCGGCCTGATGAACCTGGCGATGATGCCGATGTGGATTCTCTCCGGCATCTTCTTTTCCGCCACGCGCTTTCCGGCAGCGATTCAGCCGCTGGTGCGGGCGCTGCCGCTGACCGCCGGGATCGACGCGCTGCGCGGGAATATGCTGCAAGGGATGAGCCTGGGGCAGCTGATGGCGCCGGTGGCGATTCTGCTGGCGTGGGCGGCGGCGTCTTTTGCGGTGGCGCTGCGCATCTTTCGCTGGCGATGAAGAGCGAGCCTTCGCGTAAACAGTTGAATCCAAAATGGGAAAAATACTTGAACCGGGGAGAAAAATGCCGGCGGCTCACCTGTGCTCCGATTCTGCCGATGAATTCCTTGTCCGCCTCATTCCGTATGGTGGAAATGGGAGCGATGAAGAGTACCTCCGCGATGATGGAGCACAGGGAGAAGAGACGGCGGCTGAAGCAGATTGCCCACTCCGATGAGCTGACCGGCCTGCCGAACAGGGTTCTGCTGGCAGACCGCTTGCGCAAGGCCATCGACCAGTCGAAGCGCTGGGGCAAGCTGCTGGCGGTGGTGCGTCTGAAGCTGGAGGGATTGGGCGCGATCTACGACCGGCATGGGCAGGAGATTGGCGACCGGGTGCTGGTGTCGCTGGCGCACGGCGTCAAGCGGCGGCTGGGCAAAGGCGAGACGCTGGCCTGCTTTGACGGCAGCAAGTTTGCCCTGGTGATGCCCGCGCAGGCGGACCGGCAGGCTTCAATGGCTGCGCTCGACCGGCTGCTGGAGGCTGCTACGGAGCCGGTGCGCATGAATGATGCCAGCTTCCAACTGTCGGCCAGCATCGGCGTCAGCTTTTATCCGCAGGAGGCTGAGGTGGATGCCGAGGAACTGCTGCGCCAGGCCAGCCAGGCGATGCATCGGGCCCGGGCGGCGGGCAGGAACCGCAGCCACGTCTTCGATCCTGCCGACGAGTTGGGAGCGCTGGATGCTCCGGAGGGCATCGAACGCATCCGGCAGGCCCTGGCGGCGCAAGAGTTTGTGCTCTATTACCAGCCCAAGGTGAATATGGAGTCGGGCAGGGTGGTGAGCGCGGAGGCGCTGATCCGCTGGCTTCATCCGCAGCGGGGCCTGCTGCCGGCGATGCAGTTTCTGCCGGCAATCAACGACCATCCGCTGGCCGTGGAAGTGGGCGAGTGGGTGATCGGCGCGGCGCTGGAACAGATGGACAAGTGGCTGGACGCGGGGCTGAAGATTACCGTCTGCGTGAATGTGGGCTCGCGCCAGTTGCAGCAGCCGGGCTTTGCCGAACGGCTGGCGGCACAGTTGGCCGCGCATCCGCGCATTGCGCCCTCCAGCCTGGAGCTGGACATTATGGAAACCAGCACGCCGGAGGATGCGGCGCAGTTGGCGAAACAACTGATGAAGTGCCGCGAGAGCGGAATTACCTTTGCGCTGGACGACTTCGGCGCGGGCCACATCTCGCTGAACGAGCTGAAGGCGCTGCCGGTGGACGTGCTGAAGATCGATCCCAGCTTTGTGCGCGACATTTTGGAATGTCCGGAAGATCTGGCGATTCTGGAGGGAGTTCTGGGGCTGGCGACGGCCTTTCGCCGCTCTGTAGTGGCCGAAGGAGTTGAGACCGTGGAGCAGGGGTTGATGCTGCTGCGGCTGGGCTGCGAGATGGCGCTGGGCTATGGCATCGCCCAGCCGATGCGCGCCGAGGAGTTTCCCGCATGGGTGGCGGAGTGGCGGCCCGATCCGCGCTGGGCGGAGGCCGTGACGGTGGCCGTGGATGAACGGCCGCTGCTGCATGCCGGGGTGGAACATCGCGCCTGGGCGGCGGCGATCGAAGCCTATCTCAAGGGCGAGAGCCAACAGGAGCCACGGCTGAGCCGCTACCAATGCCAGTTCGGCGCATGGCTCTACGGCGAGGGACCCGCCGGACGCAGCTCACTGCCGGCCTTTCAGCCGATCGTCGCGCTGCACTGGCGGATTCATGCGCTGGCGGCCGGCATTGTGAAGTTCCACGCGCAGGGCCGCAACGAGGAGGGCCTGGCGCGTCTGGGCGAACTGAAAGACCAGGTGGACAAGCTGGCCGACCTGCTGAATGCCTTTGGGCAGAAGAGCGACGCGGAGCCGCAAGAGGATCTGGCGCTTCAGGAGTAAGCCTTGCGCCAGGCCGCGTCGGCTAAGACAACCGATGTCTCCACTTGGCGTGCGGGAATCTTCCAATACTTTTGCAACAGCCGGTCCTTCTGCTCAGGTGTGACAAGCTGAAAGCCGTGCTTTTCGTAAAAACGGATTGCCCAGAGGGCATCGGCCCAGGTGCCGATCAGAACCGGGCTCGCGGCCCGGCGCAGCAGATGAGCGAGCAAGAGGCCGCCGATGCCGCGCCGCTGATGGCTGGAGAGCAGGTAGGCGTGGCGGATGAGCGTCACGTCCTGGACCTGCTGAATGCCCATGACACCGGCCAGCGCGCCCGCCTCTTCGTAGCCCCAGAAGAGGACGCCGTCGGCGATCTCGTGGCGCAGCTTCTCGGCGGGCATATAGGGATGGGTCCAGCGGTCTGCGGGAATGATGCCCTTGTAGGCTTGAGCGCCGTCGTTGATGATGGCGCAGATGGAGTCGAAGTCGCGGTCTTCGCAGAGGCGGATCATGCCGGTCGTCCTTTACATAAGAGCTTTGAAGCTTCTGATGAAATGGGAATGCTTGCGGTGTCTTTGCCGAATAGGTCCAAGACAAATCACCTATTGGTCTAGATCTGTTCGCTTCGCTGCGCCCCTAAAGGGCGGCATGGCTTTGAGGATCGATACCCCAGGGTTCCGCTACGCTTCACCCTGGGCTATTGTCGCCTGCCCCTCCGGGGCAATTATTGCGAAACACAACTCCAACTGGAGTAATGCTCCTAGAAGACCTTCATGCGGATGACGAGATATTTTTTTGGATCTTCGCGGATGCTCTTGACCAACTGCTGCGTCTGATCCATCGTCTGGTCGGTGTGGTCGTAGAGGGAGCGGTTCTGGACGAGCTGGCCGAGGGTTCCCTTGCCCTCGTCGATGCCCTTCAGGACGTTGTCGAGGCGCGAGATTGTGTCGTCGAGGCGCGTGGCGAAGGCGGGGTCCTTGGCCAGCATTCCCAGCGTGCCCTGGCCCGCGTTGATCTGCGAGACCATCTGGTTGGTGTTGGCCACGGCGGCGTTCAGATTGTTGTAGAGCGAGTCGTCCTTGAGGAACTTGCCGGCGCTGCCCTTGCCCTCGTCCAGAGCGATGGTGATCTTGTTGAGGCGGTCGACGGCCGCGTTGGCGCGATTGTAGAAGCTGTCGTCGGTGACCAGCTTGCCGAGCGAGCCCTTGCCGTTGGCGACGGCTGAGGTGATCGTCTCCAGATCGGTGGCGATCAGGGCGACCTTGCGCCCCAGTTCAGGATCGTTGATCAGCTCACCTACCGCACCGCGCCGGGAGTTGATGGCGTCGACGGTCACTTCCAGCTTGTGCAGCAGACCGTTGATCTCGATGATCGAATCGTTGCTGTTGCGCACCACATCCTGGATGCTGGGCGAGCCTCCGGCCTTCAACTCGGCGTTGTTGGCCGGCTGCGGTCCGTGGGCGTGGGTGGAGTTGAGATCGACGAAGCTGTCGCCCAGCACGCCGGCCTGGTTGATGGTGGCGGTGGAATCGGTGTGCAGCTTGGAGGCGTATCCGTAGTCGACGCGCATGGCGACCTCGACCGGCGTGGGATTGCGCTCGGGGAGCACGCGCACATGGATGACGTTGCCGATGGTGACGCCTTCGAGGGTGACCGGCGCGCCGTCCTTGAGCCCGGCCGCATTCTCGAAGTAGGAGCGCAGCACCAGCTTGCGCGCAAACAGGCCGCCGCTCTGCCCGGACATGAGCAGAATCAGAAAGACCAGAATGGAGGAGCCCAGAAGGACCAGGGCTCCGACACGCAATTGCGACCACTGAATCTCTTTGCGGCTTGGCACGGCACACTCCCGACTCAAAATAAGGAGCTTATCGGATTGAGGATAGCAGAACGGGGGGTGTCAGCGCCCGTCCGGCAGTGGGTCAGCTTGAAAGAACTTTCCCCTCGGGGGCTAAAGCCCCCGCTGATTTTTCTGGAGTGATGTACGGGCTAAAGCCCGTACCCTTCAAACTAAAGCCCGTACCCTTCAAACTAGAGCCCGTACCCTTCAAACTAAAGCCCGTACCCTTCAAACTAGAGCCCGTACCCTTCAAACTAAAGCCCGTACCCTTCAAACTAAAGCCCGTACCCTTCAAACTGTCCCATTAGCGCCCGTCCTCGAGCACGACGCTGGCCATTGCGAGCGCGTCGGTGTGGGTGATGGAGAGCGCGGCGCGCTGGACGCCGAGGCGGGCGGCGATCTGCGCCGCGCGACCGTGAAAGCAGAGCGTGGGTCTTCCGCTGGGCTCGCGCACCACCTCGAACTCCAGCCAGTTGACGCCGTAGCTGATGCCGGTTCCCAGGGCCTTGGCGCCGGCCTCCTTGCTGGCAAAGCGCGCGGCAAAGCTCTCGGCCGAGTTGCGCTTGCGCCGGCAGTAGGCCTGCTCCGCGGGCGTGTAGACGCGGTCAAGAAAGCGCTGCCCATAGCGATCGATCGAGCGCTGGATGCGCTCGATCTCCACCAGGTCGATACCGGAGCCGACAATCATTCTTCTTTGAAGCTATAACATTTGCTTCGTCCACGCTACGAAATTGATCGGTCAGTAGCCCGCGAAAACTGACGCGATTGGGCATCCAATTACCAGCGCAAGGAGCTTGAGGCGCGCTGCGAGCCCGGATGTATCGAAGCCGGTCATGAGGCCGTTCGACTCCTGCACAATGATGACGCTGCGCGAGTGGGTTCCGATAAGGCGGATGTGAGGCTAACGGTGCCGACCTTAAGCGCAGAGCGATCGATCAGCATTCCCTGGGCGTTGCAGATGAAGGCCATCTCCCTGGAGGAGCCTTCGCGGCTGGTGCAGACGCTGACCGGCGCGATCCTGGGCTGCGGCGGCTGGGTGCTGAGCCGCGGAGCCAACGACAACGGCATGGTGAGCATGCTGTTCGAATTCGAGCGCCAGGCCTGCGTCGATATTTACAGCGTGCTGATCGCCTCCGGCCTGGAACTGAGCCAGAACGGCCACATCCGCTTCACCGAGCTTTGCCAGTGCACGCGCAGCCATGCGCTCGATTGCGGCAGAGAGATCGCCAGCATCGATCTGGAGATCCAGACCTTCCCGGTGGAGATGGCGCAAGGCGTGCGCGCCATCGACGTAGCCTGAGAAGTTTTACTTTTCCGTTTGCGCCAGCAGCTCGACGACTTTGCGGTAGCGATCCGCGGCCGAGGGGTCCGTCATGCTCTTCAGCAGCGCGGGATCGTCCAATCCATTCTGACGCAGCGTCGCGGCCATCTCCGCGGGCTGCACCTGGCCGACGACCTCGAGCATCCCCTGCGCCAGGGGAAGCGGCTTCAAGGCGACCGCCGAGTTGGCCTTGCCATCGAGGCTGCCCGCGTAACCCGCATCGGCGCCGGCCTTGAGCAGCTCCTGAACAATCTGCGGATTGCCGTTGCGCGCCGCGTAGTGGAGCGCGCTCCAGCCATTGGGCGAGGTGCGGCTGTTGGCGTCGGCGCCTTTCGAGATGAGCTTGACTGCATCCGCGGTGTTGTCGGCCTTGACGGCGGTCATCAATGCATCGGGCGAGGGCTTGCAACCGGTGATGGCGAGAAGAGAAAGTACGAGGGCAAAAGCAAACTGCGGCTTCAATTTCATTTCTGTGATCTATCCTTTGAATATTTCTATCCATCCTGCATTGCATCTATCTTTCATAATCGAAGGACAATTGGCCTGGTTTGACGCTAAAAAACTGCCCTGGACGGAAGAATACTGAGTTGATTTTATCAAGCGGAGAATGCGGGGTCAACCGGCCTCGACCAACCCGTAGCGGCGCTGCCAGGCCTCGATCAGACGCTCGCGGACGATCTTCCGCTCGGCCTCGGTGGCCTCGGCGCGCTCGCTTTTTCCGGTTGCGACAAAGCGCGCCGCCTCGATCTTGGCCAGTTCCAGCAATTGGCGGTCGCGCAGCAGATTGGCGACGCGGAAGTCGGGCAGCCCGGCCTGGCGGGTACCAAAAAATTCACCCGGTCCGCGCTGGCTCAGGTCCAGCTCGGCCAACTCGAAGCCGTCCTGGGTGCGGACCATCGCATTCAGCCGCTCCTCGCCCAGCGGAGAGACGCGCTCACCGGTGATCAGAATGCAATAACTCTTTGCCGCGCCGCGCCCCACGCGACCACGCAACTGATGCAACTGCGCCAGGCCGAAGCGCTCGGCGTGCTCGACAACCATCACGGTCGAGTTGGGCACATCGACGCCGACCTCGATGACCGTCGTCGCCACGAGCACGTCGATCTCGCCGCGCTGGAAGCGGCGCATGATGATCTCCTTCTCATCGGCGTCAAGCCGACCGTGGAGCAGGCCCACGCGCAAGCCGGCGAGCGCGCCTGTGCGCAATTTTTCATGCATCTCGACGGCGGACTTGAGGCCGGATTTCGCGCCGGGATTGGCCTCCTGCGCGGTCTTGGGAAAGAGCTCCGCCGTCTTGCCCTTGCGGGTGACTTTGCGCACGGCCGCTCCTGGTTTCGATTTTGCGAGAGGAGATAGAGGTTGAGGGGTTTCAAGACCGGTCTCGGCGTCGTCGCGCGGGAAATCCAGCTCCGGCTGGTCCTCTTTTGTGCCCTCGATTACAGGGTAAACAATGTAAGCCTGACGGCCTTTGGCCACCTGTTTGCGCACAAACTCCCAAACTTCCTCCGCCCTCTCGCCGGGAAGGCGGCGGGTGACGATGGGCGTGCGCCCGGGCGGCAGCTCGTCGAGAACGCTGACCTCAAGATCGCCGTAGAGGGTGAGCGCGAGCGTGCGCGGAATGGGCGTGGCCGTCATCACCAGCACATCGGGCTCGGCCTGATTGGGCTTCTTCATCATCTTGAAGCGCTGCATGACGCCGAAGCGATGCTGCTCATCGACGACGACCAGACCGAGCCGGTCAAACTCGACCTTCTCTTCAATCAACGCATGAGTGCCGATGACCAGTTGCGCCTCACCGCGGTTGATTTGGCCGCGCGTCTGGCGCTTGCGCTCTTCGGAGAGCGAGCCGGTCAGCAGGACGATGCGCGGCTTGCGGCTGGAGCGCTCGAGCAGCTTGCGAAGGCTGAGGAAGTGCTGCGTGGCCAGAATCTCGGTGGGCGCCATCAGCGCCGCCTGGTAGCCGTTCTCCATCGCCACCAGCATCGCCTGCAGCGCGACGATTGTTTTGCCGGAGCCAACGTCGCCTTGCAGCAGACGGCGCATCGGCGAGGGCTCGCGCATATCGGCGACGATCTCGCCGAGCGTGCGCTTCTGCGCCTTGGTCGGGTGAAAGGGCAGCACCTCGCGGATGGCCTCGCGCACCTTGTCATCGGTCGAGAAGCTGATGCCGGCGCGCTCGCGCAGCCTGCGGCGCTTGAGTTCCAGGCCCAGCTCGAGATAGAAGAGCTCCTCGAAGATCAACCGGCGATGAGCCGGCGTCGTCCAGGATTGCAACTGGGCGAAGGGCGTGCCCTCGGGGGGGAAGTGCGCCTCGCGCAGAGCAGTCTCGCGGGCGGGCAACATCAGCCGATCGAGCATGGCGCGCGGCAGGCATTCGGGTGTAGCGCCGCGCAGGCTTTCGAGCAAGTGGAAGATCGTCTTGCGCTGCCAGCGCGAGGCCAGTCGCGCACCGCCCAGCGATTCGTAGACCGGCGTGATGCGGCCCACTTCGAGCAGCCGCGTCTCGGCGTCGTCCGAGGCGTCGGGCAGCAGTTCGAACTGCGGCTGAATCATCTTGAGACTGTCCGATGACCGCGAGGGCTCGACGCGGCCATAGACAGCGATCGTTTGCCCGGCATGGAATTTGCCTTCGAGATAGCCGCCGTTGAACCAGATGCACTTGAGCGCTCGGCGGCCCTGGCCGACGGTCAGCTCGAAGATGGGCGCTCGGCGGGTGGTCAACAGGATCGAGCCGCGCACCTCGGCAATGACTGAAGCCGTTTCCCCGGCCTGCAACTCGTCGAGCGAGCGCGGATTCTGGCGGTCCTCGTAGCGGAAGGGCAGGTGGTAGAGCAGGTCCTCGGCGGTCTGGATGCCCTTGGCCGCGAGCATCTGGGCCAGGCGCGGACCCACGCCCTTCACATACATCACCGGAGTGTCGAGATCGGCCACACTCCGGATGCTAAATGGTTTCAGCGCGCCAGTACCAGTGGCGCGCTTGCGTTCATGCTTTTCGCATTCTGAAGAGGCTGTAGGTGTAGCAGAGCAAAACCGACACGCTGATCGCGGTCGATTTGTACGGCTCCGGCACAAAGAGAAAACAGATGTAACAGAGGACGGAGCGTGCAATGGAGTGTTGCAAACCAACCGGATCATCCGCCGCCCAGCCGTAAGGAATCCAGATGAGGCCCATGATAATCGCACCGCCGAGGACAACCAGGCTGGCATAATGCGTAAGAATTGTAGCGATAAATACAAAAGGCCAGAACGACAAGACCAGTCCCATCGATTGAAAGAAGAGCTGGCCCACAGGATTGCCCGGGCTTATTCTTTTCGTCTTCCTTCCTCTCAGGCGGTCAATCAGAAGGCCGAGAGGGAAGACCATCCCGCTACCAAATCCGACGATATATTCCAATTGAGTCGGAGTTACATAGAGCGCGGCCACCGCAACGAAGGCCCAGTAGACCATGCCGGCAATGGGCATCGATTGCGTGCTGGTGGCAAGGAACTCGCCTCTGAGATCATCTAATTTCGCTGTCGAATCCAATTGGTCCAACCTCCATTGTGCAGATTCTTTCAGGCTGCTCCAATAGCAGGTACGTGCCGCTGAGACGAAATGTTCCCCACTCCTGACCTTATAATCCATTACGATTCCGACGGCTAAGCCGCCTTCGGTTGGTAGACACGCACCTCTGCTTCAATGGTTTTGGACAGGGCGAGCTTGGCTTTGGTGAGGTCGTGCATTTGTTGAAGATTGAGCCAGAACTCTGGGCTGTTATCGAAGAAGCGGGCCAGGCGCAGGGCTGTGTCGGGAGTGATGGCGCGCTTGCCGCGAACAATTTCGCCGATGCGCGTCGAGGGTACGCGAATGTTCATCGCCAACTGATGCTGGCTGAGACCCAGCGGCTTGAGAAACTCTTCCAGCAGCATCTCGCCCGGCGAGGTTGTTACGTACTGATAGTTCCAACCCTGCGTAGGGCGCACCAGGGGAACCTTACTTCCCTTTCCGTTCGCGGTGGTAGTCGACGATTTCAACGTCATAGGCTCCATCCTCCTTCCATACAAAACAGATGCGGAATTGATCGTAGATGCGGATACTGTGTTGACCTCGCCGGTTTCCTCGCAGCGGTTCCAGCATATTTCCCGGAGGCTCTCGGAGATCGTCCAGCCGGGTTGCCGCATCCATCCGGTTCAGCTTCCGCCTAGCCACGTTTTCAATACCGCGCCAGCGCCGGTTGGTGCCCAATTGAGCCAGTTCCGCCGTGTCGTGGTCATTGAAACTCCGGATCATGGAGAGATGATAGGCTGCATCGCGTTCAACGTCAAGCAGCTAATTTATCTATTGCAATCGCTTCTGTCGGATTTGCGCAGAAAAAACGGCCCCAACCTCGGCAGAATTTGCGGAGATTGGGGCGTGTTGAATACCTATTCGGGCGCTTTCTAATGCCCTGGCAGGAAGTATGCCTCGACGGCCTGGGCCATGGATGCGTGGTCGATGAAGGGCTTTTTGCCCTCGTAGCGCGCGGCCCAGAGGACCTGGTTGACGACATCGCGGGGATAGCAGGGGCGCAGCGGCTGTTTGAGCACATCGCGGATGAAGCCGATCAGATCCTGAGGCACGACCGGATCGAAGTCGACGCTATTGTCCTGGGCGACGCGGCGGAAGATCTCGATAAACTGCGCGTCGGTGATGGAGTCGATCTTGATCTTGGTTTGAATGCGGCGCAGGAAGCAGGCGTCAACCAGCGTTGCCGGGTCCATGTTGGAGGCGAAGACGACCAGCATCTCGAAGGGAATCTCGATCTTCTTTCCGCCGACGAGCGCGAGGAAATCGATTCTGCGGTCCAGGGGAACGACCCAGCGGTTGAGCAGGTCTTCAGGGCGGAGGCGCTGGCGGCCGAAGTCGTCGATGATGAGCACGCCGTTGTTGGCCTTCATCTGCGAGGGTGCGACGTAAAACTTGGAGGTCGGGTTGTATTGCAGATCGAGCATCTCGGCCGTCAGCTCGCCGCCGACCATGACGGAGGGGCGCTGGCAGAGCACCCAGCGGTCGTCGTGATCGTTGGGCCTGCCCTCCATGACGCGCTTGTGAATCGCCTGATCGAAGACGGTGATGATGTCGCCATCGATCTCGACGGCATGCGGAATCCAGACCTCATCCTGGGCGATGACGCGGGAGAGAGTCTCGGCGATGGTGGTCTTGCCGGTGCCCGGAGGGCCGTAGAGAAAGACCGAGCTGCCGGAGTTGAGTGAGGTTCCGAACTGGCGCAGCAGGGCGCTGTCAATGACCAGATGGGCGAAGGCGCGCTTGACGTCTTCGGCGTGCACCTCGACCTTCTTGACGCTCTGCTTGCGCACCTGCTCGACGTAGCTGTCGAGCGAGACCGGCGCCGGACCCGTGTAGTGGTTTTGCGAAAGAAGCTCAGAGGCGCGCGAACGGCCCTCGTTGGTGATGGCCAGTTGCGGGATATTGCCGTGCATTCCCGTCACCTGACAGAGCAGCCCGGTGCGCAACTGGAAGGCGAGTTCCTTGGCAACTTCAAAGCTGAGACAAGACTTCTCAGCCAATTCGGCAATGGAGAGCGAGCCGGAGAGATAAAGAATCTTGAGCGCCAGGTCCTCCAGTACGGACTGGCGAACGTCGACTTCTTCAATGGACTGAGGCTTGTGCTCCGGTCCAATCTCAGGATCGATCTCGGTTGTTCTATAAAAATCGTATTCGTTCATTGCAATCAGCCTACCACCTTTTCCCCTTCCTTTCACAAGCGAAATGAGCCAACTCCGGCACTCTTTCGTGCCCATCCGATTTACCCTTGCCGCGCAGTGGTAATCGTCAGGCAGGAGTACCCGCGGTTCGTTCTCCGGCGGCAGAGCGAAGCGCGCGATTCAGCACATCCAGGATGGAAGCGCGGGGTGGGAAACTGCACTGCTTTGCTACACTCCAGTCAGGCCGGCAGATGATTGATTGACTGCCGGAGAGCGCAGCGCGGGAGAGCATTCATGTCCGTAGTTGAGATGGCGGGAGTGACCAAGGCCTACGAGAACAAGGTTGCTGTGAACAACCTGAGCCTCGCGATCGAGGCGGGCCAGATCTACGGCCTGCTGGGGCCGAACGGGGCAGGGAAGACCAGTTCCATCCGCATGATGATGGGCATCACGATGCCCGACTCGGGCCATGTGAATCTATTCGGCCAGCCCTTTGCGCGCGCGAGCCTGAATCGGGTGGGCTACCTGCCGGAGGAACGCGGCCTCTATAAAAAGATGAAGGTGGTCGATCAGCTTGTCTTCTTCGGCTGTCTGCATGGGCTGGAAGCCGCCGAGGCCGAGCGGCGGGCGCGCCAGTGGGCCGCGCGCATGGAGATTGCCGGCTCGCTCGACAAGAAGACCGAAGAGCTATCCAAGGGAATGCAGCAGAAGATCCAGTTCATCGCGACGCTGCTGCATGCGCCGGGGCTGATTGTGATGGACGAGCCCTTCAGCGGCCTGGACCCGGTCAATGCCGTGCTGGTGGAGCAGACGCTGCTTGAACTGAAGGAGCAGGGCAAGGCGATCCTTTTTTCCACGCATCGCATGGAGCAGGTGGAGAAGCTGTGCGACGCGATCTGCCTGATCAACAACGGCGAGGCGGTGCTGAGCGGCAATCTGCGCGAGATCAAAAAGCGCTATGAGCGCAACCGCGTGAACGTGGAGTTCGAAGGCAGCGCCGAATTTTTGAAGAGCAAAGAAATTGACGAGGCCAAGAACTTTTCCGGCCACGCGGAGATCAAGCTCAAGCCGCACGGCGACGCGCAGAAGCTGCTGCATGAGGCGGCGGCCGCGGCGATCATCTATCGCTTTGAGCTGGTCGAGCCGTCGCTCGAAGAGATCTTCATCCAGACCGTGGGAGGCAAGGTTGATGCGTAACATTTTTCTCGTCGCCAAGCGCGAATATCTGGAGCAGATCCATGGCCGCGCCTTCAAGTTTTCCACGGTGCTGGTGCCGTTGCTGATCGTTGCTCTGCTGGGCTGGACCTCGATTACCGATCGCAGATCCAAAGCCGGAGTGCATGTAGCCATCGCCGCGGAGAGCGCGGAGCTGGCCGATGCAGTTCGCCGCCAGATGCTCGACGACAAGGACGCGCATTTCACGGTGGACGTGACCGCCCCGGCCAGCGAACAGGATCGCGCGGCCCTTCGCAATCAAGTGCAGAGCAAGGCCATTGATGGGCTGCTGGAGATCGGCAGATCGTCCTCCGGCGAGACGACGGCCACCTATACCTCGCTCTCCAGCGGAGGCATTTCCGATACCGGCCATCTGCAGAATGCCTTGAATCGCGGCGTGGTGAACGCGCGCCTGGTGGCCAAGGGAATCAACCAGGCCGAAGCGGATGCCGCGCTCGGGTGGGTTCCGGTCGAGACCCTGCAACTGGGCAAGGATGGCAAGACAGGCAAGACCAAAGGCGCGGCGCCCTTCTACAAGGTTTTTTTGATGATGCTGCTGCTCTCGATGCCCATCATGCTCTACGGCCTGGATATGGCCCGCGCCATCATCGAAGAGAAGACCTCGCGCATCTTCGAGGTCATGCTCGCGGTGGCCCGCCCGGACGATCTGCTGACCGGGAAGCTGGTCGGCGTGGGCTCGGTGGGCCTGACGCAGATTGCCATCTGGGTGGTTGCGGCGACTTTGTTTTTCAGCTCAGCGCTGGCCGCGACACTGATGACGGGCGATTTTTCCATCCATTTTTCCCTGCTGGAGGGACTGCTTTTTCCGGTTTACTTCATCCTCGGCTTCGCACTCTTCAGCACGATTTTTTCCGGCCTGGCGGCAACTTGTGAGACGGCGCAGGATTTGCAGAAGTTCATGCCGGTGGCGATCATTCCCCTCTATCTCAGCATGGGGTTCTTGCCGGTGCTGCTGAAGGATCCGAACTCCATCTGGTCGATTGCCGCAACGCTCTGCCCGCTTACCTCGCCTTATACGATGCTGCCGCGCATGGGGCTGGAGGCGGTGCCGCTCTGGCAGCTTGCGGTCTCCGTCGGCCTGCTGATTGTGAGCATCTGGGCCACGCTCTGGTTCTCCTCGCGCCTCTACCGCATCGGCATTCTCATGTATGGCAAGCGCGCCACGCTGCCGGAGATCGTGCGCTGGCTGCGCTATTCATAACGAAGCAGAGCCTTCGGTTGGTCCGCGCCAGAGAAAAGGCGCGGGAGCAACCCTTCTTGCCAGCCTGCTGAGTTGCTGACCGGCCGACTCGCCGACTTGCTACTATCAAAAGAGTGACCGCCCAAGACCAACCACGCTTCACACTCTCGCAGCGCATCGTCCTAGCTGTCGTACCGCGCATTGTCTGGGCTCTCTACAGCCTCTGGGGGCGCACCTGGCGCTTCGAGGTGATCGCCGAAGAGGGGGTGACGCCGGTTCCCGACGGAGTCAAATCGCCGCTGGGAATCTTCTGCTTCTGGCATCAGTGCGTGCTGCCCTGCACGGTCTACTTCCGCGCCTCCCGCGCGGTGATCATCGTCAGCCAGAGCTTCGACGGCGAGCTGATTACGCGCATACTCCAGCTCTTTGGCTATGATACCGTGCGCGGCTCCAGCTCGCGCGGCGGACGCGATGGGCTGATGGGATTGAAGAGCACGCTTGAAGCCGGACGCACGGCGATCTTCACCGCAGACGGCCCGCGCGGTCCCATCCACCAATCGAAGATGGGACCCATCAAGCTGGGACAGTTGAGCGGTGCGCCTGTCGGCGTCTTTCATCTGGAGCCGGAACACGCATGGGTGCTGAGCTCATGGGATCGCTTTCTGATTCCCAAGCCCTTCACGCGCATCTGCGTCAGTTGGGCGAAGGGGATGACGATCCCCGCCGATCTTTCTGCCGACCAATTTGAACCCCGGCGACAGGAACTCGATGCCGCACTGGAGCGCGCTCGCACGCGGGCGCTCGATCACTTCAGGAAGCCGCGCGCATGAATGGCCTGCGCGTTGCCGACTTCGATTACGATCTTCCTCCAGAGCTGATTGCGCAAGAGCCGCCCGCCGAGCGCGGCCGCAGCCGGATGCTGGCGATGGAGCGAGTGAGCGGCGCACTGCGCGATGCGAGATTTGCCGAGCTGCCCGCGCTGCTCAACCCCGGCGACCTGGTGGTTCTGAACGAAAGCCGCGTGATTCCCGCGCGACTATTTGCACGCCGCACGCAGCGCCGCGAAAAGGAAGAGCCGAGCGGTCGCATTGAAGTGATGCTGACCGAAGCGATCGGCGATAATCTTTGGCGCGCCCTCGTTCGTCCCGGCCGCAAGGTGGCCATCGGCGAGCGGCTCGTCTTTCCTGCGACCGATGGCACAATCGCTCTCGAAGCGGAGGTCCTGGAACGCGGTCTCTTCGGTGAGCGATTGCTGCGCTTCGCGCCCGTCGACGATTTTTTTGCCACGCTTGATGCAATCGGCCACATCCCGCTGCCGCCATATATTCGCCGCGAGGATTTGATGGCAGACCGCGAGCGCTACCAGACGGTCTTCAGCCGCGAGCGCGGCTCGGTGGCCGCGCCGACGGCAGGCTTGCACTTCACGCCGCAGATCCTCGATGCGCTCACGGCGCGCGGCGTTGAGATCGCCCGCGTCACGCTGCACGTCGGCCTGGGAACCTTCGCGCCGTTGCGAGTGGAGCGCGTGGACGAAGTCCGCCTGCATCGCGAACGCTACTTTCTCTCTGCATGGGCCGCAAACGCCATCAACAACGCCGTGCGCGAGCATCGCCGCATCGTCGCGGTGGGAACTACGGTCGTGCGCACGCTGGAACACTGCGCGCTTCGAGCAAATGGCAACCCGCTTGAAGGCCACACCGGTGAGACGGAGATATTTATCAGTCCTGGATTTGAATTTCGTTTAGTGGGTGCGATGCTGACCAACTTTCACCTGCCGCAATCGAGCCTGCTGATGCTGGTTTCGGCCTTCGCCGGACGCGAAAAAGTTTTGGCCGCATACGCTCATGCGGTCAGAGAAAAATATCGCTTTTTCAGCTACGGCGACTGTATGTTTCTGGGCTGATCGCCCATTCCTCGGAAGCCAATACTTCTTTGATTCTGCGACTTTATTCAGACAAATGAGGCCTAGAGCAAAACCACGATTTCCATGCCCAACATGGTTGATCGAATGTGTTGTTTTCTTGAGGAAAACAACGCTAAGGAACCTCTGATTAAGTCATCCAACCGCACTGCGCATGCATCCAATGGCATATAGATGGAGAGTGCGATGCGCCAGATAACATTTGCTTGCCAGCCGAGTTTTGAAAAGCATGCGCGGCCCAG